>Ga0180436_10006348_pt1 | contig 10280 bp, 8 predicted proteins | sample SS_ome_2_FD_132434 | JGI IMG/M metagenome (GOLD analysis project Ga0180436, IMG submission 132434) | Hypersaline lake sediment archaeal communities from the Salton Sea, California, USA - SS_3_S_2 metaG | ecosystem: Environmental > Aquatic > Non-marine Saline and Alkaline > Hypersaline > Sediment...
AGGTGTACACCTGAACGGTGGGATCGGCTTCGAAGGCCGCCCGGACGACCCCCAGGGCCGTGCCGTAGTCGGCGGTGGCCAGAGCCCCGGCGTTGCAATAGGTGAGCACCCTCGCCCCCCGGGGGACGATCTCCCGCCCCCACCGGCCGATGGCTTTGTTGTCCTCCACGTCGGCTTCCATGATCTCGTCGGCCTTTCGCCGGATCAGGTCCTTGAGCTCGGGGACGCCGGCATCGGGATTCTCCACCATTACGGAATGGATCTTCTCCACGGCCCAGGCGAGGTTGTACCCCGTGGGGCGGGCCTTCTCCACTCGCCGGCTCAAAGCGTTGAACTTCTTGCGAAAATCCTTGGGATCGTCGGTTTCGATCCGCCGGGCCCCCAGAGCCAGGGCCAGGGCCCCGGCCACCCCCACGGCGGGGGCCCCCCGGATCGCCATATTCTTGATGCCGTTGACGACCTGCTGCGGCTTGGTGCAGCGGATGATCTTGTCCTTGTGGGGCAGCACGCGCTGATCGATCATGGCCACGGCGTCGCCGTCCCAGTAGATGGGGCGCAAAGACTTCTCGTTCATATCCGACCACCACCTTTCGTTGAAATCCGTTTTCACTTGAGCTTCTTCAACAGCGTCTCGTTGACCAGCTTGGGATTGGCCTTGCCCTTGGTCTTTTTCATGACCTGCCCCACGAAGAACCCGAGAAGCTTTTCCTTGCCTCCCCGAAAAGCCTCCACTTCGGCGGGATTTTCTCCCAGCACCTCGTCCACCACGGCTTCGATGGCCGATTCGTCCTTCACCTGGACCAATCCCTTGGCCTCCACGATGGCCCTGGCCCCCTTGCCCGTGGAGTACATCTCCTCGAAGACCGTCTTGGCGATCTTGCCGCTGACGGTCCCGTCCTTCAAAAGATCGAGCAGCTCGGCCAGATTCGGGGGCGTGACGGGACACTCCTCCATGGACCGCTCGTCCCGGTTCAGCTCCCTCAGAAGCTCGGACATGATCCAGTTGGCCACGACCTTGGGCCGGGGATGGAGCTTCGTCACCGTTTCGAAGTAATCCGCCAAGGGACGGGAAGAGGTCAAAATTTCGGCGTCGTACTGGGACAGCTCGTATTCGTCCAGGAAGCGCTTCTTCTTGGCGTCGGGAAGCTCGGGCAGGGTGCCAAGGACGGCTTCCACCCAAGCTTCGTCCACCGCCAGCGGAACCAGATCCGGATCGGGAAAATAGCGGTAGTCGTGGGCCTCCTCCTTGCTGCGCATGCTCACCGTGACGCCGCGACCGGCGTCCCACAGCCGGGTCTCCTGGACCACGGCGTCCCCGGCCTCCAGAAGGGCTTTCTGGCGGCGCACCTCGAACTCCAGAGCCCTTTGAACGTTGCGAAAGGAGTTCATGTTCTTGAGCTCGGTCTTCACGCCCAGGGCTTCGGTCCCCGCCGGGCGCAGGGAAATGTTGGCGTCGCACCGGAAGCTGCCTTCCTCCATGTTGCCGTCGCAGATCTCCAGGTAGCGCAGGATGTCCCGCAGCTTCTTCAGATAGGCGGCGGCTTCCTCGGGGGAACCGAGATCGGGCTCGCTGACGATCTCCATGAGGGGCACGCCCGTGCGGTTCAAATCCACGTAGCTCAGAGGCTGGACATCGTCGTGGACCAGCTTGCCCGCGTCCTCCTCCATGTGGATGCGGTGGATGCGCACGGTTTTGGGGCCGTTTTCCGTCTCGATCTCCACGCGGCCGTTGGTGGCCAGGGGCAGCTCGTACTGGGAGATCTGATACCCCTTGGGCAGGTCGGGGTAGAAATAGTTCTTGCGGGCGAACCGGCTGTAGGGGGCGATGGAGCAATGGGTGGCCAAGCCCATTTTGACGGTGAATTCCACCACCTTCCTGTTGAGCACGGGAAGGACCCCGGGAAGGGCGAGACAGACGGGACAGACGTGCGTGTTGGGGTCGGCCCCGAAGCTCGTGGAGCAGCCGCAGAAAATCTTGCTTCGGGTGAGCAGCTGGGCGTGGACTTCCAGCCCGATGACGGGTTCGTACACCATGATTCACCTCGCGTTTCGGTGGATGGTCGCGGATCGAGCACCCGTGTTTTTAGCACCATCGAATCCCCCGCGCAAGACGATCTTGGAGAGTGCGGGCGAGCGGCGGGATCCTCCCGGCGATGCGGTCGTAAAAATCGGGGAACGCTCTCCTCCCGTCGTTTCTCTCCATGGCCGATCTTTCCCGGGGTGTTAAGGTTTGACTTTGGGGGGTTTTTCTTTTAAAGGATAGCGCAATCAGGACGAAAATCGGTGGCGCAATGCAATCTTAACGGGGTAGAGAGGTTCCAGCGATGAAAATTCACGAATACCAAGCCAAAGAACTGTTCGCGAAGTACGACATTCCCATTCCCCGGGGCAAGGTGGCTTTCAGCGCGGAGGAGGCCAAGACCATTCCGGTGGAAATGGGAGTTTATCCCGTGGTGGTGAAAGCTCAAATTCACGCGGGGGGGAGAGGGAAAGGCGGGGGCGTCAAGCTGGCTGCGACGGCCACGGAAGTCGAGGAGGCGGCCGGAAGCATTCTGGGCATGAATCTGGTGACCCACCAGACCGGGCCGGAAGGCAAGAAGGTTCGCAAGCTCCTCATCGAAGAAGGGCTGGAGATCGAAAAGGAGCTCTACCTGAGCCTCCTGCCCGACCGGGCCACGGCCACGGTGGTCGTCATGGCCAGCGAAGCCGGCGGCATGGACATCGAGGAGGTGGCGGCCAGCACCCCCGAAAGGATCGTCAAGGTCCACGTGGATCCCCTTGTGGGCTTTCAGGCCTACCACGCCCGCCAACTGGCCTTCGGGCTGAACCTGGAGCCGGAGCTGGTGAAGCTCTTCGTTCCCATGATCGCGCGGCTCTACAAGCTGTTCTGCGACTACGATTGCTCCCTGGTGGAGATCAATCCTCTGGTGACCACCAAGGACAAGAAGATCGTCGCCCTGGACGCCAAAGTGAACTTCGACGACAACGCCTTGTTCCGTCACAAGGAAATCCCTCTCTACCGGGACCTGGACGAGGAAGAGCCCCTGGAAGTGGAAGCGTCCAACTACAACCTCAACTACATCAAGATGGACGGCAACATCGGGAACATGGTCAACGGGGCCGGTCTCGCCATGGCCACCATGGACATCATCAAGCTGGCCGGGGCCGAGCCCGCCAACTTTCTGGACGTGGGCGGGGGAGCCAGCGCCGAGATGGTGGAGAACGGCTTCCGCATCATCTTGAGCGATCCCAACGTCAAAGGGGTGTTCATCAACATTTTCGGAGGCATCCTCCGTTGCGACGTGCTGGCTCAAGGAGTGGTGGAAGCCGCCAAGAAAGTGGAAGTCCGCGTGCCCCTGGTGGTGCGCATGGAAGGGACCAACGTCGAGCAGGGACGCGAGATCCTCAAGGAATCCGGATTGAACATGACCGTGGCTGAAAACCTCAAGGATGCCGCCCAAAAAGTCGCAGCGGTTGCCAAGGGAGAATAAGGGGGAGAAAGATCATGAGCATTTGGGTGGATCAAGACACCAAATTGGTGGTTCAAGGCATCACGGGCCGGGAAGGCCAGTTCCACGCGCGCCAGTGCATCGCCTACGGCTCCAAGGTGGTCGCCGGCGTCACGCCCGGCAAGGCCGGTCAGAAAATGGACGAGGTCCCCGTGTTCAGCACGGTGAAGGACGCCGTCAAGGAAACGGGAGCCAACTGCTCCATGATTTTCGTGCCCCCGCCCTTCGCCGCCGACGCCATCCTGGAATCCATCGACGCCGAGGTCCCTCTCGTCGTCGCCATCACCGAAGGGATTCCCGTTCTGGACATGATGAAGGTCAAAACCGTCCTGGGTCGAAGCGCCTCCCGCCTCATCGGCCCCAACTGCCCGGGCATCATCACTCCCGACCAGTGCAAGGTGGGCATCATGCCGGGCCCCATCCACATGAGCGGTCCCATCGGCGTGGTCTCCCGATCGGGCACCCTCACCTACGAGGTGGTCCATCAGCTCACCGTGCAGGGCATCGGCCAGACCACGTGCATCGGCATCGGAGGCGATCCCGTCAACGGCACCAACTTCATCGACTGCCTGCAGGCTTTCCAGGACGACCCCGCCACCAAGGGCATCGTCATGGTGGGGGAGATCGGGGGCTCGGCGGAGGAGGAAGCCGCGCAGTTCATCACCGAAAAGGTGAGCAAGCCCGTGGTGGGCTTCATCGCCGGCCTCACGGCCCCTCCCGGACGCCGCATGGGGCACGCGGGAGCCATCATCAGCGGCTCCAGCGGCACGGCCCAGGCCAAGATCGACGCCATGAAGCGGGCGGGCGTCACCGTGGTGGAGAACCTCGGCCAACTGGGCGAGATTTGCAAGGAAGCCTTCGAACAGGTGCTGTAGACAACAAAGCCCGAATGTCGAAATTCGAAATCCGAAACAAATCCGAATGACCGGATTTTCCGAAACTCGAAACATAATGCCCGCGAAAGCGGGCGTCCAGGAGGCTTTCCCCGGGAGCAAGGGCGTCCCGCCCTCCCCCAGGCTTTCCCCGGGAGCGAGGACGTCCCGCCCTCCCAGGCTTTCCCCGGGAGCGAGGGCGTCCCGCCCTCCCCCGAAAGCTTGCGGAAAATGCCAAAGCAGCCGGAAGCCGCTTCCACTCTAATCCTTATCCATTCTCTTCCTGCTCGTCCCGCCCGAATTCTTCCACGAAGTTCTCGAAAAGGGACTGCGCGGCGTTGTCCGTAAGGGTTTGCAGCTTCCGAAACCGCTCCACCAGGGCCTTGCCCAAGGGGGTCAGCTCCGAGCCTCCCCCCTGGCTGCCGCCCGTTTTGCGCTCCAGAAGCGACCGTCCCATGCGCTTTTCCGTGGCGCGGATCTTGCCCCACACGGCCCGGTAGCTCATGTGAAGCTCCTTGGCCGCCGCCAGGATGGACCCGTGGCGCTCCACCGCCTCCAGAATGGTCAACCGCCCCGCCCCGAACAACACTTTGCCCTTCTCGTCCTCGATCCAGATCTTGGATCGGATGTGCCACCGTGCTTCACTCAACGCGCCCGCGCGGGGCCCGGCTCCCGACGCATCGCTCATCCCTCGCCCTCCCGCGGTTGGCTCCCTTGCCTGTTCGCTCGCTTCCACCATACACCATGTTGCGGGAATCGGTAAGAGGGGATAGAATGGCGCTTCTTATCCGCCTTTCCCTTGATCGATCCACGATGGAAGGAAGAAGATCCATGGCGCAGTTTCTGACCGTCAAATCCCCCGAAGAAGTTCTGGAGATCATCCAAGGGTTCCCGCCGCTGGAAGCCGAGGAAGTCCCTCTGGAAGAAGCGTCGGGACGGGTGCTGGCCGAGCCCCTCGCCGCCCCCGAGCCTATCACCTCCTTTCCCCGGGCCGTCATGGACGGCTTCGCCGTGCGGGCGAGGGACACCTTCGGGGCTTCGGAATCCCTGCCCGGCTTTCTGGAGATCGGCGGCGAGGTGGTCATGGGGCGGGCGGCGGAGGCGGAGGTGAAGCCGGGCACGGCGGTGGCCATCCCCACCGGGGGCATGCTCCCCCCCGGGGCCGACGCCGTGGTCATGGTGGAGCACACTCAATGGGTGGACGAGAAGGCCATCGAAGTCAATCGCGCCGTGGCTCCGGGGGAAAATCTGCTCCAGGAAGGGGAAGACATCCCTCGGGGCGGCGAGGCGCTCCCGGCGGGCCACTTGATCCGGCCCCAGGACGTGGGGGTCCCCGCCGCTTTGGGAATCCCCTCGGTCCTCGTACACCGCCGCCCCAAAGTAGCGATCCTTTCCACGGGGGACGAGATCGTCCCCGTAACCACGCGCCCCTTGCCCCCCGGCAAGATCCGGGACATCAACGCCTACACCCTGGCGGCTCAAACGAAGCGGGCGGGGGGACTTCCGAGCCCCGGCCTGTTGATTCAAGACGACCTGGAATCCCTGACCCGAGCCTGCCGCCAAGCCTTGGAGGAGCACGATGTGGTGCTTCTTTCGGGAGGTAGCTCCGTGGGGGCGAGGGACTACACCGCGCGCATCCTCGAGGGGCTTCCCGGCTCGCGGATGCTGGTGCAGGGGGTGGCCATTCGGCCGGGAAAGCCCACCATCCTGGGACGAGTGGGAGGGAAAGGCTTCTGGGGTTTGCCGGGACATCCCGCTTCGGCCCTCATGGTCTTCACGGCCTTCGTGCGACCGTTTCTCATGCGGCTTCAGGGACGCCGCAAGATGCCGCAGGTCGAGGAAAACCGGCGACGCGCCGTCCTCGCCCGCAATCTCCCCTCGGTCTCCGGTCGGGAGGACTATTTCCCCGTGGTCCTGACCTTGGAGGAAAAGACCTTGAAAGCGACCCCCCTTTTCGGCAAGTCCGCCATGATCAGCCTGCTGGCCCGGGCCCACGGCTACGTGGTGATCCCCGCCCGCGTCGAAGGTCTGGACGAAGGCACGGAGGTCGAGGTGCGCCTTTTTTCGGGAGGCTGAAGGCCCCCCGGTCCCCTTTCCCGCCGGGGAAGCGGGCTTCAGCGGTTCGCGGGCTCGCCGGTGGACGAGGCGAATCGGTCGATGATCTCGTCGATGATTTCCAACTGCTCCCCGGAGATCCCGTCGAATTCAAGCCCGCAGCGCATGACGGATATGTTTTCGCTCTGGATCTCGCACTCGTGAGCGATTCGACAGCACAGATTCTCCACACAGAAGTCCGAATTGTAGTCGAAGAGCTCGACTTCTCTCGTCCCCGCCTCCTCCGCCCAGGGAGTCACGTAAACGAAGTCGAAAGACACCCCTCCGCGGCTGATGTCGCGTACCGTTCCCACCCGCACGGGGCGGGACTTGAAGGCCAGCAGGAGGTTCTGCCGAACCGGATACCGTTCATGCCGTCGCTTTTCGCCACCGATCTCCTTTCCGCCGGGATCGGAGAAGCAATAGCCGGGATTCAAGGTGCGAACCATGGTGATCATTTTTCAAACCTCCATGCATGAAGAAGCTTTCGTCTCCCGTCGAGCCGTCCGCGGGAGCGAGAAAAACGGATCAAGGGCCTCCTGCGCTGCCAATGCGGATCACTTGAAAAGGAAAGGTTCGAAAATCCACGGGAATGCGCACCCAGGCGTTGGGATGGGCGACGTCCAGGCCATGGCCCTTCAGGTCTTCCATGCGATCCAGGGAATGAGCGCAAACGGAGCCGTCGGGACGAAGGAATTCCAGGAGATCGCCGGTTTCCAAGCGCGAGCGCACCTGCACGCAGGCCCATCCGTCGGCGGCCGCACGGTCGCCAGGATCCCCGTCCAGGAGAGCTTCGGGACGGGGACGCACCACGCCGGCCAGGGCATGAACGCCCTCGCAAGTCTTTTCCGCATCCACGCGGGAGCCGTCTTCGTCGAAGGCGGAAAAAAGGAAGCCCCGAGTGTAGGAGCGGTGGCCGATCTTTCGCAAATCCTCCCGCCACCGAGGGTCCGCTTCGTACGTTCCGGGGCCCCGACGCCAGCGGTCCAGGGCCTGCCGGTAGGTCCGCACCACGGCGGCAAGGTAGAGCACCCCCTTCATGCGGCCCTCGATCTTGAAGGCGTCCACCCCCAAAGCGGCGGGGCGGTGAAGATCGTCGATGAGACAAAGGTCCCGGGAGTTGAAAACGTAGGCGCCTCGCGAATCTTCGTGGATGGGAAGGAACTGCCCGGGTCGCTTCTCCTCCACCAACCGGTAGGACCAGCGGCAGGGCTGGCTGCACCGCCCTTGGTTGGCGCTCCGCCCGCTGAGAAAGCTGCTCAGAAGGCACCTTCCGGACATGGACACGCACAGGGCCCCGTGAACGAAGATCTCCAGCTCCGCGGAGACTTCCCGGCGAATGGAGGCCAGATCCTCCAGGGTGATCTCGCGGGCGAGGTTGACGCGGCGCACGCCCTGGTCCTCCCAGAACCGCACGGCGGCGGAGTTGGCGGTGTTGGCCTGGGTGCTCAAGTGGAGAGGGATGCCGGGGGCCCACCGCCGGGCCAGGGCCACAACGCCGGGGTCGCTCACGACAAGCCCGTGGGGCTCGAGGTCGGACAGGTATTCCAGCCAGGAAGGAAGGGGCTTCAGATCGCTTTGCCGGGCGAAGACGTTCACCGCCACGTAAAGCTTTTTTCCCAAGCGGCGGGCCAGGAAGCACGCGGCGGCCAGCTCTTCGTCGTCGAGGTTCCGGGCGTAGGCCCTGAGACTGAAATCGCGCCCCCCCGCGTACACGGCGTCGGCCCCGTAGAGGAAGGCCACGCGGCACTTCTCGAGGCTGCCCCCGGGGGCCAGCAGCTCGGGCTTCACATCCCCTCCCCTTGATCGCCGGATGGTCATTTGCTATGTTCCTTCTGCCAACGGGCCGGCCGCCCCCGTCGGACTCCTCGCCGTTGGGACGATCGTTAAGTCAGGGGAAGAGAAAGAACCTGCCGCACCGAAAGCCGAAGCCCCGGGGAATCTTCGGTTTTCGTTGGATAACACAACTCGGGGCAAGGAAGCAACCGAGGAAAAGAGCTTGTCCACGTGGAGCCAGGGAAACCGGCATGGAAACCTCCAACGAAAGCATGGCCATCCAGGAGGGCCGAAACAAGGAATGGTCGCCCGAAGACCGTTTGGCTTGGCTGAGCCTCAAGTTGATTCCCGGCTTGGGGAATCGATCCCTCCTGCGGCTTTACCGCCATTTCGGCTCCCCTTCCGTCATCTTGAAGGCCCGTCGCCTGGAGCTGGCGCAAGTCCCGGACTTGACAAAGCACGCCGCCCGGGCCCTTTTGAGCGGGGAGCGCTCGAGACCCCCTCGACAAGAATGGGAAGCTTTGAAGGAGCGAAGAATCCGCATTCTCTGCCTGGGAGATCCCGACTACCCCGCGAACCTGGCTGCGGTGAGCGACCCTCCGGCGGTGCTTTTCGTCAGAGGAGCGCTGGAGTCGCGGGACTTGGTTTCCGTGGCCGTGGTCGGATCGCGATTCGCTTCCATGCCGGGACTGACCTTCACCGAAAAGCTGTGCCGGGAGCTGGCGGAGCAGGGGGTCACGGTGGTGAGCGGTTTGGCCGTGGGCATCGACGGCGCCGCCCACCGAGGGGCCCTCAAGGGCAACGGCAGGACCCTGGCGGCCCTGGGATGCGGCCTGGACATGGACTATCCCCGCCCCAACGCCGATCTTCGCGAGCGAATCCCCCGGTCGGGGGCACTGATCACGGAATTCCCTCTGGGGATTCCCCCCGCAGCAGGCCACTTCCCCCTTCGCAACCGCATCATCAGCGGATTGTCCCTGGGAGTGGTGGTCGTGGAGGCGGGAGAGCGCAGCGGCTCTCTCATCACGGCCCGGTTGGCTCTGGAGCAAGGCCGGGAGGTTTTCGCCGTCCCGGGACTGGCCCGCCATCATCGAAGCGTCGGTCCCCACCGGCTGCTGCGGGACGGCGCCAAGCTGGTGGAGACCGTGGAAGACATTCTGGAGGAGATCCGCCCCCTCATGCGCCCCAGCCGGAACGGGAAAACCGCCGCTCCACGCCGGGACGAGGAAGAGGGGAAGGGACCGGAGCCGGTCCCCAAAGCCTTGGAGGAGACGACTTCCGAGGAAGCTTCCATCCGGGACCTTCTGGACCACGAGCCCCGGCACATGGACGAAATCTGCCGAGCCCTGCAATGGCCCGTCTCGCGAGTGATGACGGTGCTGCTCTCCATGGAGCTCAAGGGAATGGTGAAGCAGCTGCCGGGCAAGTACTTCGTGAGAGGGCTCGATTGAGGCTCGCGAGCCAAGGAGCAAGCTGAAAGGTTATCATGTCCAAATCGCTACTCATCGTGGAATCCCCCACCAAAGCCAGGACCCTTTCCCGGTACCTGGGCAACGACTTCATCGTCAAGGCCTCCGTGGGCCACGTCAAGGACCTTCCCCGAAAGACCCTGGGGATCGATCTGGAGCACGGCTTCCAGCCCGAGTACCAAGTCATTCGAGGCAAATCCTCGGTCATCAAGGAGCTCAAGGAAGCGGCGGGCAAGGCCGACTCCATCTACCTGGGGCCCGACCCCGACCGGGAAGGGGAAGCCATCGCCTGGCACATCGCCGAATCCATCCAGGGGGCCAAGTCCGACAAGCCCGTCTATCGGGTCCTGTTCCACGAGCTGACCAAGAAGGCCATCCAGGAGGCCCTGGCCGAGCCCGTTTTGCTGCGCGAATCCCCCAAGTCCCGCCACCTTTACGAGGCCCAGCAGGCCAGGCGCATTCTCGACCGGCTGGTGGGCTACCTCATTTCCCCCGTCTTGTGGGACAAGGTCAAACGGGGCCTCAGTGCAGGGCGCGTCCAGTCGGTGGCCCTGAGGCTG
>Ga0180436_10006349_pt1 | contig 10279 bp, 8 predicted proteins | sample SS_ome_2_FD_132434 | JGI IMG/M metagenome (GOLD analysis project Ga0180436, IMG submission 132434) | Hypersaline lake sediment archaeal communities from the Salton Sea, California, USA - SS_3_S_2 metaG | ecosystem: Environmental > Aquatic > Non-marine Saline and Alkaline > Hypersaline > Sediment...
CTACTGGAGGTTCCGTGAGGGGGGAGCCCGGGCCGGTGAGCCGGCGTGGCTGGCGAGCGGAGGGCCTGGAGGCCCGAGAGCGAGAAAGCTCGAGTGAGCCGAGGCAGGATGCCGAGGCGAACGCCCGGCGAAACGGCTCGGGCTCCCCCCGAGCCTCACAAAACCAGCCAGCACTCGATTTAGCTACGAAGAGCCGAGCCGGTGCGAGACGCACCGGTCTTCTGGAACCGAGCCGGTGCGGGCCGCACCGGTCTACTGGAGACGCACCGGCCTACTGGGGCCGCACCGGCCTACTGCCCGGCGGCTTACACGACTTCAGAGTGTGCCGGTCGTGCGGCCGGTAATTAGGTCGAAGGCACCGATCGCCGGCACGAGCATCGCTGCGGTCGCGAAGCCGTAGGCCACCAGCGTGACGAGCAAGACCTGCAGCGAACTGCCCTGCAGGAAGCCGGTGATCGCCACGAAGGTCAACGCCGGCAGCATCGCCGAGGCCCAGCCGATCGCCGGCGAGGGGTTGCGGGCTGAAAGGGCGGCATAGAGCCCCACGCCACCACCCACCACCATCGCCAGGAACGGCGCCAACTGCAGTTCGAAGTTCGACCCGAAGGAGACCATGATCCGCATCACCGTCGCCACGCCCACGAAGAGAAACGCCACCGTGCCCAGAGCCACCACGATGGCCCGACGGCTCGAGACGTGGGAGAGCCCCGCATGCAGGCCGAGGACGCCGGAGAAGAAGAGCAGGGCTGCCGTGCCGATCGCGAGGTAGATGCCGTGTTCGGGCGTCGCCAGCCCTGCGATGACCAGCCCTCCGCAGGCGGCCAGTGGCAGCAACGCCATCTCGCGGGCCACGAAAAACACGCCGCCGAGTTTGCCCCACACAAACTCCGCCGGCTCGATGTCGCTCACCAGCAGCAGGTCGAGCGAGCCGCGATCCCGCTCGGTGGTCACGCTCGTGACGGCGAGGGCCGTGACTGCCACAAGGCTCGCGACGATCATCGGCATCACCGCCAAGGCCACGGCAAGCCGGTCGGGCCTGCCGGCGGCGGCCTCCCGGGCCACGCCCCACATCGCGGCGGCGAAGAGCCCCAGCCAGGCCAGTCGCACGAGGAGGATCGTGCGGCCGTGGGCCCGCGTGCAGACCTCCCTCCAGAGCACGGGGTTTCCCCAGACGGTGCGGCTCGGGCCCCGGGCCGGCCGCGGCCTTGCCGCGTCGGAAGCGAGGCGGGAGCCTCCGACGAGATTCCAGGCCCGCAGGCGGAGCACCGCCGGCAGGCTCGTGGCCACCGCCACCGCGAGGCAGACTCCCAGAAAGGCCAGCGACCCGCCGCGGGCCCGCGGGTCGAGGGCCGCAAACACGGCCCTTGCCGGCGAGATCGCCTCGGCCGCGGCCGGTGACCAGGCCGCCGCGGCCAGTTCGCCAACCGCGATCCAGGCGGCCAAGGCGAAGAGGGTGATCGCAATCGTCTGGAAGGTGGTGTCTTTCCAGAAGGCGACGGCATTGGCCAGGCTGGCCGCGGCCAGGGCGGCCCCCGCGGTCACGGCAAACAGCCGGGCCAGTTGCCCGGCGGTCACGCCGCCGAAGAGCGCCACCACGGCAAAGATCGGGATTGCCGAGGCGAGCAGCAGCATGACCTGCAGCAGGCTCGAGGCGAGCTTGCCAAGCACGATCTCCGCATCGCCGAGGCTGCTTGCGAGGAGCAGTTCCATTGTGCGGCGGTCCTTCTCACCGGTCACGCTCACCGCGGCCAGGGCCGCCGCGGCGAGGGCCGCCAGGGCGGCCTGCAGTGGGGCGAGGATTCGCAGCAGCGTGGCGGCAAAGCGTCCGGTCTCACCGGCGGTCTCAACGGTGCTGCCGCCGGTGACCACCAGCCAACTCGTGGCGATGATCGTGAAGAGCACTCCGGCATAGACGGCCCGTGCCACGGCCAGGCTCCGCGACCGCGGCGCGATCCGCAGTTCCCGCTCAAAGACCGCGCCGGCTCTCATCGATCGCTCACACTTCGTGCCGTCCGCTGTGTGCTGCCCGCTGCTTGGTGCAACGCGACGACAGCAGCCCTCTCATACGACGCTTCGCCGGGTCGCTGGCAGGCCACTCAGCGAACCGCTAGAGTACCCTCCGCTTCAAATTTTCTCCTTGGGAGCTTTGGTGATGCTCATGCACACTCGCGTCGTCCCTGGCAGGCGGCTGCCAATACTGCTGCTCGTCGTCGGCCTGGTCACCCTTTGCGGCACGGCGAAAGCCCAGGTGACCGCCAAGACACTCGTCGGCAAGGCCGTTTCAGGCGACGGCGACTACCAACAGATCACCAACGCGATCAACCGCTTCCGCGACCGCGACATCGACGGCTGCCGGGCGGTGCTCGAGCGGGCCCGCTCCAACAACCCCAAGCTGCCGCCGCCGGGGGTGATGATGGCGATGCTCTGGCTCAATGTGAATCAGCTCGGCCCGGCGCGTGGGGAGCTCGAGCAGACGGTCGTGAAGTTTCCCGAAGATCCCGAGCCGTTTCTGATGCTCGGCGATCTCGCCTTCCAGGATCGTCGCGTGACCGATGCCGACACCCTCTTTGCCCGCGCCCGCGAACTGACCGAGGCGTTTGATTCCAACCCCAAGCGGAAGCGCGACTTCCAGATTCGCTGCCACGCGGGGATCGCGGCGGTCGCCGAGGCCCGCAAGCTCTGGGACGTGGCCAAGCAGGAACTTGGTGGCTGGCTCGAACTCGACCCCGACAATGCCAGCGCCCACCAGCGGATGGGGATCGTGCTGTTCAACCTCGAGGAGCCGAAGCAGGCCCTCGAGCAGTTCCGCGAGGCCCGCAAGCTCGACGAGAAGGCGGTGCAGCCCGAACTGGCGATGGCCCGCCTCTACAACGAAAAAGACGACGCCACGACCGCCCGCAAGCTGATTGAACTGGCGGTTCGCGAGTCCCCCAAGGATCCGGCGGTGCTGCTTGCCTCGGCCCAGTGGTACCTCGGCCAGAACGACCTCGTAGCCGCGAAGAAGAATGCCGAGGCGGCCCTCGCGATCGATCAGAAGTCGCTTGAAGCGAAGCTTGTTCGTGGGGCGATCGCCCGCGTGGAACGCGATTATCCGACCGCCGAGACGTTCTTCGCCTCGGCCCACACCCAGTCGCCGCTCAACTTTCCCGCGAGCAACTCGCTGGCGCTGGTGCTCGTCGAGAGCGATGACAAGGAGTCGCGGCAGCGGGCCCTGGAAATGGCCGAAGGCAACGTGGCGTTGCACCGCGAGAACTCGCCACAGCAGGTCAATGCCCTGACCACTCTCGCGTGGGTGTTTTACAAGCTCGGCCGTCGCGAGGATGCCGAGCGGATTCTCAGCCAGATCACGCAGAACAACCGGCTCACCAGTGACGGCGCCTACTACGTGTCCCGGCTGCTCTACGACCGCGGCGAAAAGGACCGCGCCGAGAAGATTCTCGAGCAGGTGCTTGCTGACGAACCGATGTTTGCCACGCGTCCCGACGCCGAGGATCTTCTCAAGAAGATCCAGCAGGAAGAGGGCTGACCGGCCGGCTCGCGCGGCTCGAGTAGCCCGGTGCGGCAGCGTAGCCCGGTGCGGCTCGCGTAGCCCGGTGCGGCTCGCACCGGCAGAGTAGCCCGGTGCGGCTCGCACCGGCAGCGTAGGCCGGTGCGGCTCGCACCGGCAGCCGGTTGCAGCGCAACCGGCCTACTGCAGCGCAACCGGCCTACTGCAGCGCAACCGGCCTACAGCAGCGCAACCGGCCTGCGGCCACCGGCTTATCGCAGCGGGTTGATGCCGCTTGGCTCGGGTACTGGAGCGGGCACGACCTCCGGGCTGTTGGCGGGCCAGGGCCGCGGAGCGGGGGCCGGCTGCATGCGGAGCACCTCGCCTGCGGGCACCGCAGAACGACCCCGGAAGCGGCCGACCGTGCCCCGCGGCGGAACCCGGCCCGCGCGACGGGCCCGGATGCGGTCGCTCCGCAGCGGAATACCCGGATACGCCTCGATCGGCACCTCGAGGCTGGGAAGACCGATCCGGCTGCCGTCGCCGAAGTAGGTGAACATCTCGATGGCCCGGGCATCGCCGGCCGAAAGAAGGCCGAGCCCTGCCAAGGCCGCGGGGAGCCAGCCCCGCAGGCCGCGTGCGCCGCGCATAGAAAACCTCACGAAAGATTGGGCGGCCGGCCACGGCGTTCCACAGGTGGGATCGACCCGCCGGGTCCGCCGACTCGACCGTGTCGCCGCTGATCGGCAGGATTCTCGCGACCGGCACAACCGGCACCCGAACCGCCTCAGCCAGAATGGTATCCTCGCGTCATGGTCGGCTCCACCATCTTCGACTCGCTGCAGCCCTGGTGGGTGGCGGCCGGCGGCGGTGCCGCGGCGGTCGCCGCGGCGGCGGTGGCCGGCTGGCGGGTCCGCGGCTCAACGGCGGTGCCGGCGGCCGGTTGGGCCGTGGCCGCCGGCGGGGCAATCACCGCTGAGTGCGTGCTGCATGCGGCGGGATCCGGGCCGCTTGCCGAGCCCTCCGCCGCCGCGTCGGCCCGGCTGGCCGTGGCGGCTGTGTTGGTCTGCCCGGCGATGTCGCTGTTGGGCGCCAAGCGGCCGCAGCACGGCATCTGGCAGTTGATCGTGGCTTCGCTGGCGGTGGTGCTCGCCGCCCCGGCGGCCACGGCGTTGCTGGTGAGGCCCGGCTCGCTGCCGGAAGTGCATTTTGTCGGCCGGGTCTTTCTGGTGTCGCTCGCCGCGATGGCCTGGATGAACTTTCTCGGCACACGGCGGTGGCCGGCCGCCACGCTCGCCGTGGCTGGAGGCGTGACGTTGATGCGGCCCTTCCTGCCGGGCTGTTCGACCCTCGGCCAGGTCGAGGCGATGCTTGCCAATCCCTGGCCCGATGCGGCCGCCGCCTGGCTGGTGGGCCTGGGCGGCTTCGCCGCGGCCACAACCACCGCCGCCGACCACGAAACACCCGCCGGCCGCCCGTTCGCCGCGGCGATCGACCGGCCGTTCGTGGCGATCCGCGAAACCCTCGGCGCTGCCTGGGCCCTGCGGATCGCCGAACGCTTCAACGGCCTGGCGGAGGAACGCGGCTGGCCCTGTCGGCTCTCGCTGGCCGGCCTCGCCGCCGGCGGCGACCCACTCGATCGCTCCTGGCACCGCGATGCTCTCCGCTGTTTTCAGAGCATCATGCGTCGGTTCGTGTCCCGCGAATGGCTCGCCCGCCACGCCCCTCGTCCGACGAGCACCGCCAGATGACCTCGCCCGCCACCGCCACGCCCGCGATCCGCGTCAGCGACCTCGTCAAGCGATACGACTCCCGACCGCCGGTCGATGCTCTGCGGGGGCTCTCGCTGGAGGTCGCCCGCGGGGAATGTTTTGGTCTGCTCGGCCCCAACGGCGCGGGCAAGACGACCACCGTCGAGATTCTCGAGGGGCTGCTCCCGCCCACCAGCGGCACCGTCGAGCTGCTGGGGCTCTCCTGGCGGGAGTCTGCGGGCGAACTGCGGGAGCGGATCGGCGTGTCGCTGCAGGAGACGCGGCTTTCCGACAAGCTCACCGTCGCCGAGACGATCCACCTGTTTCGCAGTTTCTACCGACGCGGTATCGAGCCGGATGCGGCCCTCGACCTCGTCGGCCTGCTCGGCAAAAAGGCCGCCCGGGTGGGCAGGGTCTCCGGCGGCGAGCGGCAGCGGCTCGCGGTGGCCACGGCGATCGTGGGCTGGCCTGAGCTGGTCTTCCTCGACGAGCCGACCACCGGCCTCGATCCGCAGTCGCGGCGTCAGATCTGGGACATCATCGACGCCCTCCGCCGGGCCGGCCACACCGTAGTCTTGACCACCCACTACATGGACGAGGCGGAGAAGCTCTGCGACCGTCTCGCGATCGTCGACGCCGGCCGCGTGATCGCCGAAGGCTCGCCGGCATCGCTCGTGCTCTCCCTCGGCGGTCCCCATCTGATCGAAGTTTCCGCCACCCGCGACGACGGAGAGGAACTGCCGCTGGAACGGCTCGCGGCAATTCCTGCGGTCGAAACGGCGACCCGCCGCGGGGGTGTCGCCTTCCTGGCCACCGCCTCGCCGCACCACGCCCTGCCGGCGGTCGTGGCGGCCGCCGAAGGCCAGGGCTACGAACTGACCCGCCTGGTCACCCGGCAGGCAAGCCTCGACGACGTCTTCGTGCGGCTCTCCGGCCGCCACCTCACCGACCCGAGAGAGCCCGCATGACCTCCCAGCCCTCCCAGCGCACCACGCCCGCCACGCCCGCCACGCCACACGACCGCGAGGCCGGCCATGCCGGCGGAGGGCCGGTGCTGCCGCAGATCAGCGAGCGGCGGACCGGGCCCTTCGCGGCCTTGCTCTGGAGCCGGCTGGTCGAGTTCTGGCGAGAGCCCGAGGCGATCTTCTGGGTCTACGGCTTCCCGATTCTGATGGTCCTGGCCTTGGGGTTTGCCTTCCGCGAGCGGCCGCCCGATCCGCCGCGGGTCGATCTTGTGCCGGCGACGACCGAGGGGCCGGCAGCGACCGCCGCGGCGGCGTTGCTGGCGGGCCGGGCCGAGGCCGCGGGCATCGTGGCCGGCGAGCGGCCGCTGGCCGAGGCCGGCGAGAGGCTGCGGACCGGGCGGGTCGATCTGGTGGTCGAGCCGCAGGCGGGCAACGGAATCGTGTTTCGCTACGACCCCACGCGGCCGGAGAGCCTGCTGGCGAAGGCCAGGGTTCGCGAGGCGCTCGAACAGGCGGCCGGCCGCGAAGACAGGCTCACCGGCGAGGACCTGCTGCTCGCCGAGCCGGGCAGCCGCTACGTCGACTTCCTGATTCCCGGGCTGATGGGGCTCTCGCTGATGGGGGGCGGGCTGTGGGGCGTGGGCTTCGTGACGGTCGAGATGCGGATCCGCAAACTGCTCAAGCGGTTCCTGGCCACACCGATGCGGCGATGGGAATTTCTGCTGGCGGTGATGGTCAGCCGGATGCTCTTCATGATTCCCGAGATGCTGCTGATCCTGCTCTTCTCGCGGCTGCTCTTCGGGGTGCGGATCTTCGGCAGCCCGCTGGCGGTGGCGGTGCTGGTGGTCCTCGGGGCGACCACCTTCGCGGGGCTGGGGCTGCTGGTCGCCTCGCGGGCTCGGACCCTGGAGACGGTCTCGGGCCTGCTCAACGTGATCATGCTCCCGATGTGGCTGGGAGCGGGCGTGTTCTTCACCCGCGAACGCTATCCCGAGGCGGTGCAGCCGCTGCTCTCGGTGATCCCGCTCTCGCCGTTGGTCGACGGGCTGCGGGGCGTGATGCTCGAGGGCCTTTCGCTCGCCGGCGTCTGGCCTCAGCTGGCGATGCTCGCCGCCTGGGCGGCGGTCTCCTTCGCGATCGCCCTGCGGCTCTTCCGCTGGACGTGAGCGATCGTGGGCCGCACCGGGCTAGCAGCGGGCGGCGGACGGGGCGAACACCCCACCGGTAGTTCCCGTAAGGGGGATGCGATAGACTCCAGAGTCCTGGCGGATCTCGGCCGTGTGGCCCGGGCGGCCGCCGCACGTTTTCACTCTCCACTGACTTCACTTTCCACTGACAAGGAGCCCTCATGGCAGACAAGACCAACGCCCCCCAAGCCGCAAACCCCCCTCGAGGTGAGCCGCAGCAGGTGCCCGTTGACGAGTCCCACATCGTCGCCCACTACGCGAATTTCTGCCGCGTGACCGGCACCCCGGAGGAGCTGATCGTCGACTTCGGGCTCAACAAGCAGGTCTCGGGCTCCACCCCCGATACGGTGCAGCTCACGCAGCGGATCATCGTCAACTTCTATACTGCCAAGCGTCTTGCCGGCGCGTTGATGATGGCGGTCCAGCGGCACGAGCAGGCCTTCGGCCCGTTGGAACTCGACATCAGCCGCCGCGTGATCAGCCAGGAGTCGGCGCAGCCGAAGGCCTGACGACGTCGGGCCACCGCCTGACCGCCAAGCCCGAGGACCCCCACCGCCATGAGCACGGTCGATCCACGCCAGGTCGAGGTCGCCCGCCAGCAGATCATGTCGGTGATCCAGGAGATCGACCAGCTCGCCCACAGCGAGATGGCCGAAGCGGAATTTTTCCGCGGCATGCTGGATCGCGTGATGGAGGCGATGGGGGCGGTGGCCGGGCTGGTCTGGATGGTCGGCGAGGGAGGTCGTGTCGAGCCGGTCTGCCACCTGGGGCTGCCGGCCACCGGACTGGACAACTCGCAGGAATCGCAGGCCGCCCACGGCGCGCTCGTGCAGTCGCTGCTGGGTTCCGCCAGCGGCATGGGCGTGCCGCCGCGGGCGGGCCTGGCCGGGCCCGATGGCAAGCAGCTGGCGACCAACCCCACCGACCTGCTGGTGATCGGCATGCCGCTGAAGCGGGCCGACGCCAAGGCGGGGCTGATCGAGATTTTCCATCAGCCCGCCCAGCCCGACGTGGAGCGGGGGTATCTCAAGTTTCTCGGGCAGGTCGCGGGCGTGGCCGGCGGCTACCTCGAGCGGCAGCAGCTGCGACAGCTCGATGCCCAGGGAGCCGCCCTCTCGCAGGTCGACAGTTTCAGCCGGCTGGTCCACGCCTCGCTCGACCCGGTGGCCACCGCCTTCGTGCTGGCCAACGAGGCGAGGCGGATCATCGGCTGCGACCGGGTGAGCGTGCTCGTCAAGCGTCGGCGGCGGCTCCGCCTCGAGGCGGTCAGCGGCCAGCAGTCGATCGAGCGGCGGGCCACGGCGGTCAAGGCGATCGAGTCGCTCGCCCGCGTGGTGGCCCGGGCCGGCGACCCCCTCTGGCATCCCGAGCCGGGCCGCGAACTGCCGCCGCAGATCGAGGAGGAACTCGAGGCCTATATCGACGAGTCGCATGCCACGGCCCTCGCGATTCTGCCCCTGGAGAAACCCCGGCCGGCGCCGGTGGTCAAGCCGGGCGGGGTCGATGCGGTGGCCGTGGCCAGGGCGGAGGCCGCCCCGCGGAAAGCCCCCGAGCCGGTCGCGGTGCTCGTGGCGGAGTGGTTCCAGGCGAGCAGCTTCGAAGGCGGCCGGCGGGCCCGGGTGGAACTGGTCGCCGAACATGCACGAATTGCCCTGGCCAATGCCGTGGCCCACACCGGGCTGCCGATGTACGGCCTGATCAACCTGCTGGGCAAGTCGCGGGCCCTGACCGCCGCCCGCAATCTCCCCAAAACGCTCACCGCCCTGCTGGCGATCACCGCGGCGATCCTGGCGATGATCTATGTGCCGGCCGACTTCCGGCTCGAGGGCACCGGCACCCTCGAGCCGGTCCATCGCCGCGACGTGTTTGCGAAAATCGACGGCGTGGTCGAGTCGCTCACCGAGGCGGCTCGCCACGGGAGCGGAGTCAGCGAGGGCCAACTCCTCGCCACCCTCCGCAACACCGATCTCGAGGTGGCGATCACCGACGTGCTCGGCCGCACCGCCTCCAGCGAGGAGGAGCTGACAAGCACCAAGCGGGCCCTCGCCGAGAGCGACCTCTCCACCGCCGAACGCACCCGCCTCGCCGGTCGGGCCGCCCAGCTTCGCCGCGAGATCGAGAGCCTCCAGCAGCAGCACCGGCTGCTTTTGGAGAAGCGGAAAAACCTGGAGGTCACCAGCCCCATCAACGGCGTCGTGGTCACCTGGCAGGTCCGCGACCGGCTGCTGCTGAGGCCGGTGGAGCAGGGCCAGTCGCTCTTGGAGGTGGCCGACAAGACCGGCCCCTGGGAACTGGAAATCAATCTTCCCGACGACCGCCTCGGCCATGTCAACCGTGCCTACGCCGAGGCGGCGGCCTCCGGCAAGCCGCTGGAGGTCGACTATGTGCTGGCCACCGATCCGGGCACCCGCCACCATGGCACAGTCCGCGAGATCCACGAGCAGGCCGAGGCCCGCGGCGAGGAGGGCAACACCGTGCTCGTACGGATCACGATCGACCCCTCCCGCCACGAGAAGGAGGAACTCGGGGCCGGGGCGAGCGTGACGGCGATGATCAACTGCGGCAAGCGGCCGCTGGGATACGTATGGTTCCACGACCTGCTCGCCTTCGTGGAGTCGCAGATTCTCTTCCGTCTCTGGTAGGAGCCATGCCGATGCTGCCGATCTTGATGTTCATGGAGTTCATGGGATTCATGGAGTTCAGGGGAGTCATGCGGTGCGGACGGGTCACGCGTTGCAAGGTGGCACGGGTGGCACGGACGGCAGGGGCGGCATGGATCGCCTCGCTGGCCACGCTCGCGGTCTCGCCCGCCGCGGCTGCCGACGAGGAGCCGGTGCTCGAGCGATGCCTCGTCTCACTCATCCAGGAGGCCGAGGTGCCCGCCCGCGA
>Ga0180436_10006351_pt1 | contig 10278 bp, 6 predicted proteins | sample SS_ome_2_FD_132434 | JGI IMG/M metagenome (GOLD analysis project Ga0180436, IMG submission 132434) | Hypersaline lake sediment archaeal communities from the Salton Sea, California, USA - SS_3_S_2 metaG | ecosystem: Environmental > Aquatic > Non-marine Saline and Alkaline > Hypersaline > Sediment...
GAGGCGCGCGGTTTCATCATCGGCGGGGCGATCGCCCACCAGCTCACCCTCGGCTTCGTGCCGATCCGCAAGAAGGGCAAGCTGCCGGGGGCGACGATTTCCGAGGCCTACACGCTCGAATACGGCGAGGCGGTGATGGAGATCCACGACGACGCGATCCAGCCCGGCGAGCGGGTGCTGGTGGTCGACGACCTGCTGGCGACCGGCGGCACTGCGGCGGCGGGGATCCGGCTGATCGAACGGCTCGGCGGCGAGATCGTCGGCTGTGCCTTCATCGTCGACCTGCCCGAACTGGGCGGGCGCAAGCTGCTGGAGGGCCTCGGCATGGAGGTGCACGTCCTGTGCGAATTCGAGGGCGCGTGAACCTTGCGTTAACCTTTCCGCGCTAAACAGACCCCGGCCTGTGGAGCAGGCCGCTGCTTGTGCACACGTTTACCCACGTGGCCCGCCCCGCCGTCACCCGCGGCGGGGCGGGTTTCGTATCAGCGAACGGCGGGACGGCGCAGGTGCACGCTCCGTCCGTGGAGCCCGGCCCCAATGGTCGGTTCAAATCTTCCTGAGCCACCAGCAACCGAAGCTGCAAAGGCCACTTTAGCCCATGCGCTCAAAGTGCCTTGTGTTATCTCAAGAAGATGGACATCGTTCTGATCACCACCGTCATTGCCTCGCTGTTCCTCGTCATCGGGGTGGCCGAGCCTTTGGCGGCGCGCATGCGGCTGCCCTACACCGTGATCCTGGCCCTCGTCGGCATCCTGATCGCGGTCGGCGCGATCTTTTTCCTGCGCACCGAACTGACCGACGCGCTCAATCCCGTGGCCGAAGCGATCCTTGGCCTGCCGATCCGCTCCAATGTCTTCCTCTACGTCTTTCTGCCGACCCTGTTGTTTCAGGCGACCCTGGGGATGAACCTGCGCCGCATGCTCGACGATTGGGTGCCGATCCTGGTTCTGGCCGTCGTGGCTGTCGTGGTGGCGACGTTCAGCGTTGGCTACGCCTTGTCCTGGGCCAGCGCGCTGCCCCTGGCGGCCTGCCTGTTGATCGGCGCGATCGTGTCCACGACCGATCCTTCGGCGGTTGTCACGATCTTCCGCTCGATATCGGCGCCACGTCGCCTGGCCCGGATCATCGAGGGCGAAAGCCTGCTCAACGATGCCGCAGCGATCGCGCTCTTCGGGTTGTTCATGGGCTTCGTGATGCTGGGCATGCCCGATCCCGATCTCGGCCAGGCCCTGGCCCGTTTCCCGCTCCTGATTGCGGGAGGGGCGATCACCGGCTGGCTTGCAGCACGGGTTGCGGTCTGGCTGATGGCGTCGTTTGCACGATATGAACTGGCGCAGCTCTCGATATCCATCGCCCTGCCCTACCTTGCCTATATCGGGGCGGAGCAAAGTGTCGGCGCGTCGGGCGTGATCGCGGTCGTCGCTGCCGGGTTGACCCTGAACCTGACAGGGCCGGGGCGTTTGCCACCACAGACATGGGCCAACCTGCGGGAACTCTGGGGCGTGCTCGCCCATTGGGCGGGGGCGCTGATTTTCATCCTCGCGGCCCTGCTGATCCCCCGTCTTCTGGAAGAGGTCCGGCTGGGGGATTTCGTGCTGGTCGGCGTGGTGATCCTTGCCGCCATCGCCGCGCGGGCGGTGGTCCTGTTCGGGTTGCTGCCGCTGCTGACGATCCTGCATGTCTCGCCCGCGGTGGACCGCCCCTACCGGGTCGCGATCCTCTGGGGCGGTCTGCGGGGCGCGGTGACGCTGGCGCTGGCGCTAGCGGTGACGGAAAGCTTCCGGGTGCCCGACGGCATTCAGCGCGTGGTCGGCATTCTCGCCACGGGATTCACGCTTTTCACCCTGATCGTGCAGGGAACGAGCCTGCGCTGGATCATCCGGCGGCTCGGGCTTGACCGGCTGTCGCCGATAGATGAGGCCTTGTCGCGTCAGGTGGTCGCGGTTTCGCTGCAAACCGTGCGCGAGGATGTGGCCCGCACCACCGAGAACTATGATCTGAGCCATGATATCGTCCGGTCGGAGGCCAAGCGCTTTGGCGAAAGGTTGGCGGGGGCTGTCCACAGCGCAGAAGACAGCGCCGATATCCTCGACCGCGACCGGGTGACCCTCGGCCTGATCGCGCTGGCCGGTCACGAGCGCGATACCATCCTTGCACGTGTGCGCGAGCGCACGATCTCGGCCCGGATGGCAGAACAGGTTCTGTCGGATGCCGACCGGCTGATCGAAGGCGCGCGATCCGGCGGGCGCAGCGGCTACCAGCGCGCCGCGCGCCGCAGTGTCGCCTATGGCCGAGGTTTCCGGGTCGCGGTTCTTCTGCACAGCCGGCTTCGGATTTCAACGCCGCTGGTGCGGATGACGACCGACCGCTTCGAGCTCCTGCTGTCGCAGCGGCTGGTCCTGCGCGATCTCGGTGCCTTCATCGACGGCCGTATCCGCCGCATTCACGGCCGACGGGTGGCCGATCTCCTCCACGACCTTCTGACGCGGCGGATCGAAAACGTCACCACCGCCCTTGAGGGCCTGCGGCTGCAATACCCCGGCTATGCCGAAGAGCTCGAGCGCCGGTTCATCCGCCGCACGGCGCTGCGGCTTGAAGAGCGCGAATACACCACCATGCGCGAAGATGGGCTGATCGGTGCCGAAGTCTACACCAAGCTCATGGAAGATCTTGCCGCACGCCGTGCTGCCGCCGAGGAACGCCCGCGTCTCGATATCGCGCTCCAGCGCATCGAACTGGTGCGCCAGTTGCCGCTTTTCCAGGATCTCGACACGGCTGCCCTGAAGCGGCTCGGGCGGGCGTTTCAAACGCGGTACGTCAACGCGGGCGATATCATCATCCGCAAGGATTCCCAGGCGAAAAGCGTGTTCTTCATCGCGTCCGGCGCGGTCGAAGTGGAAACCGCCGGTCAGACCTGGCGGCTGGGGCGCGGTGAGATGTTCGGGCAATTGGCTGTCTTGATGAACAAGGCGCGCCGTGCCGAGGTGCGCGCAATCGCGCCTTCCACGCTGCTTGTGCTCGATGAGGCCCGCTTTCGGCGGTTGCTGGATCGCAGCACGGCCCTGCAAGGCGCGGTGCGCGCCAGCGCCGAGAAACGCGGAATCGAACCGCAAACCCTCTTGCCCGAGTCCGATGGTCACCCGCAATGACAACTTCGGATTCCGATGAATCGACGGCCATGATCGAGCGAACGGCCAATACCGAAGCGGTTGGCTAATGACGGCCCACGCCGGTCATCCCCGGCTTGCACCGACACCCCGCGTGCCGTTGCGAGATTTCATTCCTGTTGGCCGCGCGGATACGGGCGGAAAGAGATTTCCGTCGCCCGATCCAAGACGCGGTCTCTAAAGCCGGTCCAGTTCTTCGGTCAGGGTTTCGACAGCAGCGAGGGCCTGCGCGCGCGTCGCTTCCCCTGAGGGCTGCGCACAGGCAATCAGCATGCTCTCGGCACGGTTTGCAAGCTCGCCCATGTGCTCGAATCCCAAGGTGGTGGCGACCCCGGCAATCTTGTGCACGAGATGTGTCGCGGCCTCGAGTGCGGCGCGGTCATCGGGGCGGGTTTCGATCCTGTCCATCAGATCGTCGAGATCCTGCACCTGTTGTGCGGCGCGGTCGATAAAGCGTTGGCGAACCTCGGCCACCGATGTCTGGAACGCCCGCTGGAACTGCGCTGTATCGGTCATATCGCGAATGCCTCGACGCCGTTGCTCAGGCTGCCGCCCGGTGGCCGGCGGCGTTCGCAGTGGAGCGGTTTTCGGTCAACTGCGGGCAAAGCAACAGGTTCAGCCGGTTCGGTGCAGACCACAGGCCGGGCGAATAGACCTCGCCCATCTCCAGCGTGATCGGACAGGATTTGCCCGACGCAAGGACCGGTTGGGACTGGTCCATCTCGTATTGGATCGAACGGAGGATTTCGGCATCGAGCACCGATCCCGGACCGTTGACCACCGCGACGAACTGACCGTCGCCGACATAGGTGACCAGGTGGTTGGTATACTTGAGACCATCGGTGATGGCGCCGGCGGCGTCGGAGAGAATGTCATACATTTCCGCCGGATCGCATTGCGCGTGAATGGCGCGAAAGCCGGAGATCGAGAACACCACGGATTTGCTCTTGATCGCCATCCAGTAGGTCAGACGCAGGAGGTAGTTCTCCATCGCCGTCATGCTGATGACGCGCGCAACGTCACCGATGGTGATCGGTTCCTCGGCCTTGAACTCGGCTCCAAACCCGGTGCGCGATTTCAGGAGGGCAACCTCGGTGGCGGATTCTTCAACCTGGTGGGCCTGGCTGGACAAGCGTTCGGCGATGCCGATCCGCACGCCCAGCTCGATCGGGTCGAAGGGCTTGTTGATATAGTCCATCGCCCCGGCGGCGAAGGCGCGATCAATGAAGTGCCGCTCCTGCATGGCGGTGATCATGACGATCGGAACGCTCGCATAACGCGGCATCTCGCGCAGCATTTCGCACAGCTCGATCCCGTCGATCCCAGGCATCCGGATATCGAGCAGGAACGCGTCGAAGGGTTTTTCCGTAGTCGCAACGATATCGAGGGCCTCGTTCCCCGACGTGGCCGTGGTCACATCGCTGTAGCCCGCGCCGCGCAAGGCGGAACTCAGAAGCTCCAGCGCCAGATCGTCATCATCTACAGCGAGAATTTTCATGTCATTCTCCAGTTCGGTCACAGCCTCCGGTCGTTTCCAAGGCAACCGGAAATTGCCCTTGGCCCCAAATGGAACCTTTTCCTGACTACAATATCCGCCACGATTGTGACTGAAATTGGGCGAAACCGCAGATAGATGCGGCCCCTCTCTTCACAAGTCTAAGCTGCGGTCGCCTCGCGCTTTCGCCAGATCTCGCGGAGCTGCTCTGCAAGCTCCATCGGGTCGAATGGCTTGGTGATCACTTCCAGCGCACCGTCACGGCGCAGGTTGTCGGCCATCCCCGCCTGCACGCGTGCGGTCATGAAGACCACGGGCACCTCGCCAAGGCCCGGCAGCTTGCGCAATTCGCGCAGCGTGCCCTCGCCATCCATGCCCGGCATCATGTAGTCCAGCAAAAACAGGTCCGGTGCAAATTCTGCGGCGCGTTCGATTGCCTCCGGACCGGATGCACATTGCAGCACCTCGAACTGGCCGACCATTTCGAGGGCCAGGTTCGCGATGACGCGAATGTCCTCGTCGTCATCGACGTGCAAAATACGGTTCAACGCGCCCATACCACAGTCTCCCGGATCGTGTGATTTTCCATGTTCCAAGAACAATAGCCGAGTATTGTCGCGATTGAAGGCCGGAAAAGCGACGATCCTTGGGCAATTGTCAGGCGACGTCAGGCAGGCGTTCGGCCTCGGCTGCGACCTTGTGATCGACATCCCCGCTGCGGGCCGGGTCCATCGGCAACCGGACGAAGAACGTCGAGCCCTTGCCGATCTCGCTGTCGAAACCGATCTCGCCGTTGTGTGCCTCAACGATCTTCTGGGAAATCGTCATGCCAAGGCCGGTACCCTTGCGCGCGATGCCATCGGCGCTCTTCAACTGCGAAAAGCTCTCGAAGACGTCCGCCCGCTGGTCCTCGGGAATGCCGGGGCCATCGTCGGAAACGGTGATCCGCCAGAACTTGCCATCTTCCTGCACGCCGATCCGCACGGCGCCGTAGGTCGGCGAATATTTCGCCGCGTTGGAGAGAAGATTGGCAAGCACCTGCATGATCCGTTCGGGCGCAACCTGGGTTGGCGCGGTCTCGAGATCGGTCTGGAAGACGAAATCCACATGCAGCTCGTCGCCGTAGCCCTTGTTCATCTCGACCGCCTCATCGACGAAAGTGACAAGGTCGACGGGGGTCTTTTTCAGCTTCATCTTGCCGGCGCGGATCTTCTCGAGGTCGAGGATATCATCGACCACCAGCAGGAGCCGATCTGTATTTCGCACGGCGATATCCAGAACCGATTGCGCCTTCGGGTCGAAGGTTCCGAGGGCGCCGGAGTTCAGCAGCCGCAGCGATCCCTTGATCGAGGTCAACGGCGTGCGCAGCTCATGGCTGACGACCGACACCGATTCCATCTTGGCGCGTTCGATCGCCTTGCGCTCGGTGGCATCGCGCAGAACTGACACGAACAGCATATGGCCATCGTCGCCGCGCACGATCCGGGTGCTGAGTTCGCCGCTGGTCTCGCCGCGCTGCACATCCGTCCGCACCACGTCCTTCTCGCCCGAGAGGAGCGGGGCGGCATGGGGGTCGAACAGCGCGCCGCCCGAGACCGGATTTGCATCGTAGATGGTCTTGTGGATCAGGTCTTTGCCCTTCCACCCGCAGGCATCGAGGGCCGCGTGGTTGGCATAGACCATGTTCAGGCCTTCCACGCGGTAGATATAGACCTCATCCTGAAGGTGATCGAACAGCGACTTCAGAAAGCGGGCCTGCTCGGCGCGATGAAAATCGGTGTTGTCGGTGCGGATCGCGACCGAGCGAACGTGGTTCCCGGCATCGTCTATCATCGGCACGATCGTGCAGCGGGTATAGATCCGCGACCCATCGGCGGCAAGTTCCTCGTTCTCACCGGACCAGATCCTGCCCTGGGTCAGCGATTTGCGGATCTGCTTGTAAACGGCGTCTGCCTTGCCATCCGGATAGATGATGCTCATCGATTTTCCGACCAACTCGGCGGAGGTATAGCCATAGCGTTCGGCGAATTTCTCGTTGACCGAGGTGATGATGCCATCCGGGTCGGTCAGCGAAACCAGCGCATGCCGGTTCAGCGCGGCATAGGTCAGGTCTATTTCCTGCCCCTGCTTCTGGACGATCTCTTCCTGTAGCTTGAGGAGCTGATCACGGCGATGAACGGCCAGGCCGAGGGCACCAAGCAGCATGAGATAGAAGCTGGCATTGGCGAAATTCGCACCGGAGAAAAGCCAGGCGAGCCCGTCATTGGCGAACAGCAGGAAGCCGGCCGCCAACACGCCGATGGCAATCGTCGCGGTGCGCAGGCAATAAAGCTTGCCAAGCCGCTGCTTCCCGGTCTCTACCAATTGTCCCATCGAACTCCTCCCAACAGATAAAGACAGAATGGAACCGAATACTGTTTCCATGCAGTGTTCTATCCCACGGATTTGGCAAGATTGGGGCAGCAATCGGTCGGTCGCCGGTTTTTTTGCAACGTCGCGGAGCGGTCGACATGGCGGCGCATCGGGCTTCACCGGGCCTCAGCCCCTGTCCTGAGGGGGCTGCGTTCGAGGCAGGCGCACGCAGAAAACCGCGCCGCCCGCGTCGCCGGATTCAACCCAGATGTCACCGCCATGCAGCTTCACCAGTGCTTTGCTGATCGCCAGTCCCAGCCCGGTGCCGCCATGTTTGCGCGTGACCGAGCCGTCGATCTGCCAGAACTTCTCGAACACCCGCTGCCGATGCTCTTCGGCAATCCCCGGTCCGGTGTCTGCCACCCTGATCACCGCGGCATCCTCGCCCGGCTCAAGCGTGACCTTCACTTGGCCGCTATCGGTGAACTTGACGGCATTGCCGACAAGGTTGAGCAGGATCTGGCGCAGGCGCGACGGGTCGGCCTGAATCTCGACGGAGGGAGCGTCGATCCGGAGATCGATCCCTTTCGCCTCTGCCTGCTGCGAAAACTCCTCCGCGCTTTCCCGGACAAGGGGGGCGAGATCCACCAGTTTCGGACTGAAGGCAAAATCGCCACGGGTTATCTTCGACAGATCCAGCGTGTCCTGAACCAGCGCGCGCAGGTGGGCGGACGACCGCTGAATCCGTTCGGCGTAGGATTTGACCTCCGCGACAAAGGCATCGATGGCGGCGCGCGTTTCGGTCGCCGTCGCCGCCCCGTCATCGAGCGTTTTTGCCAGCGCCTTGTGGGAACCGAGTGTCTCGGGCTGGGACAGGAACTTGATGAAACCGACGATCACGGATAGCGGCGTGCGGACTTCGTGGTTGATATTGTTGAGAAATTCCGTGATGGCCCGGTTTGATGCTTCGGCTGCGTGCTGCGCGCGTTTCAACTCGGTGACATCAACCCGAAAACCCACCGTCCCGCCATCGGATGTCCTGCGTTCCGAAACCTTGATCCAGCGTCCATCCGCCAGGTGCTGTTCGTGTTCGCCCTGCCGGTCGCGGTGAATGGCGATGCGGTTTTCGATCCATTCTTCCACGTTCCCTTCGGCCTCGGCGTATTGGCCCTTGCTCGCTCCATACTCGATGATCTCGCGGAACGTCACGCCGGGGCGGATCACCTCGGCCGACGCGCTGTATATCTCGCGATACTTGGAGTTGAACATGATCAGCCGGTCATTCTTGTCGAACAGGGCGAAGCCGTCGTTGATCGCCTCGATCGCATCCCAAAGCTGCTTTTTCGCCGTCGCTTCGCGCATGCGAAGTCGGTTCACCACGATGAACACGGAGGTTGTCGAGATGATCGCGAGGAGGGTGAGGATGATGATCTGGCTGGAGTTTTCACCGTGGGCGGGCCATCCGTCTGTCGGCGCCATGCAGAAGGTCCAGGAGGTATCCATCACTGGGATCATCATCGGCACTGCGGAGGATCCGCAGGTCGCGGTCGAACCAAAGACAAGGCCCTCTTGCGTCCCGTCCCATTCGCCGGCAAATGCCGCGATCGAAAGACCGTGATACTCGTCGAAGATACCCGCCGCTTCCAGCAATTTTTCGATATCGATCACCAGCGAGACCAGGCCCTGCCCGTCTTCGCCGTTTGCCCGGATGCCGCGAAACGGCACACGCATGATAAGGGCCCGCCCACCCTGCAAAAGGTTCACCGGACCGATCAACACCGGCCGATTTGTTGCAAGGGCGGTATCAGCGCCAAGGGTGAATTCGGAAGATTCTCGATAGTCGAGTCCGATCACGCTGGCATTGGGTTCCTTCGGGTAGACGAAGCGCACCACCAGGTCGGGGGCATAGGCGAGGTTCAGGATGTCTTGCCTGCCTTGGCTGATCCGCTCGGCCAGCCGGGTGAAATCGTCTTCGGTTTTTTCCGGCAGCAACGATGCGGTGATCGCAACCGAGGTTGCAATCGTCTCGCGGACCACGAGTTCTTTGACCAGCGCGGACGACGCGTGCGTGCCGTGTTCCAGCACTTGCCTCTTGGCGGCGTCGATCGTCAGTTTCGTGTCATTGCGATGGACATAGAAGGCGACGCCTATGATCGCCAACACCGTGGCGAGCTGAACGATTCTGAGAATTCGAACCTGAATCTGCCGCATCACAAACCGCGCGCCCGACACGCCTCACGCCCGCAAGGCACCTCCACCGCAGCTTTGCGATGAAAGGGCAGTAACGTCTCTGATTGGCTGAAATACAACACTTTTCCCACTCTTTTCGATGATAAAGAACTGGTTAAGCGGTATCCTCCGCATCAGTTTTCTCCTTATGATAGCGCCGGTCAACCAAAGCCCGACCCACTGAGCACAAAGAAATTCTTCTAGTTGTTTGCGTTGCGCATGGGCAACAGGCTCGGGCATGCCCGGCCGCCGGTCTGTCACCCGCCGGAAAGCCGGTGATCGAGCACATATCGCCCCGAACCAAACCGCCGACATTGCGCAGCGGGTGGGAGTGGCGCAAAGAGCACAGGCTCCCTACCCCAGCACCGCGCCTGGGTTCATGATCCCCGCCGGGTCCAGCGCCGTCTTGATCGCGCGCATCGCCGCCAGCCGGGCCGGGTCGGCGTAGCGGGCGAGGTCGTCCACCTTCAGCCTTCCCACCCCGTGTTCGGCGGAAAACGAGCCGTCATGCTGCGCGACGAGGTCGTGCACCACGCGCGCCACCGCCTCGCGCGCGCCGGGGAAATCGGCCTTGCTGCGGCCCTCGGGCGGGAAGACGTTGTAATGCAGGTTGCCGTCGCCGAGATGGCCGAAGGCGTTGATCCGGTAGGGGCCGAGCCGGGCCAGGGCCACGCCCGCTTCCACCAGAAACGCCGGGATCGCCGAGAGCGGCAGCGAGATGTCATGCGAGCCGATCGCGCCCACCCGCTTGTTGGCCTCGGGGATCTGCTCGCGCATCGCCCATAGCCCGGCGCGCTGCGCCTGCGAATGCGCGATCACCCCGTCCGAGACCAGCCCCGCCGCCGCCCCCGCCTCGAACAGATCGGTGAGCGCCACTTCCGGGTCATCGCCCGGCCCGAGCCCGAGATCGACCAGCACCGCCCAGTCGGGGATTTCGGCGAAGGGTGCGCGGGCGGTGCAGCCGGTCTCGGCGAGAAAGCCCATGCCCTGCCCCGAAATGAGTTCAAAGGCGCTCACCCCCGCGCCGATCCGCGC
>Ga0180436_10006352_pt1 | contig 10278 bp, 6 predicted proteins | sample SS_ome_2_FD_132434 | JGI IMG/M metagenome (GOLD analysis project Ga0180436, IMG submission 132434) | Hypersaline lake sediment archaeal communities from the Salton Sea, California, USA - SS_3_S_2 metaG | ecosystem: Environmental > Aquatic > Non-marine Saline and Alkaline > Hypersaline > Sediment...
ATGTTGTTTTCGAGATCCGCGACCATGTTCTTGATGTCACGCGAATTGTCCATAACTTTTGTTATCTCGGTTCCCAGCGGCCACGTCGGTTCCGCCTCTTCGATGATCGCGTCGATCGCCTCGCTGATCTCGATGATATTCTCTCCGGTACGTTTCTTCACGGAAATATTCACGGCGTCGCGGCCGTTCAGTCGCGACCGTGACGTTTCCTCCTTGAACCCGTCCACGACCCGGGCCACGTCTTTGAGATACACCGGTTCGCCGTTGTGGATCGTCAGGACCAGCCCGTAGATTTCTTCGGGAGTGGAAAACTCTCCGGGAACCCGCAACTGGAATCTGCCGTTGCCGAGCCGGATGGTGCCGCCCGAGGTGTTCTTGTTTTCCTCATAGACGACTTCCTGGAAATTGCTGATCGTCAACCCGTAGTGGGCCAGCTTGTCCGAATCGACCTCGACCCTGATTTCACGTTCCAGGCCGCCGGTTATGTCCACCTCGAGGACGCCGCTGATCGCCTCGATGTCGTCCTCGAGGTCGTCGGCAATATCCTTAATGCAGGGCAGGCCGCAGGTTCCGGACAGCGAGAACACGACGATCGGCATTTCGGAAAAATTGACTTCGAACACCGTCGGGTCGTCTTCGAGATCAGACGGCAGGTCGCCCAGCGCCTCATCAACCTTGTCTTTGACATCCTGCAGGGCCTGGGCGATATCGGTGCCGGTGACGAATTCGATATTGATTGACGAAAGTCCTTCGGAACTGACCGATTCTATTTTTTTGAGCCCGTCGAGCCCCTTGAGCTTCTTTTCGATTTCGATGGTTATCGCCGTTTCAACATCGGTTGGTGAAACCCCGCGATAACTCGTCGACACGAACACGTTGGGAATCGTGATATCGGGGGAACTCTCCCGGGGTAAAACGATATAGCAGTACACCCCGACGATGATCAGCAGCAGGGCCAGCACGACGACAGTCGTACTTTTGCGAACGGCGGTATCTGAAATAATCATAGGGTGAGGGTCTCCGGATCGGTTAATACTTTGACCACCTTGACGGTGCGGCCGTCTTCCACGTCACGGTGTCCTTCAACCACCACGTGCTCGCCCGGCCTGACCCCGGTGGTTATTTCTACCATCCATTGTTCCATGATGCCGGTTTCCACAATCCGCTTCTCGACGATGCCGTCTTTTTCGACGAATATGTACTGTTCGTCGTTTCTGGAGATAATCGAATAAAACGGTATTGCCAGGGCCTGGTCGCGACGCTGTTTGACGATATCGGCCCGCACGAACATACCTGGCAGGATCTGGTGATCGGGATTGTCGATTGCCAGTTCAAGCCGGTAGAGACGGGCCATGGTTTCCGGTGATGCGGAAATGAAATGCCGGGTAGCGGTAACGATTCTATTGTCCAGCGCCCTGATTTCGACATCGATCTGATCAAGCGTACGCACGGCCGTGACATCGCTTTCCGGGATACCGATAACCGCTTTGACCTGATTGATCTGCAGGATCTGGGCGAGCGGGTCTCCAACCCCGATGAACATGCCGGTTTTGGCGTCGATTCTCCTCACAACCCCGTCGATCGGCGATGTGACGATGCAGCGCTCGTACTGCAGCTTCGCGTTGTCGAGGTCGGCTTTGGCCGTCTGCATACCGGTTTCCCGCGCTTCGATCTCAGCCGGCGGGATGACGCCTTTGGCGAAAACGGCTTTGTCACGCTCATAATCGGCCTTGGCCAGCCGATATGCAGCCTGGGCCCGTTCAAGCGCGATCCGGTAATCGTCCGATTCGAATTTGAGCAGGACGTCACCCTTGCTGACGGTGTCACCTTCCCGGGCTACGATTTCATCTACGGTGCCGGCGATTTTTGCGGTTAAATTCAAGGTCTTCCACGCCTCGATCGAGCCGGGGAGATTCAGGCGATTGCTGATCGGACCGGGTTGTACTTCCATGACCACGGTGTTGACCGGCGGTCGCTCCTGCTTGATTGCCGCCTGCTGTTCGGCCATGATGGTCGAGCGTTTATCACTGACCTCCATGAACAGCATCACGATCAGTATGATCATTGCCAGCAGTACGAAGCGGGGTATATTGAACCAGATAAAGAAAACGATTTTTGCGCGAATCGTTTTCGGTTTTTCATAGGCGCTTTGCATGTGAGTCACCAAACTATTGTGGTTTGAGGCCGTTGATGGTTTCAGTCATCAGTACGTCAAACGCCTCGTGAATTTCATCGCGTTTGAGCATACCGGTATACCAGCAGGAAACAACGAGCAGATATATCGCATAAAAATGGCCGGAGATATTGAGCAGTTCCAGGTTCTCGTCTATTTCTCCCCGTTCCTGAGCCCTTTGATAAAGGGGATAGAGCAATTCGAAATAGTCGTTCTGTACAGTGAAATCTTCTGCCGACAGCGGTTCTTTCGGGAAGACCATTTCCTGCAGAAAAACCCTGCCGAATTCCCGGTCCGCGGTAATGGAATTGAAATCAGCTTCGAAGATGACCACCATCTGGTCTTTGAGCGACGAATCCGGGTTCGTTTTGGCGGCCAGTTCTTTGCGGGTATTCTCCAGTTGGTTGTCACATAATGCTTTGACAATCTGGCGCTTGGTTTCGAAATAGGTGTAAACGGTGCCTTTGCCGATACCGGCTTTGTGCGCGAGTTCCTCGATCGAGGTGTTATCGATGCCGTTTTTGGAAAACAGCGTGACCGCGGTTTCCAGAATCCGGTTCCGGGTCTGCTCCTTCTTCTGTTCTCTAAGTGATGCCATTGATTTTATAAAATAGAAGTAAGTGGATATACTAACCGGTCTCTATAGCGAGATACAGCGGATGCTTTGTCACCAGACAATTAAAAATTGACTGCGGTCGAGTTATAACTCCAAACTCGACTGCGGTCAATGAAAAAAAATGACTACAGTCGAGTTTGTTGGAGTTCTGTTAGGAATAACCTGATATGAAGCAGCAATCACGGGAGGATCAGGTTGGCGGGAACCGGGTAAGGCCGGTATAATTAATTTGTGTCATTGCCAATGGTATAACTTTGATTTAGTGTTGATCCGTCTGCTATAGAAGATCATCATTTCGGGATCACCGTACCTGTATGGAAATTCAAGTCTGGCTCAGTGAATCGCTCGGCAACCTTGCCGGCATGTTGCAGTTCGGCTACGCGTTCGGCGCCGGCATGGTCGCAGCCGTCAACCCGTGCGGTTTTGCGATGCTGCCGGTCTATCTGTCGCTGTATCTGGGCGCCGATGAAGAACAGTACGAAAATCATTCTTGGGTATATCGGGTTGCCAGAGCAGCCGGGGTTACAGCGGTTGTTACGGCCGGGTTTGGATTGTTGTTCGGAATCATCGGCATCATTGTTGCCGCCGGGGGATCGTTTTTATTGAGCCTGATGCCGTGGTTTTCGATTATTATCGGGGCAAGTCTGATTCTGCTCGGCATCTGGATGATGCTCGGCAGGCATCTGTCCCTTGATTTCATGACGACGTTGTCCGCTAAAATCGGGGATCCGCGCAATATCAGCATCAAAGGTTTCTTTCTATTCGGACTCGGTTTCGGGGCCACATCGCTTGGCTGCACGCTGCCGATTTTTCTCGTGGTTGTGGGCGGCTCGCTGACGGCGGGCGATTTCGTTTCCGGCATTATCCCCTTTATACTCTACATCCTCGGTACCGGTACGGTGCTGCTGATTCTCAGCGTCGGTATGGCCTTTATCAAAGGTGGAACCGTGCTCTCCGTTTTCCGGCGCGTACTCCCGTATATCAATGTGATTTCCGGCGTTTTGCTGTTTCTCGCGGGCGGCTATATCTGTTATTACTGGCTGAGCAGCGGGCTGCTGTTTGCATGAACGCAGCACATCAGCAGGCGGGAATGACTGCCGCATCCGGTGCTTTTCTGCTCTGGGGGCTGCTGCCGATTTACTGGAAGTCCCTCAGCGATGTTCCGTCTTTTGAAATCCTCGGACATCGGATGGCCTGGTCGCTGCCGTTTACGATTGTGTTTCTGCTGATCTTCAGGCATCGTGCGTTTTCGGCCCAACTGAAAAATAAGACGGTATTAGAAAGTGCAATCATCGGCAGTTTGCTGCTGGCAGGCAACTGGTTTGTCTATATCTGGGCGGTCAACAGCGGGTATATCGTCGAGGCGAGTCTTGGCTATTACATCAACCCGCTGGTTTCTGTTGCCCTTGGGGTCATTTTCATGAGAGAGCGGCTCCGTTCCGGACAGATTGCTGCGATAGGAATTGCTGCGGGCGGAGTGATGTATCTCACCTTCGTCTACGGTACGTTTCCCTGGATAGCACTGGCGCTGGCACTGAGTTTTGGGTTGTACGGACTGCTGCACAAAAAGATCCGGATCGGACCGCTGGAAAGCCTGCATTTCGAGACCCTGATCTTTTTTATTCCGGCTGTCGGTTTTCTGCTGTATCTCGAGATAAGCGGCAGGGGAGCTTTCCTGCACGCATCATCGATGACGACGCTGGTGCTGATCGGAACGGGGCTGGTAACGACGGTTCCGCTGCTGCTGTTTGCCTATGCCGCGCAGAACATACCGTTGTCGCTCCTGGGAATTCTGCAGTATATCGCTCCGACGATCAGTTTGCTTATCGGCATTTTCCTGTACGGTGAAGCATTTCCACTGAGCCGGCTGGTTGGTTTCATGCTGGTCTGGAGTGCGTTACTTATCTATGTGATAGAAGGGGCTGGACAGAGAGCGCGCCAGAGGCGCATGAGCTGCAGGCGGGGGGCGTGATTTGGAAAAAATCACGAAAAAAATACCACGCTGTTACCAATACGATAAAGGGTGCTTATAGTTGTATCCAAGAGGGTCTTTGCATGATGTGACAGCAGGTCGACTCTTCTCTTCTTTCACTCCCTCTCTCCACCAGGCCTGGCGAGCATCATGCTGAGGCCCCGATTTTTTTATGCCTGCCCGAGCGCTTCAACCACCTGCAGCGCATGTCTGGTCGCTGCTACATCATGAACCCGGATGATCGATGCCGTCGCTGCGCACAGAGCTGATAACACCGCGCTGACGCCGTCGCGATCTTCCGTTGCCAGTCCGGTTATGTCGCCGAGAAAACGTTTTCTGGAATGCCCGAGCAGGATCTGATGCGCGGATTCTGCCAGTTGGTCCAGATTTTTAAGCAACTGCAGGTTGTGAGAGAGCGTTTTGCCGAACCCGATGCCGGGATCGATAATGATGCGGGCCGGGTCGATACCGGCGGCGCCCATGTACGCGATCCGTTCTTGAAGAAATGCCTTCACTTCGGCGACAACATTATCATAGCGGGGATTGTCCTGCATTGAGCCGGGGGTTCCCTGCATATGCATGATGATCACGTCGTTGCCGCAGCCGGCAACGACGTCGATCATGTCAGGATCGCCCTGCAGGGCGGTGACGTCGTTGATGATATCGGCCCCGGCCGCCAGGGCCTGCCTGGCTACTTCGGCTTTGTACGTGTCGATCGATATGGGGATCGAGGATACGGAGCGGATTGCCTCGATTACCGGTACAACGCGGGAAAGTTCTTCATTCGATGAAACCGGTTCGGCATACGGGCGGGTCGATTCGCCGCCGATATCGAGGATATCGGCGCCGTCGCTGATCAGCTTCTCCGCCTGTGCTCGGGCGGCTTCGAGGCTGTCAAATCTGCCGCCGTCTGAAAACGAGTCCGGGGTGACGTTCAATATGCCCATGATCCGTACGGATCGGGCATCGGTCATGACGCAACACCTGGCTCTTCGCGTCCTCCAGGATCGTTTTTCGGGGGAACGCCGGGATCGCCTTCCGGCTCAGAATCGGTGTTTGTAACCGGTTCACTCGCCGCAGGGGCGTCTTCTGCGGTTTCGGGTGCTGCCGCGGGTTCTTTCTTTGCTTCGACAGCATGCTCGTCCGGTCGAAGTTCGGCAAGAATTCGCTGGATGTCATCGAGGACAATGGTCTCTTTTTCCAGCAGTTCGTCAGCCATCCGCTTCAAGATATCCTGGTGACTCTCAAGCAGGTCGAAGACCTTGTTGCTGGCTTCGAGAATGATTTCCTTCACCGCCAGATCAATCTGGCGCGCGGTTTCCTCACTGAAATCGCGGTGCTGGGCAATCTCTCTGCCGAGGAATATCTGCTCTTCCTTCTTGCCGTACGTAAGTGGTCCCAGTTCGTCGCTCATGCCCCATTCGCAGACCATCTTTCGCGCGAGCTCGGTGGCGCGTTCAAGGTCGTTGCCGGCTCCGGTGGTGATTTCATCGAAGACGATTTTCTCGGCAATACGTCCGCCGAACAGGATGCAGATCGAGTTTTTCAGATAACCTTTTGAATGGGTGTACTTCTCATCGATCGGGAGCTGCATCGTCAGACCAAGGGCACGTCCGCGGGGAATGATCGTAACTTTGTGAATCGGGTCGGTATCCGGCAGCAGATATGCGACCAGGGCGTGACCGGCCTCGTGATACGCGGTGACTTCCTTCTCTTTCTCGGTAACGATCATCGAGCGCCGCTCGGCGCCCATCATGATTTTGTCCTTGGCTTTTTCAAGCAGCTCCAGGGTAATTTCCTTCGCACCTTCACGGGCAGCCATCAAGGCCGCTTCATTGATCAGGTTCTCCAGGTCGGCCCCGGAAAAGCCGGGGGTACCGCGTGCGAGGATTTCATAATCCACATTGGCGGCCATTTTCGTTTTCCTGCCATAGATTTCCAGGATTTTCTGGCGACCGCCGACGTCGGGGATCGGCACGACGACCTGCCGGTCAAACCGGCCCGGGCGCAGCAGCGCCGGATCGAGTACGTCGGGACGGTTGGTGGCGGCGACGATAATGACGCCTTCGTTGGATTCAAATCCGTCCATTTCCACCAGCAGCTGGTTCAGGGTCTGTTCGCGCTCGTCATGACCGCCGCCGAGACCGGCGCCGCGATGGCGTCCGACCGCGTCGATTTCGTCGATAAATATGATACAGGGTGCGTGCTTCTTGCCCTGGTTGAACAGGTCTCGAACCCGGGAGGCTCCGACACCGACGAACATTTCCACGAAATCAGATCCCGAAATCGAAAAGAACGGAACGTCGGCTTCACCGGCGATAGCGCGGGCGAGCAGCGTTTTACCGGTACCCGGCGAACCTGCAAGCAGCACACCTTTAGGGATCCTGCCGCCGAGCTGCGTGAATTTGTGGGGGTCTTTCAGGAAGTCGATGATCTCCTCGAGTTCTTCCTTCGCCTCATCGATACCGGCGACATCGGCAAACGTCACCTTGTTCGTACCCTGTTCCATCAACCGGGCACGGGTTTTACCAAACGACAGCGCCCCGCCTTTGCCGCCGCCCTGCATCTGGCGCATGAAAAAGATCCAGACGCCGATCAGCAACAGCATCGGGAACCAGGAAACGAAGATGGTCATCAGCCAGTTTTCTTTCTGGCCCTCCTTGACGGTGATGTCGACCCCGGCTTCCCGCAAAAGCGGGATCAGCTCTGCATCGGTAACCGGATAGATAGTCTTGAACGGGCGCCCGTCCTGCAGGGTGCCGGAAATGGTGTCGCCGTCGATGCGGACCCGGTTGATCGACTTGTTCTCGATCTTGGCCATGAACTCACTGTAGGTCAGCGACGAGATATTACCCTGGGGTTTGTTGAAAAGGTTGAAAAGCAGGATCATGGTCAGGCCGATGACCAGCCACATGCTCAGGTTTTTATAAAAGGTGTTCAAAAAGGCCTCCTGGAATTAGGTCCTGAATGCTACAGATATAATAGTGTGTTTTTTTACAAGCCTTACCTTAACGCATCTTTGCCCAAAGTCGAGCGGGGTCCCATATTTATTGTAGTCATCACGCAAATTTTTGTACAGGCTTCACCCCGATTTGCTCTTCGTCGAACGCCTTCATTGCACTGACAAACGCGGCGGCGCCGTTTGCGGTTGTCGTATATGGAATATGCAGGTCGATGGCCGCGCGCCTGATCCGGTAGCTGTCTTCGGTGGTTCGTTTTCCCAGCGATGTGTTGATAATCCACGTAATCTCACCGTTGTGGACCATGTCGAGGATATGCGGGCGGCCCTGCGAGATCTTGTTGATGTGATGGGAATCTATGTCGTTTTCCAGCAGGAACTTCGTGGTCCCGTCCGTTGCGAAAATGGTAAAACCCATTTTTTTAAGCTCGCGGGCTGCCGGCACGATCGCTTTCTTGTCACTGTCCCGCACCGATATGAAAACGTTGCCTTTCTCCGGCAGGGTAGAACCGGCTGCGAGCAGCGCCTTGCCGATGGCGAGGCCGAGGTTGTCGTCGATGCCCATGACCTCCCCGGTTGACTTCATCTCCGGGCCGAGCAGCGTATCGACACCGTCGAAACGGTCGAACGGAAACACCGCCTCTTTTACCGCCCAGTGGCTGATGTTGACTTCGCTTGTCAGACCGAGTTCGGCAAGCCTCATGCCCATCATGATTTTCGTTGCCAGTTTGGCGAGCGGCACGCCGGTCGCCTTGCTGACAAACGGTACGGTCCGCGAGGCCCGGGGATTTACCTCCAGGACATACAGCGTTTCATCCTTCACCGCGAACTGGACGTTCATCAGCCCGATAACGCCCAGCTCGAGGGCCATGGCCCTGCTGGCCTTCCGGATCTCCTCGACCATTTCCGAGCTCAGGGAATGGGGAGGCAGGACGCAGGCGGAGTCGCCGGAATGAATGCCGGCTTCTTCGATGTGTTCCATGATGCCGCCGATAATCGTTGTCGTACCGTCGCAGATTGCATCCACATCGATCTCGGTTGCGTCTTTCAGGAACTGGTCGATCAGGATCGGGTGATCCGGCGCCGTTTCGCCGATCATCTTCATGAAGTCGCGAATCGCTTCTTCGTTGTACGCAATCCGCATTGCGCGTCCGCCGAGGACGTAGGACGGCCTGATAACGACCGGGTAACCGATCCGGTTGGCTGCGTCTACCGCTTCTTCTTCGGTGAACACGGTGTCATTCTGCGGCTGGCGGAGGTCGAGTTTATGGAGGAATTTCTGGAAACGTTCGCGGTCCTCGGCCCGGTCGATTGCATCCGGCGGCGTGCCGATGATCGTGACTCCCGCCTCCTCGAGCGGCACGGCCAGGTTCAGCGGTGTCTGGCCGCCGAATTGCACGATCACGCCGTCGGGCTTCTCCTGGTCGATGATGTTGAGAACGTCCTCGCGGGTGAGCGGTTCGAAATAGAGCTTATCCGACGTGTCGTAGTCAGTGGATACGGTTTCCGGGTTCGAGTTTACCATGATCGACTCGACGCCGATCTCCCGCAGGGCAAAAGACGCGTGCACGCAGCAGTAATCAAACTCGATTCCCTGGCCGATCCGGTTCGGGCCGCCGCCCAGGATAATGATTTTCTTTCGCTCACTGCGAAACGCCTCGTTTTCCTGTTCGTACGTTGAATAGCAGTACGGCGTGTACGATTCAAACTCGGCGCCGCAGGTGTCGACGAGCTTGTAGACCGGGGTAATGCCCGCCTCTTTGCGCAGGGTGCGGACCTGCTGCTCCGTTTTGTCGGTCAGGTGGCCGATCTGCATGTCCGAGAAGCCCAGCTGTTTGCACTTTTTCATGAACGCGGGATCCAGCGTGGCGGAGCCCCGGGCGCGAATATCCTGTTCCGTGTCGACGATCTGCTTGAGGTTGTAAAGGTACCACGGATCGATTTTGGTCAGTTCAAAAATCCTGTCTGGTTCCATACCGCGCCTCAGCGCTTCGTACAGATACGGCATCCGCCTGGAGTTCGGGGTCACGAGGCCGCTCTCGAGATCTTCCCGGTCAAGATGATCAAGCCGCTCCTTGCCGTCGCCGCCGAAACCGAAACGTCCGATTTCCAGGGAGCGCATCCCTTTCTGGAAGGCTTCCTTGAACGTGCGGCCGATGGCCATCGCCTCGCCGACCGATTTCATCGACGTGGTCAGGAAGTCTTCTGCATCGGGGAATTTCTCGAACGTCCAGCGCGGGATTTTAACCACGCAATAGTCGATGGTCGGCTCGAAGGACGCATAGGTTTCCCTGGTAATGTCGTTTGGAATTTCATCGAGCGTGTAGCCCACGGCCAGTTTCGCGGCGATTTTAGCGATCGGGAATCCGGTTGCTTTCGAGGCCAGTGCAGAACTTCTCGATACGCGCGGATTCATTTCGATAACCATCAGTTCGCCATCTTCGGGGTTGACCGCGAACTGCACGTTGGACCCGCCGGTTTCGACGCCGATTTCACGGATGATCGCAATGGCCGCGTCACGCATATCCTGGTATTCCCGGTCGGTCAGGGTCTGGGCC
>Ga0180436_10006355_pt1 | contig 10275 bp, 13 predicted proteins | sample SS_ome_2_FD_132434 | JGI IMG/M metagenome (GOLD analysis project Ga0180436, IMG submission 132434) | Hypersaline lake sediment archaeal communities from the Salton Sea, California, USA - SS_3_S_2 metaG | ecosystem: Environmental > Aquatic > Non-marine Saline and Alkaline > Hypersaline >...
CCTGGGTGGCGGGCTGGGGTCCATCGTCGGCCTGGGCGGCGATCGGTCGCAGATGTCGCCGGAGGACCGCGCCCGGTACGAGGCGGGCTACATCTCGGCGCGGGACATGATCGACGGCGGCGGGCCGGGCCGGGCTGGCGACCAGTTCGAGGGCGGCCTGTTCTCGGGCCTTCTGAACGGCCTGGGCGTGCGCCCGAACGGCTACCGGCAGCGTCTGCAGGAGCGCCAGCAGGGGCTGGACGAGAAGCCGATGCAGCCCGCGGGCGGCGTTCCGAACGTCGTGGCTCCGCAGCCGTCGATGGCTCCGACTGCCTCGCCGCGGCCCCGGCCTCGCCCGGCAGCGCCCTTTGGCGCGGCGGCCAACCCGGCGATGGGTCGCGCGCCGGCCTCGCCCGGCAACCAGTGGATGCTGGCCAACAACATGGCCAACGCGCGCACGGGCGCGGGTCCGGTGCCGCAGATGGATCCCATGTCGGCGATGGGCGCGAGCCCGCGCGTTCCCGGCGCGGTGGGGGCGACGATCCCCGGCGGCGTTCCCGGCATGAGCGGCCCGGTCGGCCCCTCGGTGGCGTCGAACGTGCGCCCGGCGGGGATGCCGATGGACATGTCCACGGTCATGCCCGGCTGGAACAGCCTGCCGGTGGCGGTTCAGCAGAAGATCCGCGAGAACATGGGCATGATCGGCCGCTGACGCTGGGAGGCGGCGATGGGACTGCTGGATTTCTTCAGTCGCGAGGCGGGCCAGGAGCGTCGCCGCAAGCTTGACGACACGATGCGCGGCCTTCTGGAGGACTACGTTCCGCCGGAACTGCACCCGTGGATCGGCTATGCCGACTATCTGAACCCGGTGTCGGATGTCGGCCGGGCCATGCAGTCGTCGGAGCGGATGATGGATCCGGCGCTGTCGGCGCGGGATCGGCTTGGTGCCGGGGTGAGCATGCTGACGGACGTGGCGGCCGTGACCGCCCCGGCGGCGGTGGCGCGGTACGTCGGCGCGCCGGCGGTCAATGGCCTGGTCGAGAGCCTGTCGCTGGCCTCGATGCCGGTGGACGACATGGCGACGAGGCTGGCGTCCGCGTCTCCGGGTGGCCTGTTGGACGACGGCCTGCGGTTTGCCGCGGACGACGCGGGCTCGATCAGGTTCCACCACGGCAGCCCGCACAAGTTCGACGCCTTCGACAGCGGCAAGATCGGCACGGGCGAGGGTTCGCAGATGTACGGCCACGGCCTCTACGGGGCGGAGGCGAGGGGGGGCGCGGAGACTTACGCCGAACAGCTGGGGAACATGATCGACCCCGCCTGGACGCAGGACTGGCTGATTGCCAACGGCGTGCCGCCGAACATGGCCTACACCTCCGGGTTCTTCTTCGACCGGAACTTTGCGCCGACGAGGGAGATCATGCTCGACTCGGTGTGGCGCGAGCCCGGCATGACGCAGGACATCGCCAACATCTACGCCCGCGGGTACGACGAGTCGGCTCTGAAGGAGGGGTTCAACGGCTACGTCTACGACGCGCTGGCCTACGCCGACCCGGCGGACATGGTGAACTGGGACGCCCCGCTCCGCGACCAGCCCGAGAACGTCAAGGCGGCCCTGCGGAAGACCTTCGACGCCCGCTACGGCGACGGGTTCTTCGACAAGTACGCCAGCGGCCCGAACACCTACGAGGACATCGTAGAGAATTTTGACGAGATCGATCCGGCCGAGTTGTCTGCCGCCCTCAACGAGGCCGGGGTTCCGGGTGTCCGCTACCTGGACCAGTTCTCGCGAAAAGCCGGGTCTGGCACCAACAACTACGTCTTCTTCGATGACGGCGTCCTCGACATCACGGCGCGCGACGGCGTGCCGATGCTCCGCAACCAGCCCCAGGGCGGCCTCCTCGACCGGCTGCGGGCGTTCGTCGGCGACGACAGCGGGTCGGTGATGCTGCCCCTGGGCGGCAACGAGCCCACGCGCGCGCCGTTCGAGATGCCGGGCGGCATGCAGGGCGCGGACGACCTGGCGGGGATCGGCCCGCACCCGACGATGGCGCTGCCGGCTGGATCCGACCCGCGCTACCTGGGGCCTGGCGTCGATCGGTCTGAGGTCAGCTACCTGCGGTATCACCCCAAGGAAGAGAGCGCCCGCATGACGGGGGCGCTGGACGTGTTGCGGGACAAGACCAGCCCGGCCCGGATCAAGCTGGAGGCGGACATCGACGCCGGGCTGAAGCTGGGCGGCGCGGACTGGTACAACACCGAGGAACTGCGCGATTGGTTCATCCACTACCTCGGCCCGCAGCGCGGCGACGCGGAGTGGCGGCAGTTTATGGAGTTGATGGGCACGGCATCGCCTGGGTCGAAGGTGGACGCCAACATCGGCAACGCCTCGATGCTGCGGAACCGGATGGCGACGGATCCCGAGTACGTCGAGGGCCTGCTTGGCGTGGAGAACCTCAAGGATGGCCAGGCGCTGGCGCGCACCCGGCCCAAGGGCTACGGCCACAAGACGGCCGGCCTGCAGGAACTGGCGACGGCGCGCTACTCTCAGGGTGGCTGGTCGGCCGCGCCGGAGCCGCACAAGGTAAAGAGCCCGGCGTCTGGCAGCTGGACGGAACAGGCGAAGCCCAAGGGGTTTATGAACAGCCTTCTGGGCAACCGGCGCAACATGGCCGCCGATCTCCACTACACCCGCTACATGGGGATGGCGTCCGGCGATCCGCGCTGGCTGGAGAACGTCAACGACGTGTCGCGCGAGTTCATGGACGACCTGATCGCGAAGAACCCGGACGCCGCCGCGTATTTCAAGATGCGGGATGTCAACGGGAAGGCGCAGCCTTCGTTCAGCCCCAAGCGCGCCGTGCAGGACGGGGTGGTGACGATGGACGAGATCGCCGACTACCCGCCGGTCTGGGCGCAGAAGCCGAACGACAACGAGTATGCGGCGTTTGAGGATCTGATCACCGAGATCGGCCGGGATCGCGGCCTGACCCCGGCGCAGGCCCAGGCGGCGCTGTGGATGGGCGCGGCGAAGCGCACGGGGGTCGATGACGCCTCCCAGGGCACGTTCATGGAGTTGTTCCGCAACCGCGTCGCGAAGCGTGCTGCCAAGGACAAGATCTCGAACGAGGAGGTCATCCGCCGGTTCATCGTGGACAAGGGCCTCCTGGCGCTGCCGTTTGGCGGCCTCCTGGCTGGTGGCTTGCCGCAAGAGGAGCCGCAGCTGTGACCCTCGACTGGCACACCCTCAACGCGATCATCCAGTACCTGATCGTGCCGGCGATCGTCTGGCTGTGGGCGCACGACAAGCGGCTGGACGCCCACGACCGCGAGATCACGAAGCTGGTGACGATCCTGCAGGAGAGGGAGAAGGCCGCGCAGGCCAACGTCAAGCGCGAGGCGGACGCCATGTCTGAACTGCGCGACATCATGACGAAGATGTCCGACCGGCTGGATGCCCTGGCGACGGCGATCGCGAAGCTGCAGGGCCACGACGAGAACCACCGGGGATGACGTGCGGTACTCGGCGCGCATCGGCAGGATGGGGGAGTTCCTGGCGGCGCACTTGTTCGAGGCGCACGGCATCGAGGCGGTTCACGTCGATCGCGACGGTGCCGACCTGTGGGTGCAGCTGCCGGACGGCCGCCTGGCGGCGGTGAGCGTGAAGGCGGCGACGAGGGCCGTTGCGGACGATCACCGCCGGACGCCCCGCTACCATTTCAACCACCGCAGGCGGGCGGGCGTGGTCAACTTCTACGGGTTTGTCGCGCTCGACCGTCGCGTCATGGTAGTATTGCCGGCGAGCCGGGTGAGTGGCTCGACATCGAAGATTCCAGAGGCGGCCATGACCGAGGAGGCGATGGTTGCCAGCATCAAGGGGATGGTGGATGAAGCAGGCGTTTCTTGACGAGGTGGCCGACCTGTTCGGCGGCGAGCCCAGCCTGCGGCAGATCGACGGCATGGAGCGGATCCTGGCGGCCTCTGCCGGCCTGCCGCTCAAGCACCGCGCCTACATCCTGGGAACCGCCTTCCACGAGGTCGGCGGCCGGATGGAGCCCGTGCGGGAGGCGTTCGGCGAGACGGACCAGGAGACGATCGACCGCCTGCAGCGCGCCTGGGATGCGGGCAAGCTGAAGTGGGTGAAGAAGCCGTACTGGCGGCGGGACAAGGACGGCCGGGCGTGGTTCGGCCGCGGGTACGTTCAGATCACGTTCCGCGAGAACTACCGGCGCCTGGGCAAGCGGCTGGGCGTTGACCTGGAGATGATCCCCGACCTGGCCCTGCAGCCGGAGGTGGCGGCGCGGATCCTCGTCGTCGGCATGACGGAGGGCCTGTTCACCGGCCGCAAGATGGCCGACTTCGACAACTACACCGACATGCGGCGTGTCGTGAACGGCACCGACCGCGCCGGCCTGATCGCCGGCTACGCGAAGGTGTTCGAGCGCGCCCTGCTGGCCGCGGCGGACGACGATCCGGCCCCGGAGCCGGCCCCGAAATGGACCAGTCTCTGGTCCAGATTCCTTGATTTCCTGCGGAGGGAAGACTGATGGAAGAGACGAAGAAGCCCTGGCATTCGAAGATCGTGTGGGCGACGGTCGCCGGCGGCGTGATCGCCATCCTGACCGGCGTCGGGCTGATCCCTGAGAACATGCAGGAGCAGGTTCTGCAGGCCGTGCTGCTGATCATTGGCACGCTGGTGCCGATCTTCCGCATCTGGTTCACCGACAAGAAGATCGCGGTCAGCGAATGACCATCGGCGTCGTCGCGAGCCTGATTGCGGCGGCCATCAGCGTCCTGGGCGTCTTCCTGCGTCTCGTCGTCTACCGGCGGGCGCGGGCGGACGCCCGGCGCGAGTTGCAGCTGGAACAGGCCGAGGCCGCCCAGCGCGCCGCGCGCAAGCGGCAGGAGGTCGAGGATGACGTGGCGAAGCTGGGTCGTGATGATCTTCGCCGGCGGCTGTCTCGCTTCGTGCGGCCCGACCGCGGCTGATCCCTGCCTGACCTACCGGGTGCTGCAGCCGTCCCAGGGGACGGTGGACTACATCGTGGAGAACGACGTGCGGTTCGCGGAGGATCTGTTAGTTCATAACGAGGTATGGTCGATTTACTGCCGCTGACGTGCAGATTTGCACACACGCGCCGCGACATGTATCCTCTGGCTTGCAACCCAGAGGTGTACCTTGGACAAGCCCAAGCCACTGAGCGAGGAAGAACTGGAGTCGATCGCCCGCGCGGCGGTCAAGGACGCCGTGGACTTCTTCGAGTCGGAGATCGTTGACGATCGGGTCCGCGCCCAGCGGTACTTCAAGGGCGAGACGGACATCGGCCACGAGGAGGGCCGGTCGTCGGTGGTGGCGACGAAGGTGCGCGACACGATCCGCGCCATCAAGCCGTCCCTGATGCGCGTCTTCATGTCGGCCGAGAACCCGGTCGAGTACGACCCGGTCGGCCCCGAGGATGCGCCCTTCGCCGAGGCGGCGACCCGCTACGCCACGCACATCTTCCACAAGTCCGGCGGCTACCCGCTCCTGCGCGACGTGTTCGACGACGCCCTGCTGAAGAAGCAGGGGATCGTGAAGGTCTACCGCGAGGAGTGGCAGGAGGCGCAGGTCTACACCTTCACCGGCCTGTCGGCCGAGGAGGCGATGGCCATCGAGATGGACGAGGGCGTGACCGTCCTCGAGCGCACCGAGGCGCAGACGGTAGATTCGATGGGCATGCCGGCCGTGTCGATCGACATGCGGGTCAGCCGCGCCCTGCCCAAGGGCCGCATCTGCATGACGGCGATCCCGCCCGAGGATTTCTTCATCGACCGCGGCGCGCGCAGCGTTGAGGACTGCTACGTCTGCGGCCACACGACCGAGACCCGCGTCGGCGACCTGGTGGCGGATGGCTTTTCGTTCGAGGAGGTGTGCGACCTTGGCACGATGGACGCGGCACGCGGGGAGGAAGAGGACGAGGAGCGCCGTGGTTATTCGGTGGATGACGCGGAAGAGGAGAACGCGGTCGATCCGTCGATGAAGCTGGTGGCCGTCACCGAGGCGTACATCCGCGCGGATCTCGACGGCACCGGCGTTCCGGTCCTCTACAAGCTGATCCTGGGCGGCCCGAACTACAAGCTGCTGCGCTACGAGCCTGCGGACGAGATCCCCTTCGCCGTGTTCGAGGTCGACCCGGTGCCGCACTCGGCCATCGGCACGTCGATCTACGACCTGACCCACAACGACCAGGACGCGGCGACGATGATGCTGCGCGGCGTGCTGGACAACGTCGCCCTGGTCAACACGCCCCGCACCGAGGTGGTCGAGGGGCAGGCGAACATGGGCGACCTGCTGAACAACGAGATCGGCGGCGTGGTGCGCGTGCGCGCGCCGGGCATGATCCGCGACCTGTCGGTGCCTTTCGTGGCCGGCCAGACGCTGCCGGCGCTGCAGTACCTCGACCAGATGGTGGAGCAGAAGACGGGCGTGACGCGGGCCAGCATGGGGCTCGACCCGGACGCCCTGCAGTCCACGACGCGCGCCGCGGTGACGGCCACGGTGACGGCCGCCGCGGCCCAGGTGGAGGCGATGGCCCGCAACCTGGCCGAGGGCGGCATGCGGCGGCTGTTCAAGCTGCTGCTTAAGCTGATCGTCAAGCACGCGACCGGCAACGAGTTCATGCGGGTCGCCGGCCAGATGGTGCAGGTCGATCCGCGCGTCTGGAACGTGGACATGGACGTGACGGTCAACGTCGGCCTCGGCACCGGGCAGGAGGACCAGAAGCTGGCCGCCCTGCGCGAGCATTCGCAGTTCCAGCAGGCGGTCGTGCAGCTGTACGGCCCCGACAACGGCCTGGTGACGCTGACCGATATCCGCAACACGCGCGCCGAGATCCTCGCCCTGTCCGGCGTTCGCAACGTCGATCGCCACATTCGGCCGATGGACCCGCAGCGCGAGATGCAGATCCTGCAGGCCAAGGCGCAGCAGGCGGCCCAGGCGGCCCAGGCGCAGCAGGGTCAGGATCCGACCGGCGGCCTGGTGGCGGCGGAACAGATCAAGGCGGGCGTCAAGCTGCAGGAGATGTCCGGCCGGCAGCAGGTCGATCTCTACAAGGCGCAGCTGCAAGACGATCGCGAGCGCGACCGCATGGCCCAGGATCTGTACGTCAAGCAGGCGCAGATCGCGGCCGACACCGGCGCGCGGCTGGACGTTGAGCGCATCAAGGCGGCGCAGGCGATGCCGCGGGGCCTGGGGGTGCGCCACAATGAGCATGACGCCGGAGGATCGCGCGCGCCGCGCGGACGCGCTTTTGCGTGACCAGGTGCTAACCGGAGCGGTTGATGACCTGCGCCGGGAGGCCACCGATCGGTTGCTCTCGCGCGGCACGCCACCGGAGCAGTTGAGTGAAGCGCGCCACGCGGTGTGGGCGCTCGATGCCGTCATGGCCCGCCTCCAATCCTACCTGGACGAGGTCGCCGTGGCGGATCGCAAGAGAGGGCACCGTCCATGACGACCTTCAACCAGGCCGACGACGCCGGCTCTATCGACAGCGTCGCAGAATCCCTCCTGCAGGCCCCCGAGGCTCCGGAGGAGGAAACGCCCGAGGCGGACGCCCAGGCTGATGACCATTCGGCACCTGACCCTGCAGAGGATCAGACCGAGGAGGTCGAGGCCGAGGCCGACGACGAGGGCGATACGGATGAGACCGACAGCGAGAACGACGGTCCAGAGGAGCCTCAAGAGGCCTCATTCCGCGTCAAGGTGGACGGGGAAGAGGTCGAGGTCACCCTGGCGGACCTGAAGCGTTCCTACGCGGGGCAGGGCTACATCCAGAAGCGCATGCAGGACGTGGCCGCCGTGCGGAAGCAGGCGGAGCAAACCTACCACGCGCTGACGAGTGAGCGACAGAAGCTGATCGGGGTCTTGCAGGCCTACGAGCAGCAGATGGCGCAGAACTTCAACGTGCAGCCGCCGCCCGAGGAACTGATGAACTCGGATCCGATGGCGTACATGCAGCAGGAGCGCCAGTACCGGCAGACGATGGAGGCCAAGGCCGCCCTTCGTCAGCAGCTGGAGCAACAGCAGCAGGCCCAGGCGCAGCACCAGCAGATGGCCACCGAGGCCTACCTGCGGGAGCAGCGTGAGATCCTGGCGCAGCGCGTCCCTGAGTTCGCCGACCCTGAGAAGGGCAAGCAGCTGCAGGAGCGCATCGCCCGGACTGCGATGGAGGCCTACGGGTTCTCCCCGCAGGAACTCATGCAGGTCTACGACGCGCGGCATGTCGAGGTTCTGAACGACGCCATCAAGTACCGGCAGCTGCAGCAGGGACGCCAGACCGCGGCCAGGAAGACGGCCCAGGGTCAGGCACCTGTCGTGCGCCCCGGTGCGCGCCGCACGGAAGCCACCAGCAAGGTGAAGGCCGATAAGTAGGTTCGCTCGAGTATGAAGCAAACCGGCAGCGTCGATGACGTTGCCAAGTTCCTGATCTCGAAAGGATAAAGCCATGGCACTGGCTTCTGACGCCCAGTCCACCTATGGTGTGACGACGATCCGCGAGGACATCCACGAAGGATTCACCTCGCTCTCCCCGACCGAAACCCCCTTCGTCACGATGGCGGGCAGCCGGAACATCAAGGACACCTACCACGAGTGGGTGACCGTTGACCTGGCGGCGGTCGATACCTCCAACCGCGTGCTGGAAGGCGAAGGTGCGCCGGCGAACGATGCGCCGACGAACGGCATCCGGCTGGGCAATTTCGCACAGATCTCCGACAAGGTGGTCGAAGTCTCCCGCACCACCGAGGCGGTGTCGGGCGGCGTGGCCGACCTGGAGAAGATGGCCAAGCAGATCACGTTCAAGATGAAGGAGTTGAAGCGCGACATGGCGCAGATGCTCGTCACGAACGTGGCGGCCAATCCGGGCGCGACCGACACGGCGCGCGTGGCGGCGGGTCTTCCGACCTTCCTGACCACGAACGTCAGCCGCGGCGCGACGGCGACGGCTCCGACCCTGTCGGGGACCACGACCGGCTACCCCAACGCGGCTGTCGGCGACGGCGACAACCGGAACCTCACGGAGGCGATGCTGAACACCGTCATCGCCAGCTGCTGGGACAACGGCGCGGAGCCGACCAACGTCCTGTGCGGCTCGGTCGTGAAGCAGGGCATCTCCGGCACCTTCACCGGGTCGGCGACCCGCTACAAGGAAGTCGGCGACAAGAAGCTGTCGCGGGCCATCGACATCTACGTCTCCGATTTCGGGGAACTGTCGATCGTCCCGAACCGCTTCCAGAACGCGCAGGACGTGTTCATCGTCGATCCCAGCTACGTCAAGATCGGCTGGCTGGACAAGGTGAAGCAGAAGCCGCTGGCCGAGACCGGCCACAGCGAGCGTCGCCTGATCTGGGGTGAATACACCCTGATCGTCGACAACGAAGCGGCGCATGGGTACATCAGCGACATCACCGGCGTCGCCTGATAACCCCCCGGCCCGTCCCTGACCTGGGGGCGGGCCTCCTCACATCTGGAGGACGAGATGAAGATCAAGGTGACCAGCAAGTTGATGCCCTGGTGCGGCGGCAAGGCCCGCGCGCTGGACGAGGTCGTGGACGCCCCCGACGACGAGGCGCGGCTGATGATCGAGAAGGGCCTGGCCGAGGCGGTGAAGGCCGCGAAGCCTGCGGCCAAGAAGAACGACGGCGCGGGGCTGTTCGATGGCTGACAGCGCGCTCAGATTCGTGAACCCGGACGGCATCCGCGAAACCATCCAGGTCGAGGATGGGCGGGTGTGGCACCGGCGTGAGCAGGATCTGGACGACGACCTGCGCTGGATCCGGCATCTGCAGGACACGGCTCCGTCAAAGCACGGCGATGCGGACTGGCGGCACGTCGGCTCGATCCCTCTGGTGATCGCCGAGAAGTGGTCGCGCGAATGTGGGGCTGCTATCGGGACGCAGGAGTGGCTGGTATACTCGCGGCAGAAGCTAATGGACGGCGAGTTCGCCGCATTCCGGGTGAAGGGCATCTGACATGGCGATCTCGACCTACGCAGAACTGCAGACGGCCATCGCGGACTGGCTCAACCGCGCCGACCTGGTGGAGCGGATCCCCGATTTCATCAAGCTGGCGGAGGGCACGCTGAACCGCGTCCTGCGCGACGGCGACATGGCGGCCACGTCCTCGATCACGGTCGCCACGACCGGCATCGGCACGCTGCCCTCGAATGTGCTGGAGACGATCTACGCGCAGGTCACCGGCGACGCGACCGCGCCCCTGGAACAGGTGACGGCCTCGCAGCTGCTGATGCTGCGCCGGAA
>Ga0180436_10006356_pt1 | contig 10273 bp, 13 predicted proteins | sample SS_ome_2_FD_132434 | JGI IMG/M metagenome (GOLD analysis project Ga0180436, IMG submission 132434) | Hypersaline lake sediment archaeal communities from the Salton Sea, California, USA - SS_3_S_2 metaG | ecosystem: Environmental > Aquatic > Non-marine Saline and Alkaline > Hypersaline >...
AAACCCTTTGTCCTTGGCGATTTCATTATCGTGGACAGCTACCTGGGCACGGTGGAATACATCGGTTTGAAAACCACCCGGATCCGCAGTCTTTCAGGAGAGCAGCTCGTGTTTGCCAACAGCGACCTGTTGCAGAGTCGCATCCGCAATTACAAACGCATGGCCGAACGACGCGTAGTCTTCTCCGTCGGTGTCACCTACCAGACGGCGCATGCCCACCTGAAATCGATTCCGGAATGGATCGAAGACATCATCACCGATCTTGATCTGACGCGGTTCGATCGGGCGCACTTCCAAGCTTTCGGGGACTATGCCCTGAAATTCGAGATCGTCTATTACGTGCTGGACCCCGACTACAATCGTTATATGGATATTCAACAGGCGATCAATCTGGCCATTTACCAAAAGTTCGAAGAGGAAAAAATCGATTTCGCCTATCCGACGCAGACCATCAATCTTTCCGGTCACTCTCGGATCAAACAATACAATGACACGGTTGAAGAAACGGCTGATAGTGCCACCCGTGGTGCGACCCAGCATGCGTGAACGCGCCGGGATCTGGCGCACACCTTTTTCAGGAATACCCGTCATGCCTTGCAGGAGGAACAATGGTAAAAACATATCAGGTGAATCTCGATGGAAAGGATATTCGCTTCACGCCCGAGGGCAAAGTTGCCGTGCTGGATGCCATTCAGGCCCTGACCGCCAAAGACCAACCAGAAAGCGTTTGGCATGATCTTGTACAGGCGAATCCGGGAATCACCACGGTTTGCGAAACCTACCGATTTACCGACAGCGATCCGTCAATGGTCGTTGATAGATCCGGTTGGGCGATTATCGAAGATCTTCTGCTGGTCCATATGATCGAATAGCATCCGAACCGGGATGCCGGCGAATCGCGTTGGCTTTTCCCGAAATTCGAAATGAAGCACACAGGGAGGCAAACATGCTCTATATTGGACACTTTTCATTCGACGAGGTCAATCTGACAGGACTTGCCCGCCATGGGTATTTTACGATGGTGACCACCGCCACCAACGCCGAAAACGCGGTGGAAGCCTTCAAAAGCACCATCAAAGCCCATAGAGACAAGGACAAGGCGTTCGATGCGATGATCGCGGTTTACATCGAGGACATTGTGGAGATTCCGTCCCTGCCGGACGAACCGGTCATTACACGTCTGCAAAGTTCCGCCGGTGAATTCCCCGAATCCATCAGCCACTCGCTGCCGGGAGAAGAACGAGAGGGTTTCAACGCCTACGGTTTCGCCATCGATGTGATGCAGATTAAAACCCAACCGACCCATCGCTATAAAGAGATGACGCCCTTTATCCGCTTTTAGGCCCCTGATCAAAACAACGCCTCGCGTCCACTAAAAACAGAGGATGAAACGATGACATATCCCTGGCCTTTATCGACCGATCAGGAAAGCTGCTATGATACCGAAGGGGCATCTGTGCCCTGTGAGGCCTCCGGGCAGGACGCGGAAAGCACATCGAACGGCACCTATAACGATCGGCGTTTTCTTCTTCAGGGAGACACCGTATTCGACACGGTCACGGAGCTGCACTGGTGCCGGAATGCCAATCGTTTTGAATTTCCATACACCTGGCGGGAAGCTTGCGGTCGCATCACGGAAATGAATCGCAGCAAAGCGCATGGGCACACAGACTGGCGGATGCCCGCACGGCGGGAGTTGTTTGCCATTGTCAGCCACCACCATATCAATCCCGCCCTTCCGCGCGGGCATCCGTTTCGGGACGTGTTCTCCGGTTATTACTGGTGCGCCGAGCCGTGCGCTCGGCTGCCCGAACAGGCCTGGTATGTTCACCTTGGCGGGGGGCGCATCTATCGGGGCATGCAGGAAGGCGCCTATCTGGTGTGGCCGGTGGCCGGGCATAGCCCAGTGGACCCGACGGGACATCCCCGCTTTCGCATCATCGGCCCGACGGTTGAGGATGATTGGACCGGCCTGCGCTGGGCAAGTTCGTCCGGCAACGCGCTTTGCACCTGGGATGACGCCCTTCATGCTGTCGTGGGCTTGCGTCAAGACCGCTTCGGGGGGCTTACCCGCTGGCGGCTTCCCAACATCCGTGAATTGGAAAGCCTGATCGATCTGAAACGCCACTCACCGGCCCTTCCGGCCGGGCACCCATTCAAGGATGTCAGCGCGGGATACTGGTCGTCCACCACGAGCGTATACGAACCGCGCTACGCCTGGGTGCTGTATATGCAGGACGGCGCCGTCGGCGTCGGCTTCAAAAGACAGCCGACATTCGGCACCTTAGCTGTCAGTGGTGACTGAATCCATCCGTCGGCCGTGATCCGATCGACATTTTCAACCGTTTATTTATATGAATCCGTAAATGAAAGGCAGGAATTTATGATGATGGATGAATGTGTGCGCTGCAACAATCCCATCTCCCCCCAAACCGGCCGGGAGATCGAGGGGCTGACCTACTGCCCCAAATGTGCCGATAGCCACAACCAGTCGTTGAGGCAAAAAAAGGCCGAGGTGCAGAAGGAAAAAGGAGAAATCCTTCGTGAAATTGACGCCATCGAACAGGAGATGCGAACGATCACTGAAGAGGATACGCGACACATTATCGTCAGCACGACGGATACCCTCGAAACCGGCCAGATCATCGATTACATCGATGTCATTTCTGTCCAGGATGTCGTTTTTCAGGACATCCACATCGATCCGGCGCAAGCGGAAGGCTCTCATGATCTGGCTGAAAAACTATTCCGCAACCGTATCGAATTGAGTCTGTCCAAACTGAGGAAGAGAGCCTATCTAGTGGGTGCCGACGCCGTTATCGGCATCCATATCGACAGTTCCATGGAACAAAAACCCGAAAGTGAATTCGCGGTAGCCGTCGCCATCAAGCTGAATATTACCGGGACCGCTGTGAGACTGACAACCCACCTGTAAGGCATAAACCCGCCTTGAATAGCCCATGTGAATGGGGAGCCGCCCTCCCGAAAGGCACTGCTTGACCGGCAATCCTGTGAAAGCCCGTGCTGTATGGGTAAAAAAGCGGCGCTCTTGGCGACCCCCGCAGTCCATCATAACGCCTTCGCGTACTGCGCTCAGGTAGACCGGATTACATGATGCACCCTATTTACGTTGTCAGGCTTCTTTTATACCCTGATAGCACGATAATTCAAATTCCACGGAAGGAGGAGGTTCCTAAACCCGATGGATCTCAACACCTGCGAGGCCTGCGGTCATTTCTATGGAGAACACAATCGATTCGTCCAGCAAAGTCACTGCTGTCCTCAATGTGGCCAGAAAGTTCAACCCCGTAAAACACAATGGCGGCCTGCCAAACGTATCATGATTGCCGTCCTGGCCGGTGTGTTGGTTGTGTTATCGTTTCTTGTCACCAGCAGCCTGCTGCTAACCTGAGGGGGTCATCACATGCAACGCCAAGAGCGGCATGTTCCGTTTATCGCAGGCGCCATTGCCGCAGTCGGCGCCCTCTTGCTGAGTGCCAGTTTTTTCGACTATCCGTTCCTCACGACACAGCCTCCCGGCGCCTACTTCCTGTCCGCACTATCCATCTGCTTTATCTTTGCCGGCCTCTATTTCTTGATCAAGGCCTACCGGGGCCTGTTGAGGCCAAGCGGAAAAACGATCACGGACGTTCGCATCCAGGCCGTCGAAAAGATGCAGGGAACGGAATTGCTCGGTCAAATCGCCAGGGAAGATCCCGAGCGCGTTGTCCGGGAAAAAGCGATCGAACGCCTCGAAGAACTCACTGCTTCGTCATAGCGTATGGGTGGTGTTCGAAATTGAAAATTTAGCATGAAAGGAGGCAGGTAATGAAGTTCAGAGATTTTTTTCTGCCCAAAATTGCACATTCCAACCCTGAGGTGAGAATCGCAGCAATCAAAGACGAAGAGAATATCGAACTGCTGAAAAATGTCATTAACAACGATTCTGACCGTCGCGTTATTGATGCCGCTAAAAATCGAATTGAGGCACTGGGCGAACCCGTTACATAGACGCCTGTTGTCTCGAAAACAAACAGTTGCCCTCCCGTTGCGTAAGAGCCACCGGTAGCCCCCCTTTTCAGGGGGGCTTTTTAGTGACTTCTCAAGACAATGGTGGCGCCTGTCGCCTTCAAGACCATACCAAAGCGTTTCACAGTTCAAAACCGTTCACTGGGGCCGTCTATCAGCGCCATCCCGTATATGTGGCCCGACTTCCCCGGCAAGCAATCGGGCAGCCTATGCGGCATAGCCTGCCGCCCGTACTGTAAATGGCTTGTAAAACCAAACGGATCCAGGAAACTCCCGGTTTCTACGATGTTTAAGGGTCGATGGGCCCTCGGCGGCGTTCTGATGACAGCCCCTAAAAATTGCCGTTTTGTATAATTGGTATCTATCATACAGATTTTTTTAACATTTTTAACTTGAAATACTTGAAAGTCTTTTATACATTAGCCATTGTGATCATGGAAACCAAACCACCTTACCCCAATCCATGGTTAATGCCGGATGATATAAAAAGGGATCTGTGAACGATGACCGATCTTGATGAAACCGCATTGAAAGCGGAAATCGACCACATTTCAGAAAAAATAGATCGCATTATGAAGAAGGTGGATCGTCTGTACCCATCGCAGCAAAAACCACCGAAACAAGAAAATACCGCATCCAAGGACAAACCGCTGACGTCCCCGGGCCCTTCAGGATAAATTTCGATTGACCTTTGGGCTCAAGCCATTTAAATATATCAGGAATTTCGTTGTTTAGAATTGCAGAACTCGGTCGTTAGGAGGTGCCATGGCATTAACCAAAAGTGACATCGTCGCAAGGGTTCACGAACTCGGTTTCACCAAAAAGAAATCCGTTGATATCATTGAATCCCTGCTTGAAATCATGAAATCAACGCTTGAAAATGGTGATGACATCCTCATCTCCGGCTTCGGCAAATTCTGCGTCAAGGAAAAGAATAAGCGCCGCGGAAGAAATCCTGCAACGGGATCCGATCTTATCCTCAGAGAACGCAAAGTCGTCACTTTTAAATGTTCCGGGAAACTGCGTAACAAAATCAACGGCACCGAATAGACGCACCCCATCACCCGCCGGTTCAGGCGGGTGTTAACCATAATACGTCATAGGGCTTCATTGTCACAGCGCCGGGCGCAAAAACCCGTTTGGAAATAAGATCGCGGGTAGGGCCGGCGGCCAGCGCTCCCACCTCAACCGTCACATCATCCGCAGCGATATTGGTCAGGGCAATCAGCCTCTGACCGCCTCCATGCCGCGCAATCGCAAATACGCGTCGGTCAACCTCCAGAACCTCGAATTCCGCCTTGGGATGAAAAGCCGGTTGGGTACGACGGACCGTGATCATCGCCCGATAGGCTGAAAACACCCTGGAACGGAACGTGTCGGGGTTTTCTATTTGGGAAACCAGGCCATCCATATCGAGGGTAGCACGATTGATGGTTCGGGCCCGACCGGTCAGCCGCACCCCTTCGTCCCAGTTGTGCGACCCCAGGAGACTGTGGATGTATATTGCGGGAACTCCCGGCAACACGAGAGCGATAGACTGTGTCGCCAGAAAACGCCGGGCGAGCATCGCATCCCCGCCGTTTCCATCGCCTCGCACGGCGTCAACATAGGTGATGTTGAGTTCATAGGGACTTTCGGTCCCATCCGGATTTTGTTTATAGGACACCGCGCCGCCGTTGGATGTAACGACCGTGACCAAGGTGTCGATCTCCGTTTTTGGAATGATGCCTTCCAGGGGCCGGACACCAATACCATCATGAGATGCGGTGAAATTTAAAAAAGTAGTCCGCCTATCCGGCAAAACAAGCGTCTTGGCCCAGCGACGCAAATAACCAACATCTTCCGTCAAAATACAATGCAGCAACAGGGGCGGCAGAGAGAAATTATAGACGATTTGGGCCTCATCGCCGGCATCGCCAAAGTAGCTGATATTTTCTCTGTGGGGTACGTTCGTTTCAGTGATCAGGAGAACATGGGGCGCGATCGCGTCAAGAATCGCCCGAAAAAGCTTGACCATCATATGGGTTTGCGGAAGATGAATGCAGGTCGTCCCAATGTCTTTCCATAAATAGGCAATGGCATCGAGCCTCAGGATATCGGCACCATGTTCGACATAGGCCAGCATGACACGGACCATATCAACCAGGACATCGATGCTGCGGAAATTCAAATCGATTTGGTCGGCACTGAAGGTGGTCCATAAACGAACCGTCCGGCCATCTTCTTTCTCATAGGGTGTCAGCAACGGCAACGATCGTGGTCGGGTGACCATCGATAGATCTTCAGAGGCGTCCACTTCGATGGCAAGCCTTTGATATCCCTGTTCCGCAGCCAGGTACGCTTCAAACCAAGGGCTTTTGGCGGAGATATGGTTGATGACCCAATCCAGCATCAGCCGAAAATCCGCTTTGAATGCATGGACATCTTCCCATGATCCTACGGCAGGGTCGATTTGCATATAATCGATAACGGAAAAACCGTCATCGGAAGAAAAGGGGAAAAACGGAAGAAAATGAATGGTGGATACCGTTTGTTTCAGATAGCGTTGGGCAAAAGTGTAAAATGTCGGCAGGGGGAACTGTTGTGGCTGCCTGAGGGTGTCAGCGTAGGTAATCAGGACAATTTCTTTTTCATCCGGTAGTCTTTCGGTCGTCGATGACGGAAGACATTTGGCCGACGACGCCATGAGGAGGCGTATGCGTTCGAATGCCAATGTCCCTTCGTGCTTGCCATAAAGTCGACACAAAAGCCGTGCTATGCGATCCAGCGCACGCATCGCCACCTCCCTGGTTCGCCGACACCAATCGGACTTCGGTCGGAAAAACCGGAAAAGTGCCTTATGTCAAAATCCGGCGATCCATCTACAGATTGATATCGTAGGTTTTCATTTTGCTGAGCAGCGAGGGAATGCTTATTTCCAAAAGTTTGGCGGCTTGGGTCCGATTGCCGCCGGTCGCCTCCAATGCGCGGGTGATGAGCCGATCTTCCATTATCTTGCGCGCATTCTTCAAAGAAAATCCCTCGAAGAAATCGTCCATCCGATTGGAAGCCCGTTTGATGCCGAACTCGATGGGAAGATTCTCGGGCAGAATAATATGTTTATCGGCAAGCACGACCGCCCGCTCAATCATATTCTCCAATTCTCTGACATTCCCGGGCCATTTGTGGTCCATCAAAAGGGTCATGGCACCGGGGGACACGCCTTCGATCTTTTTGTTCAGCTGTTTCACGAAGCGATCGATGAAAAAACGACAGAGGAGGGGAATGTCTTCCGTTCGCTCTCGCAAGGGCGGCAGATGGATGCGCAGGACATTCAAGCGGTAGAATAAATCTTCACGAAAACGGCCCGCCCGCATTTCCGATTCAAGGTCCTTGGCCGTCGCCGCCACGACACGGACATCGACCTTGCGTGTTTTTTCACCGCCAACTGGACGGACTTCGCTTTCCTGCAGAACCCGCAAGAGTTTTACCTGCAATGCAAGCGGCAGTTCACCAATTTCATCCAAAAAAATGGTGCCTTCATGCGCTTCCTGAAACAATCCCTTCTTGTTCCGATCGGCACCCGTAAATGCGCCTTTGACATGGCCGAACAGCTCGCTTTCCAGCAAGCTTTCCGGGATGCCGCCGCAATTGACCGGCACCATATTTGCCGCGGCCCGCGAACCGGCAAAATGAATGCCCCGCGCCACCAGTTCTTTCCCCGTTCCGCTTTCACCCGTAATCAACACCGTCGTGTCGTACTGGGCGGCCTTCTCGGCAAGCCGAAACATCGTTTTCATCGATCGGCTGTTGCCGATCATGTTGCCAAACTGAAAATCAGCACTGATCTCTTGAATCCGTTCCTTGAGACGAATGTTCTCCTTTTTCAGCCGCTCGCGTTCCTCGGCCTTCTTCAGGGAAAGGTATACTTCATCCGGCTTGAAGGGTTTGGAGATGAAGTCATACGCCCCCAGTTTCATGGCTTCAACCGCCATATCAATCGTACCGTAGGCCGACATCATGATCACGGTTGACGATTCGACAAACGCACGGGCCTCCTTCAGAAAAGTCATACCGTCTTTGCGGGGCATTTTGATATCGCACAGGATGTAGTCGTACGCGGTACGTTTCACCTTTCCCAACCCCTCGTCGCCATCGGCCGCGAGATCGATGCGATAGCCTGATTTTCGCAACAGCGCAGTCAGCATGTGACGCATGTTATCTTCATCATCGATAATCAAAAGTGTTTTGGGCTCTGGTGATGTGCTCATCTTAGTTTTCCGTTGCATTTTCGGCCAGCGGCAGCATGATGGTCATGCAGGTCCCTCCGTCGTCATTGGGTTCCGCCTTGATGGAACCGCCCAATCCCTCAATGATGGTAAAACTCACCGACAATCCCAGACCTGTCCCTTTTCCGGGTGCTTTGGTCGTAAAAAAAGGGTCGAAAATGTTGGGCATGCTCTCGTCGGAAATGCCATGTCCGTTATCCATGAAACGCACCACAAGGTGCACCTGGTCTTTCTCGCCCGAGTTAGCCATCTCCCGGAGGGATGTCTGAATCGCAAGCTCGCCTTCCGTATCGGAATCCCTTACCGCATCCGCGGCATTGAGCACCATGTTGAGAAACACCTGGCGCAGCTGCTGGGCATTGGCCCTCACCTCATCCCGGCGGGACTCCAGACGCAATTGAATGCGGATGCAGGCCAGCGTCGGCTGAAAACGGCATACTTCCTCCAAATCCATGAGTATCCCATGGACGGATATGACCCCCTGTTCCTTTCCGGAGGGTCTTGCAAAATCAAGCAGCTGCTGAATAATGGAATGGATGCGCTCGACTTCATGCTCTGTCCGTGCGATAAAATCAGCCTTTTCTTCCGCCGGGATAGTGCTATCATTCAGTAGGGCCAGATACCCTTTGATAATGCCGATCGGATTGCCGATTTCGTGTGCGATCCCGGCCGACAATCGGCCGACCGATGCGAGTTTTTCGGCTCGTATCAAGTCATGCTGCGCTTTTTCAAGATCGAGGTTGGCTTTTTCCAGTGAATGGACGGAATCTTGCAGCTTATCTTTATCTTGGGACAGATGCATCAGCATCCGGTTCAACGACTTTGACAACTGACTGAATTCATTGTCTTCTTTTTCCAATAAAAACACATTGTCATCCAGGTCACGGTAGGTTTCAGCCCGTTTAACCAAGCGTTGAATCGGTTTGACCGTAATTTTATTTAGACGATAGATACCCAGAATCGTCAAAACCACCGTATTGATCAGGGCATAAATCAGCAGGATGTGCTGGGAACGCCCTATCTGACTATAAATGTCGTCCAACGACATCAGCACACACCCACCGGCCACGATCTTCCCCTCGACCCTTAATGGCGCCGCCATGTAAAGGAAACCGGGTTGCTGCCAGAATATCCCGCGAATCAAATCAGATGTTTGCAGGCGTTCTTCCCCGGTCGCTGCCGCCTGCAAGGCCATTGCGCCCATGGAGCTTTGTTTTAAGCACCCCAGGCCGGCCTGATCGATTTTTTGTCCCTCAACGGTTACCGCCGAGAAACAGAGCGCACCGGCCGATTCCACCAATGGATTGATTTTGGCATGATTTGCGATACGCCACGCATTGCCGTCACCTGAAGGTACTGGCATCAAATGCGTCGAGAGCGCGGCCATCAGAACCCGCCCTTTTTCCGCGCGCGAGGTAATAAGCATGTCCTGCGTCACGAACAGAGCGACCAAATCGATCAACAACATGGCGATCAGGAGCAAAACCGCCAGATTGAGGGCAATGTTGGTTCGGAGGCTCTTCAGCAACCCAATCTCCGGTCCTAAACTGACGATAATAGGGGTGGTGGGATATCCCGTGAACTGTTGTGGCCGGGCGCGTTTGTTTACCGGATGCTGACGGCTTATCAGGTAGCATATGCCGGTATCAAAAGCAAATCAACGCGGACAAACAGTGGGGGGCAATCACGTTGCGGCGTTGGCATCTTCATGGTAAAAGTGGGTTCATCCCTTAAGCTACATCATTTTGCCGAAGCCATCGATCGTGTCTTACCATCTTCGCCTGACTGACAAAAAAAAAGCCCGGAGCCAATATATTGTTATTGGACTCCGGGCTTTCAAGAGATTTTCGGCAACGTCCTACTCTCCCACACAGTCTCCCGTGCAGTACCATCGGCGCTGAAGAGCTTAACTTCCGTGTTCGGGATGGGAACGGGTGTGACCTCTTCGCTATCGCCACCGAAAAAACCGGTATAAA
>Ga0180436_10006360_pt1 | contig 10267 bp, 10 predicted proteins | sample SS_ome_2_FD_132434 | JGI IMG/M metagenome (GOLD analysis project Ga0180436, IMG submission 132434) | Hypersaline lake sediment archaeal communities from the Salton Sea, California, USA - SS_3_S_2 metaG | ecosystem: Environmental > Aquatic > Non-marine Saline and Alkaline > Hypersaline >...
CACCGCCGCACGCCGTCAGCATCAGCGTCAGGGCCAGCAGTGACATGACAATAAACCGTGTCTTAAGCATTCTCTTTCCCCCTGGTATGGGAATTTTGTACAGCAGCGGCGGAAATAATCAGTGCGGTCCTTTGGGCACCAATTTGCAGTCTTTTGAAACTCTCCATACTCCGCCTCTTTTTCGTGAACGCAAAAATAATATCACACTTCATGCACAATAAAAGCGATTTGCGACTGTGCCCAAATAGTGACGTGCAAGTGTGCCCTTTACAGTGAACTGCACACTACTTACCTTATACAGCGATTGAGCCGGGATCATTACTGGGCCCAGGCACTAACCGGCGGTGAACGGAACGAAATATATATCCGGATATGCGGATATAGGCAAGGTTTATATTCCATATACCATAGCCAGCGTTATTCTCCTTACAGTAAATAGCCTGACCGCAGAGAACTGATTGGGTCGATCTAGGTAGACATGTGAAATGCAGCGATGGCCATATTGCTTATAGCTCCAGTACGCGTAATCCCCTGAATTAATGTGGCAAATCAGGGTAGTGAACCTACGGCCAAAAACTCACCGGGGCAGTTGATAGAGTTGAAAACGCCGTCAATCTCGAGCCGGATCACATAGCGGTGTGCGTCGGTTAGTTCATCCGGGCCGATGACAGCTGTCAGAAGTTTGTCTGACTCGGCAGGATTGAGATTCGCATTGATCGTATACATCCGTGTCCCCGGTGGTTCAACCGATGAGCAGGCAAACTCATACGCTGTATCCATTGTCGATAAATCAAATAGCGTGACGCCGACCGATACTGGCTCTGACGTCTGGGCCGGGCCATAGTTAAACGCGCAGGTGACGGTTGTGTCAGTGGTGGAATCCAGCATGTGCCATTCACCGGACTGGCCGGCGGAGGACTTGATGCCTACCACGGTGGCAGCCCGTGGATCGGCCTGCAGGTTAACAGTGTACTCGCGGGTGATGTCGCCGGTGACGAAGAACAGCAACGGCGGTATAGCCGCCGGTTCTTTGCTTTTTGTATAGTTCCAGACTGCGGCCTCCGGGAAGACAACGGTGAACGTCCCCTCCGGCTCGCAGTTGAGAGCTGAATCCGGGGAACACGTAAACGTCCCGCTACCCGACCCCGGCGGTAGTGCCAATAGGTTTCCGGTCAGTTTGAAATCAGGGTTGTCCCGCTTTGTGGAGTTACACTCGATGCTTTGATTGAATGCATCAAGGATTGTGTCGTATTGCTCTGCCGATCCTGGGAAATCCGGGCCTTCAAAAGGCGTTCCATTGAATCCGCCTTTTACATCCACAATGGCAAACTCGTATTCGCTGTTAGCTGTGACATTGATCGTGTCATCGGCAAGGAAGCGGTCTGTGGATTCACCACTGCCACCCGTGGCACCGGTGATTTCCAGTACGAAATCATCGATGTAGATGGAATCGTCATAGTCATGGTAAGGCCTGATAAACACCGGATCCGAGAAAGAGCCTTTGCACTGTTCATTGAAAACCCGGGTACTGATATAGACGCCAGTATCCCAGTCCATGTCTAGCTCATAGATCTTATTGGAGTCCACGGAGCCGTGCCAGTACCGGAATACCTGCTGCCAATCAGTGATCGGGCTTCCATCGTCCGGTGGGTTGCTCTTGGTTCCAGACTCCCAACTCACCTGCGCAATCATTTCCTGGGCAAGGTAACCAAAATCATATTCGTCGTCATGGAGCCAAATCTCGAACCCGTCGATGTAGGCCTCATAGTTCCAGCCGAGGGGCATCAGGTCACTGACGGTGACGATACCATTACGGTCGTAGTCGGCGATTGCCGGGGAATAGTCCTCATCACTTACCAAGCCACCACCCCAGTATTTCCCGATAGGCGTCAGGTCGCCAATGGTCGTATGCCCGTCCGAGTTTCCATCCGCCGCCGCACATACCGAGTAGATTTTCCACTCCAGGCTCCTATCGATGCTGAAGCCAGCTACTCCGGTCGTCAGGCCGGTGGCGATTTCCGGTTTGTATACGGTGTCCACCGGGTCTATCCAGACAGCATCGGCAACCGCTGCTGCTCTGAGCGGTTCGCTTCGGAAGACCACCCGGGCGAACTCACCACTACGCCGGTTTGGGCCGATTGTGGAAACCTGGCCGAGGCCGACGAGCCCCGGAACCTTTTGACTGGAGAAACTGATAGGTGTCTCGATCAAACCCGCGAACTCGACGGTCACGGGCGTGAGCTCGGTAATGTCATACTCCAGGTCGAGGGTCACTCCCCACATTGGTTCACGATCGAGGATCTCCACGACCACCGTGGTTTCTGTTCCCGTCCTTTCTGTCCGGCAGGCAACGGTTTCGCCAAGGCCGGCATCCGGGAACCCAGCATCGTTATATCGTTGGACGGTGAAGGTGCTGTGGGCATTTTCAGACCCAAGTTCCCGGGGGGTATTGCCGCAACCGATGGCCAAGGCTGCCAGACCAATCAGTATTATCAGCCTAGTTGTTGTTCTCATGACCTACCCCACAACTCAAAATCCGGTTTAAATCTTGATCAGCCCCTGAATAGAATGTACGCAAACTGCGCTAGTTGATACCACAAAATATCGTAGGAATGACGGATATGCGGACTGTGCCTCAATAGTGGGCCGGAAGTGTGATCCCCGGGGCCTGGTATCTCCGCTGGACACAAAATATCGGCCATATAACACGGTATTATGATATGCAGCGAGGCAGGGAACCAAATTGGGAAACCAATAGTCTGATTACCTGATGCTGTCCGCAATTATGACACAACCGTCGTACCTGGAGTACAACTCAGAAGAGGTGAGCAACCTGATCGTCCGGTGCCAGACCGGGGACCGGGGTGCGTTCGACGAGTTGATCGCCAAGTACCAGCGCTATGTGTTCAACCTCGTTTACCAACACCTCGGCAGCATCGATGAGATTGAGGATGTCTCCCAGGAAATCTTCCTGCGCATCTTCAAGTTCATCCGCAAGTACCGTGGGAATGCCAGCCTGGAAAGCTGGATCTACAAGATCGTCCTCAACTACTGCCGGACCCATGCCCGGCGGCGCAGTTCACTGGTTCGCATGTTTATTCCGACCACCACGGCCGGACGTGACGAAGAACGCTCCTTTGACATCTTAGAAGCCCTGCCCGATACCGGCCACGACCCGGCCCGGACCATCGAGCAGCGGCGGATTGTCCAGGACATCCTCGGCGCGGTCCGCGGCCTCCCCGAAATTTATCGGAACATTTTGATTATGCGCGAAGTCAATGAGCTGTCGTACGAGGAAATCTCGGAGATATTGGGTATATCAATTGGGACCGTCAAGTCCCGGATCAGCAGGGCACGCGACCTAGTACGACAGAAGGTGAAATTGTCTTGAACCGAGCAATAATCAGAAGGTTGATTAACGACTACCTTGACGGAGAGATCGGCCTCGCCGACAAGGCGGAGCTTGAGCGGCTGATGGTGGAGAACCCTGAGATCCGCCAGGAGTACCGCGAGCTGCGCCGTTTAAGCCTCCATCTCAACAGCATGCCCGAGATCACCGTACATCCCAGCCGCTTCAGGGCCAAGGTGCTCAGCGCAATCGACGACCGGGAACGGCTCTACTTCACGCCGCAGCGCGCCTTCGCCGGTGCGATGCTTGTGATGTTCCTTGTCGTTGGTACGATGTTCGGGCTGATGCTGGTCCAACTCTGGTACAACACCTACATGGAAACGGGCGAGCCGGCCAACACGGTCGTTGCCGATGAGCATGATTACCATGTCACCCTGAATGTCACGGCCACGCCGGAGAAGTTCTTCAACCGGCTGCTGCAGGAATACAGGGTCGGCTATGACAACTATCGGATCTGCGATGTCTTCGTCCAGGAGACAAACGTATTCGCCAGGGCACGCTGCCTGACAAATGGGGGTTTGGAAAGCGTGGAGTTCCCGTCCAATTTGCCGAAGACCATTAAGGTAAATGTGACGCCGAACCAAGTTGTGGCCCTGGGCAGGTTCACCGAGGGACTAACCGGTGTGCCGTCGCTGGACTGCCTGTCCACCCATGACGGCCGGATTGCAGATATAACAACGCTTCACGAGATCGGCAGCCGGAGTGGATACATCCGGGTCAAGCTGACCTTCAAGTAGCTAGGGCAAAGCTAGGAGGAAGGCGCCGCGCGCGCCGCAGATATTCAGTTGTGCAGGGCCATTCGCTGGTCCCTGCACAACGGATGTATTTTTTTAACCATGCAGGTGTTATACTCCGCGCCGTGTTAAGAGCATTGATCATTACAGTAGTTCTCGGGCAGTTGCTGCTCGTCTCCGGCTGCATGATGGCCAGCCCCGAGCAACAGCGCGAGAAAAATGAGCCCGTCCTCGTCGAGGAGGGGATCATCGCCCTGACTGTCGGCGAAAAAGCTCCGGCAATGGCGACCAGCTCGACAGGCGGTAACGAGGTTTCCCTGCCGGGTACGCTTGATGGCAACCGGGCCCTGCTGTTCTTCTATCCCTCCGATTTCACCCCGAACACCACACGTGAAATGAGCAAGTTGAGCAAGATCGCCGCCGAGTTGGATGCCGACGGGATCCTGGTTTACGGTATCGCCAGGGGCAGCGTGGCCGACCACGCCGAGTATGCCGAGAAGTTCGCGATCACCGTCCCGCTGCTGGCCGATCCTGACATGGCGATCAGTGCCGCCTACGGCTGTGCCAAGGAAGGTGGGCTTTACTCCCAGCGGACGCTGGTCGGGATCGAAACCGACGGCACGGTCGCCTTCTACGAAAGGGGCTTCGACCCCCAGACCAACGAAAAGACTATCCGCGAGTGGTTCGACCCGTCGCCCGACAAGAAGTAACCCTTCCTAAACCCGCTTAGCTCAGTAGCCGCAGACCTTGACGATCAGGCGTTTTTTGCGCAGCCCGTCGAACTCGTGGTAGAACACGCGCTCCCAGGGACCGAGGTCGAGGTCGCCGGCGGTCACCGGCAGCATCACCTGGCGGCCCAGCAGCAACGCCTTTAAGTGCGCGTCACCGTTGTCCTCACCGGTGCGGTGGTGGCGGTAGTCGGGGCCGATCGGGGCGAGCTTCTCAACCCACTCATCGATGTCGCGTGGAGCCCGGACTCGTTGTCGTTGACCCAGACCGCGGCGGTGATGTGCATGGCCCCCACCAAGCAGAAGCCTTCACTGACGCGGCTCTCCATCACAACGCGGCGAACCTCGTCGGTGATGTGGAACAGCTGCTTGCGGCTGGTGGCGTTGAACCAGAGATACTCGGTGTGGCTTTTCGGCTGGGGCGTCATGTCAGGCTCCTCTTGCCGGCAATCCCGGCGTGGATGTGGTGATTGTAGCGCGGTGCAAACCCCGGTACGCTAAGTCTGGTATTGGTGGATTAATCGATACGATGGAAACATTGTGGGGGCTCGCGAGAGCGAGCCCGTCCCGTAGTGGCGCGTCGGTGTGCCAGCCTGACTTGAAGACCGGGCAGGTGAATCTATGCGTGGCAGTATACAGTGACGGGTGGGTACCGCAGTCCGACAGGACTGTGATTAAGTGGCGTATTGCTGATTCGTTTCGAAGGACAGACGTTCCGTCTGCGGTACCCATGGACGTTGCGGCCTGACATGCATAGATTCATTGCCGTGCCGAGCAATCCATTGCGGGCTCGCTTTCGCGAGCCCCTACCTGCCGTGGCAAGCTGCTGGTCTGGCCGAGGCAAGGGCGGCAACTATCTGGCGAAGCGCGGCTTCGCCACTACGAAATTCCTACACCCGCAGGTCCTGGATCTCGTTCTTCTTGTTGAGCACGGCCACCTTGGCATGGTGCTCGGCGGCTTCCTCCGGGGTGTAGCGTCCGAAGCTCATGATGATCACGCGGTCGCCGGGTTTCCCTTTGAGTGCCGCCGCGCCCTGGAGCACGATCCGGCCGGGGTCTTCCTCGACGATCACGTAGGTTTCGAGGCGCTCGCCGTTGTTGCAGTTCGTGACGAGCACTTTCTCATAGGGCAGGAGGCCGACGGCCTCCAACAGGTCGCGGCTGATCCCGAGGCTGCCCTCGTACTTGACGTTGGCTCCGGTGACCCGGGCGTTGTGCAATTTGCTTTTTAACAGTGTTATCAGCATGATGCTGCCTTTCTTCTTTGGCGGGACACCCCGCCCGGGCCGGTTGCCCGGCCCTGTGTGTACTACCCCGCGGTGATCGCGAGGCGGTTATTTTAGCCGACTTCCCCGCCGGTCAGGGCGATGTTGTCGATCAGGCGTGTCGTTCCCAGTTTCGCCGCGATCAGCGCACGGTCGCCGTGCTGCGCTCGTTCGCGGGGCGTCAGTGCTTCCGGCTCGACGATGGCGAGGTATTCGACCTTGATCGTGTCGTCCCCGCTGGGGTAGAGGACCTGCTTGGCCTCGACGATCAGCGATTCCACATCCTGGACGCCTCCGCTGTAGCACGCTGCCATCCGCTTGAGTGCTGCGTAGAGCCGTGGTGCGATCCTGCGCTCGCTCGGAGACAAGTACTGGTTGCGGCTGCTCATCGCCAGGCCGTCCTCCTCGCGCACCGTCGGGCAGGCGACGATATCGATCCCGATGTCGAGGTCGCGGACCATCCGCTTGACGACCTGCAGTTGCTGGAAGTCCTTTTCACCGAAGTAGACGCGGTCGGGGCGGCAGGCCCCGAGGAGCTTGGCGACGACCGTGGTCACCCCGTTGAAGTGGCCGGGGCGGCTCTGGCCGCACCAGCGTGCGGTCATCCCGTCGACGCTGACCGTCGTGGAGTAACCCGGCGGGTAGACCTCCTCGTCGGCGGGGGCGAAGACGATATGCGCGCCGGCGGCCCGGCAGATGCTCAGGTCGGAGTCAAGCGTCCGCGGGTAGACGTCGAGGTCTTCGCCCTGGCCGAACTGCTTCGGGTTGACGAAGATCGAGACTACGCTGACGTCGCACTCCGCGCACATCCGCTCGATCAGCGCGCGGTGGCCGCGGTGCAGTGCGCCCATCGTCGGGACGAGTCCGATCAACGGGCGCTCCATCTCCTTGTGGTGGTGCTTGACGGCGAGGGCATGCCGCTGCTTATGCAGTTCATCCCGGGTAACCACTACTTCCATATTGACCTCGTGCTGCTACAGGGTTCTACCGGATGCGTCACGCTTAATTATCCGTATTGCCGTCGGGTTTGGGAGTTGAGTCGCCATTGGTTCCGCCGTAGACCCCGGCGAGCTTGTGCTCCTTGGGTTTCTTAGGGGGGAAGGTCCCGGCGGTGACATCGTCGGCGTAGCCCTGGACCGCGGCCGTGGCTGTCTCGAACAGGTTGGCGTATTGCCTGACGAAGCCCGGGACGTGGCCGGGAAGCATGCCGAGGATGTCGTGGACGACGATGATCTGGCCGTCGCACTCGTTCCCCGCACCGATGCCGATCGTCGGTACCTTGACCTCGCGGGTGATTGCCGCGGCGACCTCGGGGACGACGCATTCAAGGACCATCGCGAAAACCCCGGCCTGCTGGAGCGCCTTGGCGTCCTCCATGATCGAGGCGGCCTGCTTCTCGGTCTTACCCTGGAGCTTGAAGCCTCCGTCTGAGTGGACGCGCTGGGGCTGCAGCCCGATGTGGCCCAGTACCGGCACGCCGATCTCGGTCAGGGTGCTGATCGCGAAAAGGTTGTCGTTGGTTACGCCCTCGAACTTCACCGCGCCGCAGCCCGTGGCCTTGAAGGCCTTGACGCAGTTGGCGACGGTTTCGTCGGCGTCTACCTTGAACGAGCCGAAGGGCATGTCGAGGACGACGCGGGTCGGCGGGAAGTGGCGGCAGACGATCTTCGTGTGGTAGATCACTTCGTCGAGGTCGACCCCGACGGTGGTCTGGGCGCCCTGGACGACGTTGCCGAGGCTGTCCCCGACGAGGACGAAGTCGGCGTCGATCTCCCGTGCCAGCAGCGCCGTGAAATAGTCGTAGGCGGTGATCGACACAATGGGTTGGCGCCGTTTGCGCTTGTGCCGCAGGCGCGGCAGCAGATATTCGGACATTACTCACCTCTGACTTCAGGCCGGTTGCCCGGTCCCGATTCATTACAGCAAGGCCCGTTTTTCGGAAGTCTCCTTCCAAAGCTCAGGTCGTGGCCGTCCCGGTCCAATGGCTCCGGGCAGCCGACGAATTATAACGCAATTTGGCCGGTTGTCCAGAAAAGTGTGTACCGTGTTTTGGGCCGGCAGTGTGGCAGCCGGGGCACAGGCTGAGCGGTACAATATACGTATAAGAAACCGACAAGAGGTAGGGCTCATGTCTGCTGAAGATAAACGACACGAAGGTGGCAGCACACCGGTGGTCCGGTTTTGGTTGCCGTTGCTGCTCCTGGCAGTTCCATTACTCTCGATGCTGGGCGGCTGCTCCTCCGGATCGACTGCGCCGGTGGCTGAGACACCCGGGCCAGCGGTGACCGGTACAGACGCCCCCACAATGGCCGAGCTGGAGCAGGTGCTCCAGGCTGAGCTTGCGCGCCTGGGTAAATCGACGATGGCGGTGGGGGAGTACTCCGCGCCGACGGGGGACGACAACATTCCGTTTGACCTGCACGCGCAGGTGATCGACCCCGACGGCGAGGGTGGGGCGGATCCGCTCGGTGTGCATGTTTCCTGGACGGAGCGGCTCATCGGCGACTACAACATGGATGGCCTCGTCAACGCCTCGGACCTGACACCGATCGGGCAGTACTACGGGCAGACGATCGAGTACCGTGATCCGGCGGATGTCGGCGGCGTGGAGTGGTGGCCGGAAGGCCTGGCGACGGATGTCTTGAACCCGGAGAATATGAGTCCCTGGCGACTGGCGCGGATCGACGGGAACGGCGACGGACTGATCAATATGCAGGACATCACGCCGATCGGCCAGCACTGGCAGGAGCGGATCACGCATTACGGCTTTCTGATCACCCGTCCGGGAACGTTCATTCAACCGGTGATGGATCCGGACAACCCTACGCAGGGGTATCACGTGGAGTTCAACAACACGCCGCTGAAGCAGATCCACGGTGAGGACTGGCCGGACGTCCCGGTGCTGTATGAGGTGGACCTGCCGGCGGAAGTGCTACCCGCGGATTTGGAGATGTTACCCGGGGACATCATCCTGATCGCTCCGCTTTGCGGAGAGGATGAAGCGCTGCATTACTCGGTGACCTGCACAACTGCCAATCCGCGCTGGCAGGCGGGTGTCCCGATTTCCTGGACAGCGGAAGGGTTGCTGGATGCCTTCGCCGTGCGGACTTTCACAGCAGAGGAACCCACAGGTTTAGTTGTTTGTGCCGAAGAGTATTTGCGCGGTGATCTGGACGGCAACGGGATCAGCCATTCAATCGAAACCAGCCTTTTGTACAAGTACATCGGAGCTGATGCGGCGAGTTATCCTGAACCGGCCAGGTCAATCATTGAACGCCTCGACTGGAACCGTAACGGTTTCCCCGAGGTGGGTGATATCACCCCGGTTGGGCATACGATCTACCGCCGCCTGGTCGGATTGGCTTTTGCATTCAAGGAAGGAACGCATGACGACACCCTGGTTATGAATGAGTCCAACCCAGCGTTGCGTCACATCGTCCCGCGGAGGATGGACTTCCACCCGAACCAGCATTATGTTTACCATGGCTGGGTACCTGACATGGAAAGCGAAAATGAGCTTGGTATCTGCCTGGTGACCGCGAATACACCCGCGCATGAGATCAACGACCCGACCTACTATCCCATGCTCACCGGTGTTGCCTCCTCTGAGCCTGGTGATGATGAGGCCGTAACTGCAGTGATTACGTACTATGGCGGTTTGATCGGCAGGGCCAGTTTCAGCCAATCAGGAGAAATCGTTGAGTATGCCTGGGACGTGGATGGTGCCGGCACGTTTAGCGAAACCGATGAAACGTTTTTCATCGATGGGCTTGCCCCCGGAGAGCACACGATCACCCTGCGCGTAACGGATAGCAATGGCAATAGCGCTGAGGTCACGGAAACTGTGACGGTTCCGGAGTAGAGATGTCCTCAGGCAGGGACGCCTGCGCCACCTGGGGTCAATCCGGCGGCAGGGGCGCCGCCGCAACGTTCGGTGCGGAGGTGATGTTGTAGGGGCGGCGAAAGCCGGACCGTCCCTGTTGCCGCGCATTGCGGGCTCGCTCTCGCGAGCCCCTTGTATGTTTAGGGTACCGGGGGACCGTGAGCCCCTGAGGCCTATGAGCCTGTAGCGTAGATAGGTCCCCCGCCCGCTGAATCAATACCGAAGAGTATCCGAGGCCCGAGAGCCTG
>Ga0180436_10006361_pt1 | contig 10267 bp, 6 predicted proteins | sample SS_ome_2_FD_132434 | JGI IMG/M metagenome (GOLD analysis project Ga0180436, IMG submission 132434) | Hypersaline lake sediment archaeal communities from the Salton Sea, California, USA - SS_3_S_2 metaG | ecosystem: Environmental > Aquatic > Non-marine Saline and Alkaline > Hypersaline > Sediment...
AAAACTACCGAATCAACCCCAATTCCTCTTTGCCCCGTTTGCCCACAAGCCGCAGTGTTGCGAAAGAATTGCTCTTGACTCGTTAAGCTGGGCAGAATTCCACATCAAAATGGACAGATACCTATGAATCACTCGCCGATGATCTTCACCAGCACGCGTTTGCGGCGGCGGCCGTCGAACTCGCCGTAGAAGATTTGCTCCCAGGGGCCAAAGTCGAGCCGCCCCTCGGTGATCGCCACGACCACCTCGCGGCCCATGATCTGCCGCTTGTGATGGGCGTCGCCGTTGTCCTCGCCCGTGCGGTTGTGGCGATAGGCTTGCGGCGACGGGTCGAAGGGAGCCAGCCTCTCGAGCCACTCCTTGTAGTCCTCGTGCAGGCCCGGCTCGTTGTCGTTGATGAACACGCTGGCCGTGATGTGCATCGCATTGACCAGCAGCAGGCCTTCCTGGACACCGCTCTTGGCCACCGCCTGCTCGACCTGGTCGGTGATGTTCAAGAAGTCCATTCGCTTCGGCACGTTCAGCGTCAGATACTCTGTGTGGGATTTCATGGTCCGGTGCTCCGTTCTTTGTCGCATGTGATTGACGGCGTGCCGACCGACCCCTCCTATTCTAGCGGCTCGATCAAGAAAGGATACGGTTCCGCCCGGAATTGCAGGAGGATTGCAGCGTCGATCTCTCGCGTCATTCCCGAGAAGCTTGTGCCCGCGAAAGCGGGGATCGGGAATCCAGCGATCCGTCTTCTTCCGTCATTCCCGAGAAATCGGGAATCCAGCGATCCGTCGCAATTCCCTGGATTCCCGCGTGCGCGGGAATGACGCGCTCGGACTGCTGGCGAATCACCACGCGGCTCGGTGGATTCCCGCGTGCGCGGGAATGACGGGGGTCCGGACTCTTCTACAAAGCCTATCAGCACTGGATTCCCGCGTGCGCGGGAATGACGCTGTCATCGCCGCCGTCGTCGGCCCCCGTGCCTCTGGATTCCCGCGTGCGCGGGAATGACCTGGGGAGGCTCAACGCCAGCTGCAATCGCCTTCGCGATCCCTCTGCCCGGAATTGGGCCCCGCCCGGGGTGCCAGGCTGACGCCCAGCGGGCCGGATCCCCCGCTGGATCGTGGCTAGCCGCGACCCTCTTTCAGCGTTGCCATGTCGATCACGAACCGGTAGCGCACGTCGCCGCGCTTGACCCGGTCGTAGGCTTCGCCGATCCGGCGGATGTCGAGCATCTCCACGTCGCAAGTGATGCCGTGTTCGGCGCAGAAGTCGAGCACTTCCTGCGTCTCCGGCATGCCACCGATGGCCGACCCGAGCAGCGAGCGGCGGCCCAGCACCAGCGGCATCGCGTTCAGTGTGGGCGAGAGCGGCGTCAGTTGCCCCACCAGCAGGCACACGCCGTCGATGCCCAAGCAAGCGATGTAGGGGTTCAGGTCGTGCTCGACCGGCACCGTATCGAGGATGTAGTTGAGCGAACCGGCCGCTTGTTCCATTTGCTCGGCATCGCTGCTGATGAGCACGTGATCGGCGCCGTTGCGCTTCGCCTCGTCGACCTTGCCCGGCGAGCGGGTGAAGAGCGTCACTTCGGCGCCCATCGCCTTGGCGAACTTGATCCCCATGTGCCCCAATCCGCCCATGCCGACCACCCCCACCTTGTCGCCCGGCTTCACGCCCACGTAGCGCAGCGGTGAGTAGGTGGTGATGCCCGCGCACAGCAGCGGGGCGGCGGAGGCCGGGTCGAGGGCATCCGGCACGTGGACCACGAACCGCTCGCTGACCACGATCCGCTCCGAGTAGCCGCCATAGGTGATCTTGCCGTCGTGCCGGTCGACGCCGTTGTAGGTGAAGACGGGGCCGGCGGTGCAATACTGCTCCAGCCCTTGCGTGCAACTGGAGCATTCGCGGCAGGAGTCGACCAGGCAGCCCACGCCGACCACGTCGCCCTCCTTGAAGCCGGTCACCTCCGGACCGACCGCGGTCACCCGGCCGATGATCTCGTGGCCGGGCACCACCGGATAGATGGTGATGTCCCAATCGTTCTCGACGAAATGAATGTCGGTGTGGCAGACGCCGCAGTAGAGGATTTCGATCGACACATCGTCCGGTCGCGGACGGCGTGGCTCGTACTGCCAGGGCTCCGGGGTCGAGCCGCACGATTTCGCGGCGTAAGCGCGGATGGGGGAAATGGTCGTTTCGCTGGACATGGCGGAGACTCCGGGACGGATGTTGGGAAATCAAAAACGGGGGCGGGGGGGACACGTGATCCGCTCGCCCGACGTCAGCCGGCGAAAAGCGGCAACGCAACGCCGCCGACGCCCGGCCGCAGACGATAGATGCCGCCGGCCGCGGGCTGAGCGGCCAGTTGCTGTTCGTCCAGTCCCGCGCGGGCGGTGGTGACGTACAACTCGTCCAATTCGTCACCGCCGAAGGCACAAGCCGTGACGTTGCTCACCGGCAGATCGATCTGCTGCAGCAGCTTGCCCTCGGCGGGGTCCCAGCGCTGCACGCAGCCGCCGCGGAAGCGGGCGATCCAGAGCATGCCCTCGGCGTCGATGGTCATCCCGTCGGGCTTGCCGAGCTTCGGGTCGACTTCGATCACAACCCGGCGATTGTCGATCGTGCCCGAGTCGACATCGAAGTCCATGGCGGTCACTTGGAACGTGGGGCTGTCGATGTGGTACATCGTGCGGGAGTCGAGGCTCCAGGCAAGACCGTTGGAGTTCGACAACCCGTCGAGCATCCGGTGGACCGGCCAATGCAGGTTCGCTCCGTCGGTCGTTGGCCGTGCGTCTTCCGGCGAGGAGGTTCGATCGGCCGCGGCGTGGGGCGGATCGAGCCGGAACAGGGCCGAGGTGCCCTCGGCGCGCGCGAGGCTAATCGTGCCCGCCCAGAAGCGGCCGGCCGGATCGCACTTTCCGTCGTTGAACCGCAGGTCGTCGTCACCCTGGTTGGGATCGGCCAAGGGGGTCAGCGTTTCGGTTTCCAGTTCCAGCAGGGCGAAGCCATGATGCAGGGCAACGACGGCCCCGCCCTGTCGACGCGGGACCACCGTGCCGACCATCTGGCCCAGCGCGATCGAGCGGTCCACGCCCGTGGCCGGGCTGAACAGGTGCAACTCGCCCCGCTCGATGTCGACCCAATAGAGCGTCTTCGAACGCGGCTCCCAGAAGGGCGCCTCGGCGAGGGTGGCGCGGGCGTCGAGGGCGAGTTCGATGTTCATGGTCGGTGGAGATCCAGAATCGGCTGCTTCAACCAACGGGTAATATGCTCGTGGCGACCAGAGGCCATCCCGCGTCGGCGGGTGTCTCAGGCGGCGCGGACCGCGGCGCGCTTGGTGCCCGCCAAAAAAGCTCACACACCGGCGAAGTCCCGCAGGTCGGCTTCCATGGCGCCAAGCCGGTGGAGTTGCTGCTGCTTGACCCCATCGAGGTCTTGGCTGGAGGCGTCGGGCGAGTCGTGGCAGAACATGTAGAACTTCACCTTCGGCTCGGTGCCCGAGGGACGGACGGCCACGTAGTTCCCCTCCTCGGCCAGATCGAAGATGACAAGTTCGCCGGTGGGGCCTTCCAGCGGCTGGCGGTCGCCATCGGCCGACACTTGGGTATTCGACGCGTAGTCGCGGTATCCGGCCACGTCGAGGCCGCCGATCGAGGTTGGCGGTTCGTCGCGCAGGCGGGCCATCAGCCGTTTCATGTCTTCCATGCCCTGCTCGCCGGGCATTTGCACGGAGAACTGCCGTTCGCTGTGGCAACCGTGGCGGCGGAACAAGGCGTCGAGCTTCTCGAACAGCGTGATGCCTTCGGCCTTGCAACGGGCAGCCAGTTCGGCGGCCAGCAAGGCGGCTACCGCGCCGTCCTTGTCGCGCACATGGTCGCCCGCCAAATAGCCATACGATTCCTCGGTGCCAAGCACGAAATGCTCGGTACCCAACTCGTCCATCACCCCGCCGATCCACTTGAATCCCACCAGCAGATCGCCCACGCAACGGGCACCATAGTCGTCACAAATGCGGCGGATCAATTCGGTGGTGACCAGGGTCTTCACCACGTAGTGCTCAGGGGCGAGTTCGCCGGAGGCCTTCTTCACGTTCAGCAGGAAGTCGGCCAGCAGGGCGCCCATCTGGTTACCGGTGAGGGTGGTCCAGGGACCGGAGGTGTCCGTGCTCAGGGGGACGGCGCAGCCGAGCCGGTCGCAGTCGGGATCGGTGGCCATGATTAAATCGGCCCCGACCTCCTGGGCACGTTCAATAATGGCGTCGAACACCTGCGGGTTCTCGGGGTTCGAGACGTGCCCCGGCACGTTGGGGAAATCGGGATCGGGCGTGGCGTGAAGGTCGAACACGTCGACCTGGGTGAACCCCGCCCCTTCCAGCACGGGCAAGACGGCCGAAGTACCCACCCCGTGCAGCGGCGAGTAGATGATTTTCAGGTCGCGCGGCCCGCCCACGCTTTGCCGCAACACGGCGTCGACAAAGGCCTCGTCCACTTCATCCTGGCAGTAGGCTACCTTGCCGTCGCCCAGGGCTTGCGAGAAGGCAATTCGCTTGATCCGCGTGACGCTCTTCATCCGCTCGATCGACTGTTTGTCGTGCGGCGGCAGAAGCTGTCCGCCCGTCGGACCGTAGACCTTCACCGCATTGTCGCTCGGTGGATTGTGGCTGGCGGTGATCATGATCCCGCAGGCACACTCCTTGTACCTCACGGCGAACGACAGCTCCGGCGTGCTGCGATATCCGTCCAGGAAGAACACCTTGTAACCGGCGGCGGCCATGATCTGCGCGCACAACTCGGCGAAGTGGCGGCTCCGGTGCCGGGTATCGTAGGCGATGGCGCATGCCAGCGGTTTGCCGGTGAGTTGCTCCTTCTGCTCTTTCACATAGTCCGCCAGGCCCTGAGCGCTTTCACCGATAGTGCGGTCGTTGATCGCATTGGTGCCGATCGGGTACATCTTTCCCCGCCGCCCACCAGTGCCAAACGGAATGACCGTCCAGAAGGCGTCGTCCAGTTCCTTGAGCTTGCCCTGGGTGAGGTGTTCGACCACTTGGTCGGCATACTCTTCCAAATAGGGCTCGTTGAGCCACGCGCGGATATTCTCGGCGGCCGACTGCGAGATCTGCCCCTCGCGCTGGGCCGCCTCAAGTTGGGCCATGGCCGTGCTGATATCGTTATCTGACATGGAGTTACCTTCAATCAATGGGACTTACGGATAAGTCCATATTCTCCCATCCGCGACTAACGTTGGGAAGGGGGGCTGATGACGCGGTGAGCGGGCGCCGGGGCAAAGGGCGACAAACAAATGCCGCACCGCGGAACTCCTCAGGCTCATGGGCAACGCCCCCGGGCAACCGTCCACGCAAAGGCGACAAGTTGACGCGGCGAAACAACCCGAGTTGCCACTGGCGTCTCGCCCGCTATCACCCGATCTACTGCGGCCAATGCGATGCGGCGCCTTACCGGATGTCGCGTCGCATCAGCCAGCGCTCACGCAGCGTTCGACTACCGCGGCCAACTCCGCCTGCCAGCACGAAGTGGACGAGGCCGCGCACGCCGTCGCGCCAAACGGCACGCCGATCACCGGGCAATCGCAGTACGGCTGAAGGGCCTCGCGGTTGCTCGACCTGCTGGGGTCGTCATCGCCGGGAGCGCCATCGTCGGACCGAGTGTCGTTGAGCACCACGGCCGCCACGGCCAGCCCGCGTCGCTCGGCCGCTTCCAGGGTGAGCCGCGTGTGGTTGATCGTCCCCAGGGCATTGCGGGCGACGATCAGCAGCGGCAGCCGAAAGTCGACGGCCAGCTCGGCGGAGGTGGTCTGCCGACCGATCGGCGAGAGCAGCCCCCCGGCCCCTTCGACCAGCACGACGTCGGACCGCGGGAGCCAGTAATCCAGCCCGGTGCGAAGCAGGCGTTCGTCGAGGCATCGGCCCTCGGCCTCGGCGGCCAAATACGGGGCCAGCGGCGCGGCGAATCGCTGCGGGCAAACACGCGACAGCTCGCCCGGTCGCCCGGCCGCCTGCCAGAGGACCACATCGTCCTCGGCGAGTTCCCACCAGGGGTCGTCGGGCTTCGGCGGCTGGGCCAAGAGAGCCTGGCATCCGCTGGCCGCCGGCTTGTAGATGCCCACCGTCCGACCGCATGCGCGCAGTGCGGCGGCGAGCAGTCCGGCCACGCGGGTCTTGCCCACCTCGGTATCGGTTCCGGCAATAAGGAGTCCGTCGGGCATGGCGTCCGCGCGAGGTTCGGAATACATGGCAGAACGCCATTCTTCGACAAACCGCGGCTGCGGTCAAGAGAATCGTGCCACCCACGCGCTCAATAAATCTCGATGCTCTTGACCACGCCGCCGGAGGCGTGCGAGGCGTAGAGGCAGCGGGCGGCCGCGCTGTACAGATCGTCGGCCGCGAAGTTCTTCGGCGGCAGGGCCACGGTGGCCGCCCCGATACTGACGCCCACCTCCTGGTCCTGGTTGTCGCCCAGGATCGCGTCGAATCGCTCGCGCACCTCTTGCGCCAAGTCGTTGCCATGCCGGACCGCTTCCGGGCGGTCGCAGTTTGGCAACACCAGCGCGGCCCCGGAGGTGCCCACCGGCACGTACATTGCCGCCGCGTGCCCCAGCTTCTCGCAGGCCCCGCGAAGCTGATCGAAGAGGCCCGCGAATCCATCCATCCCGGCGGCGAACAGCAGATCGTCCGCACCGCTGGGCTCGATCAGCAGCAGGCTCAGCGGGCAACGCGACTGCCTGCACGCCCGGGCGGCGAGGTTCAGATGGCGTACCAGGGCCTCGGCCGGCTCGGTTTCGCTGAGCGTGGCCGAGGGAGCGGCCCGCGTGAAGGCGGCCGGTCCGCGAGCGGTGGGACCAAAGGTCCACGTCCCGCTTGGCTGTTGCTCGGCGGCGCGGCGTCCTCGGCGATGCTCTTGTTTGCGGCCGGATCGACCGTCATCGCCGGGCAAGCCGTTGGCCGTTTCGCTCGCCGTCTTCGATCCGCTAGCGGCGGGGCTGTCGATCATCGAGGCCGCCGGCGAGGGTTGCTCCGCGGCCGGCTTGACGATCGAGAGCGGCTCGGCCGACACGCGCGCCAGGGCATCGGAAAGCTGATCGAATTCGGCTCGCCGCTCCGCCTCGCGGCGGCCGGCCTCGGCAGGGCCGGCGCCGGCCTCCGCCTGTTGTTGCTCCATGATCGCCGCGACAACCGCCTCGCTCACCTCGGCCAAACGGCGATGGGCTCGGGCCAACACGTCGCGATAGTCGGCCCCCTCGGGCAGGTCGAGCGAAAGAACGTCCGCCAGCCCGCGAGCTTTCTCGTCCACTTCGGCCGCCAGATCGTCGAGCTGGACGGCCGTCATCTGACGATATCGATGGCCGGCGGCCAACAAGGCGGCCAGCGCGCCGTCCTGACGGTCGGCCAACAGGCGGGCCATCAGTTCGGCCAAGTGGAGAATCTGCTTCAGCGGCGAGGCCGGGTGATCGCCCAACGACTCGTGCAGGCGGTGGTTCCAGGCGACCGCCTCGACCAGCGCCTGCGGCAACCCCCAGGCGGCCAGCATGCGAGCGGAGAGTTCCGTGTGGTCGAAGCCCATCGTCTCCGCCTCGGTGGCCGTGAGGCTGCGCCCCTCGGCGTGAACCCGGTCGAGCAGCTTCAGATAGGGCTCGCCGATCTGCTGGATTAGCAGCAGTTGGCCGATGTCTTGCAGCAGCCCGGCAATGAAGGCGTCGTCGCCCGGGATGTTCCAAAGCGATTCGCTGATCCCGCGCCCGGCGACGGCCTTGGTGAGCGTGTGACGCCAGTATTGGCGGAGCACGCCGCTTTCGACTTCGTCGAACAGCCCCGCCGGCAGGCTGAACCCCAACACGAGCATCTTCAGCGGCTTGATCCCCAGCAGGGCCAGGGCCTGGTTCAAGTCGGACACCGGACGGGCCAGCCCAAACAGCGAACTGTTCACCACGCGAAGGATCTTGGCCGTCAGTGCCGGGTCGTTCTCGATGCAGGCCTTCAGCGCGTGTGTGTCGACCTGCGGATTGCCGGTCAACTCCAGCACCTCCATGGCCACGGCCGGCAGGGAATACAGGTGGCCCGCGCGGGCGGCAAGGCGATCGAGGACAGTGGCCGGCTCGGGCATGGGTTTGGGGCGGTGAGGGCTGCGCCAGGGCGGTCGGCAGTTGAAGTAGCAGCGCGCGGAACAGCCGCGCCGCGCTCGCGCCGGAGGCCCACGCTTCGCGCTGCAAGAACCATGGGCTAGCGCCCAGCGGCGGCAGGGCGATGGGACCTAGACAAGTCTAGCACAGGAGGGCCGCCCGACAGGCAGCAGAATCCGCACGCCAGCGACCGAGAATCGCGGGCCAAACGGAGGGTGGAATCGGAGGGCGGGGCGCCGATGACGCCAGTTCCGACGAAGCGACGGACCACCACCCCACAAGAGGGGGTGGCGAGAGGATATCAGCCCTTACGATGTCGAATCTTCGACCGCATGCGACGCTTCTTCCGACCGATCTTCCGACGACCTTTTCCGCTTTTTTTTGTTCCCACGCGATCCTCCTGGAATGGATTCCGGTGCTCCCCCTGGTATGGGGGCATTTGTTGGTTGGCAATCATTCAGTCTACTGCCAGCCGACCGCGTTGGCAAGCCGTGGGTGGGTTCGACCCAGAGTTCCCCGCCGGGGCTGCCGTCAACCGGTCTTCGGCACGATGTCGGTCTGCAGGGCCGGGTCGGCGGCCGGATGACCCTCTGCGGGGTGGTATGCTTCTACCCCGAAGGTTGCACTACGTTTCGCCCGCCCATCCAGCAATGCCAATCCTCCTAATCTCTCCCGAGGGTTCGTGACGATGATGGATTTGAAACCGACTTGACTTTGCGTCGTTGCATCGCTAAAATTTAATTGGATAAATTAAGATAGCAAAGGGTCTTCGGTGTGGCTGGCGTCAACGTCAGCCCGCCCTCGGCCCTGCCCATAACCGAGCACCTGCTTTCGAGCAGGTGCTCTCTTCTTTTAGGCCATGGCAAAATGTGGTCGCCCAACCCCCCAGACTTCTCAAAGAACGTAGCCTCGACTTTCCTGCTATCAGCGTGGCACGAGTTGTTTTACGGGTTCACGCCCGACTCATACCAACCTCGCCTTCACAACGTCGCCTCGTTGGTTGAAGAGCTTGCTGACATTAGCGATCACCGGCTAGGAGAGCCTCGCCTCGAGATACACATTGGCAAGATCAAGGCCGAACTGAAGGCCGCGATTGAGTCAGAGGACGTCTTCCTTTCCGAGATCCCAACCTATCGAACGAGGGCTCTTGCCTTAATTGACGCGAAGACACCGGAAGCCATTATCGCAGGCGGTGAGATCTTAGCCGAAGAGAAACAGGCGTATTGGGATGCGTTTGAGAAATACGCCGTAGCCGTGATCGATGACCTGCCGAGGCGAAAGCGAGACGCTCTGATCGTTATCCGCCGTCTAGCAACGTTCGCATTTCAGCAAGGCAAAGAGGACGACGATGTCTGGGAGCCCGTAGCTAAGAACACGGACCGGCAGCCGTCGGAAATCTTCCGTGAACTGATCGAGCTGACCCAGCAGGGCGAGCAAGATTACACTTGCACCCTGTCGATTCTCGGAGACATCCGAGGAATGCACTCGACCGCGCGAAAGCAGGGATACAGGATCGTGGCGCGTGATTCGCTTCCCGATGAGTATGCTGACCAGATTCCCTCACCGGGGGATCAAACGCTCCACGTGCAGAAAGAGTTCAGAAACCGGTCAATAAGGCACGCGGTAGCTGAAGCCAGGAAGAACCTCAGCACTGACCTGGGTTTCGTCAGCCTATATACGAATCCATCAGCCCTGCGATTACACTCAAGTGCGATAGTGTCGCAGAGGGGACAGGATCGCGTTTTCGTTCATACCGAACAGGCTTTTAGGCGATTGCATCCCCGCTCGAACGCGAAACGCGACATCAAAGACGCGATCGACCTAATCAAAACACACGATGTGGATGGTCGAGTCCTTGCGGCAGTCGAGCAACTCGCTCTAGCATCGGCAAGCACGGACACTCGAACCAGGTTCGTGAACCTGTGGTCGTCGATCGAGACTCTAGCAGGTGTTCATGAAGGCAAAACCACCTTGGAACGTATTTGCGATCTCATTGTTCCGCTGGTGATATCGAGAAAGGTACCTAGCGCGGCCAAGCCGCAACCAAAAGTGAGGAAAGGCGTTCCGCCTATTGTGAGGTACATGTTGTTTGGCCCACAACATTTGCCCACAAAGGAGGAACGCCATGAACGCTCTTGTACCA
>Ga0180436_10006362_pt1 | contig 10267 bp, 10 predicted proteins | sample SS_ome_2_FD_132434 | JGI IMG/M metagenome (GOLD analysis project Ga0180436, IMG submission 132434) | Hypersaline lake sediment archaeal communities from the Salton Sea, California, USA - SS_3_S_2 metaG | ecosystem: Environmental > Aquatic > Non-marine Saline and Alkaline > Hypersaline >...
CTGGAGACCGGCGGTTCTACTCCGGATATATGAAACCGAATTCATTGTTCACGTCCTGGTTCCCGGGTTTGAGGCGGGAGGGATTTCTGTCGTTCTATAGGCCTTTAAAGAACAAGTGATTCTCTTATAGAGTGCCAAGAACGGGGAATCCCGAAGACGATTGGCTTGGACACGCTCATAAGATTCCTCAGCCCGAAGGGAGGGGCTCGAATTCAGCCGCCGGATTCATCATCGAACCAGAAATCCCAGGTGGTCCCGCCGAGCACGACGCCGGATTCCACTTCGATGAGCTGGGACATTCCGCGGAAGGTTCCACCCTCGAGCCGAAGGATCCGGCCGGTCACCAGAACATCGGCCCCGAGCACCTGTCCAAGCCGATCCTGAGCGTCGCCGTATGTGAGACCTTCGAGCTCGAGGGCATACTCGTCCAATACGGAGTCGACCCGATCCCGAGTGACGACGACATTGTTCACCCCGTACTCCCGGAACGCGATCGCCATGTTCGTGCCGAGCTGTTCCCGATAGGCTTTGACCAGCGAATCCGGGATGTTATCGGCATCGATCTCCGCGATCGCGATTGTCAGCCCGTTACGATCCTCCAATTGATCGGCGAGATCCCAGGCGATTTCGACCGCCGCATCGGCGGATTCCGGCAGAGTCGAACACCCCGAGAGAACCACGAGGGAGACCACCAAGAAAACGGTCGATTTCATCGCATCCTCCCCGGGGATCGCCGCCAATCCCGTCCCGAAGGTTGTCTCTAGTCTAGTTCATCGGTGATCCGATCGACAGCGGAACCGACCGGTAAAGGCGCTCATAGATCGGCGGAAACCGTCCCGGCAGATCTCCGCCGGACCGGTGTCAGAGGCGCCGGTCCCGTCCGGTGCTTTAGACTTGAAGGACCTGAAACCGGAGGAAACCATGTCCAAGCTGGCAATCCGTCTCTTCGCTTTCGCGAATCTGCTGCTGTTCGTCGGAACCGTCGCGGTGAACGCCCTGGCCAACGCTCTGCCCATCAACGGACGGCGGACCGGAGAAATTTCCGACAGCCTGCCCAATCTCTTCGTCCCGGCGGGCGTCACTTTTTCCATCTGGGGACTGATCTATCTCTCTCTGGGCATCTGGGTCGTCTGGCAATGCGTGGCCGCCGTCCGACTCTCCGAACCGGGAGTGGGAATGATCGAACGGGTCGCCGTGTGGTTCATCCTCGGCTCCGCCGCGAACATCGGTTGGATCTTCGCCTGGCATCACGGCCGCTACGGTCTGTCCCTGATACTGATGCTGGTGCTGCTTATCTCCCTCGTCGCTGTCTATCAGAATCTGGGAATCGGCCGGGGCCCTCTCCCTCTCAGAACCCGGGTTCCGGGGCACTGGCCGTTCAGCATCTACCTGGGATGGATCAGCGTTGCCACCGTAGCCAACGTCACGGCGCTGCTGGTCCACCTGGGATGGAACGGCTTCGGCCTTTCGGAAGTATTCTGGGCCTCGCTGATGATTCTCATCGCCGTATCCCTGGGTATTCTGGCGCTGGGAATGCGCCGGGACTACGCCTATGCCCTGGTGATTCTCTGGGCCCTTGCGGGCATCGTGCTGGCTCGGATCCAGGGACCGAATCCTCAGCCCGTCGTCGCCATCGTCGCCGGAGCCGGCGCCGGAGTGCTCTTGATGACCATGGCCCTCCTCCTGGGTCGGCGCTTCTCCTAGTAGATCGTCCGGCTGAACCGGCAGGCCGTGATGGGGCACCGCGTCATCAACTGTCCGCCTCGGCCGGCGTTCGGTTGCCTGTAGGAAGAATTCAAAAGCGAGATAGGACTCTCGGCTCCCGGTGAACTGCCAGGCGCCGGGACAGCGCCGTTCAGATGCGCTCAGTTGCGCCGAGTTCCTCGTGATAGACTCATTCGAGAAGCGGGAGAAAAGGATGCACAAGCGAATCGTTTGGATGTTGGTGTTGTTGAGCGCCGGGTTGGCAGCCCTTCCCGGGCAGCAGATCCTCGATGTGCCCGAATCGCCGAGCACCTCGATTCTGCGCCACCAGCTCGCCTATGCGGAGAGCTTCGATGAGGTGGCCCAGATGGACTACGCCTACCTCGCGTATCTGGAACGGGATCGGAACTCCGACGAATGGTCCGTAATCATCCTCGGCAACCGAACCGGAGGCACAACCTACCGGCCGTCCCACCCGGTCTTTGCACGAAAGTGCGGCGAAGCCGCCCGATCCGGAGAACCGTACTGGGTCCACGGATTCTCGATGTCCCCCCGCCCGGGGGATGCGCGAACCGTCGAGCATCGCCTCTATGTCGATCCCCTGGGAAACCCCACGCATCTGGAGCTCTTCCTCGTTACTCGGGATTCCGACGGCCGCCCCAAAGAACCTGTGATCGCCCGAGCTCCCTGGCCCGACCTTCCTTGAGTTCGTTCCTTTGTCTTTGGAAGCGAAAATCTCCGGAGTTTCGCCGAGCGGCGACACTTCCATCCTTGGCTAAGGTGCTGTTGTTGACGCTTCAATCTCCCCCGGCGACGGCGCAGGAGCCGGGTTCTGCATCGGCGTTCCGAGAGGTCCTCAGAATTCCCTGGAGCGCCGCACTTCCCTACGAACGAACAGACACGGGCGGGGCGGAAGACAACGTACCCCACGTGCTGCACCGAAACGGCGACGGCGGCTTCTGGATCGCATACACCTGGGGTCGCCCCCTGCTCCTGGTCGATTCCTCGGGGGATATCGAGGAGTCGGACCTCGAGGAAGCATTCGCCATCGTCGGCGTCGAGATTCCATTAACATACGCCTTCGGGATAGCGACCGCGGCGGACGAGAGTACGGCCGTCCTGGTCGGGGGGCGAAGTCGCCAGGAAGGGGCGTTCTGTTGGGCGATCGCGCGGTACTCCAGTGAAGGGGAGCTTCTGGACGCAGTGCAGCTGCCGTCGGATTGCTTCGGTAACGATTCTCCGGCGGGCTTGTCGATCGGACCGCACGGCGCCGCATGGATCGCGGGTTTCGAGACGGCATGGGTCTTCGAGAACGGAGGCTCGCGATTCCTGCGGGAAGCCGCCGAGGGTCCGGGAAAGGTTCTCCCGAGTGGCCGCCACATATCGGATCGCGATCTCTCACGTTCGGTCGGGCCGGGTGCCAGGATCGTGGATACGGATGACGAGAATCGATTTCTGGCGATCCGGGAAGAACATGCCGTGGAGGTCTATCTCGGCCGCGATAGAGGACGAGCTTTCGACCTCGACGTGACGCGAGTCGCCTCCCTGCCGCTCCTCGAGCTCCGGGATACCCCTCAGGACGGCGCCGGACTCTCATCGTGGTTCCCGCCGGAGGGCATCGCCTTCGATGATGATGGCGGCGTAGTTGCGATGGAAGTCACCGCGGAGTCTCTGGTGATCCGAAGGCTGTCGGAATGAAGATCATAATCACAGCCGAGGACCCACCGGCTAACTTGGCCGGATAGAATTCTGGTTCTTTTTCGTAACGGCGCCTGTTCGGTTCGTGAGTTTCGGCCGCCGCTTCCGCTCTCGGAACCTTGGATCCATGCGGTGTCCGGTCCTTGCCTTCTTCCTTAGGCGTTCCTAATCTATAGGGTGCCAAAGGAGACGAATAATGTCGCGAGAGTATACGAATCATGTGGTGATCGGGTCCGGAGGGGCCATCGCCTACTCACTGGTGCCGCAGCTCATCAGTGAGGGCAAGAACGTCACCGTGGTCTCCCGCAGCGGACGGCCCGTCAAGGGAGCCGACGCCGTTGCGGCTGATGCCTTGAACTCCGAGGAACTCTCAGCGGCGATTCCCGAAGGGAGTGTCGTCTATGTGCTTGCGGGACTGCCCTACCGGATCTCGGTGTGGCGGGCCCAGTGGCCGCCGCTCATCGACAACGTCATCAGAATATGCGCCGAGAAGCAGGCACTGCTGGTCTTTTTCGACAACGTCTACATGTATGGACCGGTGGAGGGCGCGATGACCGAAACAGCGCCCCACCGGCCGACGAGTGAGAAAGGCAAGGTCCGGGCTCACCTCGCCGATCGACTGTTGGAGGCCTTCTCGAGCGGACGGGTCAAGGGCGTCATCGCCCGAAGCGCGGACTTCTACGGCCCCGGAGCCGATTCCAATGGAATCCCCAACCTCATCATCCTCGCTCGTCTCATGGCCGGAAAGTCCGCTCAATGGATCATGGACGCGGACAAAGTGCACAGCCTTACCTACACACCGGACTGCGGCCGCGCCCTGCCTCTGCTGGCGTCGGACGAAACCGCGCACAACCAGGTTTGGCACCTGCCAACGGCTCATCCGCCGATCAGTATGCGGCGCTTCGTCGAAATCACGGCTGCCGAAGTCGGTACAGCGGCCCGTGTGTCGGTTCTGCCGAAAGGAATGCTCAAGCTCGCCGGGATTTTCGACAAAACGATGCGGGAGCTCCCCGAGATGGGCTATCAGAACGACCGGGACTACATCTTTGATTCGAGCAAATTCGAACGGCACTTCGATTTCGAACCGACCTCCTACGAGCAGGGGATTCGGGAAACCATCGCCTACTATCGAAAAACGACGTAGGGGTGTCCCGGACGTTCGAATGACGGCGTCGGGGAGGCTTACGATACCGGCGTGATACTCACCGCGTTGAGGACCGGATTCCCGGCATACACACATCCGGATAGGAATGTGGCAGGCAAGTCGAGACAACGGCCAACACCGATGGATACCTGTGTTAAGATCGGCTCAACCATGAACGGCCGAACGAGCCTGATATCCGCGGTGGAGAAAACATGACCGACAAGCGGCGCACCCACCTTGAAGGACGAAAAATGCTCCATACGCCGTGGCGAACCGCCCCGGAACGACGCCGGCGCCTCCCGGTGGATTCCGCCTGCCCCGGAACCGTGATTCGACGGATCGTCGGCACGTATCTCGACGCAAGCGCTGACGGGAGGGCCTTGGTGGTGCTCCTGAATCGTCATCTGCCCGACGGTTTCGTTCTTGAATCGGTCGACGACCTTCTTGCGGTTTCGCGGTGCTACAGCCTTGAGTTCTACCTCTACATCATCTGTTTCACTAAGATCCTTTCGGGTGATCTCGAATTACGTTACAAACCGACCGACGACGAAATCCTGGGCACCCGTCATATGATAATCGAGCGGGGGCCCATGACTATGAAACCGTGGTACACCGACGGCAATGAGCTCCCGGATGCATACATTTCGATCGCCAACGTCACATCGATATTCACCTATGTGGAGCACGCGCTTCCGAGACCTCCATACGCCGAGGGAGATACCGCCGAGATCTGCGGCCGGATATCGGAGGATGGCCTGGCCCTGCTGAACGAATGGATTCTCGAAGATTATCGGATCGACAGGTCGTTCTTCACCCGTGAGGAAATACTGATCAGCTATGAGTTTTTGTTCTATTCGGCCGGTATCTTCGGCGCCCTGTCCAACGACCCGCAATTCACTTCCAAGGCCCTCTACTATGGATTCCGCCAGAACCGGAATCTTGCGAGAGCGGTGTTCCTGCAGCCCGTCTTCTCCCCCGCGGAAGGTCTTCGGAGATGGCAAATGTGGACCAACAACGTCTACAAGTTCGAGTTCATCGAGCGTCGGCGGTCGGTTCTCGTGGGAGTCAGCCTCCGTCGACTGAAGCAGATGGGGACCTTCGGTGACTACGGCGGATCCTGTGTCGATGGGGTAAAACAGGGAATCTCAGGCGCCCATCGAGCCTTCGTCGAGCTCGCTTCCGGCCGTCGAGCGAGAACCCGAGTAATCGACCGGGCCGGTATCTCGTCGGATTTCTACGTGAAGAGCCGGTTCAAGGCACCCTTGAATACAGGTCGGTTGATGATCGCATCCGGGCTGACCGGTGCGGCTGTGATCGGCGGCGCATCATGGACCGTTCTGACCGGGATCGGTTCATGGGCGACGGTGCTCGCAGCCGGAATGGGTTTCGTGGTGCTGGCCGGCAGCACGGCCATGGCCCTTTACTGGAAAAATCGCTTGGATCGTATGGCAACACGGTTTGACGAAGCCCAGGAAATCATCAAAGGACAACTGACGGAACTGCAGACTCGGACCGACGAGCTGCTCCAGGAGCGGGACACCCTGGAGGAACACGTGGCCGAACGGACCAAAGAACTCCGGATTGCCCTGGATCAGGTGCGGCGCCTGGATAGCGCCAAGACCGGATTCCTGGCGACGATTTCCCACGAATTGCGTACACCACTCACACTCCTGACATTACCGTTCGACGAGATTCGAAAGGGCCGCTGGGGTCAGGTCCTGCCCAACGACCATCCGATGTTCGCTTTGATCGAACGGAACATCCTGCGCATCAGGAATCAGGTGACCCGACTCTTAGACTTCACTCGTTTGGATCTGGGCACCGTTGAGCATCATCCGGCGGCCATGGACCTTCTGGCGTACACGCGGGTTCTGCTGGCCGAGATCTCCTCTTATGCCGAACACCGTGGTTTGGAACTGTCGCTTGCTGAGCCGACGGCGTTGCAGCGGATCATCATCGAAGCCGATCCGTCGCTCCTGGAGACGCTTGTTCTGAATCTTCTGTTCAATGCTCTGAAATTCACTCGTGAAGGGCGGGTGTGGGTCGAGTTCGAAGAGATGGGAGGATCATACATTCGCATGGCCGTTCGGGATACGGGGATCGGTATCCCTGCTGAAGAACGGGATCGAATTTTCGAACGGTTCACTCAGGCCGAAGAACACCGGGATCGACACCATGAGGGAACCGGGCTGGGGCTCTCCCTGGTCAAGGAAATCGCGGACCTGCACAACTGGGAACTGGAACTGGAGAGCGAGTCCGGTGCCGGATCTTCGTTCATGGTGACAATGCCCCTGCTGCCGGAAGAATCCGAATACTCGTCCTGGACCGGTCCGGGCGATCGTAAGTCGATTCTCCGATCCGAGTTCGCCCAGACGACCGGACCCGCCCGAATGGCGCCCGACGGGAGAAAAGACACGATTCTCATCGTCGAAGACAATCCCGATATGGGCACCCTCATCCAGGATCTGCTCAGCGACACCTACAACGTCCATTGGTGCGGCGACGGCCGGCAAGCCCTGGAGTATCTCTCGGAGTCCCCGCCTCCGTCTCTGATTGTTTGCGATGTTATGATGCCGGGAATGGACGGATTTGATTTCATCCGTGATTGGTCGAACCAAGAGGATCGCTCCGACATCCCCGTCGTCTTCCTCTCGGCGCTGGACGCTCCCGGGGATCGGATCGCCGGACTGGCCTGCGGCGCGGTTGACTACATCACCAAACCCTTCACCCGGGATGAGCTGCTGATGAAAGTCGGCAATCTCCTCAATGTCCGTTCCGCCTCATACCTTCGGGCCGTCCGGGATCGGGAGGGACTGGAGAGACTCAAGAGAATCGCCGGTGCTGTCCCGAAGGAGAACGAGGAGGCGGATTGGGTTCGATTCGGGATTACCCCGGCGGAGCGTCGGGTCGTGATGCTCCTTACCGAAGGCTTACAGGACAAGGAAATCGCCGATCGCCTGAATCTCTCGCCCCGGACGGTGTCCGCCCATCTGAGTCACGTCTATGAGAAGACGAACACCCAGAACCGGGTCGAGCTGGTCCAGACGCTTTTTCCGCGGTTCGTTCAATGAAAACCCGGATCACCGGAGGTGCGGACCGGCGATCCGGGACACGGCCGTGAATCGGACCGCGTATTATTCCCAACGAATGTTCAGGGAGGCCTGAACGTAGGTCACTTCTCCAGAGATAATGTCCTCGACGAACGTATACTCCGAGTAACTCCGGACCCGGCTGCCCTCATCGGACTTCGATGTGGTTCCGCCTCCGGCCAGTGTATAGACCTTGTCTTCGACTGACGCGAAGCATACACCCGATGTGTTGTTCACAACCTTCCATTTCACGTCCGTGTAGTCGGAACGATGCCGGTACTTATAGTGGAGCTCGACGCCGTCTACGGAGGTGAGGTAGTTCCAGGACGACCAGCTGCTGGCGAAAACGCCGGCGACGACGATCAGCGTCAATACGCCGATCCAGAATGCCTTTTTCATCGATAGCCTCCTAAGGTTGCTTTCATCCTAGCGGCAGCCAGATAAGAATCTTATTGTCGGAATTGCGGGAATCCCTCGGTAATTCTACGTATACCGACCAGACGATCATCTTTGTTGACCATCAATGTCGAGCCCGAACAGAATGGGCCATGCACTCGGAAACGATCGGTCTGTCGGTCGGCACCATTCACTATCGAACGGCCGGGTCCGGCGATAATGCTATCATCCTCATCCACGGGAATTCCCAATCGGCGGCGGGTTTCGACGGACTGATGTCGGAAATGTTAGCGAGGAACTTTCGAATGATCGCCCCGGACCTGCCGGGACATGGCGACTCAAGCTGGGCCGAGGACCCGGATTCGGTCTACAATTTCCAGGGTTTCGCCGCGGTTCTCATCGAATTCGCCTGGAAGCTCGGTTTGAAGGGGGCCGTTTGGGCGGGATTCAGCCTGGGCGGCCATGTCCTCATGACCGCTTGGAAGTCTCTTCCGGAACCGGCGGGGATGTTCCTCTGCGGTACCAGTCCGCTTTCCGGTGGAGAAGACGTCGGCCCAGCCTATGGATCGGTTCCCGAACTCCGATTGATGTTCGCGCCGCATACGGATCGGGGAACCGCCGATAGGGCGGCTCGACTCATCGCCGGTCCCGGACGGGAGCCGGATCCTTTCGTGGTCGAGGATTACCTCCGTACGGATCCCGCTGTGAGAGCAGGGATCGGCGCCATGATCGTTTCCGGAACGCTGCCCCATGACGAGACCATGCTGCTCGAGGACTCCGAAGTGCCGGTGGCTGTTAGCTTCGGTGCCCTGGACATCACAACGAATCCGGACTATCTGGGCAGACTGAGGTCCGATAGGTACTGGAGAAATCGGATCGTGTACGTTCCCGACACCGGGCATAACGTGTATCGTGATGATCCGGTGAAATTCCGATCGATATTGGAGGAGTTCTGCAATGACATCTTCGGGTAGAGCGGCCTTTTTTTTCTACGACGGCATGGCGGATTTCGAGATCTCGTTTCTCATCGCCTTGTGCCGAGAATTCGAATCCAAGAAGGAAATCGTCACGATCGGAACGACGACTGAACCGCTTAAGAGCCGATACGGCATTACCTTCGTACCCGATGCGGCGATATCCCAGGTCTCTTCGGACGAGATCGACGCGTTGATTATTCCGGGCGGCTTGAGTACGACGAATCCGACGGAATTGACCGGGCTGATCAGACAGCTCGACCGAGAGGAGAAGATTCTGGCGGCCATCTGCATGGGGCCGCTGTTTCTCGCACGTGCCGGCGTTCTCAACGGGCGGAGATACACCACGACGGCGACGCCGGAGGCGTTGAAGTCGATGAATATTGCCGATCCCTTCCCGGATACAGGCTACTCGAATGAACCACTCGTGCGGGACGGGCATATCATTACGGCCTTGGACCGGGCGTTTGTCGACTTTGCCGCCGAAGTTGCCATGGCCCTGGGGATTCTGGAAGACCAAGATGCACGGGACGGAGTCGCGTCGGCCTATAAGAATTTGGGATAGCCCTGCGATTCCTCGAGATTTGGTACAGTTGAACGGAGAAGCGTCGCTCGATTCAGAATGAATGGAGGTTTTGCCTGCCATGCGCCACGGGCTTCGCCCATTTACGTAGAATTACCGCCCGACGATCCGTAGGTTTACCGATGTCCGAGGGGCGCGGTGATTCTATCCTTCGGTCTATCCATCAACCGGAGGTATCTATGTTCCATCGATCCATCGCCGTCGTTCTGGCGGTCGTCATCCTGGCTTTGTTGCCGGTCGTCACCCTCCATGCCGGAGACTATGACGGGTATGTCTACTACGTCGATTTAGAGGACCTTATCTATAGGAAAGAGCCGAACTCGCGCACCGAAGAGAGCGGTTATGAAGTCTCCGGAATCGTCGCATTCGATAGTGCCGATTCCGATGCATCCCGCAGCGCCCTGGAGAACCATACAAAACGTATTCTCCGCGATTGGGCCGATGAATCGGCTCAGGAAAAGACGGAAAACTCAGGGACCTATGCCGATCTCGAGTATTTAAGATATTTCGACAGCATTTCCATTCGAGGCATGGAGTTCGAAGAAGGCTGGGGCTGGGAAGTTGAGATTTCCGGGGTGCTCGTCGAGACGATCCTGGATTGATCCGAAGGGGTAGGTCGGCACTGTTTCCGACGAGACTGTTCCGTGAACGGCCTCGGCGGATTGCAAATGTCCGCATC
>Ga0180436_10006363_pt1 | contig 10262 bp, 10 predicted proteins | sample SS_ome_2_FD_132434 | JGI IMG/M metagenome (GOLD analysis project Ga0180436, IMG submission 132434) | Hypersaline lake sediment archaeal communities from the Salton Sea, California, USA - SS_3_S_2 metaG | ecosystem: Environmental > Aquatic > Non-marine Saline and Alkaline > Hypersaline >...
AAGGCCGCAGGCGACAGCTTCCTGGTGTCAACCAACTACAACGTCGCAAACCCAGGCAACAGCCACGGCTATCCTTGTTGGCGCTACAATTCCGCGCAACGTGAGCTTGAGCAACTGCTGGCTGAGCCAACAAACCTCACTGCGCAAGACGTATCCAGTGTGCTGGAGAAAACGCATGTGGAAGCAGCTTCTAGCTGGACCATCGGCTCAATGCTGGCAGACCTGTCGACCGGAACGATCTATCTGTATTACTTTCACCAGTTTGATCAACCGGTAGTTCTGGACGTTGCTGAGCAGCTAGCAAACCCGCCGGAGCCGGGTCCGTTCAGCCAGTTGTTCCCTCAGTCAGTTCAAGAGGAAGCGAGTCTACGCTATGGACAGATCCAAGCACGGGCCGACATGGGCCGAAGGGTAGGCGTAGCATGGCTCGTTGCGGGACTCGCGAGTCTCGCTCTGTTCCTTGCTTTGTCCGCAAGGCATCGTCGCGGACGGCGCTTCTGGGCGATTCTGATCGCCATCTTGGGCCCACTTGCACTGCTGGTCTGGGCGGGGACTCGCCGTGCAGACGGCAATCGTACGGGTGTCGCAGCACTGGCCGAATCGATAGGCGACGTTTCGTCCACTGTTGTGGCGTACATCGTCATGTTAGTACTCGTTCTCCTCGCACCTGGAGCCCAGTCCTCGGATGTTCTGCAACTCCTGCTCATCATCGGCCTGCCCCTGGTCTTGATGACGACTCTCTTTCGAGCGCCACTGTTCGCATCGGCAGCCAAGCTGGGATACTTCACGCTCGTTCGGCGGACACTCCCTGATGCTGTGGTGTCAGCGAATTTGGGAATGGCAGGCGTGAACGCGATGGCTACTCCGTTTGTGAGCATTGGCCTGAGCAATCACGCACCTCGATTCTTCCCGATTTCGACGCTGGGGCTTGTATGCATGATTGCATCAGTGGGAGCTTTGGCAGGTGGGGGACTTCTTTGGATCTACAACCGCTGGATCGTGCAACAGGGCTATCGCCGCTGGAGCTCTCTGCTCTTGGGAGGCGCCTCGATCGAGTTCCCCGGTTGGCGCCTGCTCAAGTGGTGGATTCCACTCAGCTTCATCGTGCAAATCGCCGGTGTCGTAGTGAGCGTCGTCCTGCAGGGATTGCTCAGAGGGTAGGTGTTGACTGATGCAGAGGCCAATGCCCGGCTTGTGGAGTGGGGAGTACCGCGAACCAGCCTACTGGGCTGAGATGGCACACACTCTCGTTTCGTGGGCGGATCTTCGTCCTGGAATGAATGTACTGGATGTAGGCTCTGCCGACGGGGGTACGTTGTTCCCCGCTCTTGACCGTGTCGGCCCATATGGGTACGTCACTGGGATCGAGATTGACGAAGACTGGATTGCCCCACTGAAGACCGCTTTCGCTGAGCGGGGAGTTGAGAATTCATCCAGTCTGTTGATGGATGCCGAGCGGATGACGTTTCCGGACGCCAGCTTCGACGCAGCGATCCTCGGGCTGGTCGGGCTAGAAGGGGACTATGACTTCCGCAGCGGCAAGGTGCTGCGCGGGGCGCCTCTACTGCATGAAGTCTCCCGAGTTCTGAAGCCGGGGGGACGCGTTTATTGCAGTGGATGGGCACGCCAGCAGGATGCCGAGTGGATGCGCGAGCTCATCTCAGGACAGCTGCCAGGAGTCTCGAATCTCGGATTCAGTGCCGTGACAGAGGATGGCTTCGAGCAGCTTCTGCGAGCTGTGGGGTTCGAGGCTGCCAGCACTTGTACTCAACGGCGTACCTACGCATTCGAGACTGCTGCGGAGTGGATGGCCGGTCTTCGCCATGTTTGGGACAACGAGCTTGCCGAGATCTGTACTGAGACGGATATCCGTACGGCATTTGAGCAGGCTGCGGCGGCCCTCCTGAAGCAGCACATTAGCTCTGAGGGCCTGATCGACTACGAGCGGGCTGCTGTGTTCGCGGTAGGAACCAAGCCTAGTTGCTGATCCCGCGCACTCAGAAGGTGCCAATGCCGATCAGAGGAGTTGATCGACTCACCTTGATCATCTGTGGCTGCGCATCTACGACAACCCCTCACCACTGATCCCTCGGTTGCCTAGGGAATGGCAGGGATGTGGTGAGAGGGGTAAACAGTAGCTGAATCCCCGGTGCTCTTAACTGCCGGAAGAGACCCTAGGACTCAAGATCTGACGGTAGCGACTGGGATTCCGAGGACAAAGCGTTCCTTCTGCTCGTAACTCTGAACTCCAAACTCAGAACTGCCTGTGCGGTCAAGAGCAGAGCTCGGCGCCTTGACATCTGTGTAGGGCGAGACGAGCGGGTGACGATTGTGTGTCGCGTGCGCTGTATCGTGAGTCATGACACATCCGCAGCATGCAACACTGAGTTCGGAGTCCACGCGACAGGAGGCACGCTCTTGAATGGCGAGCCCCCACGACGCTGGATGCACAGGTTTCTTGCTATCTGGACGGGGCAGCAGCTATCTGTGATTGGGAGTCGAGCGGGCCAGTTTGCGCTGGTCTGGTGGCTCACACTGGAGACCGGCTCAGTGAGCGTACTGGCGACAGCCTCGCTAGTGGCCATGATCCCACGAATCGTCCTAGGCCCTATAGCTGGCGCGGCAGCTGATCGCTGGAACAGACAGACGATGATGATTCTTGCGGACAGCTTCGTGGCGCTCGCAGGACTCTGGCTTGCCTGGCTGTTCTGGAGCGATGCCATGCAGATCTGGCACATCTACGTCTTGATGCTCGCGCGAGCGATTGGGGGCGCTTTCCACGGGCCGGCCATGGCTGCATCGACGGCGTTGATGGTTCCTAGCCGGCACTACACGCGTATCAGCGGGTTGAACAACACGCTGCAGGGGCTGCTCGACCTCGTTGGCGCGCCGCTCGGTGCGCTGCTGCTCTCGGTGATGACGCTTGATGGCATCATGCTCATCGATGTTGCGACTGCCGCATTCGCCATCCTCCCGTTGCTTATCTTGCGCATCCCGCAGCCGAAGACCGAGAACGTCTCCAGTCTTCGAAGTCGATCCTTGCTCTCGAACACACGGGAAGGGCTTCGCTTCGTCCTTGGGTGGCGTGGGTTGATGATCTTCCTTGGGGGGATCTGGATCCTTCAGGTGGCTACGATGCCTGCCCTGTCACTTCTCCCGCTGCTGGTTCGCACTCACTACGGGGGCGGCGCGACGGAGTACAGCATGTTCAGCGTAGCGATCGGGCTTGGGATGGTTCTTGGCGGTCTCGCGCTGACCATCTGGGGAGGGTTCTCTCGAAAAGTGCACACCATCTTGCTTGGCTTCTCAGGAGTCGGCCTATCCACCTTCCTGCTGGGCTTCGTTCCCGGTCAGTTCCTGTGGATTGGACTCGTATTGATCTTCGTGACCGGCTTGATGATCCCTATGGTGAATGGGCCGATTGGGGCAGTCGTTCAGGCCACAGTGCCGCACGAGATGCAGGGCCGCGTATTTGGCTTGCTCGGCAGTGTGTCTGCGCTGACAACACCGATCGGATTGGGCGTTATCGCACTGCTAGGCGATGCCATACGGGTGCCTGTTCTCTTCGTGGTTGTCGGTGTCACACACTTCATCGTCATCTGTGGCCTCGTACTCAGCTCATCCTTCCGGAACCTGGAAAATCGCACATCAACCGAGGAGGGAAGCAGCCTCTAGCCGTCTGGATGTGCGAATCCGGCGACACATACCTGATTCGAGACCCGGCTGCGCAGGAATGAGGTTTGTGTCCCCCAGATTCCAGATGGGCCCTGAGTATCTGAACTGCCGGCCTGTGAGTCTGAACATACAACTGAGGTGAGCCAATGATGGATTGCCGGGGAAAACGAGAGAAGATCGAACGTAGGCTTGATGTTGGTGGCGCGAAGCTTCACTTCGTGGTTTGGCCTGGGCATGAGAGTGTGATTGTCTTCGAGAGCGGTGGAGGCGATGACAGCACAGCGTGGTGCGAACTGATCGAGACGCTTCCAGGCAAGACGGGCGCAAGCATCGTTGTCTACGACCGAGCGGGTTTCGGGCAGAGCGATCTGCCATCGATGCCCTATGATCTCGATCAGGAGACAGGGTGGCTTATTCGAGGACTTCGACAGCTAGGACTGGATAGCGACGTTGTCCTCGTAGGACACTCCTACGGGGGCTGGCTAGTCCGACTACATACCGAACACCTCCAAGATCGAGTACGCGGGCTTGTCCTGGTCGATCCGTTCTCACACGAGTTTGTCGAGATGCTTGGGGTAGAGTATCTGGATCGCCATCCGATGTGTGGTGCTGACGCACTCCGCAACACGACGCCGATCGAGGAACTGCCACGTGAGATGGCTGCACTCGTTCGTATGACTGCAAGAGGCCTCGGTCCGAAGGTAGCGCGAATGGCACAGACGACAATACCTCCCGACATTCCCTTGCGGGTGATCTCCTCCGGGGGCGATGCATGGTGGCCCCAAGCCCATGAATCAGACGCCTGGAAACGGTCACACGAGGAGATCGCGACGCAGTCGAGCCGCGGTAAGCTGATCATTGCAGAAGGAGCAGGCCACATGATCCCACAGCAAATGCCGAACGTCATTCTCCACGCAATAGAAGAGGTTCTTTGGGGACCTGGCGAGACAGGCTAGCAGCTGAAAAGCGCTGCTGCTGCAGTCGGGCGATTTGGTATCTAGAGAACGGGTTTTCGGGTAGCGCCTCTTGTCGTTCGACACGGATGTCTGGCACAGGATGACGGGCGCCAACATGTCTAAGAGAAATGGACGGGAAGGTAGCTTCGAGGTCTCCCGCAACTCACAACTCTGATCTCAGAACTGCCAGTGCCATTCAAGAACAAAGCTCTCGTACCTTGGCTGAGCAGTCATGACCGGCGTGCATCTCTAGACTGAGACGGATGGAGATGCTCGTGGGTGGGCAGCTCGGATTAAGGCGGAACGGCGCTTGCGCCAGTTCGTGGGTCAGATGGACCGCCCTCCCACAAGCCAGGACAGCATCAGGAGCGCAGCTTGTACTGCAGCTCGTGTTTACGAGGTCAGGCTGGAGAGGGCAGCCCACGCGAACTCTCCATCACATCCACAGAGACGGAGGTTCCGATGCACTGTATCGGTGTCGATGTCAGCAAGCAAGAGCTGGTCACATACGACGGCAAGAAGGAACGGATCTTCCCAAACGCGCGAGGACTCGATGAGTTCACTCGATTCATCAAGGGAAGCACAGATCCGATGATCGTGTTCGAACCTACGAGTACGTACTCTCGCAGACTGGAGGCATTGTGCCGGAGACGTCAGATCGCATGTTGCCAGCTGAATCCACGAGTGGTCCCACACTTGCGACTGGTTGGAAAGGGACGATCGAAGACTGACAGCTCGGATGCGGAGTTGCTGTATCGCTACGGGATCGAGCGAGGTCAGGGCGAAGCTACGCAGCTTGAGAACGACGCGCTGGCTGATGAATCGATTCAGGCGAGGCTTTCGTGCTACCGTGTCGTGCAGAAGTCGCGCGTTGCCTACCAGAACGTGCTCGAAGCCCTAAGTCAGGATCCCGCGACCTCGAGCGTACTTCTGGATGAGGTCAGCGAAGAGATCCGAGAGCTGAAGCGCAAGGAGAAGCAGCAGATCGATGCTGCACAGAAGCTGATCGAAGTCGAGCCAGTGACCAAACACCGACTCGAACTCCTGCTGACGATTCCAGGCATTGGACCGATCACTGCCATCACGTTGTTGGCACTGTTTCGGAAGTACGGGAATGCAAACCGGAGTCAGATCGTGGCGCTGGCAGGCTTTGATCCGATTCAGATCCAGTCTGGGACGTCGGTGCATGGGAAGAGCCGGATCAGCAAGCGAGGGAATCGGGAAGTCCGGCGCAGACTGTACGAGGCGACGCTGTCAGCTGCTCGCTACAACCCCGCAGTTCGCAGCCTGTATCGACGACTGAAGGAAGCTGGCAAGCCAGAGAAGGTGGCACGAACAGCGGCCGCGAGGAAGCTGCTCGTGATCGCCCATGCCATTTACAAGAGCGGTGAAGCATTCAGCGATCAGAATCAAAAGGAGGCTTGACATCCAATACAGCATCTGACCCCAGCGACGGGCAATGCAACGCCCGACGGACGACGACACCGCCTGCTTGTAGCTTGCACGGCTGCAGCTAGGAAACTGCTCTTGATCGCACCGGAACAGGAGTTGTGAAGCAACTCCCAAGCTACTCGCGCAAGCGAGGAGCCAATCTACAGGAATCAGGCGAAGCCTTCAGAACGGAAGACGCTCATTGGACCCAGACAAGGACTAGGAACGGACGTTTGGTGCGTGGCTCCAAACTCCGACCTGCCAGAGCAAAGCGAGGCAGGCATTCTCACAAGCTGCTCAGCGCGCCGAGCAGCCGTTGACACATGCAATACAGCATCTGACCCCGAGGATTCATCCCCCTTTTCCACCTCAATTCCGAAACCTCTGCCAGCATCAGGATGCGCAAGACAACGGTTTCCACTGATAAGCCTCTTCTGTTGGAACGATCTTCCCAACGCTCGGAAACGGCATGTGGAATGCATGCACAAGTGAGTGCTCCGAGATTGCCAGATCGATCAATTTCCTTCGGCTGGCGATTGCCAGGCTAGGATTCGTTTCGTGCGCCCTCGTCCATTCCGGATGCCGTAGATTGAGCGGGTGTGCGATCGCATCGCCAACACAGAGCAAAACCTCGCCGCCTGACTCAATGTGAACAGCGCAGTGGCCGCACGAGTGGCCAGGTGCCGCAACAAGGCCAACACCTGGTAGCACAGCTTCATTGCCCTCGACCGAATCGAAGAGCTGCATCAGAGCATCTGCTCGATCGGCCAGGGATGGGTGGATGTGATCCCATTCAGCGCGATGAACGACATGCCGTGCTGCCGTGAAGACAGGCCTCTTCCCGTCCTCTGCGAGGCAACCGAACGAGTGATCGCCGTGCAAATGGGTGAGAATGACGATGTCGATGTCCGAGGGCTTCACCCCGAGTTCGTCAAGCCCCGATCGAAGCTGGCCGAGGTTGTCTACGCCGTTGCCTGCTTCGGCTACCGCGCCAAGCCCTGTGTCAATCAGAATCGTGACAGCTCCTGCTTCGACAAGCAGGCAGGTGTTGGAGCAGGGGATGGCCTTGGGATCCTGGCCAAGTTCGAGGATCGCGTGGCCGTATTGCGCTTCCGAAGCGCTGGCAAAGAGGAAGGCTCCCGTCGCATAAGTACTCACCCCGTCGTCGATGGCATGACAGCGGAATTCGCCGACGTCAAAGCTCAGGATCGATGCTGGCACGATGCCTCCTTGGATGAACTAGATGCGCTCCAGGATTGTACTCGCAGTTTGATCGCAGTTCTGCAAGCGAGAGTTCTGGCTTGTGGGAGGCGCCCAGTATGCGAATGCAGCTTGTGAAAGATGGGGCTCAGCAGCGCTGAGCCCCAACACGTCATCTACTGCGGAACGAGATTTACCCCTGGCCGAAGCTCCTTGAGATAGGTGTGGTTCACGCTTTCGGAGTGCATTCCCAGCTTCTCATAGAGCACAGGAGCGCCGGTCTTGTTCTCCGTATCCACGGTGAGTGCTACACTCTCCATCTCCCGTTCGGCGACAACACGGGTAAAGGGGTCAAGTCTTTATTTTTTGCCTTTCAGCGTTTGATCAACCCGCTTCGCGATCACACTGATTGTCGAGTAGTGAAGGCCGAGATGTTTCGAGAGTTCCTTAAGGGTGTACTCGTGAACACGCATTGCACGATGGATCTGCTCATTCCTTGCTGGCTTGTCGTGTATATCCGCGAACAGCTGATCAAGAGAAGGTCTGGCTGCGAGTCGCTCGACTCGTGGGACCTCTATGTCTCTCCGTCGTTGCTCAAGCAGCGGCTGAAAGACTTCATCGAAACCTTCCGAGCCAAGGATGTTCCCATGCCGAAGATCGCTCCAGATCGCAATGCCACGTCCTTGCTGAACGAATCGACGATATGCTTTCTGAGCACGAGATAGGTTGGAATCGAACTGCGCGAGCAGCCACTCGACGGTCAAGAAGCTGGGAATCTCCGATTGGCCTGCAGTCGCACGATAGCTGCTCCACTTCCAGTCCTTTGCTGAACGGACCATCTTGGCTCGAACAGGGTTGAGGACGACATACCGAGCCAACTCCAAGAGATAGCTGTCCTTCTCAACAAGAATGGATTTGAAACGTCCCTGGAGAAGGTGTCCGGATCGCTTGTTCAAGCGGTTGATTCGCTGCGTGAATACGCCGTTGATGTGTCGCATGCCACGCGACAAGTTGGCATGGGGTGTCTCGACTACGAGATGGAAGTGGTTGGTCATCAAGCAGTAGGCGTGGAAGATCCATGAGAATCGTTCAGCAACGTCCCCAAGCAGTTCGAGAAAGGCTTCGCGATCAGTATCGGTGAAGAAGATACGCTCACGGTCGTTTCCACGACTTGTGACGTGGTACAAGGCTCCCTCGTATTCGATTCTCAGTGGCCGTGCCATGGAGCCATCCTAGCATGAAGCATGCCAAAAATAAAGACCTGACCCCTCAACGTTCGATTCGTTCCGAGGAGGAGTTGCTGTGCAACTCCCAAGCTACTGACCGTGAGGGAAGGAGCCAGCCATTCAGAGCAGTCTAGTAGAATAGAACGCCAAAAATAAAGACCTGACCCCGCACCCCAGCAAACTCGTACGGGCCCTGTTGTGCGCGCAAACCCAAAGCGAAGCGCCCCAACTTGGAACTGCCCCTGCGACTCAAGAACTAAGCTCTGAGCCTATCTCCGAGCGATGTGGGATCGCTGCCTATGAAGCCTTCCACTTCCTGGACTCGAGAACGAGTTGCTCCAGTCGCGCATTGATCATCTCATCGACTACCGTTTGGATTCTCTCGTTCGGGCTAACATGCAGGATACGGCTGTCCTTTCGAGTGTAGCTGCGTGGCATCAGTATCTCTTGCCGGACAGATTCAGCTGCTTGCTCCAGCAGGGAGGCAGCTGCGGGGTAGCGCTGAGCTGACTGAGATTCCTGTTGCTGACGCCTTGCGCTGCGAATTCTCATGTTAACGTGCTGCAGCGCCACCTGGCGGATGCGACTGTATGGATTCACCTTCTCCTTGGTCCACACCGCAGCCTTCCTCGTGCCTTTAGCGAGTGCCCGGCCCACAAATCCAAACACAAGAGTCATAGCGAGAGCGGACAAGACTAGCGTGACGGGCGACAGTTCCATGGGTCTAGCCTACTGTGCGCCTTCAAACCGGTCAACAAGTCAATCTGGAATCGGGTGACACCGTACTGATCAGTCCAACTGACTCTGAGTTTCGTATTGTGTCCCCGGAATCCAAAGCGGCGTACCGTTCAATGATCCGAATCAGAAGGAGACTTGACATTCAATACAGCATCTGACCCCGAGGGTAAATGGAGCAATGCAAGACTTGACCTGGAACGCAGTAGCGCCCGTCTCTTCTGGCGCGGGGTTCGTGCTGGGGTCCCGGAACCCCCAAGTGTGCTTCGGTACGCCAGCAGATAATATGATATGCTAGGTCTGATCGACCAGGGCAATTCCGACAGAGCACCGTCTCTGTACAGCCTGGCGTGAAGAGGAGGGCTCAAGATGATCGATGTAGTCTTTGGTGCCGTGCTCGGTGCACTGCTCTTGTCATGTCTCATGGTTCTCTTGGTGATAGCCATTCGCATTGCCTCTCTTGCAAGGGAGGTCGCAACGCTTAGGAGGGAACTGCGGCAGGGAAGCCGGGAACTCAATCGAGCTCTTTCCGGCAGATCTGGATACATTCCTGAAGGGAAGCTTGGGCAAGGACGACAGTCAGTAAACAGTGAATGGTTTCTGATGGGGGAAGAGAATGAGCAGGAGTAGACGCATCAACGCTCCCGTTGTGTCAGATGCTTGCCACTTGATCGGGTTGCTACTTGCTGGGAGACCCCTTCGGAACCTAGCCGACACTCTTGTTCGAAGGGATGTTGCAGATGAGGTGCTGAGAAAGGCCGAGTCCTTTCTCATCAACAGGACCGACGCCTCTAGCGCTGTATCAGCACTTTGGCTAGAAGCAAGGCGAGGTAATGGGAAGACTGAGACACTCGACTACATCGCACACAAGCTCGTCCAGGATCAGAAGCGGTGGAAGGGGAAGAGAGCCGTGGTGCTCTCCGTGAATCTGCAGGAACCTGCTTCTCGGAGTGACCTCATGAGCAAGCTGTTCTACTCCATGCTGCGGACGCGAAATGCTGTAGCAGACGAGACAGTCGCTCGTCTACGGAGGTATTCG
>Ga0180436_10006365_pt1 | contig 10257 bp, 21 predicted proteins | sample SS_ome_2_FD_132434 | JGI IMG/M metagenome (GOLD analysis project Ga0180436, IMG submission 132434) | Hypersaline lake sediment archaeal communities from the Salton Sea, California, USA - SS_3_S_2 metaG | ecosystem: Environmental > Aquatic > Non-marine Saline and Alkaline > Hypersaline >...
CCTGTCGCGCCTCCCTATTTCTTCTTTCCGGCGACCGTCTTCCGCTTACCCTTACGGGTGCGGGCGTTGGTGCGTGTCCGCTGCCCCCGAACGGGTAGACCCTTCCTATGACGAAGACCCCGATAGGAGCCGATATCCATCAGCCGTTTTATGTTGAGGGACACCTGTGTTCGGAGACGACCCTCAACGGTGTAATCATTCTCGATGATCTGTCGGATCGTGTTGATCTCATCCGGAGAGAGGTCATTTATTCGCCGTTCCGTATCGATGTCGGCGGCGGCGCAGATCTTCTTTGCCGAGGATCGTGCGATTCCATAGATGTAGGTTAGCGCGATATCGGCGTGTTTGTTCGGAAGGTCGATTCCTGCAATACGAGCCATCGATTACCCCTTCTGCCGCTGCTTGTGCTTGGGATTTGAACAGACGACGCGGACGACACCACGCCGTCGAATTACTTTGCAGTTTGCGCACATAGGTTTCACACTTGCACGAACTTTCATTCTACCATCCTTGCCCTAAAGGCTCCGCCGCGACTTGATACGTCCCTTCGCGGTCAGACCGTCGTGATGATGCATCCGTAGATGCCCTTCGATCTGCGACATCAGATCGAGATCAACTCCAACCATAATCAGCAGTGAGGTGCCACCCATCAAAAACGCCACTTCCGCCGGGAAATTGAACAATCGCTGTACCAGCGTCGGAATAACCGCGATAAAAGCCAGAAACAGCGAGCCCGGCAGGATTATGCGGTTGAGAATTCGCGTAAAGTACTCTTCCATCTTCTCGCTGCGGATCCCCGGAATCGAACCGCCGTTCTCCCGGATATTTCGGGAAATCTCGATCGGGTTGAGTGTTACCTGCGTGTAGAAATACGCAAAGAAAACGATGAGCAGCGTGTACGTGATGAGATAGGGCGCACCATCCGGACGAAACCAGATACCGAGGCGCTGCAGCCACCGTACGTCCGGCCCGAGACCTTGCGCGATCTGTAGCGGAAAGGTCATGACGCTGGACGCAAAGATTACCGGAATAACCCCGGAAGGATTGATCTTGAACGGTACGTAGGTGTTCTGGGCACCGTACATACGCCGCCCCACGACGCGCTTGGCGTAGTGGATCGGTACCTTCCGCTGGCCCCGCTGCTCGTACACCACCAGCGCGATCACCGCCACAAACATCGCCATCACGACGATTACGTACACCGGGTTGAGATCGCCACGACGAACCGCCTGCAGGAGCAGCCAGAACGCGCTGGGCATTCGCGCGACAATACCGCTGAAGATAATGAGCGAGATACCGTTCCCGATTCCGCGCTGGTTGATCTGTTCGCCCATCCACATGAGAAATACCGTTCCCGCAGTTACCGACAGCATCGATACAAAGGTATAAAGGCCGCGGGAGATCGTAATCGCGTCAGGAATACTATCGGCGTACACGGTGACCGCAAAGGATTGGATCAGCGCCACCGCCACGGTACCGTACCGGGTGTAACGCTGGATCTTCTTTCGGCCACCCTCCTCTTCGGAGATCTTTTTCAGCGCCGGAAATACCAGCAGCAGGAGCTGCATGATGATCGACATCGAGATATACGGCATGATTCCCAGCATAAAAATGCTGAAGCGGGAAAACGCGCCGCCCGCAAAAAAGTCGAGATAGTCGGTCACCGAAATCGCGCCACCGGCCGCCTGCGCCGAAAAGTAGAGCTGCAACGCATTGAGATTTATTCCGGGGATCGGAATCGTCGCTCCCAAGCGAAAGATTCCGAGCATGAACAGCGTGAAGAGGATGCGTTCACGGAGATCCCGGATTCGAAAAATATCGGCAATCGGATTGGACGCCATTCAGCCTATCCTTCCTCGGTTCCTTCTTCTACAGGGGTGGAAGCGTCTTCAACGCTTCCACCGGCTGCTTCGATCTTGGCGCGGGCACCTGCGGAAACGGCCAGCCCTTTGACAACAAATTTTGCGGTACACTCGCCGCGACCCAGTACTTTTACGTACTCGGCGTTTCGACTTATCACACCGCGCTCTTTGAGTACCTCCAGGGTGATCTCTCCGCCGTTACTGAAGATACCGGACAGCACGTCCAGGTTTACCGGAATCGCTACATCCTTGAAGGGGTAGTTGCTGAAACCCCGTCGGGCGATACGCCGGTAGAGTGGCATCTGCCCACCCTCAAAGCCCGGACGCACCTTGCCACCGGAACGAGCGTTCTGTCCCTTGTGTCCGCGACCGGAGGTCTTTCCGACTCCACTCGCACTACCGCGGCCGATACGTTTTCTATTCTTCGTTGCCCCGTGGGGTACGCGAATCATCATTTTTTTACTTCCTCAACCGTCACCAGATGTGAGATCGTGTTGATCATCCCCTGAATCGGTTCGTTGAGCTCCTGTACGACCGAGTGATTGAGCTTCCGCAAGCCCAGTGCCTCGACCGTTCTCCGCTGGTTTGGCTTTCGTCCGATCGGACTCCGTACGAGGGTGATTTTGACTTTCATTCTCTACCCCCACATCTCCCGAACCGATTTACCCCGGTTCCTGGCAATGTCTCGTGCGTCCATCAGCTCCCCGAGTCCCTGAAAGACCGCCTTCACGATATTGATCGCGTTCTGACTACCCAGGGACTTGCTGAGAACATCGTTGATACCGCCAACCTCGAGCACCGCCCGAACAGGACCACCGGCGATGATACCCGTACCGGGCGCCGCAGGTTTGAGCAACACCGACGCACTCTTGTACTTGCCGACAACGCGATGCGGTATCGACTGCTTTTGCCGAGGAACTTCCACCATGCTTCTCTTTGCGCGATCCACACCTTTGCGGATCGCCTCGGAGACATCGTTCGCCTTGCCGTACCCGTACCCGACCCGGCCGTTTCGATCTCCTACCACAACAAGGGCTGAAAACGAAAATCGACGGCCACCTTTTACGACCTTGGCAACACGATTGAGCTTGATGAGCTTCTCGGAATATTCCTTGTCCATTCCCTGATCCATCGATGCTCCCTCTTAAAACGTCAGACCCGCTTTTCGCGCGCCGTCGGCGATCGATTTTACGACGCCGTGATACAGGTACCCGTTTCGATCGAAAACAACGGTAGAAACCTTCATCTCTACCAGGCGTTTTCCCAGCTCCTCCCCGATCTTCGCCGCGCCCTCGGCATTCGCCGAGAGACTCTTGAACTCGGGGCTGAGGCTCGACACCGCCGCGAGCGTGCGACCAGCGTCGTCATCGATCGCTTGCGCGTAGATATTCTTGTTGGAACGAAACACTGAAATTCTCGGACGCTCCGCAGTTCCGGTGACCCGGGCTCGGATCCGCCGTTTGCGCTTGACCCGTCGATTCTGTTTTGCAATCAATCGTTTCATAATCCTACCCGTTACTTGATACCGGACTTGCCGACCTTGCGGCGCACATACTCGTCCTCGTAGCGAACGCCCTTGCCTTTGTACGGCTCCGGTGGTCGCAAACCACGAATCTCGGAGGCGATCTTTCCCACCAGCTCCCGATCGATTCCACTGACCTTGAGTTTGGTGGGTCCGTCGAGTTCCACGGAAATACCCTCGGGTACGGCAAACTCGATCGGGTTGCTGTATCCGAGGTTGAGCGTGAGCGTTTTCCCCGCCAGTTCCGCTCGATATCCGACACCGTTGATCACCAGGCTGCGACTGAATCCGGTGGAAACACCCACGACCATGTTGTTGATCAGCTGCCGGTACAAACCGTGGTACGACTTCACCTGCTTGTCCTCGCCGTCACGCTCAAGCACAACCTCGTTGTCTTTCTCGATAACGGAAATTCGAGGTGAGATCTCTCGGGACAACTCGCCCTTGGGGCCCTTTACCCGAACCGTCGTTCCTTCTATCGCCACACTGACTCCGCCGGGAATCGGAATTGGCGCTTTACCAACTCGGGACATCTACCTACTCCTCACCATACCGAGCAGATCAACTCACCGCCGACCTGCTTCTCCGCCGCTTTTTTACCGGTGGTCACTCCCGTCGATGTAGAAACGATCACCGTTCCATATCCGTTGAGAACACGGGGGAGCTTGCGATACCCGGAATATACGCGGCGTCCGGGGGTCGATATCTTCTGTATCCCGTGAATAACCGGTTCCTGGTTTTCATCGTATTTGAGAAAAACCCGAATCGTCGTCCGGCTATCCTGCGACACCTTCTTGAAGTTCTTGATATAGCCTTCGTTCTTCAGGATCTTGATGATCTCCAGCTTGAGCTTGGACGGAGTGATATCCACTTTCTCAAACCGCGCCATACCGGCGTTCCGGATTTTTGTAATCATATCCGCTACCGGATCAGAAACACTCATCGCACTCTCCTACCAGCTCGATTTAGTGATACCCGGGATCAAGCCTTCGCTTGCCAGCTTCCGGAAGCAGACGCGGCACATCTCAAACTTCCGCATATACCCGCGGGGCCGACCGCACACGCGACATCGATTGACTCGGCGGGTCGAGTATTTTGGTTTTCGTTGCGATTTGATGATCAACGATTTTTTCGCCATCGAAATCCTCCTACTTCCGGAACGGCATGTTCAACTTGCTCAGAAGGGCGTGCGCCTCTTCGTCCGTCTCTGCCGTCGTAACAAACACTATGTTCAGTCCGGTGATCCGCTCGATCTTGTCGTAATCGATCTCCGGAAAAATAATGTGCTCTTCCACGCCCAGGGAGTAATTCCCGTGACCGTCAAAGGCGTTGGGATTGATCCCGCGAAAGTCTTTGACCCGCGGCAGCGCGATGTTCACCAGACGATCCAGGAATTCCCACATCTTGGTGCTACGCAGAGTCACTTTGGTACCGATCTCCATCCCCTCGCGCAGCTTGAAGTTCGATATGGACTTGCGAGCTTTTGTGCGTACCGCGTGCTGTCCCGCGATCAGGCTGAGCTCGGCCTGTGCGTTCTCCAGCGATTTTTTGTTCGCGATCGCATCGCCCACGCCCATGCTCAGCACGATCCGATCGAGCCGCGGAACCTGCATCGGCGAGGTGTACCCGAACTCCTTGATGAGGTCAGGTTTTACCGTCTCGTCGTACATCTTCTTCATGGAAGGTACGCTGGTTGTGGTCGTAGTCGTTTTTGTCGCCATCAGACCGTCTCCCCCGTACGGCGCGCAAACCGGACCTTCTCACCGCCCTCGTCGCGAAAACCAAGCCGCGTCGGCTTTCCGTCCTTTGCCACGTACATGACGTTGGAGATATCGATAGGCGCTTCGATCTCGATGATACCGCCGCTTTCGTTCTGGCTTCGCCGTCGTTGAGCTTTTTTGACCATGTTGATCCCCTCAACGAGAACACGACCCTTGTCGCGGTCGATCCGGAGAAGACGTCCGGACTTCCCTTTGTCCTTCCCGGCGATAACCTGCACGGTGTCGTTCTTCTTGAGTTTTGTGTGCACGTTCTTCTTCATTACCGCGCTCCTACAACACTTCCGGTGCGAGGGATACGATTTTCATGTAGTCCGCGTCGCGTAGTTCCCGCGCCACCGGACCAAAGATACGCTTTCCCTTGGGATTGTGTGTCTTATCGATGATCACACACGCGTTGTCGTCAAAGCGGATATACGTCCCGTCGGCGCGGCGAAACTCCTTGTTGGTACGTACGATAACCGCCCGTTCCACGGAACCTCTCTTTACCGGCGCGTTCGGCAACGCATCCTTGACCGCTACGACGATCACATCCCCGACGGAGGCATACTTTCGTTTGCTTCCACCGAGGATCTTGATGCATTGCACCCGCTTGGCACCGCTGTTATCAGCTACATTCAATAGCGTCTGCATCTGAACCATCGCGTCACCCTCACCGAGCCCGCTCGACAATTTCGAACAGGCGCCACTTCTTGTCCTTGCTGATCGGGCGAGACTCTACGACCCGCACCGTGTCGCCCACATGGGCTTCATTCTCCGCATCGTGAGCCTTGAGCTTCTTGGAGATGCTCACGTACTTTTTGTACAGCGGATGCATCTGTCGCCCCTCGACCAGCACAACGATCGTCTTATCCATCTTGTCGCTGACGACACGACCCTGAAAAATCTTCTTGCCTGTCGTCCGAATCGTTTCCGAAGGCATCGTTTACTCTCCCTCACCCGACGCCACATCGCTGTGGTTGTAGATCATCGTGTTGAGCCGCGCAATCTGACGACGCAGGGTACGTGTTTCCACCGGATTTTCCACGTGACCGACTACTTTGTTGATCCGCGCGTCCAGGTACTTCCGGCGAAGTTCCTCCCGCTTGGCGATCAGCTCGCCAAAGGTTAAATCCGAGAACGAGTTACGCATTTACGCCGCTCCTTTCCGGGAGACGATCCGCGTCTTTATCGGCAGCTTGCTCGCCGCAAGGCGCAGCGCCGACTCGGCCAGTTCCCGCTCAACCCCGGCAAGCTCGAACATGACCACGCCGGCCTTTACCGCAGCCACCCAGTACTCGGGGTTCCCCTTTCCTTTTCCCATTCGCGTTTCAGCGGGCTTTTTGGTATACGGAACATCCGGAAAGATCCGGATCCATACTTTACCGCCGCGCTTGATCTTGCGCGTCATGGCGATACGAGCCGCCTCGATCTGTCGGTTGGTTATCCATTCGCCTTCCATCGCCACGAGGCCGAAGTCGCCAAAGGTTACGGAATTGCCGCGGCGCGCTACGCCGTGGACCGTGCGATTTACCCGACGCTGCTGTTTTCGGTGCTTAATTCGTTTTGGGCTGAGCATTACGATTCACTCCTTGCCGACGCCTTGTCCCGGCGCTTTCGAACCACCGAACCCGCATCCTGCTTTGTTTCCCGGGCGAGCACTTCACCATGGAACATCCAGACTTTCACGCCGATCGTACCGAACGTCGTCAGTGACTCGGCAAAGCCGTAATCGATGTTGGCACGCAGGGTATGCAACGGAACGCGCCCCGCCTTCTGCTGCTCCGTCCGAGACATTTCCGCGCCGCCGAGACGACCGGAAATCCGGATGCGAACACCGAGGACACCGGCTTTCATCGCGTTGTTGACCGCCATCTTGAGCGTTCTGCGGAAGGATCCGCGCGATCGAAGCTGCCGGGCGATATTGAGCGCCACTACCTGCGCGTGCGTCTCGGGACGCTTGATCTCCTTGATCTTGATCTGGATCTTTCGTCCCGCCGCCTTCTGGAGGCGCGCACCGATCTTCTCGATGTTGGCGCCCTTGGTCCCGATTATGACACCCGGTCGCGAAGTGTGGATAACCAGCGTAACCCGTTGAGGATGGCGGATGATCTCCACCTCCGCGATGTCCGCTCCCCGAGCCTCCGGCGCGGATTCGAGAACCTTCCGAAGGTGCAGGTCCGCGTGGAGCGTGTTGGCGTACTCTCGCGGGTCCACGTACCACTTGGACCGCCAGGTTTTATTGATACCGAGCCGAAGCCCGTACGGATTTACTTTCTGTCCCACCTTACTCTCCCGCCTGGTCGATGCGATCGACCACCGCCGTAATGTGACTCATGCGCTTGAGAAGCAGGTCCGCGCGACCGCGTCCACGAACCCATATCCGCTTCATGCGGGGCCCTTCATTGATGTAGAGCTCGCTTACGTAGAGCATTCCCTCGTCAAGGTTGCGGTTATTGCTCAAGGCGTTGGCTGCGGCGGACTGAATCACCTTGCGGATCAGCGCCGCACCCTTGTTAGGCACGTTGTTGAGAATCGCGATCGCTTCCGGATAGCTCCGGCGACGAACGATGTCCGCAACCCGGCGAGCCTTGAACGGCGAGATTCGCACGTACTTGGCGACTGCTTTGTATCCCATCGCTTGGCCCCTTACCGCTTGCCCGCTTTTTTATCCGAACCGGCGTGACCACGGAAGAGACGGGTCGGCGAAAACTCGCCGAGCTTGTGTCCCACCAGATTCTCCGTGATGTACACCGGTACCCAGGACTTCCCGTTGTAGACCGAAATCGTCAGTCCCACCATCTCGGGAATGATCGTGGAGGTCCGGGAATACGTCTTGATCATCTTCTTCTGGCCCGACTTGTTCATCTCGAGCACCCTGCCGTAGAGACGCTTCTCGATAAACGGACCCTTCTTGATTGAACGCGACACGATCCTCTCCTATTTCCGTTTCTTCACGATCATCCGCGAAGATTTCTTCCGCTTCTTCCTGGTTTTGTACCCCTTGGTCGGAGTACCCCAGGGCGATACCGGATGGCGTCCTCCCGCCGTGGAACCCTCACCACCGCCAAGCGGGTGGTCTACCGGGTTCATTGCGATACCACGAACCTTGGGCCGACGGCCGAGCCAGCGGGATCGGCCCGCCTTACCGAGGGTCACGTTCATGTGGTCCTCGTTGCCGACAACCCCCACGGTGGCGCGACAGCGCTTGAACACCAGCCGCATCTCACCGGACGGCAGCTTGACCGTGACGTAATCTCCCTCCGCCGCGACGATCGTCGCCGACGCTCCGGCGGAACGAGCGAGCTGCCCGCCCTTGCCGTACTGGAGCTCCACGTTGTGAACCACCGTACCGACGGGAATCCTCTCCATGGGGAGCGCGTTTCCGAGTCGCGGCTCCGCATTGGGGCCGCTCTGAACGGTCATTCCCACTTCGAGACCTTTGGGCGCGATGATATACCGCTTCTCGCCGTCGGCGTAAAACAGTAACGCGATGTTGGCGCTCCGGTTGGGATCGTACTCGATCGCCTTTACCAGGGCGGGAACGTCGTGCTTGTCCCGCAGAAAATCGATCTGCCGGTACTTTCGTTTTACGCGTCCGCCCTTACGACGAACACTGATACGACCATTACTGTCTCGACCGGCCCGGTACTTTCGCCCCTTGGTCAGCGCCTTTTCCGACGGTTTGTCCGTAAGCTCGTCAAACTTGAGCGTCGTCTTGTAGCGCTGCCCCGGTGTATTCGGCTTGTACGTCTTTAACGCCATACCCTACTCCTAAACACCCTCGAAGACACTGATACGCTCGCCCTCGGCAAGCGTCACGATCGCCTTCTTCCACGACGCGGTTGTACCCTTGGCGTATCTCGTCCGCTTGGGCTTTCCGCGTACCGACATCACCCGGCACTGCACCGCATGCACATTGAACAGGCGGCTCACCGCGTCCTTTATCTGAATCTTGTTCGCCCGCGGGTCGACACGAAACACATAGACTCCCCGCTCGCGCTGATCATTGCTTTTTTCGGTCAGGATCGGTTCGATAACGATCTGATCAGGATTCATCACCGGCCTCCTCGCGTATTCCGCCAAGCGCTTTTGCGGCGGACTCCATGACCACAACAGTGTGCGCATAGAACAGGTCGTGGGCGCGGAGTCGGTTCCATGCGAGATAGCGAAGCCACGGTATGTTGCGTGCGGCCCGCTTGAGCATGGGATCGTCGTCCTTGGTGATAAGAACCACCCGTTGCGTATCCGTGAGACCGCGCATGAGCGCCACCATGTCCCGGGTCTTGCCGCTTTCCACCGTAAAGTCCTCGACCACCAGGAGATTCTCGTCCTGCAGCTTTTGGGACAGAATCGAATGGAGCGCCGCCCGCTTCATCTTCCGCGGCATGCGGTAGGAGTAGTCCCGGGGCTGCGGCCCAAAGACCGTACCACCGCCGACCCATACCGGGGATCGCCGCGTACCGGATCGGGCGCGGCCCGTACCCTTCTGACGCCAGGGTTTGCGCCCGCTGTAATGAACAAATCCGCGCGTCTTGGTCGACGCAGTACCGACGCGGGCGTTGGCGAGCTCGTTCCGAATCGCATGATAGATCGCGCCGTCGCTCACCTCTCGTGAGAAGACGTCATCGGCGAGATCCATCTGCCGGAGTTTTTTGCCCGCTGTCGAAAGCACCTGAGCTTGCATCGTGTTACCTCTACTTACCCAATCATCTCACGCTTGACCGCCGGCCGAATGCGTACCACCGAGTTACGCGGTCCCGGCACTGCGCCCCGTACGACAAGCGTGTTGTTTTCGGGATCAACCTTGACCACCTGAAGATTCAATGTGGTCGTACGCGCACCACCCATGCGCCCGGCCATCTTGGTTCCCTTGATGACCCGGGAGGGTGTCGCGGCCATACCGGTAGACCCGTTTCCGCGATGAAACTTGGAACCATGTGTTTTTCGTCCGCCGCCAAATCCGTGGCGCTTGATGACACCCTGGAACCCGCGTCCCTTCGACTTGCCCGATATGTTGACGATCTCGTCGGCTTGGAAGATGTCCGCCAGGACGGAGTCGCCCGGCTTTGCCTCGTCGCCGTCGTCGACCGGAACCTCGCCAAGCACCCGCGTC
>Ga0180436_10006366_pt1 | contig 10256 bp, 10 predicted proteins | sample SS_ome_2_FD_132434 | JGI IMG/M metagenome (GOLD analysis project Ga0180436, IMG submission 132434) | Hypersaline lake sediment archaeal communities from the Salton Sea, California, USA - SS_3_S_2 metaG | ecosystem: Environmental > Aquatic > Non-marine Saline and Alkaline > Hypersaline >...
GAACAGCATTGTAGATTTTTCCGGAGAAGTTGGGTTTCGCGCCGTGGGTCAGGTGGCCGCCATCAGCAAGGCTCATCCCGAGCACGGTATCTCCGGGTTCGCAGAGTGCCATGTAAACAGCAGCATTGGCCTGGGAACCCGAGTGCGGCTGAACATTGGCATAGGCGGCATTGAAGAGCGTTTTGGCGCGATCGATGGCTAGCTGTTCGGCCTTGTCGACATACTCACATCCACCATAATAGCGCTTGCCCGGATAGCCCTCTGCATACTTGTTGGTCAGCACCGAACCTTGTGCCTGCATGACACGCGGACTGGCATAATTTTCAGAGGCGATCAGTTCGATGTGCTCTTCCTGGCGGCGTTCTTCTTCCTGGATGGCGGCCCAAAGCTCGTCATCGTAGCCACTGATCTGCATGGATTTGTCAAACATGGTGGAACTCCGGAAATACCAAACTGTGCATATTACCAAAGGAGACGGGGTTCAGACACTCCCGGCAATTCACGAGCCGGCGCAAGGCGCTCACAGCAGCGGGAGGATCTTCTCCTCGAGAACAGCCTCGTCGACCTCGCCAAAATGGTTACCGGAAAACCGCCCCTGGCTGTCGAAAACGGCCGTGTAGGGAAGCACCTCCCGGTTATTCCCGAGACGCGCAAATACCTCGTTGACGCGCATCTCGTCGAGCACGAGCGTCGGGTAGTTCATCTGCAACTCCTCTGCCATGCCAGCCAGGGCTGCCGCATCATCAAAACCGATCCCGATAAACTGCAACTTCCCGGCATACTGCTGCTGGTACGAGACGAACAGCGGGATCTCCTTGACGCACGGAGGACACCAGGTTGCCCAGAAATTGACCACCACGACCTTGCCCTGCCATTCTCCGAGACGGCGCGGTTGCAGGTCATCCAGCGACGGCAGGGAGATATCGTCCAGTTCGGCAAGCGTTGCTGCAGCCTCAAACGAGGATGCGACAGGAGGCGGCAACTCCTGCGCCGGCCTGACCAGAAGACTGACGAGATAGCCGCCCGCAAACGCGGCCAGCAGGACGGAAACGACCAGTACGGGGATCAGGCGGCGTCTGTTCATGGGCAATACTGCATATCAGCAAAGATGCCGGGACACTAGCAAAGATCGGGCAACTCATACAACGACGGAGTTCGTGGTTGATTTTTGTTTATAATCAGTGACACTTCGTCCTTCAGGCCATACCGGCCCTCCACGAGACGAAGACGACAACCAGTCCGGAAAACCAAACAGACGAGGAGCACTCAATGAACCCGATTATAAAAGCCCCGCTTGCACTTGCGGCAGCTTTTTCAGGCCTGCTGGTCGCCGGCACGCTCCAGGCAGCCCCTGCCCTGACCCCGATCGACACCCTGGACAAGGACAACAGCGGTACTGTCAGCGAAGCCGAATTCAACGCAGGTCGCAAGGCGCAGATGGAAAATCGCGCAAGAATGGGCCGGCCGATTCAAAACCCCGACCTTGGCCCCGCATTCAGCGACATCGACACCAATGGCGATGGCGAGGCCACACTGGATGAGTTTCGTGCCATGCGTGTGGAAGTCATGGCAAGGCGCCAGGCCGCCCTGGAACTTGCCAGGCGCGAACGCATGAGACAGATGATGCAGAACATGCCACCCCCCCCGCCCCCCGGCATGATGCAGCCGCGTCCGGGATTCGATGACCTCGATCTGAATGGCGATGGCGTTATCAGCCGCGAGGAGTTCAACAGACTCTATTCCGGCAGGTAAACGACCGCGGAGAGCGGTCCTTGCGGCCGCTGATCCCCGCACTTACTATCCAGCGAGGGTGTTGCGCCAGATACCCGGTACCGGCGCAATAGCAACCCCCAACGACACCAACCAGTTAAGGAGTTCCACATGAAGCACCAACGCCTCATTCCGCTCTCTGCCGCCATTACGGCACTTTGCCTGACCGGCATCCTGCAGGCAGCGCAGCCCTCCATGCCCACTCCGATCGATATGTTCGACAAGGACGGAAGCGGCACTGTCAGCGAGGAAGAGTTCAACGCCGGTCGTGCCGAACGCATGGCGAAAATGGCCGAATCGGGTCGTCCCATGCGCCATGCCGGCCAGGGACCGCAATTTTCAGACCTCGACGCCGACAAGGATGGCGAGGTGACACTGCAAGAGTTCATTGAGGCACGCCGCGCAATGATGGAGAGACGCCATGCCGAGCGGATGGCCCGGAGATCATCCATGCCCGGAGCAATGCCGCCAATGCATCAGGGTTATGGTCAAAAAGGCGGCTGCATGCAGAGAGGCGGCGGACAGGGCATGGGACATCCCGGCGGCTGCATGCACAAGCAAGGCATGGGCAGTGGCAAGAGCCACCAGGGATGCAAGCACAAAATGGGCAAAGGCCATCACGGGATGGGTGGCAAGCACAAGCCGAGGTACAGTTTCGAAGATATCGATCTCGACGATGACGGCATGATCAGCAAGGAAGAGTTCGAAAAACACCACGCCAGCAAATAGCCATCCCTCTCCGCGGGGAGTCTGCTCCCCGTGGCAACAACAAGGTTAGACGGACAGGGGCCAGCATGGTAATTTCCGGTCAGTAACCATAGCTGGATTTCAGCCTTGTTCAATCATATCGGTATCACCGGGAAATCCCATGACCAGCAACTGGCCTCGTTGCTGGAACCTCTCTGGCAACATCTGCTCGAACGCGGCGAGCAATTGACTCTCGACGAACGCCTCGAGGAACACATGCCGGGCTGTCGCATGGCACCGCTGGAGACGCTTGCCGAAACATCCGACCTGGTTGTCGTCATCGGCGGAGATGGCACCCTGCTGCATACAGCGCGCATCCTGGCGCCCTATGACGTGCCAATCGTGGGGGTGAATCGCGGGAGACTGGGTTTCCTCGCGGATATCACCCCGGACGAAATGCTTGGTAGTATCGACCGGATACTGGCAGGGAACTACGAGGAAGATCCGCGTTTCCTTCTGCGGACAAGACTCGAGAATGGCAACGGAGAGGTCACCAGCAGCAATCTCGCACTCAACGACGTGGTGCTGCACAAATGGCTGACGGCACGCATGATCGAATTCGAACTCCTGATAAACGGCCGCTTCGTGGAATCGCAGCGCTCCGATGGAATCATCATCTCCACACCGACAGGCTCCACGGCCTATGCACTCTCCGGCGGTGGCCCGCTCGTCTATCCCGATCTCGATGCCATTCTGCTCGTGCCGATCTGCCCGCATGCATTGAGCAACAGGCCGATCATGGTCAGCGGCTCCTCGACGATCGAACTTCGTCTGTGCGGCCGGACTACATCAGATGATGTCCGCGTGACCTGCGATGGACAGACCACGCTGGAAATGCCGGTAGAGAGTCGCCTGCTGATCAGCAAGGCGGAACACCCGGCCCGCCTGCTCCATCCGGCGGGGCATGACCATTTCAAGGTCCTGCGCAACAAGCTCGACTGGGGCGGACGCCGTCAGTAACCATGCTCACGGGCATCTCAATCCGCAACTTTGTCACGATTGAGTCACTGCAACTGGATCTGTCTGCGGGCATGAGCGCCCTGACAGGTGAAACCGGCGCAGGCAAGTCAATCCTCATCGATGCACTCGGCCTCGTCCTCGGGGACAAGGCAGACAACTCGCTGATCCGTCACGGGATGGAGAAAGCAGAGATCACCGCGGAATTCGATCTGGCGCAGTTGCCCGGAATCCGCGACTGGCTTCAGTCAAATGAGCTCGACGACGCCGGCGAATGCCTGCTGCGTCGCACCATCAACAGAAAGGGCCGCTCTCGCGCCTTCATCAACGGCACGCCTGTCACACTGGCAACCCTCGAGGCACTGGGCAACCAGCTCGTCGACATTCATGGCCAGCATGCACACCAGTCACTGATGCAGCGCGCCCACCAGCGCGAACTGCTGGACGCCTTTGCAGGTAACTGCGAACTCACTGCAGAACTTTCCCGTGCCTGGCGCGCCTGGAAAGAGCTCGGGGACACCATCGAAAACCTCGAGAAAGCGCAACAGGAACGCGATTCCCGGCTCGACTTGCTGCGTTTCCAGGTGGATGAACTGCAACAACTCGATCTCAAGCAGGGTGAGTGGTCTTCACTCGAACAGGAACAGAAACGTCTCGGCAACGCCGAGAGCCTGCTCGCCGACAGCCAGCAGTTGTTATCCCTGCTCTACGAGGACAGGGGCGCAAGAGAATTGCTGCAACGCGCTGTTGTACTGGCGGGCAGGATGGCAGGTAGCGACACGGAGTTACCGGCTGATGCACTTGAGATGCTGAACAGTGCCCTGATCGAGCTCGATGAATCCACACCGCTCCTGCAGCAGTATGCCGATTCCATCGAGCAGGACCCGCAACGTCTGCAGGAAATCGATACGCGCATGGCAAGCCTGCTGCAGGCTGCTCGCAAGCATCGTATCGAGCCGGAAGAGTTGACCGCGCACCTGCAGCAACTCGAGTCGCAACTCTCGGCCATTGAAAGCAGCGGAGAACAGCTGGAACAGCTCAGAAAGGAACAGTCCGCAGTGCAGGATGAGTGGTCCAGGCTCGCCGGGAAGCTGGGCAAGGCCCGCTCGAAAGCCGCTGAAGCGCTCTCCGCGCAGGTCACGCAGACCATGCAGACGCTGTCGATGCCTGACGGCACCTTTTCCGTCAACCTCGTGCAATCAGAGAGCGGGCAACCTCGAGAACACGGACTTGAAACCGTCGAATTCCTCATCAGCACGAACGCCGGGCAACCCCCACAACCTCTGACACGCATTGCATCCGGCGGAGAACTCTCGCGCATCAGCCTCGCCATTCAGGTCGCAACAATCGGACTATCGACCATCCCCACCCTGATCTTCGACGAGGTCGACGTGGGTATCGGTGGTGGTGTGGCAGAGATCGTCGGCAGTTTGCTACGCCAGCTTGGCGAACAGCGTCAGATACTCTGTGTCACGCATCTTCCACAAGTTGCAGCCCAGGCACACAGCCACCTGCGCGTGGCCAAGGAGAGCAGCGAAGCAGGCGGCATGACGAGTGTCAGCATGCTCGATGAGGAAAAACGCGTTCTCGAGATCGCGCGCATGCTTGGCGGCATCGAGCTGACCCGGAAAACGCTCGATCATGCCCGTGAAATGGTCTTGCAGGCAGCCAGGCACTGAAGCAGAGAGCGCAGGTCACTTCCTGTTGGGACAATTCTCTCTGGAGCAGTGAGCGTAGAGAACCATGGAGTGATCTGCCAGTTCGAAGCCGAGCTTGCGAGCCATCTTGTGCTGGCACTCCTCGATGGTCTCGTCGAAAAACTCCTCAACGTGGCCACAATCCAGGCAGACGATGTGATCATGGTGCGATCCACGATCGAGCTCGAAGACGGAATGACCGCCCTCGAAATTATGCCGCTGCACAAGCCCGGCACTCTCGAACTGGGTCAATACCCGGTAGACAGTCGCGAGGCCGATCTCCTCTCCGTTTTCAAGCAGTACCTTGTAGACATCTTCAGCGCTGAGGTGCTTCTGCTCACTCTTTTCGAGGATTTCCAGAATCTTCACGCGGGGTAGCGTGACCTTGAGACCGGCCTGGCGTATGTCGTTGTTATCCATCGGGTTGCTTGTCTGTCGAAGGGGCGATCTTTGCTGTATAGTAGCGACGTTGTGTCGAAGGTTACCAGATAATGCAGATGCATAAACCGTTTCTCTTGTGCCTGATTGGAATCGCCGCTGCCAGCGGGTGCTCGTCTCTGGACGAGACAACGGATACCGTCAACGAACCGGCTTCCAGCTGGTCCCTGGTTCACAAGCAAACCATACAACAGGGAAATGTACTCAGCCAGAAACAGCTCGATCTGGTCCAGGTCGGCATGTCCAAGGAAGAGGTCAGGCAGGAGCTGGGTTCGCCATCTCTCGTGGACGTATTCCACCAGGAACGCTGGGACTACCTTTACTGGCTCAAGATCCCGGGCGAGGAAACAGTCCTCAAAACACTGACTCTCTATTTCGACAATGGTTACCTGGACCGCATCACGGGCGATTACGAGCCGGAAGAGTCTATCAATGAAGAGGAGAAGCGCGTCGTGGTCGACGTACCCGACTACACCGGCAAAGGGCTGTTCCGCCGGGCGCTCGACACGGTGGGTCTTGACGGAAAATGATGCTTGCCGCTAGTTCGCGGCAGCCTGCGCAACGCTGAGCCTGGGCACAACCGCAGCACTTCCTGCTCCACGCGGATCACTCGCCGCATCGACCTCGCCGGTCTGCCTGTCCCAGATCACGACCTGCATGTTGCCGTATGGCCTCTCCAGCTGCTGCAATTCATGTCCGAGCAATGTCAGTTGATCTCTTGCGCTCTCGCTGATGGCCCCTTCCTCGAACATCACCTTGTCAGGCAAATACTGGTGATGCAGGCGCGGGAGGCCGGCAACCTCTTCTGCGGCACCACCGCGCATCGCCTCGAGTGCCCCGATCAGCACCATTGTAATTATCCGGCTACCACCCGGCGTACCGAGTATGACCAGTTTGTCGTCACGCTCCAGAAAGGTCGGTGACATGCTCGAGAGCGGACGCTTTCCCGGGGCAATCGCATTGGCCTCCGCACCGACAAGGCCATAGGCATTCGGTGAACCCGGCCTGGCCGAGAAGTCGTCCATTTCGTCATTGAGCAGGATACCGGTACCAGGGATGACGTAACCGGAACCGAACGGATAGTTGATACTCAGCGTTGCCGAAACCCGGTTACCCTGCCCGTCAAGGATGGAGAAGTGCGTCGTGTCATTGCCCCTGGCGCCATCGACGGGGACAGGCGGCAGGGAAGCGCTTGGTGTTGCCTCGTCTTCCCTGATCCAGTCGAGCTTCGAGCGGACATGCACGGATGACAGAAGCTTGTCGACCGGGACTGTCACGTGATCCGGATCGCCCAGGTATTCTGCACGGTCACGATATGCATGCCGCATGGCCTCGATAATGTGGTGGTAGCGCTGACCCTCGCTCATGGCCTCCAGTTCATAATGCGAGAGAATCGCGAACATGGTCGCCAGTGCGATACCACCCGATGAAGGTGGCGCAGCAGAAGTCACTTGCCAACCCTTGTAGCGCGTCGTCACGGGTTCACGGTAAACGACCCTGTATTCAGCGAGATCCCTCAACGACCAGATACCGCCATCACGGCGCACCTTGTCGACCATGCCGCCTGCCGCAAGCGGCGAATAGAAGCCGGTGTTGCCATAGGCGGCAATGCGCGCAAGGGTTCTTGCGAGATCCGGCTGCCTGATCACATGACCGACAGGCGGCACCTCGTTCTCGAGCAGAAAGATGGCCGCGGTTTCGGGATAACGCTGCAGGAGTTCGAGTCGCATGCGCGCCATTTGGCGGTAGTGCTCGTCGACCGCAAAACCCTCGCTGGCGAGATCGATCGCCGGCTGCAGGGTCTGCTGTAATGGCAATCTGCCGTGGGCAATCGCGAGTTCCACGAGCGCAGCTGGAATGCCGGGGATACCCGCCGACAATGGCCCCTCGAGAGAATCCTTCGTCGGTTCGCCATCGCTGCCGATATACATATCCCTGCTGGCGGCAAAGGGCGCTCTCTCACGCGCATCGAGCATCGTGGTGAGGCCATCTTCCACCCTGTGCAGCAGGTAAAAGCCCCCGCCGCCGATACCGGAGGAGTAGGGCTCGACCACGGCCAATGCAGCTGTAACCGTGATGGCCGCATCGAAGGCATTGCCTCCCTGGCGAAGAATGCGCATGCCGGCCTCTGTCGCCGCCGGGTGCGCGGAGGCAATGGCCGCAGCCGGAGGCGCCGTTGCTCCGGCAAGGACTGCCGGAGCAAGAAGGAAAAGAAGCAGACAGAGCAGCCCCGGCTTGATCAGCATCTGGCGCTATCGCAAAGTGCAGGCAACCGGTTGTTGTCAGCCATTGCCTCGGCAACATGTTTGCGGAAGGCGCCGCTCACCGGCTGGTTGATCAAGAGACAAAAAGGTTGCCATGCTCCCTTGCGGTTCACGAAACCGGCATAGCAACTGACGTCACGCAAGGTGCCGGTCTTGGCCCGCACCTTGCCCTTGTAGTGCGGCATGAGCTCACGATAGGGCTCGAACGCCTTGACGGCTTGCAGCAGCTGGCGCGCGGTGAGACTGTTACCACGTGAGAGGCCGGAGCCCTCGATGACGGAATAGTCCTTCCAGCCAAACTCGCGCTTGATCCATTGCCGCATCTCCCGACGGGCATCCGCCATCTCCAGCGTGTTGCCGTTACCCTTGTCAGCCATGTAGAGAAAGAGCGTGTTGGCAATGAAGTTGCTCGAACTCGCGAGCATCGACTTGATGACCTGACCGAGATTCCGGCTGTTCTCATGCCGGTAGAGGGGCTTGTCTCTGCCTTTCCATTTCGCAAACCGGATGGTCTCGCCCTCCTTGACACTGATGCCGGCTTCCCCGAGCTTGGCAACCAGCAATTCACCAAAATAGGTCTCGGCGCGCTCGCGGGTCTTGAGATTGACGCGATTTGCGCCATAGCCCTTGAGCTTGACCTCGCCGAGCTGGCGTGAGGTTTTCGTCAAGGGTGTCTGCTTCTCTGCCCGCAGCAGTCCTTTCCCCTTTTTACGCTGGAATGCAACGGTATTGAAATTGACCGCAAGTGCGGAAAGAGGCGCATCATAGGGATTGTCAGTATCGGTACGCCCGTCAACGAAGAGATCCTCGCCGTAGCGCGAGCCATCGAGCACGATGCTGTTCACTGAAGTCATGCCTCGCTCTTTCAGCGCAGTCGCCACCAGGTCGAGTTCTTCGGACACCATGAAAGGGTCTCCGGAACCGATGACCCATAACTGTTTCTTGTCATCCAGATGGAAATCTGTCGTGAAACGGTAATCGAGCCCCAGCTTGTCTATCGCCGCGAGTGCCGTGACAATCTTGAGCGTCGAGGCAGGCACCATCGGCTCGTCAGCACGCTTGGAAAGCATCTCCTTGCCATTCTCTTCGAAAAGCAGGCTTGCGTTGGGCAATTCCCCGAGAGTCAGAAGCGGATCCGTCTTCTGTTTAGCCATGGCCGGTGAAGCTGACAGGACCAGCAGCAAGGCAAGGAGAACGGGAACAAGCTTCATATCAGGGCTCCGAGGTAATAATCTGCCGCAATACCGCAAAAGATCGTCATGCCAAACCAGTTATTGTTGAGAAAACCGCGAAAACAGCTATCAGGCTCACGCTCCCTGATCAGCCACTGCTGGTAGAGAAACAGCGCGCCACCGGCAAGCAGTCCCAGCCAGTAGAAAAAACCAAGTCCGGCCAGGATTCCTGCCACACCCAGGAGCACGAGCATCACGAGCTGCAACACTCCGATGAGGATGCGATCATGTTCACCAAACAGTATCGCGGTCGATTTGATGCCGATCTTCAAATCATCCTCGCGATCAACCATCGCATACATGGTGTCATAGATCAAAGCCCAGATGACGGCAGCAGCGAAGAGTACCCAGGCAACGGGAGGAGTCTGGTTTTGCAGGGCCGTGAAAGCCATCGGCACTGCCCAGCCAAAAGCCATGCCGAGAACAAGCTGTGGCATGTGGGTATAGCGTTTCATGAAGGGATAGGTTGCAGCAAGCGCAACAGCAACGAAGGACATGAGAATGGTCTTGCTGTTCAGTTGCAGCACGAGCAGGAAGGCGAGCAGGCAGAGCGTCGCGAACACCAGCAACGCCTCCCGGGACGATAGTCGACCACTCGCGAGCGGCCGCTGGCGTGTCCTTGCAACGTGGCCGTCGAAATCACGATCTGCATAGTCGTTGATGGCACAGCCCGCAGAACGCATGAGCGCAGTACCGGCGATAAAGATCAGCACAACCCACCAGAGAGGTTCACCATCACCGGCGATCCAGAGTGCCCAGAGACCGGGCCACAGCAGCAGCAGGATACCAATCGGACGATTCAGCCGAATCAGCTCCGCATAGAGACCGAGACGCCCTGCAAGCAATGACTGGCTCATGAGATCTTCTCCCCGGATTCGAGGAGTGTTGGCAGAAAAATCTCGTTCACGAGCAACGGCCTGCCCTTGTAGCAGAAGAGCGTCCGGCGCGCCATTAATGCCCCCGCGCACTGCCCGAGATTCTGTGTCGCGCTGACGTACAACCCCTGGCCTGGCCGGATCCTGGCGTACTGCACGGTTTCGCGGCGCGTCGTCGGATCCTGGAAAAGCATGGCGCCGAGCGGGCGGGACCCGAGGCCAGTCAGCGAACGCGTCCGCCCTCTGAGACTTGAGAAAGGAATGATCGTGCGCGCA
>Ga0180436_10006370_pt1 | contig 10255 bp, 7 predicted proteins | sample SS_ome_2_FD_132434 | JGI IMG/M metagenome (GOLD analysis project Ga0180436, IMG submission 132434) | Hypersaline lake sediment archaeal communities from the Salton Sea, California, USA - SS_3_S_2 metaG | ecosystem: Environmental > Aquatic > Non-marine Saline and Alkaline > Hypersaline > Sediment...
ATAGCGGCGCATTTCCACCACGCTGTGGCAAGGTTTGAAAGCAAACATAGTGCTCCACATCACCCAGAACGCGCTCTGAAAGAAACCCGGATGAAAATAATTTTCGATCGTGAGGCCCTGCAACGCCTCTTCCCCGAGCTGCGAAAGTCGCAGCAGATTCCACTTGTCTCTCAGACTGAGTTCGTAGCGCGGCGCATCCTGGCGCTCACCGTGAGCGACCAGACGTGATCGCGATGAGGTGACTATCTCTTGAGTAAAGGACTGGATATCTTCAGTTACGCTGATGTGCGGATCGTGCAAGGTGGGAATGCCTTCCAGCAGGTCGAAAGTACAACCGAAGTGGGCTTCGAACATGCGCCCGCCGCGTACGACATAGCCGTCATCCGGATTACCTGCAGCGTCGAGGCTGCCACCCGTTATTCTCCGCGCTTCAAACAGATGAATACGTTGCGCTGCAAATTTGGCATCGCGTATCAACAGCACAGCTGTAGCCAGGCCGGCGATACCGCCACCCACGATGTAAGCGTGACTGTGCTGATTGTTCATTTACCTTCCAGTCGCTGGTTCAGGACCAATTACCGCCGTGCTGACAACTACCCTGTGACATCGCGCTTCACTCTGTCAGGTGGCTTTATCCTCGCAACGCGGCAAAGCGACGCCTGATCGCATCCGCTTCGCTGCGATTACCTTCTGCTTCGCGGATATCAGCCATCTGTAACCAGGCAGAGCGGCTCAGCACAGGGTCGTTTCCAGCCAGAGCGATCGCCTTACGTATGTGCTGGCTGGCAGCGGCGAGATTGTTATCTGCCAGGTGAGCTGAGCTGAGTTCTATCCAGAGCTGCGCGTTGCGCGGATCGATGCGCACCGCACGTTCCAGGTAAGTGATGGCCGTCTGCGGCGCATCGTCTGCCATTGCGGTCTGAGCTTGAGCCAGGAGTGCAACGGTTGCAGCAGAGGTGTCGGGTGTGGATTGTCTGTCATCCGTATCCAGCTCTACAATTTCGCGTTCAATGGGCGCCGTGCCCGCTTCTTCAATTACCGGTGGCGTAGTGGGTGGCGTGGCGCATCCGGTTAACCACAGGAGCAGTGCCACAACGAGCAGCGTGAGCAGGAAGGATTGATGAGGCGTGCGGATTACAGTCAATGGACTCACTATAATAAAGCTGCGTAGGGGCTGCTAATGATAGGTAGTTATTGACTGCCAAACCAGCGTCGCAAAGCACCGCCGGAATTGATGCGGCAACCGGGCTTTGTCTGCAGATTCTCAAAGTCAGGAATCGGCACGTTAACCACCTCAGCACAATCGGCGTTTGCGCGTAAGCCGCTGCTGAATTCTATGTCAACCAACTCTGCGCTCGGTGCGTGCGTGAGTGGGTCGATACCGTCCTGTTGAGCGATGCCGTTCCACACCCGCAGTGCGCCTGATGAGCCCGTCAGTCCGGTCACCGCGTTATCGTCGCGACCTACCCAGACGACAGAAACATGACTGTTATCGAAACCCGCAAACCAGCTGTCGCGGTTGTCGTTAGAGGTACCGGTTTTGCCAGCCACGCCGCGTCGGGCAAAAGGTGAAGTTCTGCCCGTACCTTTAGCCATGGCAATTTCCAGGGCCCGGTTAATGGTTGCGGCATGGCGGGATTCGATGGTCTGTTCCAGCTCGAACGGGTGATGGGTCAAAGCCTGCCCACGTTCGTCTAACACGGCAATAACTGCTTTGGGCGGAGTCCGAAAGCCGCCGGAGGCAAAGTTGCCATACAGTTCAAGCATCGCCAGTGGAGACAACGCCTCTGCACCCAGTAGAAAGGAAGGGTACTTGTTTTTTGGTTCATGGCCGATCAGGTGCCTGAAGCGTTGTGCGATGAGTGGCAGACCCACCTGCATGCCCAGATGAACGGTGGCCAGATTAGACGATTCTGCTAATGCCCGGATCATCGGCAGCTCGCCGGTGTATTCACCGTTGAAGTTTTTGGGTTCCCAGACATCACCGAACTCAGGTTGGATGGATATGGGTTCGTCTTTAATCAGGGTGCCCAGGTGCATGCCCGACTCAATGGCTGTGAGGTAAACAACGGGTTTGATCAGAGAGCCCACTGAACGTTCTGCATTGAGCGCACGATTGAATCCATCTACTCGACCTTTGCGACCACCCACCAGCGCATGTATTTCGCCGGTCTGGCTGTCAGCGACTACCGCCGCTGCCTGCAGGGTGCCGGCTTCAATGTTGCGATCGCTTTCAATCTGATTCAGCGTCTGGCTGACCGTCCGTTGTACCGCTTCCTGCTGGCGGGGTTTGATGGTGGTGAAGATACGCAGACCGGCTGAGGAGAGTGCCTCGGGATCGTATTGATCTTTAAGCTCGGTGCGTACCTGATCCATGAACGCCGGATAATAAGCGCCCCCGCTGGTTGGACTGGCGACAACATCCAGTGGCTGAGCCAGTGCGAGAGTAAGCTGTTCTGTATCTATCAGACCATCATTTTCAAAGGTTGCGAGAATACGATTGCGACGTTCAAGCGCGCGTTCGGGATGGCGAAACGGATTGTAGAAAGAAGGGCCGCGGATGATGGCAATCATCGTTGCAATCTCATCACTTTCGAGCTCCGCTAACGGTTTGTTAAAGTAGAATTGTGCTCCCAGGCCGAACCCATGTACCGCGCGACTGCCGTTTTGCCCGAGGAATATCTCGTTGATGTAAGCGGTTAACAGATCTTCTTTGGAAAAGCGCGCATCGAGGATTATCGCCATGGCAACTTCTTTAAGCTTGCGCTCAATGGTTCGCCGGTTATCAAGAAAATAGCTCTTAACTAACTGCTGGGTTAAGGTGCTACCACCCTGTTGGCGCTCGCCAGCGCGCAAATTCACCATGAAAGCGCGCATAATGCCGCGGATGCTGAAGCCCGCATGTTGATCAAAATTGCGGTCTTCAACGGCTTTCAAGCCTTCAGATAACAGCGGCGGCACCTGTTCCGGCGACAGAATGATGCGGTCCTCGCCGTGGCTGGGGAAGAAGCTGCCAATGGTTGCCGGGTCTAATCGCAACAGAGGTATTGCGCCATTCTCGCCGCTGATTTGCGTGATGCGTTTGCCTGCAAAGGTCACGGAAATACGTTGTGCATCACGGTGTCGTTCCATGAAGGCGAAGCTGCGTAAATAGATCTGCAGTTCGCTGCCAGGCGACTTGAATGTGCCGGGATGTGGCAGGTTGGCATGCCGTTTATAACCGAGGCGTTCCAGTTCAATGGTCAACTCTGCACGGCTTAAACGCGCGCCGGCATAGAGTTCCAGTGGCTGTGCAAACACCTGTGCGGGCACCGACCAGCGGCGACCTTCGAAAGTTTTGGTAATGGTCCGGTCGACGTAAATCAGGTAGCCCACCAGCGCCAGCCCGAACAGCAGCCCGCTGTAGAAACCGACCTTGAGGAGGGGTTTCAACCAGCGCCATCTGGACGGCTTAGCTGCAGTTTTTTTGGTGACTTTCTTTTTTCGAACGGCCAAGGTCAGAGGGTGTCCGTGAGCATGCTGACAAGCCTATCACTGTGCCAGCAAACTCGGTTTCTTTTTTGCCAAAGATTTTTTGCAAAAGAGATGATGGATAAGCGATGAATCTTTCAGCCACTTCAGCCTGATGCCGGCGCAGGCTTAAACCAGCTGCCGACTTTACGGCCTACAGCCGCGATACTTCGCATCAGCTTCGGCAACAGCCATATCATCAATGCAAGAAACAGCACAAATGCAATCAGAAACAGCGCCGGATGGCTCAATGCCGCCCACAGGCCAGCAAACACGGCCAGGTCACCTGCTAGCGAGGCTCCCCAGTTGCTGAACGGTTCCGGCGAGGTGTTGATCAGTACCCGCGTACCGGCCTTGGTAGCGTGAGTGGCTGCGGTCACCGTACCGCCGACGAGACCCGCTGCAACTGCCAGTGCGGGGGTCACGTCACCCACGGCACCGGCAGCCAGCATTGCCCCGGCAGGTATTCGAATAAACGTATGAAGGGCATCCCAGCCCGTATCCAGGCCCGGTGTTTTGTCTGCAAAAAACTCCACGCAGTACATGAAGCCGGCTGCGATGATGACCATCGGGTCCTGCACCACGGCCAGTGTTTCCGGCAGGTCGATATAGCCACTGTTCCCGGCCAGACCGAGGATCGCGATGGTTGCGTAAAGGTTGATGCCACTGGCCCAAGCCGCACCCATGGTCAGGGCGATGACTTGTATAAGTGTTTGATATTCCTGCATATTAGTAACTTTCCCTGGTCCTGTCGGGCACATTCCACCGCCCGTGAGTGTTTGAATCTACTGTAACTTTGTTGAACCTAAACTGAATGTCGCTCGACAGCGCCACTTAGTTTGGGCTTAATGTCGGCATCCTAAGGGGTGGCAACAAAGCCTGAGACACCAAGTGGTGGACCCTTCGAACCTGATCCGGTTAACACCGGCGTAGGAATAGGCGTTTAGATGCACACCTTAGGCTGTTTTTTTGTTTAAGGAATCCGTGCCATGCGCTTCAGCTTCATTTCATTACTTTTAATCTCTGCCAGCTTTTGTGCCGTTTGTGTTTTCGCCGCAGAAGACGCCAATGGGCAGCGCATGGAAGAGGTTGTTGTTACCGCAGAATTTCGTGATCGCACAGTCCTGGATACTGCAGCAAGCGCCTCGGTGGTGGAGCCCAACAAAGACGGCACAACGGTGCAGCATCTCGAAGAAGTGCTGGCGCAGATTCCCAACGTGAACTTTGCCAGCGGCGCATCACGTGCGCGTTTTATTCAAATCCGCGGTGTGGGTGAGCGCAGTCAGTTTTCTGATCCGCTCAACTCTTCCGTAGGACTTCTTGTAGATGGTGTCGATTTAAGTGGGCTTGGCACTGCGGCAACGCTGTTCGATGTTGCTCAGGTGGAAGTGCTGCGAGGGCCGCAAGGTACGCTGTATGGCGCAAATGCCCTGGCTGGGCTGATTAACGTTGTGACCCCGGCGCCGACACCGGAACACAGCGCCGCGCTGCAGTTGGATGCTGGCGACTATGCTGCTATGGGGGTTGGCGCGATTGTCTCGGGTCCGATGGGGCCGCAAGGGGGTTATCGCATCAGCGTGCAGCGCTACCAGGACGATGGGTTTATGCAGAATGACTTCCTCAACAAAGACGACACCAGCAATCGCGAGGAATCGACTTATCGAGGTAAATTTACCTGGCAGGCTGACGCGGCGCTGTGGACCCTTTCTCTGGGACGAATTGATGTAGACAACGGTTACGATGCTTTTTCGTTAGACAATGATCGCACCACGCTGTCGGACCAGCCTGGGCAGGACCAGCAGCAAACCAACTATGTTGCACTGTCACTGGCGGCCGATCTGTCTGCCAGCGTTGCCTTTGAAGGGCTGCTGAGCTTTGCGGATAGCGATATTGATTACGGTTACGACGAAGACTGGACCTTCACCGGGTTTGACCCGATAGGCTACACCTCTACCGACCGCTACCAGCGCTCGCGAAAAACGGGAACAGTGGATCTGCGCTGGTTGTCCCAGCCGGGTCAGGGCTTCGGTGAGGGCACATGGGACTGGGTGCTGGGTGTGTACCTGCTGGATCAGGCGGTTGACCTGGATCGGGATTACACCTTTGCTGCAGGCCGTTTCAGCAGTGAATACGACGTTAATCGTTACGCTGTTTACAGTGAAATCGGACGACAGCTCAATGCGCAGTGGCGGCTCTCCCTGGGTGCCCGCTATGAGCAACATCAATCCGAATATGACGACATCAGCGGGCTTTCATATTCGCCGAAAGACGATCTTTTCGGTGGGCGCATAGTACTTGAGTATGCGCTGGACCAGGGTGGACTTCTTTATGGCTCAATCACCCAGGGATACAAGGCCGGCGGTTTTAACCTGGACGGTTCTTTAAGTGCGGCTTTTCGCGAGTTTGACCCCGAAAATTTGTGGAATGTGGAACTGGGGTACAAAGCGATGCTCTGGCAGGACAGGCTTGAAGTGCGCGCAGCATTGTTCCGCATGCAGCGGGAGGATGTGCAGATTTCAACGTCTCGAACAGTACCCATCGCCGGGCAACCCGGCGCCGAAGAATTCATTGTTTATACGGGTAATGCGGCGGACGGTTTTAATCAGGGCCTGGAGCTTGAGGCAACTTTGCAGCTAACAGAACAGCTCACGGCGTTTGCCAATATTGGTCTGCTCGACTCTGAATATAGCGACTACGTGGATCAGAACGGCAATGACCTTGATGGGCGTGAACAGGCGCATGCACCCAGCTATCAGTTTTTTGCCGGCCTGCAGTGGGATGTGAGTGAGCGCTGGTCAGCGCGTGTGGAGGTGGAAGGCAAAGATGAGTATTACTTTTCCGCCAGCCATGCAGAGCGCTCTGATGCCTATGAGCTGATTAACGCCAGCCTGACTTACTCCGCTGCAGCCTGGCAAGCCAGGCTGTGGGCGCGTAACCTGGGTGACGAAGACTATTTTGTGCGTGGGTTTTTCTTTGGTAACGACCCCCGTGACGGCTATACCGACCGCGTATTTACTCAGTTGGGTGAACCTCGCCAGGTCGGTCTGACGCTGACTATGAACTGGTAACAGACTAAGATGAAAATTCTGCTTTCGATTTTTCTGTTCATACATGCCGCAACAGAATTGCTGGCGGCAGCCTCGCTCATCGCTGGACCAGGCGGCATAGTCGCGGCGGGTGCGGGAGAGCAGTGGTCCATGCACTACGGCTTTGCCGCTTTTGCGATAGCAACAGTTTCTCTGTGGGTCTGGCCCTACCGCAGTGAGCTAAGAGTTGTCACGCCACTACTGGGTTTGCTGTTAACGTTTCATTTCTCGATTTTTGTATCGCTGACACTTGCTGGTGATCAGGTCGCAGGGATGCTTATTCATGCTGTGCTGGCGGTCACTGCAGCCAGTCTGTTTGTGACTCGTGCGCGATGGTGCGGCAACTAGCAGATCTGTGATTCTAGCCGGTCGGCGGCATTTTTATTTCGAGTGTCGGGCAATGCTCTGGCTGAGGAATAGGGCCGCGTGGCGCTATGCTGCCAACAAATTCGAGAAATACGCCATCGGGATCAATCGCATGCACAATGCCAGTGGTATCCGTGCCACTGCCGGAGCAGCAAGGGGCAATCTCGGAAACAAACGGCACCCCTTGTCTGTGCAGAATATCAACCGCACGGTCAACGTCGGGCACCATTAAGGCGATACGGTTGATACCGATCCGGTTGATTGGCAGAGGGTAGGGTGGCTCGTCGTTGTATGGGTCGAGCCACTGCACCACTCTTAGTGTGTGTCGATCGCCTCGAGTAATGGAAATGTCGGCACCCTTGATGCGGAAGGCGCGGTCCAGACCATAAGCGTTTGCTTCTGCAAGCGAACCTGTAGCGGGTAAGGGTTTGACGTCTGTATAACCGAGAGCTGCATAAAATTGCAGTGAAGCTTCGAAATCGCTGACGTTAACGCCGATGTAAGGCATGCCTGTGATATGAGTAGTGGTGGTCTGTGCTTCCGCGGGCGGCGCGGTTTCGAAAAGCTTATAAAGTACACCCTCTGGATCGCGGAAGAAGACAAATCGCTCACCAACCTCGCCATAAGGCGCGCTGAGAAAGTCAACGCCGAGGGTGTTCAGATAGTCAAAATCCGCATCAAGATTTGTGGTTAACAAGGCTGCGTACGCCATGCCAAGGTGATTGGGCAGCTCGTATGGGGGTTCGCCGTTGAACGGGGTTTTGAACTGCAGTAAATCAATTGCGCCGCTGCCAGGGCTGCCCGGCAGCATGATCACTTCACCTTTGACGAGCTCGTATTGACACAGATCATACATACCCAGGGCGCGTGCCATCAGGTGTGTATTGGTGAGAGGGAAGCCCGAGACACCTTCGGTATAACCCAGTTGTCGGTAGAATTTCCGCGCTTTGTCGAAGTCGCGGGTGTGTGTCGCAAAATGAAATCGCGCCATCAGTCCGATATCAGCGGCGTCGCGGAATTTAACTTCCGGTACAGCGGGAGCGATGCGCTCAGCAGGCTCAGAGTTCTCAGAAGCACCTTTCGCGGACAGAGCAAACATCAGTGTTATGACAAGTACTAATAGCTTCATAACGTCCATATCTTTTCCTTATGCTGCGCCAGCAAGACTTAAGCCTCGAGTCGTTCGAAAACCAGTTCTGGAAAACCCGCATCCACGGATTCTCTTAGTTTGTCGTAGTAAACGTTGGCGCCACCGAAATAGATCAGCACCCTGGGTTTCCTGTTTTCGATATTGGCCCCCATCATCCAGGAATTGACCTTGTCACCCTGCGCCATGAGGGTCTGTGCATGGATGTCCGCAGTGTGTTGTGTCCATTCTTGCTGGGCCTGCAATCGAGGCGTAAAGACGTCGTAGTGTTCACTTTCCATCTTCCGAATACAGTCGGTGATCCACAGAACGTTCTGTTCTATAGAGGTGGGGAGGTTTGCAAATGGCGCCTGCGGACCGGTGATCAGAAACAGGTTTGGAAAATCTGCGACGCAAACGCCCATGATGGATGCAGATTCGTCCTGCCACTTGTCTCGTAGAACGGCGCCGCCCAGACCTTTGATATCTACTGCCTCTGGCGCACCGGTGTATGCCTGAAAGCCTGTGGCCAGCACGATGATGTCGAACTCATATGAGTTGTGGGTTGTTTGTACGCCGGTCTCGTTGATGGCAACCAGAGGCTCTGTTTCTTTGATGTCCACCAGGTGCACGTTGTCGCGGTTGAAAGCTTCGTAGAAGCCGTGGTCCAGCGGCGGGCGCTTGGCAAACAGTGGATAACCTTTCGGGGTCAGACGCTCAGCCACGGCTGGATCTTTCACTTTTTCTTTTATCTTGCTGATGATGAAGTCAGCTGCCGCTTTGTTGGAATCTGCATTGGTTAACAAATCATCAAACGTCTCGAAAACGAAGCGAAAGCTGCCTCGTGGCCAATGCTCTTCGAAGATACGCTGCACCTCATCCGCCGGTGTCTCCGCAAGGTTACGTCCGACTGGGCTGTCAAAAGCCATGCCAAAGACATGATTGCGACACTTGGCAATGATGTCTTTGTAGTTGTCTTTGATCTCTTTGTCGCGTTCAGGTGTTGTCATCTCCTGCACCGCGGGCATGACAAAGTTAGGTGTGCGCTGGAAAACCGTCACGCTGGCAGCAGTTTGTGCCATAACCGGTAACATCTGCACGGTGGTTGCACCGCAGCCGATAATTCCGACACGCTTGCCAGCATAGTCGAGACCTTCCTGGGGCCAGCGCGAGGAATGGAATATAGGGCCTTTGAATGTATCCATGCCCTGAATATCAGGTACATAGGGGTGCGAGATCATGCCCATTGCACTGATGAAATACTTGCAGGTGTACTGCTCTCCACCGGCGGTCACAACGCGCCAGTAGCCGCCGTCTTCCTGATACTCGGCAGCGACAATTTCGGTGTTCAGCTGTATGTGTGGCCACAAATCTGTTTTGTCAGCAACGAAGTGCAGGTAGCGGTGGGTCTCTTCCCAGCCAGGATAACGCTGGGACCAGGACCATTGTTGTAACACCTCTTCTGAGAAGGTCAGGCAGTAGTAATAACCTTCGCTGTCAGTGGCCGCTCCAGGGTAACGGTTCCAGGTCCAGGTGCCGCCGATGTCTGATGCGCGATCAAAGATACGCACCGACAGGCCTGCTTCGCGCAACTGGTAGGCCAGAGCCAGTCCAGCAAAACCTGCGCCGACGCCGATGGCGTCAAAATCCAGTGGTGGCTGTGTGGACATCACCATTCTCCCCTTGTCGCGAGCACTAAAGGTAGTGCATTAAAGATCGATGTTGAAGCAGCTCTTTAACCTCATTCAATTCTTCTCCTGGGAGGATTATATTGCCTGTGGTATCCAAAACCCTGTCCGAGAGGTAATAAGTGAATCAGTCGGTAAACTACGGGCTCTGGTACGACTTCAGAAACCCTTCCTTATGGCAGGAGCCATTTGATCAATTCTACGAGCGACGGCTGGCGCAGATCGCCCAAGCTGAGGGCATGGGTTTTGATTCGGTCTGGTTAACCGAACACCATTTCTGTAAAGACGGATATACACCCTCACCATTAGTGCTGGGTGCCGCCATAGGTGCGCGTACCAGGCGCATGCGCATTGGTACCAACCTCGTGTTGTTGCCGTTACATGATCCGGTACGCATTGCGGAAGACAGCGCGACGCTGTCACTGTGTACTGGCGGGCGTTTTGATCTTGGTGTGGGGATTGGCTATCGCGAGCTGGAA
>Ga0180436_10006371_pt1 | contig 10254 bp, 9 predicted proteins | sample SS_ome_2_FD_132434 | JGI IMG/M metagenome (GOLD analysis project Ga0180436, IMG submission 132434) | Hypersaline lake sediment archaeal communities from the Salton Sea, California, USA - SS_3_S_2 metaG | ecosystem: Environmental > Aquatic > Non-marine Saline and Alkaline > Hypersaline > Sediment...
AGATATTCGAGATTTGCCCTGGCAGCCTTACAATTCTGTTTTAGCTGCTCGTTCCTGGTTTCTTCTTGCTTGGCTTTTTTCTCGGCTGCCCGGTTGTCTTGCCTGGTCTCCTCCTGTTTTACCAGGTTTTCAATGAGGCTCTGCTGACTGTCTTTGGCGGTAGAAGGAGGAGGTGCTGGACCTCTGATGGTTTCAGTTTCCACGCCGGCTTCAGGACGGAATTGCGTATAAACAACCTGGCCATTTTCATCAATATATTTATACATTTCTGCAATCGCACTGAAACTGGCAAGTAGCAGAAAAATAGCTGAGATAGCAGCGAATTTCATTTTATTTTCCCTGGTAAAAATACTGGAATATTATGCTTTTGTTTAAAAATATCAGTTTTTGGCCGTCTTGATAAGGTTTTACTTGACCCTGTAAGCCAATATTAGTAGTTTCTCAAATTCTCGCATTTTTTTAATTGACATTTGGCCTGGAATTTTTCCGGTCAGGGGATTACTGTCACAAAAATTATGCGTCAATTTCTTTTAGGTTTGCGGTTAGTGTCAGTATATTTTTAAGGAGAGTCCAGTGGAACTCAGTGGTGCTGAAATCGTCGTCCAGGCACTCAAAGATGAGGGAGTCGAACATGTCTTCGGCTATCCCGGCGGTGCCGTATTGCACATTTATGATGCTATCTTCCAGCAGGAAGATGTGCAACATATTCTGGTGCGCCATGAACAGGCGGCTACCCATGCAGCAGATGCCTATGCGCGTGCAACCGGCAAGCCCGGTGTTGCGCTGGTAACATCAGGCCCCGGTGCAACCAATGCTGTTACGGGTATTGCCACAGCCTACATGGATTCCATCCCCATGGTTGTCCTCACTGGCCAGGTCCCCAAGCCATTTATTGGTTCGGATGCTTTTCAGGAAGTTGACACCATTGGTATTACACGTCCCTGTGTGAAGCACAATTTTCTTGTCGAATCAGTAGAATCGATGGCAGAAACTATCAAAAAAGCCTTTTTTATCGCGACAACGGGGCGTCCAGGTCCGGTGGTTATCGATATTCCCAAGGATTTGACGGATCCCGGAATTAAAATTGATTATCACTATCCTGATTCCATTAAGATACGTTCCTACAATCCTGTAGTAAAAGGTCATCTTGGTCAGATCAAAAGAGCCGTCGATTTGTTGCTGCATTCCAAGCGGCCGGTTATGTACACCGGTGGCGGTGTCATTCAAAGTGATGCCTCCAAGGAACTGACAGAAATGGCCAAGAAACTGAATCTGCCAGTAACTCAAACCCTGATGGGACTGGGCGCTTTCCCGGCAAGCGATCAGCAGTTCATGGGCATGCTGGGCATGCATGGCACCTATGAAGCTAACATGGCGATGCATGAGGCCGATGTCTTGCTGGCCATTGGTGCACGTTTTGATGATCGTGTTACTGGTCATGTTGAGAAGTTCTGCCCGAATGCGAAAATTATCCATATTGATATCGATCCGGCCTCTATATCCAAGAATGTACGCGTCGATGTGCCCATTGTTGGCAGCGTTAAGACAGTGCTGCAGGATTTCCTGCGTGTACTCAAGGAGCGTTCGGATATCAATCTCAACTTGACGGCCTGGTGGCAGCAGATAGACAAATGGCGTGGTATGGATTGTCTCAAGTACAATCGCGACACCGATATTATCAAGCCGCAGTTTGCTGTTGAAACCCTGCATAAGGTCACCAACGGTGATGCTTACATCACTTCGGATGTTGGCCAGCATCAGATGTTTGCGGCTCAGTTTTATCCATTTGACAAGCCTCGTCGCTGGATTAATTCCGGAGGCCTGGGCACCATGGGCTTCGGTTTGCCTGCAGCACTGGGCGTTAAAATGGCGTACCCGGAAGCTGATGTTGCCTGTATTACCGGTGAAGCCAGTATCCAGATGTGTATCCAGGAATTGGCAACAGCTAAGCAATATGACCTGCCAGTCAAAATCATTCTGCTCAACAATGGCTATATGGGGATGGTTCGCCAGTGGCAGGAATTTTTCTACGACAAGCGTTATTCACATTCCTACGTTGATGCACTGCCTGATTTTGTCAAACTGGCAGAAAGCTTTGGCCATGTTGGAATGCAGGTCAGTAAACCCGGTGATCTCGAAGGAGCCATGCAAGAAGCTTTTGCCATGAAAGACCGGCTGGTATTTATGGATGTCGTCGTTGATCCTGAAGAAAACGTTTACCCAATGATTCAGGCAGGGAAAGGTCATCATGAAATGCACCTGTCACCAAACAGTGAAATGATATAAGCGGGAAGTAAAGATGCGTCATATAATTTCGATTTTGATGGAAAACGAAGCCGGTGCATTGTCTCGCGTTGCCGGACTTTTTTCTGCTCGCGCCTATAATATCGAGTCTTTGACTGTGGCTCCGACTGAAGATGACTCGTTGTCGCGCATGACGATAGTCACCAGAGGCAACGATGAAATCATCGAGCAGATTACCAAGCAGCTCAACAAATTGATCGATACTGTTAAAGTGATGGACCTGTCTGACAATGGTCCTATCATTGAGCGTGAGTACATGCTGATAAAGGTTAAGGCAGAAGGGGCCTTGCGTGAGGAAACCAAGCGGCTGTCCGATATATTCCGGGCCAATATCATTGATGTCACCAATTCTTCCTACATTATCGAAATGGCGGGGAACGAAGACAAACTGAATGCCTTTATTGACAGTGTCGGTAACGAGCACATCATTGAGGTGGTCAGATCAGGTGCCCTCGGAATCGCCCGTGGACCTAAAGGCATAATGTAACCACGGACGATATTTTTCATCCATGCAGAGGTAAAAATTTCATCAATTTTTTCCTCTCCTGAATAAAAAACTTGTCTGTGGAAATTTATAAATCCTGATAAAAATGAATTTCTGATTTGCTGTGATAAAATCCGCGGCTGAATTTTAATCAATATCCAAAAGAGTAAAGCTAATGAGTATCAACATTTACTACGATAAAGACTGTGACCTGTCCCTGATCCAGGGTAAGAAAGTAACCATCATCGGTTACGGTTCCCAGGGGCATGCCCATGCCAACAACCTCAAAGATTCCGGTGTCGATGTCACTGTGGCACTGCGTCCGGGCTCAGCTTCAGCGGCCAAGGCAGAGGCAGCTGGTCTGCCCGTGTCTGGAGTTGAGGAAGCGGTTAAAGACGCTGATGTTGTCATGGTACTGACACCTGATGAGTTCCAGTCACAGCTTTACAAAAACCAGCTTGAGCCAAACCTGAAACAGGGAGCAGCGCTGGCATTTGCTCATGGTTTTGCTATTCACTACAACCAGATCGTGCCTCGTGAAGATCTGGACGTGATTATGATTGCACCTAAGGCACCTGGTCATACCGTTCGCAGTGAATTTGAAAAAGGCGGCGGCATTCCAGATCTGATCGCTGTTTACCAGGATGCAACTGGCCAGGCTAAAGACATCGCGCTGTCTTACGCATCAGGTGTTGGCGGTGGTCGTACCGGTATCATCGAAACCTCCTTTAAAGATGAAACAGAAACAGACCTTTTCGGTGAGCAGGCTGTATTATGTGGTGGCGCCGTCGAACTGGTTAAAGCCGGTTTTGAAACTCTGACTGAAGCGGGTTATGCGCCTGAAATGGCTTACTTTGAGTGTCTGCATGAACTGAAACTGATTGTTGATCTGATGTATGAAGGCGGTATTGCCAATATGAACTACTCCATTTCCAACAATGCTGAATATGGTGAGTACGTAACAGGTGCCAAGGTTATCAATGAAGAAAGCCGCTGGGCAATGAGAGAGTGTCTGCATAACATCCAGACGGGTGAATACGCGAAGAAGTTTATTCTCGAAGGTCAGGCAAACTATCCTGAGATGACAGCGCATCGTCGCCTGAATGCAGAGCATCCCATCGAGCAGACAGGTGAGAAGTTGCGCGCCATGATGCCATGGATTAAGAAAATCGTTGATAAATCAAAGAACTAATAATACCTTTGTAATTATCATAGAAGACTGATCAAACCCGGCATAAGCCGGGTTTTTTATATATACTTTCAGAAAGTTTTCGTTTCCAATTGCAGATATGACGACTCATAAATCCAAACGCCCACGCGGCATTTACCTGTTGCCCAACCTGTTTACCACGGCGGCATTGTTCAGTGGTTTTTTTGCGATTCTAGCGGCGATGAACGGACGTTACGAACAGGCAGCAATGGCGATTTTTGCGGCCATGATTCTGGATGGCCTTGATGGCCGGGTTGCCCGTATGACCAACACGCAGTCTGCTTTTGGAGCTGAATACGATTCTCTGGCTGATATGGTGTCGTTTGGTCTGGCTCCTGCTCTGGTAATGTATCAATGGGCACTGACCGGCTTGGGTAAAGCCGGTTGGCTGGCGGCCTTTGTATATGCGGCAGGTACCGCCTTGCGGCTTGCGCGCTTCAATACCCAGATTGGAATTGCCGATAAACGCTATTTTCAGGGATTGCCCAGTCCATCGGCTGCAGCCATTATGGCAGGCGCTTTGTGGCTCAGCGTTGATAACGGTATTGAGGGTTCTGATATTTCCTATATTGTTGCCTTTCTTGCGGTGGTCGTAGGCCTGTTAATGGTCAGCAACGTGCGTTATCACAGTTTCAAGGATGTGGACTTCAAGGGGAAAGTACCGTTTTTTGTGATGGTAATTGTGATGCTTGGTTTTGCCGTGGTGTTGTTGCAGCCCCCCCTGGTGTTGTTCCTGATTTTCTTTGCCTACGCGATTTCCGGCCCGGTGATGACTCTGATGAAGCTGAAACAACACAGGGAGGTCAGGAATACTGTTTCTGCCACCGAGACCGGTGAAGAAGATAAAGGTGAAGATGAGAAAAATGATTGAGTTATCGGTATTTTTCACGTTATAGTCGAACCATGAACATTACAGGCAACAACTTTTCAATCACAGTAAATGCAGATTCCTCTGCAGTTACTCTCCTGCCTGCCCATCTGTTTCTGTCTTTTCTGCGACTACTGCCCTAGTTGGGGCGATCAATATAATCCCGGCGGGGTAGAACACGCGGCAGAAAAACTTCTTTTTTAAAAACACAAATTTACAGTCAGGTCTCGTTTTGTCATTTCCGTGAAGGCGGAAATCCAGTACTATCGAAGGGTTTATACAGCGAGACTTTTCTGTGATACGGAGACAGAAATGAACCAGATATCGGGTAACGACAAGTTAATTATTTTTGACACAACTTTGCGTGACGGTGAACAAAGTCCGGGCGCATCAATGACAAAGGATGAAAAAATCCGTATTGCCAAGGCGCTGGAAAAAATGCGTGTCGATGTCATTGAGGCGGGTTTTCCTATCGCCAGTGTCGGCGATTTTGAAGCGGTGCAGGCCGTGGCGCGCACCGTCAAGGACTCAAGCATTTGTGGTCTCGCCAGGGCACTTGATGGTGACATTGACCGTGCTGGTGAGGCTCTGAAAGAGGCTAATTCAGCGCGCATTCACACCTTTATTGCCACTTCGCCCATTCACATGCAGCATAAGTTGCGCATGTCTCCCGATGAGGTGCTCGAACAGGCTGTGCATGCTGTTAAACGTGCCCGTCAATACACGGATAATGTTGAATTTTCGGCAGAAGATGCAGGACGCTCAGAAATTGATTTTCTTTGCCGAATCTTTGAAGCCGTAATTGATGCCGGTGCAACCACACTGAATGTACCGGATACCGTTGGCTATAATTTGCCGCAACAGTTTGGCAACACGATTCAGCAGTTACGTGAACGCATGCCAAATTCCGACAAGGCCATTTTCTCTGTGCATTGCCACAACGATTTGGGACTTGCTGTTGCCAACTCATTATCTGCGGTGCAAAACGGTGCGCGCCAGGTGGAATGCACAATTAACGGTCTGGGCGAAAGGGCGGGTAATGCCTCACTTGAGGAGATCGTGATGGCAGTTCGTACGCGTCGCGATATTTTTGATTGCGATACAGATCTGGATACCACGCAAATCGTGAATTGTTCAAAACTGGTGTCAAATATTACCGGTTTTCCAGTACAGCCTAACAAGGCCATTGTGGGCGCCAATGCTTTTGCACATGAATCGGGTATCCACCAGGATGGTGTTTTAAAATCGCGTGAAACCTACGAAATCATGCGTGCTCAGGATGTGGGCTGGACACAGAATCGTATGGTCATGGGAAAGCATTCCGGTCGTAATGCCTTCAAAACACGCCTTGAAGAACTGGGCATTACCTTTGAGTCCGATCAGGAATTGAACGCTGCTTTCTCACGTTTTAAGGAACTGGCTGACAAGAAACACGAAATTTTCGATGATGATTTACAGGCGCTGGTAACCGACACGGGCTCAACAGTTGAAAACGAGAATGTCAAACTGGTTTCCTTGAAGGTCTGCTCTGAAACGGGCGAAACTCCAGATGCTTCTATCGTGTTGAGTATCAATGGAGAAGAATCATCGGGTCATGCACAGGGCAGTGGTCCTGTCGACGCTGCGTTTAAGGCAATTGAGACCATTATCAACAGCAATACCGAGTTGTTGCTCTATTCAGTCAATAACATCACCAGTGGAACAGATTCACAGGGTGAAGTGACGGTAAGGCTGCAAAAAGATGACATGATCGTCAACGGACAGGGTGCAGATACTGATATTGTGGTTGCTTCTGCCAAAGCCTACCTAAATGCCTGGAATAAACTGATTGAGCCAGTTAAAAGGGCCCATCCTCAGGTAGGCGACGTCTGAAAATGGCTATTTCTTCCTTAAGATCATGAGAGAAGAAACCCGAAAGCAATATCTGGATTCCATGGGAATACAGGTATACCGTTTGCGGGATAAAGCCTCTTCTTTTGAGACGTTCGAACTGATTGAGGCTGATCCCGTTGATTCCAAAGAAGTAGCTTTGCCAGCTCCTGCTCCTGTAAAGGAGCAGGCATCTGCTGACGACGACCTCATGTCTTACATGGCAATGGACCAGACCCAACCTGAGGCTGATTCTGAAGATGATGTTCTTGAGTTTCCATTAAAAGAAAAACCTTCAATGCCCGGTATCGAGTCACTCGACTGGGGCGGCCTTCAGCAACAGGTCGCTAACTGTGAACGGTGTGAACTGTGCAAAACCCGCACGAATACCGTCTTTGGTGTGGGTAATCCGGATGCCGATGTCATGGTCATCGGTGAGGCCCCCGGTGCTGATGAGGATGCCAAGGGTGAGCCGTTTGTAGGCCGTGCAGGGCAATTGCTGGACAATATGCTCAAGGCCATCGGCCTGGATCGTCAGCAGGTGTTTATTGCCAATATTCTTAAATGCCGCCCGCCGAATAACCGTAATCCCTCGTTTGAGGAAGTAACTGCCTGCGAAAGCTATTTAAACCGGCAAATTGACCTGATTCAGCCTAAAATTATCCTATCGGTAGGCGGTGTATCCGCCAAGAACCTGCTGAAAACCGAAGAATCGGTAGGTCGTTTGCGTCTGCAACAGCACCAGCTGGTTAATAGAAATATTCCGGTTCTGGTAACCTACCACCCGGCGTATTTGCTTAGAAAGCCGTCTGAAAAGGCAAAGTCCTGGGAAGACTTAAAGAAACTGAAACAGGTGATGTCACAGTGAGTGCCATATTAAAAAATCCTCTGTTGAGGCTTCGCACCATGGAGCAGGAAGATCTCGAGCAGGTCATGGATGTCGAGGAACTGTGCTACTCACACCCGTGGACACACGGCATTTTCAGTGATTGCCTGCGAGTGGGTTATTGTTGCTGGGTGATGGAGCTTGATGGAGATGTCATTGGTTATGGTGTCATGTCCATTGCAGCAGGAGAGGCGCATATTCTCAATATTTGTATCCTCCCTGATTTTCAGGGACGTGGGCTGGGTAGAAAGATACTTGCCCGACTGCTGTCACTGGCCAAGGATCACAATGTCGATACGGTTTTTCTGGAAGTACGAATCAGTAACCGCGTAGCCCAGGTGCTTTACGAATCGGAAGGCTTTAACGAGATCGGCCAGCGCAATGGCTATTACCCTGCAGACAATGGCAGGGAAGATGCGCTGGTTTTTGCCAAGGTCCTTTAAAATTTTTACCGCATTCATTCGTGGTTGAAAATATCGGTTATAATCCCGTCAGTTTTTTCCAGTAGTTCTTAATCAATGTCTGAATTTTTACAGGAAGTCGAACGTCGTCGTACGTTCGCAATTATTTCCCACCCAGATGCCGGTAAAACCACACTGACCGAAAAGCTGTTGCTGTTCGGGGGTGCGATTCAGTTGGCCGGTACCGTGAAAGGACGCAAGGCCGCCCGTCATGCTACCTCAGACTGGATGGAGATGGAAAAGCAGCGCGGTATTTCGATTACTTCGTCGGTGATGCAGTTTGAGTACAAGGATCGCATCGTTAACCTGCTTGATACACCGGGTCACGAGGATTTCTCGGAAGATACCTATCGAACCTTAACAGCGGTGGATTCGGCGCTCATGGTCATTGACGTTGCCAAGGGTGTAGAGGCGCGAACCATCAAGCTGATGGAAATCTGCCGCATGCGCGATACGCCGATTCTGACCTTCATCAACAAGCTCGACCGGGAAGGTAAAGATCCGATCGAACTGCTGGATGAAATTGAGGACATACTCAAGATCAAGTGTGCCCCCGTGACCTGGCCGATAGGCATGGGTAAACGTTTAAAAGGGGTGTTTGATCTGCGCACTGAAACCACGCATATTTTCAGTGCCACCCATGGCGGCAAGATCATGGAAGGTGAGATTATCGAGGGACTGGATAATCCGCGGTTGGATGAAGTCATAGGCGATATGGCCGATGAACTGCGTGATGAAATTGAACTGGTGCGTGGTGCCAGTCATGAACTGGATCTTGATGCCTACATGAAGGGTGAGCTGACGCCGGTGTTTTTCGGTTCAGCCATCAACAACTTTGGTGTATCGGAATTGCTGGATGCCTTTGTTGACTATGCACCTCAACCGATTCCCCGCAATACCCGCCAGAGACTTGTGGAAGCGACCGAGCCAAAGTTCTCCGGCTTTGTCTTCAAGATTCAGGCCAATATGGATCCTGCGCATCGAGACCGCGTGGCTTTCCTGCGAGTGTGTTCCGGGTCTTACAAGGGCGGTATGAAAATGAAACAGGTACGCATCAATAAAACCGTACAGGTTTCCAATGCGATCACCTTCCAGGCCGATGCTCGCCGACAGGTGGAAGAGGCTTATCCAGGAGACATTATTGGCCTGCACAATCACGGTACCATTCAGATTGGCGATACCTTTACCGAAGGTGAAGAACTGCGTTATGAAGGAATTCCCTATTTTGCGCCCGAATTGTTCCGCCGTGTGGTATTGAAAGATCCATTGAAACTAAAACAACTGCAAAAGGGCGTGGTGCAGCTTTGTGAAGAAGGTGCTACACAGGTGTTTCGTCCTTTAAAAAATAACGACATGATTCTGGGTGCGGTGGGCGTTCTGCAGTTTGAGGTCGCTGCACAGCGTTTAAAGGACGAATACAATGTTGAAGCCGTGGTCGAACCAGTTCAGGTTAATACAGCGCGCTGGGTATACTGTGATGATGACAAAGAAATGCAGCGTTTTAAAACCAAGAATCACGACAATCTGGCAATGGATGGTGATGATCAATTGGTCTACCTGGCACCGACACGCGTCAACTTAAGTCTGGCCGAAGAGAGATGGCCAGACGTTAAATTTACTTCTACGAGAGAACTTTAAACAAATGGAAACAGACAGAATCAAACAACTCATTGAAGCCGGTCTGCAAGGCTCCAGTGCTGAAGTTACTGGAGATGGCCGCCATTTCGAAGCGATCGTCATCTATGATGGTTTTGCCGGCAAAACCATTATCCAGCAACATCGAATGGTAATGGAAACCGTCAAGGCTGAACTCGAAAGCGAAGAGTTGCATGCGCTGTCAATCAAGACCCGCGCTGAGTAAACATTATTTACAGCGAATAAATTTTCCTTTTCCCGGATTACAGTAAAATTCAACATTGTTGGGGTTCGCGGGTTTATTCACTATCAAAGTTGAAACGCCGGATCCAGCTTGCTTGGATACCAGTTTGGGAGGTTGTGTCTTTGATCTCGGACAACCTGTGTCGGTGAAATAACTATGGCCCTTTTCATCAATACAATGAATGATTCTAGCGTGAGATACAGAACTAAGAGAAAGTATCAGGCAGGCTGATACCAATAGATTTTTGAACATATGACTTCCTTGTGTGTGGGCGCCTTCTTCCTGAAGACGCC
>Ga0180436_10006374_pt1 | contig 10252 bp, 12 predicted proteins | sample SS_ome_2_FD_132434 | JGI IMG/M metagenome (GOLD analysis project Ga0180436, IMG submission 132434) | Hypersaline lake sediment archaeal communities from the Salton Sea, California, USA - SS_3_S_2 metaG | ecosystem: Environmental > Aquatic > Non-marine Saline and Alkaline > Hypersaline >...
ACACGGATCTCGCGTCGTTGACTTCTTACAATTCGATCAGGCTGAACCTTGAGACACCCGCCGAGTACACAGGTTCCAACACGCAGCTCTGGCTGGTGTTTGAGAACCAAGTAACGCCCAGCCTCCCCCTTTATGAGGCGCAGTTTATGATCGATCAGGTCGGGGTCAAGGCAACAGCCATCCCGGAACCGTCCGCTTTAACCTTGCTGGCCGCCGGGCTGTTCGGACTGGTTTGCCTGCGGCGACGGAAGTAACAACCCGTAGGGTGGGCCGAGCGCAGCGAGTCCCACCGCGCTCAGCTTCATGGTGGGACTCGTTTCACTCGGCCCACCCTACAGCCCCCTAGCCGGGACCTAACAGGTCCCGGTCCGGTAGGGCATTCGTTAACCGAAGGGGACAGGTACGTGTTTTCGGTCGGCGCGTATTGCCCGAGCGCATCGCAACGTAAGCCGAAAAACGTACCAGCCACCGACGCGGGTGGTGCGCTCGTCCCGGAGGGACGACGGGATGTAGCCACGGGTGGAGCGTAGCGCAAGGGCGTGGTATCGGAAGCATTGCGCATATATCGCCCCGGCGGGGCGAAGGAATTGAACCCAAGCCCTCTGTGGTCGCACGGCCGATCCTCCGCCCCTCCGGGGCGGGCTGCTGCGTTTACCGCCCACCACGGGCTAAAGCCCGTGGCAACATCCCGGCGCCCCTCCGGGGCGAAACGCCCTCCCACTCTTCCCTTGGCGTCTTCGCGGCTTTGCGCAAGACGTAGGGTGGCCCGGGTTCTCGAAAGCCGCGCGCGAGAAACGTCCGGGCCACCCACCTCACCCTGCTCGTGGCGGCGACGCGCTCCACGGGTGCGGCCCTTCCAAAACGGCGTCGAAGATGGTATTCTTCGGTTTTTCTCAACTATCCGTCCGGCGGTCGGCCGACCGCCCTGGGAGCCGTCGATGACCAAAAAAGAAGAAGCCATCGAGGTCGAGGGCACGGTGACCGAAGCCCTGGCCAACACCCGATTTAGGGTGGAACTGGAGAGCGGACACAAGGTGATTGCCCACGTGGCGGGCAAGATGCGCAAACACTTCATCCGCATCGTCCCTGGCGACCGGGTGCGGGTGGAACTCTCGCCCTACGATCTGACCAAGGGCCGCATCACCTACCGCGAGCGATAGACCGCGGAGGGGGATGCGCTGGCCGCCGGATGTTCTCGCTGGCCGGGCGATCATCGCCCGCATAGGGGGTGCGAGCCCGAGCCTTCCCGGGTGCCCGACGCCGAGCCCAACCCCACAGCGACGCCAACGCCGCCGCGGTGCCCCCCAACGCCGCCGCGCCCACCCCCGACGCTGCCCAGGCGGCACGCGGCTATTCGCCCGGCCCTTCCAGCGCTTTCCGCTCCCGGCGACGCTGCCGGAGAAGGTGCTGCAAATCGTCGCCGCAACTGGCGATCGCCCGATGGAGTCTCTTGGGCGCGAAGAAGAACAGTTCCGGCCGTTTGGGCCGGTCCAGGAAGATCTGGATCTCCAATTCGGCGGGCTTGCCGTCGTGTTGCACGGTGAACCGGCTGGAGACCACCTCGCCCGGGGTCAGCTTGTCGATCCGTTGGATCACTTGGCCGATTTCGTCGCCACCGAAGCCGGCATCGACCTGCCCGGCCACCGCGCGCAGCATGAGTCGAGCCTCTTCCCGCGGAAGGATCAGCGAATAGGCGTGCAACTCCACGCGCGAGGTGCCCCGGACCTGTTGCCAGCTTCGGCCGCGGGCAACCGCCTGGCGCAGCGCTTCCGTTCCCGATGAGCAACCGCCGCCGGCCGGCATCAGCCCGAGCAGCAAGCAGAGGCTAATCCAGTGCGGCCACTTCCGGCTGGGGGGCTTTCGTTGAGGGCTGGTGGGCGTTCGATTCCATGCGGACGAAGCCCGACTTGTTGATCGATTCATAAAGGGCGAAATCCTTCAGCTCGGCCGATGCCAGGAACTCGCGGCCTAGCGAGCGGTTCACGCGCGACACCAACTTGCGTTCCAGCAAATCGGGATCCGCGTCGATGAGTTCTTCCGGCGGGCAGGTGCGTAGCGTGACGGTCACCTGCTCGCGGAAGAAGCGGTTGTTGTTGGTCATGAAGCGCTGGAAGGTGGTTTCGTCGCCGCAATCGGTCTTGCCCTCCAACTTGAAATCGGCGCGGAGTGTAATCTTGGTCAGCGGGTCGAACATCCGCACGCTGAACTGGCCCAATTCCGCCCGGCCGTCGCCGTGGTAGGCCAGCTTCTTCATGCTCGGACGGAGACCAAATTTCGCGTTCTTGTTCGAACTGCCCGAGGACGTGGGGCGCAGGCGGGCCAGCCATTGATCCCAACCCGTGCTGGCCGCGCAGCCCGACCAAAGCACGACCGAACCAACCACCACGACAAACAGAAAGACAAGCACGGCCAGCCGAAACCAGCCGCTGCGCCACCACCAGCGGAACCAGCGGGCGGGCAGAAAAGCCGCGTGAAGCAACGGCGGGACCTCCGCCGTATTGGCGTCGTTGTTCTGCATGACATCACTCTTATCAAGGTTGCGAATCAAGGTGCAGTCGGTTTGCTCAGCGCTGCATCGCCAATGGACAAGTGAGCGAATCTGGAATCAGGTTGCGTGAAAAGAGCGCCGCATTGGCCAAGACGCTCGTCCATTCCGCTCGTCGGACCGTGAACATTGGCGTCGCCGCCATCGATCAGTTCGGCCGGGCTTGCGGTCGAGCCGGTCTCGATGGGTGATCGGGCGACGTCGGGCAAAAACGCCCGGCGGCCGCCGAGGTGAAATAAGTCAACGCTGCATAAGACGGATGAACAGTTGGGCCGGCGAAGAAAAGTCGTCCCCCCGCCCGTTACTCTTTGAAAAGTCTACTACACGACTCCGTCCCGTGAGGCCGCAACGGGGGGGTGGCGAGCGGCGGAAGTGGCTGGCAAAAACCACCGGCGGGCCGGTCGTGACGCTTGCGCGCTTTGCGGCGATTCGGCCGGTTTCCAGGGCGGGAGCCGGGGCCAGGGTTGAATGGCGAGCCGCGCGATTGCTCCGAGGGGCCGTGCGTGGCCTGCCCGGCCCAGCCGAACACAGCACCGTCGGCGCGATTTCAGAAGCAACGCGAATAGGGCACCGTGGGCCACGCCAGACGGCTTAAAGTGGGTCGCAATCTTCCCAGCCAGGCAGAAAATGGTCTTGGAAATCATGCCATTGAGTGGTACAATTAAGTTGGCGTGTGAACGGCGGGCGGCCGATAGGCATTGAGAGGAGCCGACGGGCGGCTTTGACTGGAACCAAAAGGGTCTCGCTGCAAATTGAGTTACCCGAAGCATCGATTTCAACCCGAGGACTTGCTCGATTTCATCGAGCTTAAGCCATTCACCAACGCGTGGAATAGGCTGGGGCTGGACGACGACGCTTTGGCTGCACTTCAACTGGCGATCATGGCCGATCCAACGGCGGGCGACGTGATTGCTGGCACCGGTGGGCTGCGAAAGCTGCGGTTTTCCCCACCCGCGTGGCATCAAGGCAAACGCGGAGCCCTGCGTGTCTGCTATGTGTATTTCGCCGAATACGGCATCGTGCTGCTGGTGATTGTTTACGCCAAGGGCGAGAAGGACAATTTGAGCCACGCGGAGAAGAAAGCTATCCGTGATCTTATCGAGCGGCAGGCGAGGGAACTAAGCCGCCGACCATCCCGGTGATCCGGGGCCATGATGTCTCCGACCCGACCTATCCAATTCAGTTTGGAATATCGATGAATAGCCCTATTGGAAAACAGATTGTTGAGGGACTCCGCGAGTTCACCGAGGCCCTGGAGCAGGACAAGGACATCCGGCAGGAATTCAACTGCCACCGGGTCGTCCTCGACCTTGAGCCCAGCGCCTATGAGCCCGAAGAGGTGAAGAAGACTCGCAAGATGCTCGGCGCCAGTCAGGTGGTCTTCGCTCGGTTCCTGGGCGTATCGCCCAAGACGGTTCGAGCCTGGGAGCAAGGGCGCAATACGCCGAATGATATGGCCAGCCGATTCATGGATGAGATCCGCGCCGACCCCGATCGGTGGCGATCCCGATTGCGCGACCTGACCACCAGCAAGGCGTCGTAGCCGCCGGATTTCCGAATCGATGCGAACGCCCCGCCGCCCTTAATTGTTCGGTGAAGCGTCAGCCGTCTGAAGTGTTACATCCCTCGCCGTCTGGCGCCGGCCTTAACCCCTCGCGGTCTGCTCGCGGGCGGCGGTGAGCGTGTTGCCCAGCAGCATGGCGATTGTCAGCGGCCCCACGCCGCCGGGCACTGGGGTGATTGCCCCGGCCACTTCCCGGACCGCCTCGAAGTCGACGTCGCCCGCCAGACCCTCGTCCGTGCGGTTCATGCCCACGTCGATCACCACCGCGCCGGGCTTGACCATGTCGGCCGTGACGAAATTCGCCCGGCCGATGGCCACGATCAGGATATCCGCCCGGCGGCACTTCTCGGCCAGGTTGGCCGTGCGGCTATGGGCAATGGTGACCGTGGCGTTGGCCCCCTCGGCTTTTTGGGTGAGCATCAGGGCCATGGGCTTGCCCACGATGTCGCTGCGGCCGACGATGACCACGTCGGCCCCGGAGGTCTCGATGCCGCTGCGAATGAGCAGCTGCTGGATGCCCGCCGGCGTGCAGGGGAGATAGCGCGGCCGGCCCTGCGAGATCAGGCCCACGTTGTGCGGGTGGAAGGCGTCGACGTCCTTCTCGGGCCGCACCAGGTCGAGCACTTGCAGCTCGTCGATCTGCGGCGGCAGCGGCAGTTGCACGAGAATGCCATGCACGGCCGGGTCGTTGTTGAGCCGCTCGACCAGCTCGATCAGCTCCTCGGTGGTCGTCGTGCCCGGCGGGGTGAACAGTTGGCTCTCGAAGCCGGCTTTCTCGCAGGCCTTCCGCTTGCTGCGCACATAGATCTGGCTGGCCGGATCGTCGCCCACCAGCACGGCGGCCAGGCAAGGCTTCACGCCCGTCTCGGCGGTGAACTGGGCCGTCTGCTCGGCGATCTCCTGGCGGATGGTTTGCGAAAGGGCCTTGCCGTCGAGGATGGTGGCGGACATGTGGGCGGCTCTGGCGGAGGGTGTGTGAAGGACGAACAACCCGGGATTATAGCAGCCCTCGCTGGGATCGACAGGGGCCGGCGTTGGGAGGACAGGAGGATTGCAAAGTCGGCTTCTTCGTCATTCCCACGAATTCGTCATTCCCACGAAAGTGGGAATCCAGCGAAACGCTGGAAACGCCTGGATTCCCGCGTGCGCGGGAATGACTGGATGAACACGTGCTTGGCTGGGATGACACAATTCTGGATTCCCGCGTGCGCGGGAATGACTGATTGGGGCCCTTTCGCAGGCAAAAACGACTCTTCGTTTCTCCTGGGGGGTCGCCCTCGCGGGCGTCGACCGATGAGGTTAGAGTAAAACCATGACGGATCGACCCCCGCTTCCCCGCTGGATGCCCCTGCTGCTGCGCTTTGCCGGCGTGTTCAACCTGCTGGCCGGCGCGGCCATGATCAGCCTTTACCACGAAGGCTACCAGCTATTGGGCCGGGAGAAGCCCGAGCTGCTGCTGCCGGTGCAGGTGATGGGCATCCTGGTGGCCCTGTTTGGGGCGGGCTACCTGCTGGTGGCGGCCGACCCCTGGCGGAATCGGAACATCCTGCTGCTGGGGATGCTGAGCAAGGCCCTGGCCGGGACGCTGGCCCTGTTCTATGTGGCCCGGGGCGAAGTGCCGTGGGGATTCGCCGTGGTGGTGTTCTTCGCCGATCTGGCGTACGTGCCACCGTTTTGGGTGATCCTGCGGCGGATCGACCGTTCCTAGCCTCCAACTGTGCAGGGGCTGACACGAAACGGTCGGCCTCATACGTTCCGCTGGATGGACATGATCGACGCTTCCGCTACCGCCGTGTCTCATCTCTGGACTCCCAGTATCCCGGCTTACGACTCGTATGCGCGACGGCGAGGACGTGCAAGAAGGAGCCCTCAATACGGTAGATGATCATGTACGGGAATCGGCGGATTAGCCAACGGCGGCGTCCTCGTGGGTCCGACCACCCCAGCATCGGGTTGTCGCGCAGCATGGCGAGAGCCGCTTCGACGGCATCGAGAAATGCGTGCCCAAGACCGTGGCTTCGCTCTTCGTAGAAACGACCGGCCTCAATCAGCTCGGCGGACGCTGCCGGGTGGTAGTCGGGGATCAGCCCCCCAGACTCTTGCGGGCTTGGCTCATCACTTGGTCTGCTGGCTGACACTGAACCTTCCCTTCTTCGATCTCGCGCCATCGTCGGTCGGCCTCCGCCATCCACGCCTTCTCGACATCGGCGTCGGCAAAATGCTCCATGCTTTCCCAGACACGTTGGGCGAGCACGGCACGATCGTCGGCGGGAAGAGAAAGGGCGTCCTTCGTCACATCGGAAAGAGTGCTCATTTCTTCATCTCCTCACGGGTTCGGTCCACCCACGCCAGCGTACCATCAGCACGATTAGGCCGCAATGGCCGCCTTGGGTCTCTGGGTATTCCTCCCCAGTCGAACGACTGAGGTCAGCTGGGAGCGGGCCTCCCCTTGTGGCTTTCAGCAATCGAACAACTCCCCATCGTCGCTGACGGTCGAATAATCATACGGGTAGCACTTCGGCTGCAACGACCTTATTACACGGCGTTGTGCTCAGAATTCATCTTGGAGCTGTGGTATCACCGACCAAATCCATCGAAAGCTCTGCAACAACTGGGCGATGGTCGGAGAGTGTCGAAGACTCTACGCGATAGTCAAGGACGTGGCAATTCCTGGGAACAAGTATCCAGTCGCTGATCCATTCCGGCTGGTCGGCAGGAAATGTCATTTCCGCCGGGTCGATGGGCGGTTGCTCGGGGCGCCGCTGGAATAGCGACGAAGCATCAAGTATATCCACGGCGTTACCGGCATCTTTGTCGGATTGTGAGTTGGGGAATCCGGTTGGGCTGGAGTTTAGATCCCCCGCGACAATTGTGGGCACCGTATCAGCGGATGTGATCTCTGTTATCATTTCGGCGGAACGGGCACGTATAACCTCGCTCCGATGGGAGAAATGTACGCCAAGAATGCGCAATTTAACTCCATTCACCGCAATCGTGCAGTCCACACCTCTCTTCTTCCCAGCGAGAAAAGTCTCGACACTGGAGAAGCCTGGGAAATCAATGACGCTGGCTTCGGTTATGGGATATCTGGAGAGAATCGCATTCCCAAACCGCCATTTCCAGTTAAGGACGCGAAAATCCAGATTTCGTTGCTCTGCCCAATACGGATAACCGGCCTGTGTTGCTAGGTAACGAGCCTGATTAGTCGATAGACTCCAGCTACTGTCGAAATCCACCTCGTTGAGTACAACGATATCGGCGTCGAGGTTTCGTAGGAGGTCCGCAATTTCGGCAAGCCGTGTTTTGCGTTCCTCTGCCGTGCCGCCCTGCCAGTTCGACGTTGCCAAGCCACGCCCGTGAGCAATATTGTAGCAGGCGATGACCAATGAGGAATCGTCGCGGTGGCCTACGGACACGTCCGCGTTCGAATGAACGGAAACTCGGCGCCATGGGCTGGCGATTCGGCTGAACCCATACGGCACGAGTACGACGGCGAGAAGGATGATCGCAGCCAAGCGGATTCGCCGGAAGAGCTTGGTGCGTGTCTTCACGGGCATGTACCTTCAATCGCTTTAGCCATGTAACGTCTGAAATCACGCGGTTGCGGCGGATGATCTCACCATTGGAAAACGCGCGATCCGCAACTCGCGTGCATTTCTTAGTTCTGCCGCGTCTGGGTTCCGTTGGTCAATCACCGAGGCAAACAACGCGTCGATCAATATTGTACGCATGATTGAGCATCTGCTTAAGCGCCTCGATGCGATCAAGCGCGTCTGATTTCGTGAGCAGTTTATTGATCGGCGTTCGATCTTCGCCATGGTAGCCGATCGTTACATGCCATTGGTCGCCACGTGATCTCACATCGCCCTCGGCGTTCTCCAGCACCAAGAAGAACGCAAGCAACTCTTCGGCGAAGAATTCGGCGTTGCCATACAGATCCACCATTTGCCCAACTTCACTGTAAACCTCTTCGAAGTACGGATAGAGGAACCAGTAGAGAGGATCGTCGTCCTCGAAGAGCAGGTGGTCGGTATCGGCATGGTCCTTGATTGAGATGGTGACGCCCATCCGTTGAGTATGTCCCAATTGTCGGTAGCGGCTAGCGGCAGAACTCGGTTATAGAATGGTCAGTGTATCACCTGCAGGCTGCAAGGTTGTCAGCCTAACGCGCACTCGTTCGATTGCGGTAAAGTCAATAGTAACCGTCAGTTGCTCTCAGGTCACGCGGTCTTCTGCATGATAGGCTGTTTCAGCCTAGCGCTCATTGGGTCGGAATGCCTAGCCCGTCCGCCGGGCTACCGACGCCGCGGCCGTCGCCGGTTCTCCTTACCCGGTGGCGCGATGCACGCGGATACCTCTTGTAGCTTCGCTACCGGTGGTTCAAGAACCTGCGCCGCCCGCGCGAATCGCTGCTGGGCAAGCCAGTGGCACCCGGTGAACGGCTGTGGGCCCTCCGATGGAACAAAGCAACTCCCATGGGTATAGCCGCTCCTTCAAGGGGTGTCAATTAGTGGGTTTCCACGTCAACAGGGCGGGGGTGCAAGGGGAACAGGTCCGTGTTTTCGGTCAGCGCTTACCTCGGAGAACAGAACGTCCTCGCCGAAAAACGGACGAGTCCCCGGCGGCCGCGGCCTCTTGTAGCTGCGCTACCCAGGTTCGAGAACCTGGGCCACCCAATCCCTCTTGTCGCTGCGCTACCCAGGTTCGAGAACCTGGGCCACCCAATCCCTCTTGTAGCTGCGCTACTCAGGTTCAAGAACCTGGGCCACCCGCCAGCCACAATCCCCGGCCGGGCCACCCGTCGATCGCCATGCGGCCAATGTAACCGCGGGCGGGGATCGCGCATCGAAAAAGGACAACAGTGGCTGCGGAAAACGCCGCGGCCACGGAACGTCCACATCTTCGAGGAGGGTTCGCCATGAACTTTCTGCGTCAACCTCGATGGTCGCCCTACGTGGCCGGGGCCCTGATCGGGGTGCTTAGTTGGGTCACGTTCGCCTGGATGGGCAAGGCCCTGGGCACCAGTACCACGGCGGTCCGCGTGGTCGGCATGGCCGAAGGGCTCGTGGCCCCGGCACACGTGGAGGGCAACGCCTACTTGAGCAAGTATGTTGTCGACAAGGCGCCCATCGAATGGCAGATGCTGCTGGTGATTGGGCTGCCCATTGGAGCGCTGCTGGCCGCCTGGCTGGGCCGCTCCTATCACCTGGAGACGGTCCCGAAGCTCTGGCAGTGGCGTTTCGGCCCCAGCAAGGCGCTGCGTTACACCGGCGCGTTTCTCGGCGGGGTGCTCGTGCTGTTCGGCGCGCGCATGGCCGGCGGTTGCACCTCCGGCCACGGCATTAGCGGCGGACTGCAACTGAGCGTGGGTAGCTGGGTCTTCTTTGGCGCGTTCTTCATCACGGGCATCCTCACCGCGATAGCCCTGTTCGGAAAGGAGGGTCGGAACCATGTTTGATATGGCACCCGTTGGTCAACTACTGATGGGCCTGGGCACCGGGCTGGTGTTCGGCTTCATCCTGCAAAAGGCGGGCGTAACCCGCTACCAGGTGATCCTCGGCCAGTTCCTCTGGAAGGATCACACCGTGTTGCGGACGATGCTCACCGCCGTGGTGGTCGGGGCGATCGGCATCTACGGGATGCTCGCCTTGGGGATCCTCCAGGCAGGCGACCTGCACGTGAAGAGCGCCACCTTGCTGGCCAACGCCATCGGTGGGATCATCTTCGGCATCGGCATGGCCACCTTGGGCTATTGCCCGGGCACGGGCGTGGCGGCGGTGGGCGAAGGCTCGCGGCACGCCATCTTCGGCGTGCTGGGGATGCTCGTCGGGGCGGCCGTCTATGCCGAGGTGCATCCGACGATCGCTGGCTCGCTCTTGAAAGCGGCCGACTTTGGCAAGGTGCGCTTCCCGGAGATCACGCCGATTCCCGGTTGGGCCTATGTGGTGGCCTTGGTGGTGATCGCCGGCGTGGTGTTCGCCCTGCTGCCGAAGTCGGGCGGAAAGAGTGGCGCACCCTAACCCAAGTTCCACAGTTGCCGGTCGAAATGGGTTTTTCGGAAGATTTTTTCCGGCGGGTTGACTGGCTTGGTGGTAAGACGGGCGGGTTGGTGAGAGGTCCTGGGAAGCTACGGAAGGATCGTG
>Ga0180436_10006378_pt1 | contig 10249 bp, 10 predicted proteins | sample SS_ome_2_FD_132434 | JGI IMG/M metagenome (GOLD analysis project Ga0180436, IMG submission 132434) | Hypersaline lake sediment archaeal communities from the Salton Sea, California, USA - SS_3_S_2 metaG | ecosystem: Environmental > Aquatic > Non-marine Saline and Alkaline > Hypersaline >...
GGCGGCCAGCTGGACACATACAACAGCTACAGCTGGGCTTGTACAAATGTTGCGACACCCACTGTCTATGGGACCAGGGTTACTGGAAACCAGCGTCAAGATTGGATCAATAGCCGATATATCTTGATGTGGGGTTGGAACCCAGCAGAAATGATCGACGGCACTAACAGCACTTATTTCATTAAGAAGGCTCGCCAAAATGGGGCCAAGGTTGTTTGTATTGATCCCCGCAAAACTATGACAGCAATTGGCCTGGCCGACGATTGGATACCCATCCGGCCGGGAACGGATACGGCCATGATGACAGCGATGGCTTATGTCATGGTAATGGAAAATTTGCATGCGGTGGATTTTATCCAAACCCACTGCCAGGGGTTCAGTCGTGAGCAAATGCCGCCAGGTATAGAAGGAGAGGAAAGTTATTTGGATTATTTGTTGGGAACACGGGATGGGATTCCGAAAACGCCCCAGTGGGCAGAGACTATCACCAGTGTCCCCAGGGAGAAGATCACCCAGATTGCCCGTGAATACGCCCAGATCAAACCGGCTATGCTCTACCAGGGATACGGAATGCAGCGTCGGGCTTATGGTGAACAAGTCGTCCGAGCGGGGTGTGTCCTTGCAGCGATCTCTGGAAATGTGGGAATTTCTGGAGGTTGGGCTAGTGGATTGGCGCTTCAAGCTCCCGATGGTGGTTCCCGATGGAGTACATTCCCGGTAGGTACAAACCCTGCCGGAGCACAGATCCCTGTAGCTGCTTGGGATAAGGCTGTTTTAAGCGGAACCGACCTCCGAGCTGAAGATGGTTTGGTTGGTGTAGACCAGCTGCAAACCAATACCAAACTAATCTACGCTGTGGCTACAAACTGTCTAATCAATCAACATATGAATGTCAACCGGTCAGCAAAAATCTTGAGCAATGAATCTCTGGTCGAATTCCTTATTGTCCAGGATCAATTCCTGACACCGACGGGACGTTTTGCTGATTTAATATTACCCGCCTGCACGGCTTTTGAGACATACGGGATCCAGGATGGCTGGAAATATGGAGAGGAATTACTCTTAATGCCCAAGTTGGTTGAACCTTTAGGGGAAAGTAAGAGCGATTTTGCCATCTGTGCTGACCTGGCTGAACGGCTCGGTGTGAGGTTAGCTTTTACTGAAGGGTTGGACGAAAGGGGCTGGGTGAACCGAATCCTGAAATCCTACCAAAATTCCCGCTTCAAGGATGTTCCTGATATGGATGATTTTGAAGCATCCAATATCGGTGCCTATGTTCAACCTGTAAAAGAACCTGCGGTGGCGTTCAGAGACTTTCGGCGTGATCCTGAAAAATATCCCCTTAATACTCCTTCCGGAAAGATAGAAATATTCTCACGAGAACTCTATGACAAGGGGAAGCTCGATGAAATACCAGCTATCCCAAAATATATCCAGGAATGGGAGAGTCCATTTGGGCCAGAAGCTCAAAACTACCCGCTTCAGGCAATTGGATCCCATACCTTGCACCGTGTTCATTCAACCCATGATAACAATGACTGGCTGGAGGAAGCCTTCCCCCAGCGGGTATTTATCAATGAGTTGGATGCAGCAGATCGTGATATCCAAGATGGAGATTGGGTCCGTGTATATAATGACCGGGGCGAAATGATCATCCCCTGCCGGGTGACATTGAGAATTTTGCCCGGAGTGGTGGATATCCCTTCTGGAGCCTGGTGGACCCCCGATGAGTCCGGAGTTGACCGCCGCGGGTCAACCAATGTGCTCACTTCTGAAAGGTTAACACCCCTGGCGCATGGTAATGCTCAGCATACCATAATGGTGCAGATAGAGAGGGCGAAAAAAGGTCGCAGATGAGCAAACAGTACGGTTTTTATATTGATACCTGTGCCTGCACTGGTTGTAAAGCTTGCCAAATTGCATGCAAAGAAAAAAATAACCTGCCGGTCGGTGTTCTATGGCGCAGGGTAGTTGAGATCCAGGGTGGGGAGTGGCTGCCACGGGGTGACGCTTGGCTGACAAATGTTTTTACTTATTTCCTTTCAGCGGCTTGCATGCACTGTGAACGCCCGATTTGCGTGGAAGTTTGTCCTACCCGAGCGATTTCCCAGGGAGTGAACGGTATTGTATTGATCGATACTGATCGCTGCATTGGTTGCCGATATTGCGAAATGTCTTGCCCATATGGTGCCCCGCAATTTGACGCTGACCGTGGTGTGATGACGAAATGTGATTTTTGTATCGATCTGATCGTTGAAGGCAAACCCCCCGCCTGTGTATCGGCCTGCCAGATGAGGGTACTCCATTTCGGGGATATTGATGAATTGCGAGACGAATATGGGAAAGTGGACGATATTTACCCGCTACCCGCCTCTACCTTCACTGACCCCGCCCTGGTGCTTAAGCAGCATCCAGATATGCACCGGAGCAAGGAAGACACAGCTGGAATAAGCAACTTAGAGGAAATATAAGATGGATCATCGGGACTATGAATGGCAATTGGTTTTCTTTACCTTCCTGACTCATATGGCCTCAGGCACTTTTTGTGTCTGGGGCATGGCCGCAATTTTAATCCCAATACCTGGCCCGATATCAAATGATTCGAACGCGTTATTATTTTTGACCTTTGTATTGATCCTGTTAATTTTTGGAGCCCTGGCAGCTGGGTTGCACTTGGGGCGGCCATTACGCGCGATATTCTCCCTCACTAATCTTAGAAGTTCCTGGTTGAGCCGAGAGGCTATGTTAGGGAGTAATTTTGGCCTGGTAGTTTTGGTTTTGCTGCTTAGGCGAGCATTTGGGCAGGAATATTCATATCTCGATGAAATACTTATTGCAGTGGGAATCTTAGTAAGTTTCGCCCTCGTGTATTGTATCTCGCGGCTTTATATGCTCCGCACAGTCCCGGCCTGGAATAATCCCGGTACTCCCGGTACATTTTTCGTTTCAACTTCTTTGCTTGGCGTAATAGCTTCAACAACAATCTGGCAGATTTTGATTTATTCGAAAAAAGACCAGTCGCTCGATATTTTTATGGACAGGTTATTATCGGTTTCAGGGCAGTTGCTAATAGTTTTGGCAGCGACCCAACTGGTGATCTTAATTTTTCAGATCTTGTATTTAAACTACCGTGGAGGAGCAGCGATTCACAGCCTCCGATTATTATGGTCGGATTTACGCGGAATGTTTATCGGGCGGGTTGTGACTCTAATTTCCGGTATAAGTTTATTGACTTTCCAATCGATGCTGGAAATCAATTGGCCTATTTGTGTTGCTGCCGCAGGGTTGATCCTGATTTCAGAATTCTTGGGGCGGATTCTTTTTTATGGCTTTTATCAACAAGAGGGTTTTTAGAAGGTGATCTAGATGACAATACTTGAAACTGGCCTACTCAGCGTGGGGTGTACTGAGCAAGCGGATATGAATTTGATCACGCTTTTGGCGCTCACAAAAGAACGACACAACAGACTTTGTCCCCGGCAGGTTTTGGGTGTAAGGATGGGATTATTTGCTGTCCGATTATTAAATCTCTCGAGCCCAATTCTGGACAAACGCCTGTTGGTCATCTTGGAAACCGATGGATGTTTCGCCGATGGGATTGAGGTAGCGACGGGTTGTTCCATTGGCCACCGTACGCTGCGAGTTGAAGATTATGGCAAAGCGGCCGGAACGTTTGTTGATACCTTGACGGGAGAAACGATTAGACTGGTTCCAGAAGCAGACGTGCGTGAAAAGGCATTATTATATTCTCGGACGACCCAAAGCCGGTATCAGGCCCAACTGCAAGGTTATCAAGTGATGCCCGATGAGAGTTTGTTTAAGGTCCAGATCGTACAGTTGAAAAAAACCCATCAGGAGATTATCGGTGAGGCTGGTAGGCGGGTGTTATGTACTGGCTGTGGGGAAGAGATTATGAATAAACGCGAGATTAGTGAAGGCAGGGAGGTTTATTGTCGGTCTTGTTGGGGGGAGGGGTATTATCAATCTGGCGTTTAAGCGCATGCATGAGCAGTTTCGCCAGGCCGTTGTCATATTGATGCCTCAGAAAGCCTCCCAGGCTTCAATTTTGGTGTCAGGGTATCTGATCCCCCTCGAATTTTCATAAGAAGTTTTAATGCGGTATAATCTGCGCTCATGGGAACATCGCTGATCCAGAACCAAATTCCCTCTTTATTGGTACGAATATTGCATCTTATTGGTTGGTATGTTAAATAAAAAAGTTTTGGATTGGATTGAGGGTTATGTGCTGAGCAGATTGCTGATTTTTGGTGATTTTGTTGGCACAGTTAAGAGATCTGACCTGATATTTGACCTGGATACCACCAGTGAATATTTTAGAAAACATGAAGGTCAGAGAATTCAATCTTTATCTTTGCCTGTGAAAAGCAGAAACCTGAGCACACTGTTGGGGGAAATTGAAGCCTGTTTTCAACATGGCTGGATCTTGATGGACAACGGAGAATGGACCAAAGCTGATTTTGACCGGGTCTACGATCTTAGCCGGCAGATCAGCCAGGAGATCATGATCCTTAGATCACAGCTGAAAGATGATTCTCCAGAACTGTATACCCCCGTATCAGATCCAACCCACCATAAATAATTCGGATAGCTGAACTTTTTCATATCCCCAATTATGTTACTATTTAAATTGGGAGATTTACTATGGTTCAAGCTGAACATTTCCTGCCGGTTCAAAACCAACTTGGAGAAGGTCCGCTCTGGCATCCTGAGGAGGAACTGCTCTACTGGGTAGATATTGAGGGGGAGTGTTTTCACCGATATTCCCCAGAAACAGGAAAAGGAGATACCTTCCAGCTTGGGCAGCCGGTTGGCTGCCTGGCCTTTCGGGCATCCGGCGGACTGGTTTTGGGGTTGAGGGATGGTCTGGCTTTCTGGGATCAAAAAACCTCTGATCTGGAGATTATCAATAACCCTGAAGCTGAAAGAATAAATGCCCGTTTCAATGACGGCAAAGTTGATCCCGGAGGACGCTTCTGGGCTGGCACTCTGGGAGAAGACGACCAGAGCTGTCTCTATAGACTTGGTCTGGATGGATCGGTCCAAAAAATGGAAACAGGGATCAAGATTTCCAACGGAATGGGTTGGAGCACGGATCAAAAAACAATGTATTTTACGGATTCCTCCCGGCGAGTGATCTATGCTTACGACTTCGATCTGGAAAGTGGATCGATAAACAACCGGCGCGATTTCGTGAAAATACCCCCTGAAGACGGAATCCCCGATGGATTAACGGTAGACAGCGACGGTTTCATTTGGAGTGCCCATTGGGATGGGTGGCGAGTCACTCGCTATGATCCTGACGGCAAGGTCGAACGTGTGATTTACCTTCCTGTTCAGCGGCCGACCAGCTGCACATTTGGCGGTTCTGATCTGGATCAACTTTTTATTACTTCAGCCTGGACTGGGTTAAACGAAGCTGAACGCCAGGAGCAGCCCCTCGCTGGAGATCTGTTCCTGGTTCATGTAGATGCAAAAGGCCGGAAAGAAAACGAGTTCCTCGGGTAGATGCAATAAACAGAGGACATAGAATTTTATATCGGATCAAGTTAACTGCGAGTTTATGAAATCTATCATCATATTGATAGGACCGATGAGTGTAGGAAAAAGCACCTTGGCAAAAAAACTGGCCAAGAAGCTGGAGGTGCCGCGTATTGAACTGGACGAAGTCCGCCAACGTTTTTTCAACGAGATCGGCTACGATGAGAAATATGCCTCTGAAATTGTTGGCACAGAAGGTATGACGGGTCTGATCAAATACTGGAAACCATTTCAAGTCCATGCAGTAGAGCGAGCTCTGAAGGAGTATAAAGATTGCGTGATGGACTTCGGAGCTGGACATTCGGTCTATGAGGATCCAAAGTTGTTCCAGCGGATTGAAAAAGCCCTTGAACCCCACAAGTTTGTGATCCGGATCCTGCCATCACCTGATACAGACCGATCGGTTGAGATCGTTAATCAACGTTTTTCTGACCTGCTAATAAATGAGGTTGGAAAGATCGATGAGGAGTTGTTGGCGCTTAATGAGCATTTTGTTCGCCATCCTTCCAATGGCCTGCTGGCCAAGAAGACTTTTTTCACAGAGGGGAAATCTGCCAATGCCACTGTCCAGGAGATCCTGGATTGGGTTGAAGGTCAGGGTGGTTTTGGAAGGAATTCAAATTACAGCCAGATGAATTTGTTCTAATATAAAGATGTCATTACGGGAAGGGAGTTCACTCCTGACGAAGCAATCTCTTGATCTGGTTGAATAATTCTCCATTCTCCACAACCATACCTCAACTTAAGGCAAAGAAAATTCTGATACCAGAGTTTAGTATTCTTATCAGATTGATATATTTTGGCCTGTTTTCCTACAGTGAATTCGATAAGCAGGAATAATTGACGGAACCAAAATTATGATTGATAAATACCTTAGCAGTCTGTTGTCAAAGATCACATATTTTGAAAAACTCGATCCCAAAAATTTTCGATGTATCAATGATGCTGCTTTCCGTCCCCGCAATGGTTAATGGTTATATCGGTTTGGGTTGGTTGGAAAATCTTAAAATGTTCCCCCCTGCTTACATTACCTTTTTCCTGAGCCTGGCTGCTTTCTGGGCTTTGATCTTCTTATGTGATAAGAAGGCCAAGGGTTTGATGTTTGTTGTCTTTCCGTTGCTGGGAATGCTCGGCGCTCAGGGTTTCAGGTTGTTCCCCCATGCTCTGCGTGTAATTCTGAAAAACCCGGCAGGCTCTTTGCTGAAACCCGCCAATGCGGTCTTGCTTCGAACTGGCCCAATGATGTTCCTGGTTTTCATTCTGGCAGGCCTGGCGATCTATAATTTGTCCCAGCGCAAAGTAGCAGGCTGGTATATGGCTCTTTTGACAGGTGCAGTGATGGCATTTGGCGCATTTCCTGCCCATTACGCCCGGCCGTTGGTTGCCTCACTCGTTCCCAAGGGAACTTTGGCTGCCTCGGTTCTCACTTCAACTTACTGGATGGCTGGTTTGCAGGGAATCGTTCTGGTTGTGTTGCTGTTGATTCCTTCTTTCAAGGCTCTCCTTGTTGACGAAGTTGAATAACAGTTTATTATCGGTTTTACAAAAAAGAGACACCGTAAGCTGGTGTCTCTTTTTTGTTTTTCTGCTTGTAGGACCGGAATATCAGGTTTTAACTATTTTCCGTATTTTATTTTTTTCGCCTTGGGTTTTCTTCGGTTGGGTTGGTTTTCAGGTTTGGGAATAGAGTAATCAAAATCCACCAAAGTCTTTCGGGGTAGTTTTTTCTTCATGATCTTCTCGATCTTCTTTACCAGGACTTCATTGTCAGGGGTGATGAAAGTGAAAGCTTCCCCTGTTCGTTGAGCTCGTCCCGTTCGTCCAATGCGATGGATATATGCATCCGCTGTGTCGGGCATATCGAAATTTATCACATGAGAAATGCCATCAATGTCCAGGCCGCGGGCTGCAATATCTGTTGCCACCATGATCTGGTACCTTCCATCTCTAAACCCATTCAGGGCTTGGCGGCGTTGGCCTTGCGTGCGGTCGCCGTGTAAGCTGGTGGCTTTGTATTTGGTTCTTTTAAGCTTCTTGAGCAAATTCTGGGCCCGGTGTCTGGTCCGGGTGAAAATCAGGATTGATTTTGTGTCAGTTTGATCTAGGAGTTTGATCAATAAACGATTTTTGAGGTGGTGAGGTACAGGGTACAAAGTATGGTCAACTGTGAAGGCGGGGCGGACAAGCCCAATTGCGACCCGTTTTGGATTTCGCAGAGTCTGGGCTGCCAGCTGTTCAATTTCCCTGGGAAAAGTCGCAGAAAACAGCATGGTTTGTCTTTCTTTTGGAATATACCGGAGAATTCGTTTGATATCCGGCAAAAAACCCATGTCCAGCATTCTGTCAGCTTCATCCAGGACCAGGATTTCTACTTTTCCCAGTTTGACGGGCTGGTTTTGGAGATGATCCAAAAGTCGTCCCGGACAGGCCACTACAATTTCAGTGCCAACCTTCAGTGCTTCAATCTGGGGGGTTGGGCCAACCCCGCCATACACAGTCACGCTGCGGATCTTTGTGCCTGCGCTTAATTTTTTTGTGGTCTCGTGGATCTGTTCGGCCAGTTCCCGAGTTGGAGTGATGATCAAGACCCTGGTTCCTTTCCCCGGTGAATTGAGGAGCTTGTGCAGAATCGGCAGGACAAAGGCGGCGGTTTTTCCTGTTCCTGTTTGGGCGGTGCCGATCAGGTCCCGTCCAACCAGAGCAAGCGGAATAGCTGAAGTTTGGATAGGTGTTGGTTCGTAAAAACCGGCTTGACGAATGGCAGAATGTAAGCGTGTGTCAAGATTGAACTGAGTGAAGTCCATAGTAAAAAGATCCTTGTATTCAATTTGTTTGAAGGTTGCCAGGGGAATCAAGGGTCGTTCTAATAAAACGCCACCGACTGCCAATGGTAAATAAACCGGGTCTGATAGTACCTGAAAATTATCGTTTGTCAAGCAGCGGAGGTGACAGCAATGTTCCGAATACCTGTGATTACCTCAGCTCCAGAGCTGCTTTTAGTCCAGGGGGAACCTTCACTGACCCCGGTAGGCTGCGGGTTTCCGCCAGCTTTGTTTTTAAGGAAGGAAGGACTATAATCAAGTGGTAGCACAGGTATGTTTCGGGGAAGGAGAAACGGTTTTGGATATCAATTTTTCATCAGATCTGATTATCAGACTTGCAATTGCGGCTTTGCTGGGCGGCATTCTGGGTCTGGAGCGAGAAATTCACGGCAGGCCTGCTGGACTGCGGACTCACCTGTTGGTCAGTCTGGGAGCGGCGGCATTTATGAGTATGTCTCCTGTAATTGCTGGCATGAATCCGAATTTTCCCGGAGATCCAGGACGAGTTGCGGCTCAAATTGTCACCGGGATCGGTTTCCTGGGAGCTGGCGCCATTGTCAAGGAAGGGGTCAATATCCGGGGATTGACAACGGCTGCCTGCTTGTGGGTTGCAGCTGCAATTGGCATGGCCTGTGGGGCTGCCCTCTTTGCTGAGGCGATTTTCGTCTGGGTACTGGCTTTTTTCGCCCTGGTTTTATTGCCTTATGCCGAGGTGATTTTTAAGACACATTCCTACAGGATCCTGGAAATTTCCCTTCCTCTTGATGTAGATGTAAGTTCCATTTTAAATGCGGTGAAATCAAAATATATCCGGGTGATTCGCTGTGATCTAAACCGGGATTATGCCACTGCCACATTGACAACAACTTTGCTGATTCGACTTTACCATAAAGGGGTTACTGATAAGCAGGCCCACAAGATAATCCAGGCAATTGAGGCTCTGAACTTGTCACCAAAACAGATCTCCTGGCGCCACCGCTGAACAGTTTTTGCAGATTGAATTTTCAAAGATGTAAATTAAAATCTCCGGTCGAGAACCGGAGATTTTTGATTAAAGGGAGGGTCTTTCACTTCAAGCTGTAGCTCGCGCTTACTTCTGCGCGGACGGATATTTGCCCCAGGTTTACCGGTCCGAATTCGGCATCTCCCCCCTGGCCGTTCGCTGTGGGGATATTCTGGACTGTGTTCTGGGTCCAGAGATTGTTGTTGCGTCCCCACCATCCTCCGCTGAAATAAGACCAGGTGTTCTCACTGATATTTAACACACAACCAGCATCAGCGCCAGCGGCCTCAGCCAGGTCCCGGGCTTTTTCTCCGGCGGCAATCATGGCCAGTTCGCGAGCTTGGTCCCGGTATTGACGCAGATCGCTCAGATAGAATTCCACATTCACGACCTGGTTAGCGCCGGCGTTCAGGGCAGCGATCATGACATCGTTCACTTTATTGATATCCCGCAGGGTAATTGCCACCATATTGTAGATCCGGTAGCCTTCGATGGTCAGTGAATTGTAATCATCATAAATGGGATCGATCACATAGCGGTCGGTAACAATGTCTTTCTCGTCGATGCCCAGTTTCTTGATGGCCTGGATGACCCGGTATACCGTGGCGCTGTTAGCTGCTTCGACCAGCTGGGGAGTTCGCCCATTGGACTGCACGCCCAGTTGAATTAAGACCCGATCAGGCGTGACATTCACAACAGCTGTGCCGCTGACTGAAATTGACCGGCCCGTGCTGCAGCTGCCCTCGTCGATCGACGGAATTGGTTCGCCTTGCGCTGCGCTGGCTGACCGGGGGGGAACCCCGCTGTTAATAGCAAGGAATACTACTGCACAAATTAACACCGAAGAAAGTAAAGTTGATTGGGA
>Ga0180436_10006380_pt1 | contig 10248 bp, 12 predicted proteins | sample SS_ome_2_FD_132434 | JGI IMG/M metagenome (GOLD analysis project Ga0180436, IMG submission 132434) | Hypersaline lake sediment archaeal communities from the Salton Sea, California, USA - SS_3_S_2 metaG | ecosystem: Environmental > Aquatic > Non-marine Saline and Alkaline > Hypersaline >...
AAATGAAGCATACCATGAATAAATAACAATGAAAGTTCATCTTGAACAGTGTGCTTATGTTCAGCTGCTTTCTCTTTTACTAATGACTCAGCTATGATAATAGACCCTAAAGGCATATCAAATACAGACTGTTCAGTAAAAGGAGCATCCATAGGAAAAGAGAGTACATCCGTGACACTATTTTTGTCTCTATATTCAGCATTGAGTTCTTGCATCGTCTCATCATCGGTGATAATGAGCTCTACTTCTTGCGTAGAGAGTTCTTCCGCGATCTTCTCAAGTGCTTCTATATCAACTGCTAATGCTGTTTGATTATCTAAATCTATCATGCTCGAAGTTTACCCAAATCTTGGTAAAATGGCAGTAAAAAGTAGTATAGTGGTATGAAATGGTATACACTAACGAAGTCAGGCTTCTTTAAAAAAAGGAAAAAATATGTCAAAACGAGCAGTGTGTATCATCTCTGGAGGTATGGATAGTGCATTGAGTGCCAAGATGGCACAAACAGATGGATATGAGATCATCGCTTTGCATTTTAATTACGGACAGCGTACAGAGACCAAAGAGCTTGAATCTTTTCGTAAAATAGCATCCTCTCTAAATGCAAGTGAAATGTATGAGATTGATCTGCCTTTTTTTGAACAGATCGGTGCTTCAGCCTTGACAGATAAAAATATTGATGTCCCGACAGGGGGGATAGAAGAGGGGGTACCAGTGACCTATGTGCCTTTTAGAAACGGTATCTTTCTCTCTATTGCAGCTGCTGTCGCCGAAAAGCATGAGGCTGATGCACTATTTATAGGTGTGGTAGAAGAAGACAGTTCAGGCTATCCTGACTGTCGTGAGAGTTATATAGAACAGATGCAAAAGGCTATTAATCTAGGTACAAAAGATGATACGAACCTTGAAATTGAAATGCCATTGGTTGCATTGAAAAAAAGTCAGATCGTACAAAGGGCCCTAGAACTTGATGTTCCTCTGAAAGATACATGGAGTTGCTATAAATCAGAAGATAAGGCTTGTGGAGTATGTGACAGCTGTAGATTGAGATTAAAAGGATTTAAGGAAGCGGGAGCTGTTGACCCGGTCCCTTATGCTTAATGATCTGCTAGTTAAAAGTGAATCCTCTGACAATAAAATTAAATTCATATCCATGGTCAGGATATCTTTTTAACCCTTGAGCGACAAATTGCTGACGTGTGATCTGTCTGTCCCACAATCTATATGTTAACGTTTTAAACCACTCTTTTTTCTCAGGTGTATCAAGTGCCAGTCTTTGGTAGTTAGGATCATCTTTTATACCAGAAGCTACTTTTCTCATGGTTTTTTCATACGCCTCTTTTTTTTGAGGCGTAGGTGCTTCAAAATCATATTGCATTGATGTTGCCTGAGCTGGCTTGCTTGGCTGTGTTGGCTCACTTGGTTCTATAAGGTGGTCTATAGAGCTTGTACATCCTGAAAGCCCTAATACAATACATGTTGCTAGTATAAGTTCTCGTTTCATTGTTCTTCTTTTATGATAAATTGTTAATGAAGTTATTGTAGCAAAATGAACTAAAAATTACTATGATATAATTGAAGGTTTATTAATTTAAAAAAAGGTCATTTTATGATAATTCCCGCAAAATCCCCACAGGCAAAAGAAGCATATAACCTTGTAGAAGGTCTGCAGCTTTATTTTGTATCGAAATTAAATTCACTTGCTTTGAAGTTTGGAGAAGGCAGGGCTTGTGAAGCTGTTTCGTGGGGACGTGATGGAGGAAAACATGGAGGAGGTGTACGTTATGAGGCGAGAGACTCTGTTGTCTATGATAGGGGCTCTGTCAACGTTTCTCAAGTGCATTATGATGATGACGAGAAGAAAAAACTGGGTTCAGCCACGGCCATCTCAACCATTATACACCCTCGTAACCCTCATGCACCTTCAATGCATATGCATATGTCATGGACACAGATGAGAGATGGGGAAGGGTATTGGCGTGTGATGGCCGACCTGAATCCGTCGATCATTGGTGAATCCGGGGTGGATAGAATGCACTTTTCACAAATGCTTGAGAAAGTGACCGGTGAACTGTATGATGAGGGTGCTGCACAGGGTGATAGATATTTTTATATTCCTGTATTAAAAAGACATCGCGGAGTGAGTCATTTTTATCTTGAGGGATATAACAGTGGAGATTTTGAAGCTGACAAAGCTTTTGTTAAACAAGTTGCTGAGAGGGTAATAGATCAATACATCTCTATCATTTCTGAAAAATTGGCTGCATATCCTACTTTCACGCAAGAAGAGAGAGAAGAGCAGCTTGCCTATCATACACTCTACCTGTTCCAGGTCTTGACTTTGGATAGAGGTACAACTTCAGGATTACTGGTACATGATCAGAACGACGTAGGTATTATGGGTTCTATACCATCTCATGTAAACAGGGATATTTTAGATGCATGGGTAGAAAAGATGCCAGAACCACAAGACCTTTTACTCCAAGCGCTTATCAAAACTTTACCTGATGAGGTACCGACACCGGTTGATGTCAGTACAAAAAAAGCTTTAGCAAAAGCAGTAAGAAAACACTATAAGGCACATCCTGAAGCATTAAGTATGCAAGCATCAGGTGAGATCGTACCTCCAACTGTGGATAATCACAAATAAGCAGATAGATTATAGGCTGAACCTGCCTTTAGATCTATCTTTCTTTACCTTCTCATAAGGTCCTACTACTCCATTCATGGCGATAAAGATACCTTCTTCTTCCAAAGCATTCATATATCCATACGCACAAGAGAGATTTGCTGTGGCCTCGACGGGGTCTATACTGTATGGAACCATAGCTCCTGTTAGAATGATACATTTTTCCAACTCTGATTCGGCAAGATAGGATGCAGTGACATCCATGGTATCTGTTCCATGTATAATGAGTATATGATGATGATCAGATTGATTGATGGTGGCCAGAAGTTCCAATCTATCCTGATTTGTCATATCAAGACTGTCTTTTCCAATGATATTAAGTATCTCGAATTCGCATAGCCATTTAGATGCGATCTCTTCAAGTGCCTGTGAAGATTCGTCTATGACCAATTCACCTTTAATAGGCTCATAGATCTTATTGAATGTGCCACCTGTGCTTATTATTAGTATTTTTTTCATTCATAGCCTTGATTTGTTAGAGAATAGATGTACATTTTAACGCAATAATGGTAAAATATTACAATTTATATTCCGGGAGTAATTATATGATCATGAAAGGCAAAAAAGGTGTCATCCTAGGCATCGCCAATAAAAAATCGATAGCGTATGGTATCGCAAAAGCTTGTCAAGAACAGGGTGCTGAAATGGCCATCACTTTTTTAAATGAGAGATTTGAGCAGAAATTGGCTCCGATCGCAGAAGATCTAGGATGTGGTGCAAGACTCTATCCTTGTGATGTAAGCAAACCAGAAGAGATCGTTGCACTTAGAGAGTCTCTTGAAAAGGACATGGGAGAGATCGACTTCATCGTTCACTCTATCGCATTTGCTCCTAAAGAAGGTTTGAGCGGTCGTTTCTATGACATTTCAAAAGAAGCATTCGATATTGCGATGGACATATCTGTCTATTCGCTTATAGAGATTACACGTGAATTGAAACCTATCCTTTCAAGCAGCTCATCTGTCTTGACACTCAGTTATTATGGTGGTGTGAAGTATATCCCTAACTATAATCTTATGGGTGTTGCAAAAGCGGCTCTGGAGATGACGACAAAGTATCTTGCAGAAGACCTTGGAAAAGATGGTATCCGTGTGAATGCTATCTCTGCCGGTCCGATCAAGACTCTAGCAGCAGCTGGGATCGGTGACTTCTCATTCATGCTGAAGTGGAATGCAGCTCATTCTCCTCTTAAAGAGAATGTAACGATCAACCAGGTTGGAAACTCTGGTATGTATCTACTTTCAGATCTTAGTTCTGGTGTAACTGGTGAGATTCATTATGTAGATGCAGGATTTAACATTATGGGTATGCCTGCTGTTGAATTCGATGAGAACGGTAAACCTAAAATAGCTTGGAACGGCGAATAACAGGTGCCAAAAACCTTTAAAGAAGATACTCCTGAGTATCTAGCTAAAAAAGCTTTCTTCGATAAAGTACTTACCATTTACGGACGTAATGCCGTAATGGAAGCACTGGAAGATGAAGCGGTTACGATACATAAACTCCACCTCTCCAAAACCAATAAAGATGCAACTATATTAGATAATATGAAAGCTATAGCTTCAAAGAGGGGCATTGAGGTCAAATACCACGATAAACAATCCCTTTCACGAATTTCTAAAAATGCAAAGCAGGATCAAGGCGTTGCATTGGACATAGTACTTGAACACTTTGGTAATGTGGAGGAATTCATATCAAATAATATTAATTACCGTATTATTGCACTTGATGGTGTTACGAATCCTCAGAACTTAGGTATGATCATCCGTTCCTGTGCAGCGGGGAATATAGATGCCATTTTACTTCCTACCAAAGGTGCAGCACAGATATCTCCACTGGTGATCAAGGCGAGTGCCGGTACGCTTTTTAAAATGCCTATCATTAAAACGACAGATATAGCAAAGACGTTGAAGGCTTTTCAAAATGATGGAGCCAATCTCTATACACTCTCTTCTCATGCATCAAACTCTTATAGAGAACAGAACTATGGAAGCAAAACGATCTTTGTTCTTGGTAATGAGAGTGAAGGTGTCAGCAAGAGCGTAGAAGACCTTTGTGATAAAAGCATTGCCATACCTATGCAACGTGGTGTAGAGTCTCTTAATGTCGCGGTAACAGCCTCTTTACTCGCTTTCTTATAGTCGTTCCTCTTTTTTGTTATAATAGTTCTAATTAACTAAAGGAACCACTATGGCAGAACAAGACAAAGACCTCTCCTCCAAACTTGGTATAGAGATAAACGATAATAAGATCAATATAGATCTGAATCAAACCAAAAACTTTTTTAACAACCTCAAGCAGACCTTTGAAGATACAGCACAAAATATTCAGAAAGACCTTTCTGAGGGTAAAGTAGATATGGCTGAGAACGTCGGGATCAAGATCGACAAAGAACATATTGACATAGACCTGGTTAAAACACAGAGTTTTGTAGAAGAGCTGGGTAAAAAGATAGAAGATTTTTTAGAAGAGATCGATAAAACGGTAGATGATATAGAGAACAATACAAAATCCAAAAAATAAACCATGTCAATTTGGCATATTTATAGGTCTGTAGAGAGTTTTCTGATATGATTATACTAATTAGAATTTAGGAAATCTCATGTCAGTTCAAAACACCATAAAATGTCCCAACTGTGGAACACAGATCGATATTGATGAGATCTTTTATCATCAGATAGAAGAGAAGTTCAAACAGAAGCACCTACTTGAACAGAAAAAACTCCAAGATGAAATAGACGCAAAACGTAAAGAGTATAAAACACATCTAGATACACTTAAAGCTAAAGAAGATGCGCTTAAAGAGGAGAAGGAGAAGTTCGATCAGGAGTTGGAGAAAGCTACAAAAGCACAATTGAAAATAGAGAGAAACAGAGTCTATGAAGAGCTTAAAAAGGAACTGGTTGAAGAGCAGAGTGAATCAATTGCACTTCTTCAGAAAGAGATAGAAGAGAAATCACGTCAAGTGCAAGAGCTTAATGCAGCCAAAATACAGATAGAACAGCTTAAACGTGAGAAAGAAGAGGCAGCTATGGCTGCAAAACTGGAAGCACAGAAATTACTCAGTGAAGAGCTGAAATTAGAAAAAGAGAAGCTTTCAAAGTTAGCAGAAGAAGAGAAAGAGCGTATATCCAAACAAGTTGTTGAGGAGAATGAACTAAAGCTCAAGGCTAAAGATGAACAGATAGAGCAGATGAAGCGTGACATAGAAAATGCAAAAAGAAAGGCTGAACAGGGTTCAATGCAGGTTCAAGGGGAAACATTAGAGACAGCTATCGAGTCATGGCTTATGTCGCAGTTTCCTTTTGACTCAGTAGAAGAGGTAAAGAAGGGTGCATTTGGTGCAGATTGTGTACAGACCATCCATACCAGAGAGCTGCAAAATTGCGGAGTGATCTGTTATGAGAGTAAAAATACCAAAGCCTGGTCTGATGGATGGATCAGTAAACTCAAACAAGACATGCTAAAGGTTAATGCTGATCTTGGTGTACTGGTCACTTCTGTTTACCCAAGTGGTATGGATAGAATGGGATTTGTAGATGGAATCTGGGTCTGCAGTCTTGATGAGTTTAAAGGTTCTGTTTCACTCCTGCGTGAGAGTCTCATACGTGTACATATGACGGTACAAAAAGAGGATAACAAGAGCGATAAAATGACACTGCTGTACAACTATCTTACGGGGAATGAGTTCAGTATGCAGCTCAAAGCCATCGTAGACGGTTTCATGACCATGCAGACAGAATTGGACAAAGAACGTCGATCGCTCATGGCAAGTTGGAAACGTAGACAAAAGCTTATAGACGGTGTGCTTCAAAATACGACTGAGATGTATGGATCGTTACAGGGGATTGCCGGATCTTCTGCTTTAGTACATATAGATGCTCTGGAGTTACCTGAAGAGATAGATGATTAGAAGCGTTTTCTATAGCTTTTAATCTAGCTATAAATCTAAACCCAATATACTCCTGCCAATTTAGTTAAGGAAAATGATAATGAAACAGTTGAAGTATCTATTACTCTTTATGAGTGCACTATTTTTATCGGCCTGTACGGGTGAAAAACAGAATACTAGAACACAAATGCAAGAAAGAGAGATAATGTTCATTAGTAAGAGTTATCCACACAATATCTGTATGAGTCAAAAATTGAAGGATCTGTTGTATAGTGAGATCGGGCTTACCAATGCACTTACGCGTTCAACGGAGAATTCAGTTAGTTGTGCCTATTTTAGTCGAACATCCACTTCATGTGTTAAATTCTCTTTTACAGAAAAGTACCCTGATGCATGTGTCATCGCAGCAGATAGAGCACCAAATAGAAAAAGTGAAAGAATCAATGGTAAAGATGTTGCAGACTTGATGATAAGTCTGATCGAAAAGTAAGGCTGATCTATGTCAAAACGCCCAACACTGTTACAGCATTTCCGCTCTTTTGCTTATCAGAACAATATCAGAGATCTTGATAAGGCCTTGGAGTATTTTGCGGTATTTGGTGGAACAGGATGGGATGTAGATGCTTCTAAAAGTTTAGATGCACTTATAGAAGAAAAGATACTGCGTAACTATGAACATCTTCATAAAAGTATGACGAGATATACACATAATAACCCTGTCTATCATACGCTATTGTCTTTAGTAGCATTGGGTACCGATCATGAGCATGATGCATTTAAAAAAGCCAAAATAGGTCGAGACAGAGGTGAAGACGCCATAGACTATCTGGAAAAGAAAAGCTTAGTGAAATTTGATCTCTCAGTAGAAAAACCTTTAAATGAGGATGATGGAAAATCAGACAGACTGTTATTTGATCTGCCTTTTATGCGTTTTTGGTTTGCAATGATCTCTCCCAACTATAAGAGTATATCCAAGGGTGATTTTGTGGAGATAAAAGAAAAGTGGGAGAAGGTCAGAGAGAACTTTCATATCTTACTGACTAACTTACTTGTTCGTGAATTTGTACTTCAACAGGTAGCTGTTAAGTTTGCAGATGATCCGATAGCTTCAATAGGCAGCTACTATGACAAAGATACACATATTGATATATTGGCAAAAAGCAAGTCAGGTAAAATGGTCGCAGGTGCATGTAAATACTCTAAAGATCCGGCAAAGATGAATATGGTGGAGAGTCTCAAAGAGAAGTGTAGCAAAACTGAGCTCAATGTAGTTGAGTATGTATTGTTTTCTAAAAATGGATTTACAGATGAAGTGGAGCAGTATCAAGATGAATCTATAACACTACTGTCTCATGATCATCTGGCTGGTCTGCTGGATGATCTAAGAGAAGAGGACCTGTTGGTCTATACCAACAGAAAGTACTAAGAAAAGTTACTAGGTGTATTCAAAATAATTTCTTTAATACAATGTTCGGACTAATTAGTAGTCCATCTTTTTATAAGTTCAAGGCCTAATTCAAACGGGAGGTCACCGGAAATACTATATTTTTCTACTTCGATCTGTATCTCTTCAGTAGTCATAGAGTGATAGTTTAGACTTTCATCTGAAGCTGATGGAGTGAATGTTTCCACATTACTCGCATATGTCATTGTTGTGATGACAGAGAGGGTGATTATACTTGCTACGGTCTTAAGATTCATGGTCTTATCCTTTAGTTATTTATTATACAAGGGGATTATATATTAAATTATTTAGGATGCATGTAGTAAAGGTGATTAATTTTTAACCATTTTTGTCTATAGACTTACTAGACATTGATTTTTCCTAAAATTTAGTGATTAAATATTAATCATATAGCTAAGTTTGTCCATTATGAGACTGTTGCTTTTTAAGTGCACTTCTTAAAACCAGGTATCCACCTACACCTGAGAGTATGGAACCCACAAGAATCCCCAGACGTTCATCAAACAGTAGGTTCACCCCCGTCTTTTCAAAAGAGAGTGAAGCGATAAAGAGGCTCATGGTAAAACCAACACCGGCGAGCAGAGAAATACCATAGAGAAGCTGCCAGTTGATCTCTTTAGGAAGATGAGCGATACCAAGTTTGACACCCATATAGCAAAAGCCGAAGATACCAACCTGTTTACCTACAAAGAGTCCTAGTGCTACACCAAGAGGGATAGGATGAAGCAGTGATTCTAGTGTAACATTTGAGAGTACAACACTGGCATTGGTAAAAGCAAAAAGAGGTAGGATCAAAAACGTAACAGATCGGTCAAGGTCTTTTTCAAGCTGTTTTAGAGGTGAACGCTCAGTATCTTTCTTTTTATTTGTTCTCAGAGGAATGAAAAAGGCGAGGATCACGCCCGCAAGTGTGGCATGTACACCAGACTTGAGTACAGCCACCCAGAGTATGAGTCCTAAGATAGCATAGGTTGTTATCTCTGTTGCCCCTCGTTTATTCATGATATAAAGAAGAAGTATCACTATCGATGAAACTATAAGGGCTGTCAGTGAGAGTTCAGAAGTATAGAAGAGGGCAATGATCACTATAGCACCGATATCATCAAAGATCGCCAGTGATGCCAAAAAGAGTTTGAGTGCTACTGGTACTCTTTTCCCAAGTAACATAAGAATACCTAGTGCAAAGGCAATGTCTGTGGCAGTTGGTATGGCCCACCCATTCATGGCTACAGGGTCTTTGTAGTTAAAAGCGATATAGATCACTGCTGGTACGACCATACCTCCAATGGCTCCTAAAAGAGGGAGTATGATCTTTTTAGGATGAGAGAGTTCGCCTTCTATGATCTCACGTTTTAGTTCCAGACCTACTGCAAGAAAAAAGAGTGCCATCAATCCGTCATTGATCCAAAGCAGCAAAGGTTTAGCTATTTCAAAAGTGCCTACACTGATCTTTACAGGTATTTCAATGAGCATGTTGTAGTAGGGCGAAAGCGGTGAGTTGGCAACGATCATTGCCATAGCAGCAGCAATAATAAGCAATACTCCACCTGCCGTATCATTATTAAATACCTGGTAGCGACTAATCTTATTATCTCTTTTCATAATATATTATTATAGCAAATACAATAAATAATAGCTTATATAGACGTAATAAGCTTTAATATTTAAGTAATATGCTACATACGCGGAGGTTGTATTTACATTTTATATGCTGGTTTGTATACTTCAAGATTGTGATAGTGTAAAGTTTATGTGTATACTACCATCGTCTAACGATGGTAGTGAAAAGAATAGAGTATTACTAAATTGTAAATTTTCTATTTTGGGCAGGTCTGACTTTTAGTACCTTCTACTGATCCAGTTAGTTCAAGAAATGCTCCAAAAGGACCCATGACTGACATTGCTTCGACCTTTGGTCCTGTAAACTTCAATTTACCTGACATCATGGCACCCATAGCACCACATCCAAATGATGCCTTACCCATACATGTCCAATCATCATCAGTGGCATTCATAATATAATCTACACTGTAGTCTGCTTTCTTTCCATCAGGTTTTCCACCATATTCACAAATGGCTTTCCCACTCTTATTAACAATATTTAGTTGTACTTTACTCTCTGTACCACATTGTGTTCTGTATATTTGGATGAGTTTGTATCCTCTGTCCTTGTTATTCTTTGCCCAATCTCCCAGACCTTCT
>Ga0180436_10006383_pt1 | contig 10246 bp, 8 predicted proteins | sample SS_ome_2_FD_132434 | JGI IMG/M metagenome (GOLD analysis project Ga0180436, IMG submission 132434) | Hypersaline lake sediment archaeal communities from the Salton Sea, California, USA - SS_3_S_2 metaG | ecosystem: Environmental > Aquatic > Non-marine Saline and Alkaline > Hypersaline > Sediment...
CGCTGCCGTCGCGCTCATCCACAATGCCGTCAAACGAGATGACGGCCTCCTCTTCGTCGCGGTAGCTGAGCAGCTCTTCGCCCGACGTGCCGGGCCGCGGCCGCAGGTTGAGGTAGAGCGCGTGCACCGTCTCGTCGACGCGCGCGCTGCTCGCCGACGATGCGCTGCTGGCGCTCCACAACAGCGACTGGTCGTCTTCGCCGGCGCCAAACGAGCCGACCGGCGGGCCGCGGTGCGAGCAGAGCGCGCTGCGCGCGCGCCGCATCTTGCGCGCCGTGTAGCGCCCGAGGCGCGGCCGTGCGCCCGAACTTGACGCGCCACTGCTCGTGCTCGAGCACGAATCAAAGCATCGCGAGTCGGTCATTTTTCGATTTTCGGTGCGCGGCCGACTGCGGATTTTGCCCAACCCAGTTGAAAAATGTAAAGTTTATGCGCGACCTTCAATTGCGATAGCGCTCGAGCAGGTCTCTCACACCGGCGCGAGTCATGGGTTTGGTGTGCGTCTCAAACGACAGCTCGTCCGAAACGCACTTGTGCGCGCCGCCGGCGTCGCTGGTGTAGCACGTCTCGCACAGGCTGTAGAAGTTGTTGGCAACGCAGCGATGCCGGCACACAAACACGGCGCCGACCGGTGTGCCCTGGCACCCGTCGCAGGTGTGGAACACGTGAGCGCGCTCGTAGAACGCGAGAAACTCGTGCGGACACTTTTCAGGGTGTCCCGGCTGCGAGCACGGCAAGAGAACCGTCTTGACGTCGCGCTCCTTGGCAAACGCCCAAGCTGCCTTGTTGATGCGAATCCGCTGGTCGCGGGGCGCAGCGCAATCTGGGCTGACCGCGTCCTGGGCATCAAAGCACATCAGCTCCTCGTCGGTAAAGTGTGGCCCGAGGCAGCCGCCGCAGCCGCCGGCCGGGTACTCGACGACGCCGGTGTCTTGTGGATCAAAGTCTCCGCCTGGTTCGCTGAGGACGACAAGCTCGTCGCTCATGCTTGGTCTAGAGTGTGTGTGTGTGCGCCCAATTTCACTCGCGCGCCGCGACAAACGGACAGGGCGCGAGCCAGCGCGCAAGTGCAGGCACGCGAGTCGCGGCGGGCCACGCGTCAAAGAGCGCCAAGAGCGCTTCGATCGCGTCGGGGTCGGCGATGGCGCGCCACGGAAGCTGCTGCGAGCGGCGGCACTGCGGGTCGTAGCACTGCTGGCGCAGCGAGAGGCGTGCATAGTCGATCATCAGGAAGATTGTGTTGCTGCGGTGCTCGCCGCGCAGAATGGCGCACTGGTGCGAGCGGCAATCGACGCGCAGCCACGGTCGACCGTCGAGCAGTTTGAAGGCGCGCGGATCGTACTCGGCGAGCGCCGCCTCGAGCGCGCCGCGCACGCTGGCGAGCGCGTCCATTTGCGCCGGGTCGACGTGCGCCGTCGACGTCAGGCTGACGCCGGCGCGCGGCGCGGCAGTGCCGCCGGGGCGCACACCGCGCGGCGCAGAGCGCGTCCGAGCGCCGTCGTGCTCGAGCACGCGAATGCGCGCGTCGGACGGCGCGTCGGCGCCGGCCAGCTCGTCGTAGAAGGCGTCGAAAAACGTGCTCGTCATCTCCATGCGCTCGTCCGAGTTGGGCAGCGGTACGCTGAACAGCGTGATGAGCGAGCGGCGCCAGCGCGCCTCGTCGATCGCGGCGCCGGCGTCGTCGACGGCGACGATCGAGCGCTCGGGCTCCTTGAGCTTGGTGCAGCGGTACATGCGCAGGCAGTGGTTGGCGTCGTAGACGCCAGGGTCGACGTAGTACTCGGCGAGCGGGTCGAACTGGGCGCGCATGCGCACGACCTCGGCGAGAAACGCACCGCAGTGCGACGCGTCGCGCCACACGGCGCCCGAGAATACGACGTGCATCGACCACTTGCTCGGCTTGTGCGACGTCGTGACAAACGGCGCCAGCTCGGCGTCGTACTTTTCGCGCGCGCGCCGCACCAGCGCGTCAGTGAGGCCGCGCGCGTTGCGCTCAATGGCGGCGCGCAGCGCGTCGGCGGTCGGCGCACACGTCGATTGCATGAGCGCGGCGTCGCGCGCCACGTCGACGCCAAACTCGTACTCGTAGTCGCAGTAGAGGCGGCACGGCGCGCCGGCCGGCACCACCTCGTGCAGGTGCCGCTCGCCGTCGGTCGCAAACGAGCCGAAGAAGCGCCGCAGCGCGTCAGGCGTCGCGGCGAGGAAGCGCCGCCCCAGCCGCTCGTGCTCTTGCGCCACCAGCATCATAGGCGTGAGACGCAGATCGCTCGTCTGCGTTGCATTGCGCCGCGCCCAGTCTCGCGCTCGCGCCAGCGGCGCGTCGCCGTCGCTCTTGTCGAAAAACTTGGCGTTCTGGATCACCTGGGCGGCGACTGCGGCGGCGGCTTCTTCGTCAATGCTCATCAGTGTCTGGACGGGTGTACGCGTGCCGCAAATTTTGTCTGGAGCCGAACTCAAAATATGAATGCGACTGCGCGTCGCGTTCGCCGGCGCTGGAGTTTCCCCCGCTGCGCGAGAAGGCTTACCGGCGGCGTAGCGAGGATGCCGAGTGGCGTGCGCGACTGTACGTGCTGGCGCGCACGTGGGCCGACCAGTGCGAGCACCTCGACGGGCTGCCGAGCGACGCGACGCTGCGCGTTCGCATTGCAACGCACTTTCAGCAGTACGTCGAGTACCACCACAAGTCGCTCGCAGAGCGCATAGGCGAGCAGATCAGCGAGTATCTGCTGGCTCTCGTCGAGTGGGACACCGAGCACGGCCTGATCAGCGCGTCGGACGAATCGGCATAAACAATGTGGTTTCCCGGAGCTTGGTTCAGACTGCGAGCGGGCGCGCGCGCACGATGAGTGAGTTTTGCGCCAGAGCGACCGACGTGCTGCGCATTGTGGCGATCGGCGTGCACGACGGCGCCCGGAGCGACGAGCTGCACGTGCTCTACGAAGCGGCGGTCCGCCGACTGGCGCTGTGCGTCACGGTTGATGAGCGCGACGCGCGCCTCGTTGCGCTGATGGTGCGCCAGCGCGTGCGTGCGCTTGCGCACATCGACGCCTTTGAGTGGTCGGCGGCACGCCGCGCGCTCCGCTCCGCCGACCGGCAGTTTGCAGCGCTCGTCGCCGACGTCCCCCGGCCCTTGTCGGCGGCGCACCCGTCGATGCACACGGCGCTGACCACCGGCGACGCCGCGACTGCCGGCGAGCTGGTCGGCGGCGGCGCGCCGGCGGGTGCCGACGAGACGCAGACGCTGCTCGAGCGGCTGCACGACCCGGTCACGCCGGCGCGCGAGCGCAGCTCGCTGGGCGCCGCTTTGGGCGCCGGCTTGGCGCGCCGAACCGCTGCGGCGCCACGCACGCCGCACGCGCTGCGCGCCGCGCACACCGGCGCCTCGGCGCCGCGCACCGCGCGCTCTCTGGCCGACGTACCGCAGCCGACGTCGGACGAGCGCTGGCTGGCCGAGTTCTACGCGCCGATCGAGGCGGCGGCCGGCGAGCGCGGGGCGGCGGCGCTGGTGCAGCGCGACGCCGCCAAGCGGAGCGTGAGCGTGACGGCGCTCGACGCGATGTGGCGCGTGCGCGCGCTCGATCTGGCGACGAGCGAGCAGCAGCTGGTGGCGGCCATCGAGGCGCGCGGCGAGTCGGCCGAGGAGGCGATGATCGAGAGCGCGCTCGAGGTCGACGCGCGCTTTGCCATGTCGCTCGTCGTGCTCGAGAGCGTCGTGCAGCTGGCGCGTGTCGGCGGCGGCGGCGCCACAGAAGCGCTGCGCTACGAGTATGCGCGCGTGGCTCGCCTCGTCGTGGTCTCGTGGGCCGTCGTCGCTTACGAGCGCATCTACCGCTGCGCCGCGGTCCAGCTCGGCACGCTGGCGCGCTTTGGCGCCGCGCGCGACACGGCAGCGCACGACGCCGGCGTCGAGCTGGCCGACGTGGTGCGCGCGCTGGCGGCGCGCGTCGGCGAAGAGTCGCGCGCCAGCAAGACGCTGCTCGACGACTTTTTCGTCGGCCTAGGCCGCGCGCTGCGCGACGCGCCGCTCGACGCCGACGACCGGCGCGCGCTGCTCGTCGCCGGCGAGTCGCTGAGCGTTCAGATGCGCGCCATTGCGGCGCACACGGCGTGCGGCGCGGCGCTGTTGGGCGCCGACGGAGCCGACGTCGGCGCGGCCGAACAGTTTGTCGCCGGCGGCAAGACGGTGTGGCGCGAAGCGGTCGGCCTGGTGGTGGCGCAGTCGATGGCGCTGGCGCGCGTCAGTGTGCTGCTGTTGCGCACCGAGCGCTGGTGCGCGTGATCACTAAAGGCCCCGATTCGGCGAGCGAGCTGGCAAACAATGAGCGGCGAAGACAGCGCAACGAGCGAGCAGCGGTGGGGTACGCGCGCCGAGTACACGACCCAGCTGCCGCGCTGCTTGTGCTTTGGCGAGCGGCCGTCGGCGCGCCAGGCGCGCACCGCCGCGCAGCCGCGGCCGCCGATTACGGCCGACGACGCGACGCACGTCGTGTGGGTCGCGTTTCTGCTCTACGACAACGACGAGTACGAGGGCGAGCGCTCGATGCGCGACTACCTGTTTCTGCCGATGAACCGACTCACGGTCATGCTGACCGGCGAAGACTTCATCCACTGTCAGATGGTGTTCTGGGACGCGCGCCAGCGGCGCTACTACACGTACAGTGTCGACGCGCAGCGACCGGTGCACGTGTGGGACCGCAAGGGCTTTCGCGCCGGCTGGAAGTTTGTGCGCCTGCGCGTCACCGAGCGCCAAGAGGTGTTGATGCAAAACTTTCTGGCGCGCCAGCTCGGCAAGCCGATCAACCGCTCGGGTCAGCTGACCGTGCTCTTCTGGCCGACGTCGGGCCGCGGCGAGTCGTGGTTCTGCTCCGAGCTCGTCACGGCGGCGCTCGACGAAGCGGGCCTCGTCGACTACGAGGCGTGGCACGACGTCACCAAGCCGGCCGACGCCGCGCCGCACCACATCTTCCACTACCTCACCGAGCAGTGCACGCGCTGCGTCGTCGAGCTGATGGCTGGCAATCCGGTCCAGATCACCAGCGTGCACGAGCGCGCCGCGTCGCGCGGCTCAATCGCCATCCGCCGCGGCCAGCTGCCGCAGGCCGTCGCCGACTTTGCCGAGCGCGGCGCCGTCGCCAACTTCATTGCCGCCCTGCCCGTCTCGACCGCCGCGCCGGCGCCGCAGGCCGCGCGCCGCACCAGCCCGCCGCTCTACTACCAGCAGTCGAGGGGACAGGCGCAGCAGTCGGTGGCGCCGCCTGCGGCAAGCAGCAGCGCGGCGCGTCTGGGTTCGTTGATTGTGAAAAAACCCAAGCGGTAGGGGCGCGCGAGGGCGCACTTGTGCATTCAATCGAGTCTGGCGCTCCAATCGCGCGCCAGCGCGTCGAGCAGCGCGACAAAGCGCTCGCCGGCCGGGTCGTCGGGCGCCGCGTTGAGCTCGGGCGCCGCGTCGCAGAAGCGGTCGATCGAGTCGAGGTGCGCCTCGAGCTGCTCGGGTTCGCCGTCGAGCTCGGCGTCGCGCATCCACAGCTCTTCGAGGAAGTAGAGGTCGGCGAGCAGCGACTTGTCGCGCGCCGCCACGAGCGCGAGCACGAGCAGTCCGAGTGTCTCGTGGCGCGACTCTCGCCGCAGCGCGCCGGCGCCGAGCGCCTCGAGCGTGTAGCGCGACGCGCCGCTCCAGCTCGGATAGCGCGTCGCAGGCTCGTGCGCTTTGGCGCGCAGCAGCGCGTCGAGGCGGGCGCGCGCGTACGTCTCAAACTCGTACATGTGCACGTCGGCCACGTCGATGCGCGCTAGCGCGCCCAGCAGCGTGTCGGGCTCGCGCGCCACCACCACCGACGGGCGGACCGGCGGTGGCGGCGGCGGCGGCTCGCTGCCCGCCGACTCGACCGACGCGTCGGGCGTCGGTGGCGCGGGCGGACGACGGCACACGGTCAGCACGCGCCGGCCGCGCTCCGCGGTGCGCAGCGCCGACGCGCGGCCGAACAGCAGGCCAATCCGGTCGCCGTCAGTTGCTAGCGCGTCGTCGCTGGCGACGTGTTCGTGCAGCGACTCGGGCAGAGCATCGAGCGGCACGTCAAAGCGGCGCAGCTGGGTGAGCATCTGGGAGTACGGCGCCTGGTGCGTGATCTCAAAGCCGAGCGAGAACGCGCGCTGCTGGAGCACGACACGCAGCCAGGTAAACTCGTCGGTGCGCGTGTCGGGCGGCGCAAGGCGTGCGGCGCGCTCCTCGCGCTCGTTGCGCAGCTCGATGCCATCAAACGCCTCGCACAGCGCCGGCTCGTCCTCGTCGTCGCTCGCGCTGCCCGCCTGCGCGTCGGGCGGCGTCGACGAGCCGCTCGACCGGATGCCGGCTGACGCCTGCGAGTCGAACGAACCGGACGACAAGCCGGGCAGCGACGACGACGACGACGACGACGACGGCGCGTCGTTGGACGACGAGTCCAGATCGATGCCGCTCGGCTCGCTCTCCGCCGAACCGCTCTCGATATCGGCCTCGTCCACCTCGATTGCCTCGGACGCGTCGTCGGAGAGCAACGAGAGCGAGTGCTGCGAATCAAACGAGTCGGACTCGCTTGCCAGCGGATTGCGCAGCAGCTCGTCGCTGTCGTCGTCGTCCACCACCGCCACGCGTCGAGGTGGTGGTGGCGGTGGAATGGTGCGTCGCTCGAGATCGCGTGTCAAGTCGTGGACGAGAAAGGTGCGGAGTGTGGGTCGGGTGGCGAGCGCGTCAAAGAGACGTGCGCCAACGAGCCGGCGCGCCGCGCTCGACTCGGGCGGCGCGATGCCGACGCGCTCTGGCAAGTCGTCGGCTCGCAGAGCGTAGCGCGACGCGGCGGCGAGCGGCAGGGCGCGCGATCGGAGCTGGCGCGCCAGCAGCGCTTCGGCGGTCGGCCGGACCACGACGGTGATGAGCGCCACGGTGTCCGAGTCGGGCGCGGCGCGCCAGTGCGGCACAAGCACGCCGTGGTCGGCGGCGTGGTCGGCGCGCGCCTCGACGCGCAGGCGCAGATTGAGCAGCGCCGAGACGCGCGTGCCCGTGCGCGTGCGCTTGTTGGCGTGCCGGACGACGCGCCGCAGCGTGGCGGCGAGCCACGCGGCGTCGAACAGCTCGAGCGGATTGGCCTCGAGCGAGCGCGCCAGCGCGCCGCGCATCGCATTGTCGGCCGGCGTGTCGCTGTGGAACGCGCCGAGCGGCAGTCGGTCGCTCGCCGCGCCGCCTTCGTCGGCCGCCGGAAAGCCGGCGGCGAGGCGTGCGTCTTTGGCCGACTGCCAGACGACACGCCGAGCACTCATTCGCGGTCGGCGTGTAAGGCAATGCAAACGACAATGAGATGCTAGAGCAGCGCGCGCGCCAATCGCATTCCCATTGGCCGCCAAGCATGGAGGGCGGGCTCAACGACACGGTCTTTGGCGTGCCGGCGGGCGACTGGACGTGGCGCTACGTGTTCGCCTACGCAGTGCTCGTGGTGCAGGTCGGCTGGGCGACGCTGATGGCGGTCGGCGCGCTCGGCAAGATCGGCGAGTTTGGCCTGCTGCCGTACGTGTGTCACTTTACCAACTGGTCGTGGACCGCCCAGCTGCTGTTCTACTACGCGACGGCGGCGGCACCGTTTGTGCTGACCGGCATCATCGACGAGCGGAGCTCGGTCGGCGCGCTGACGCGCGCGCTGCTCGTGCTCGCGTTCTTCCCGCTCAACGGCGTCATCTTCACCGTCATGTTTGTCGTCTCGGTTCTGCTCGGCACCGGCTCGCCGTTCCTGACCGACATCTTCACCAAGTACCCGCCCGAGATCGTCTTCCTCGGCAACGATCTGATGCACTTTTGGCCGATCGTCGTCCTGCTGCTCTACTTCATCGTCTACCGCAAGCTTATTGCCTACTCGCTCAACCGCGTTCTGGTTGCCTACGACATCATCGAGTCGCCGTGGCGCTTCACACTCTTCATCGGATATCAGGCCTACGGCGGGGCCGGCATTGCATTGGCGATCTACTCGCTCATCTTCGACCCGCGCGAGGTCTACGAGAGCGATCAGCCGATTGTGGTCGGCGTCGTTGCGGTCGCAGTCTCGCTGACTATCTTCAATCTGACGCCGCTGCTCATCGTTTTGGCGCTCGGCGTCGCGTCGCCGGTGCGCTACTCGCGCGCCTGGCTGCTGCGCAATGACGTGGACCCACGACTGTCGCCCGCCGACGACTCTAGGAGAGTGAAAAGCTACTGATTCACTTGCGCTTGTGCACTCTGTAGGCGCCAAACGACGCGCTCGCGCGCCCAGGAACCGCCGCCGCCGCCGCGATTTGCGGTACCGGTGACGCCAACCTCGTGCTCAATGCCGATGCACCGCGCACAATGAGCGACGCCTCCTCTGGCGTCTCTGACGTGGACAGCGAAAAGTAGGCGAGCGACGTGGTGATGTACATGGCGTCGATGAGCAGGAAAGCAATTGCGATGAGTGAGAAGGTGAGCGCGAGGATCGACCCGAGTGAGACAAACGCAATGTCAAAGTCGGTCATGGTGATGCGCAGCAAGAGCGCGAGCAGGTCGAGCACAAGCTGTCCGGCGGCCAGCAGCAGCAGCAGGGCGGTGTACCAACCTCCGCGCACACCGTATGAGATTGCGTACAGGGCGATCAGGATGTGAGACGCGTGGAACAGCGTCAGGCCGACGATGGGGTCGCCAAACGAGACAAAGACTGCGATGGGCAGCAGAAGGACCGCGGCACCGACGAGACCGAAGAGTGCAGTCAGACGGATTGCGTTGGACTCCTGCTGCAACAGTCGACGCCGCACAACCTCGCGCTCGGCTGCTGGGTCGGCTGTTTCGTCGCGCAGCGCGTTGGCGCGTTGGTTGAGCGCGGCGATCGTCGCCCGGAGGCGCCAGACTGCGATAAGGTAGAGCGCGTCGATGACGAGAAAGAACAGCACAAAGAGAATGAAGAAGAAACTGTCAAAGTCGCCCGAACCGACTTGCGTCACGCGGATGATCAGTTGCACGAGGTCGAGCACTGTCTGGGTGGCGGCGAGTACGAGCGCTGTCGTCAGCGCAATGCCAAAGCGCACCGAGGCGTAGCCGGCGATGGGCGCTATGAGCAGATGTCCTGCGCTCAACAGGAGCAGAGTCTCGGTGCCGCGGTCGTTGCCGAGAAACGCGAAGAGCACGAACACGGTTGCGACGGCAAAGCTGAAGCCAATGGTTGCCACGATACGCAGGCCGGTCGTCTCGCGCTCCAGATCTCGCCGGCTGACAATACCTAGAAGGTCGGGGTCGCCGGCATCGGCCGACTCGGTCATTGCTTGTTCGTGTTCTGCGCGATTTGTTCTGCTGATATGACCCGCTCGTATATCGACTCGTTATACGAGCCAGGTGCGCAACCAAGAAGCGGAGGCGGAAGCAATGAGTGCACTCGATGGCCAGGTGTTGCTTGACGCGCTCAACTTTGTGTTCGCAAGCAATGCGATCAAGGCGCTGTTCGTAGTCGGCGTTGCGGTGCTGTTCTTCTGCATCTTCATGTTCGGCAGCGTGGCTCTGGTCTACTTGCTCGCGTTCTCGTGGGCCGGCTTCGAGGAGGATTTCGACGACGGCGACGACGAAGAGTTTGCGTTCGACGAGTTTGACGTCGTCGACAGTGTCAGCGACGAGCTCACAGTCATCTTCGCGACGCTGGCGGCGCTCGGCTCCATGCTGGCCGGCATCGTGGCCTCGGTGGCCAACAACGTGGCGCAAAACTTTCTCACCTACCTCGTGTTCCTGCTCGCGTTCAGCGTCATTGTGGTGTGGGACGCGTGGCACAATCTGGCGCTGCAGGCGGTGTCAGAGACGCTCTCTTGCTTTGTCTACCCGGTCGTGCGCACGCTGGTGCTGCCGGTCGCCAACATCGCGGCGCTTGTCTCCGGCGCTGTGTTGCCGGTGGTCAACATCGCGCGCCAGCTGATTGTCAGCGTAACCTCGGAGACGCTGTTCGACTCGCTCACCTGTGCCGGCGAAGCCGCGCTCGAGGTTTTGCGCTTGCTCTCTGCTGCTCTGGTGCTGCTCGGCCAGGCTCTGGTTGCGTGGCTGCAGACCGACGCCGGAGGCGGCTCGCCGCTCGACGTCGGGCCCGACTTTGGGCCGACAGGCCTCGCGCTGGGCCAGGCCGTCGCATCGCTTCAGGTGTTTGTCGACTGCGCGTGCATGCCGCTGTCCGACATATTCTTCACGCCGCTGTTCGGGCCGGCACGTTCGCTCGAGTTTGCGGCGGCCGTCAACGGC
>Ga0180436_10006385_pt1 | contig 10243 bp, 6 predicted proteins | sample SS_ome_2_FD_132434 | JGI IMG/M metagenome (GOLD analysis project Ga0180436, IMG submission 132434) | Hypersaline lake sediment archaeal communities from the Salton Sea, California, USA - SS_3_S_2 metaG | ecosystem: Environmental > Aquatic > Non-marine Saline and Alkaline > Hypersaline > Sediment...
CAACTCGACAGTGGCCCACCTCCCTGGGAAGCTCCGCAAGACGGTACGGCGCACGGCGGGGAAGGGACCGGCAGGAGCCCTGGTGAATCTGGCAGTCAGCATAGTCACTGGTCTCCTGGAGGCGGTGACGGTAGCTCTAGCCACGCTGGTCAAGTCAGTGCTGGGGCATAGGGGGGCGATGCACTCCCTGACGCTAGCCGTTGGGGTAGCGGTGGGGGCGACGATGGGCGCACTGACTCTCGATGCCATCGCCGAGGCCAACTGGGCGTTCAGAGTCCCTGCGCTGGTGGGGCCGGCGATGGGGGTAGGGTACATCACGCACCTCATCACCGATGCGATGACCAAGACGGGGGTACCGCTTCTGTGGCCTCTGAGCAGCGAGCGCATCCGGCTCCTGCCGAAGGGGCTGTCGGCCAAGACAGGGGGCGTCATTGACTGGCTTGTGATGTTCCTCTGCTATGCAGCGACGTTCGGATTGATCCTGAACGGTATGGGGTGATAGGGAGTCCGTGGGCAGGCGCGCCGGCGCGGGTCTGTCAAATGAGAACGCTGAAGCAGCATAAACGCTAATATCAGGAGGTCATAAGGATGGCTACAGCACCTACGATGCAGGAGGTAACGTTTCAGACCGGGCCTTATGGCGAGATCTTCCCTTTGCCGCTCTTGGCGGGGATGACGGCCGAGGAAGCATTGGAACAGCTGGTCAAGGACAGCGCCGAGATGGGGCACCCCTTCGATCCTCCCTCTCGGGGCCAGTATGTAGAGGAGATGGCGTTCAGGGGTGAATGCCACGTTCACCAGCAGCGGCTGCCCAAGGCGATGTCCGGCGAGATGGCCGACGTGCCCGAGGCGACAGCCCTGCGGCGGGCGGTGATGGACCTCGGCCACAAGATGTCGCTCCGTCCCTTCGGTATGGAGATCCTGGAGTATGCCAGCTTCGCGCCCGTGCTTCAGTATCTCGGGGATGACCGCTGGCAGGTAGGACTGGAGGAGCATGGGCGTGTGAAGACGTTTGAGACGGACGATCCCGCCAAGGCGGTCAAGGCCGCCCAGCGCGTCTTCAAGACGTGGGCGGACGAGGATGACGATGGTTGGATGGACATGGCCGAGAAGGCGATGGAGGAGTATCCACGCTCGCTCTTCCACAGCTACTGGGCCCGTCAGATCCGCAAGAACCGGGTATGGGATCGAGGTGGAGGGTTTGTCCTACACCTGCAGGACAACCACTATCGGTTCCGCCTGGAGTTGCCCGATGGTGGTGTTCGGCTGTTCAAGACGACGGGTACTCGCGGCGTACACATCACCGATGCGGTAGCGCGGAGGGCCGGTGTTGAGCCGCGCTTCCCCTATTCGCCAATGGTGAAGGTGTGGTTGCGGGAGGAGGAGGGAATCGCGGTCCCGGAGCACAAGAGCCCCTTCACGGAACCGCTGACCCGATGGGACATCGGAGATGTCAAGGTCAAGATGCTTCCCGAGAAGCAGCAGTTCGTTCTTGAGGACGCGGAGGGCAATCACTACGTGATCCGCATAGAGGGTAAGAAGCACCCCGAGTTCGTGCTGCGCCAGATCAAGGATGGGAAGCCCGACGACTCACGGGTGCTGGCACACACGGCCATTGAGGCACCCTTCAAGCAGTGGCTGTCGGATGTGGGGCGGACGACGATCCCCACGTGGTTCGTTTACGAAGCAAAGCTGGGCGGGAGAGTCCAAGAGGAGGGCTAAGATATGGTTTGCGACACTGGAGTTCACGCAACTGGAGAATGCCTGGCCCAGAAGAGCGGTGTCCCGACCGCAGCCAGCCAGGGTACGTGGTCGTCGGTAGGCGCTGAGCTGCCGCATTGTCCTTTCTGCGGGGCCTTCGTGTCGCCATCTACCGGCGTATGTAACAACCGGGCACGGTGCGGGCAGTATGGCAACCGGGTCAGGGAGCCGATGGGGTGGCCGCCTGAGAACGTGCGCTTCACGATGGACAAGGAGAAGTGGGGCCAGCCTGTGACGATACAGGGCCCGGCGCAGCAAACTCAGTCAGCGGGGGCGCAGCCACAGGTGCAGGCTCAGCAGGCGCAGCAAGCGGGGGCGCAGCCGGTGCAACCGCAGGCGCCCGTGCAGTCGACGGGACCTCAGCCGGTGCAACCGCAGGGGGGAGCTGTACCCGATGTGTCCGTCGCGGCGATGCAGGCAGCGCAGCCTCCCGTCAACCCGCAGATGCAGGCGTTCGCTCAGATGCAGCAGGAGGCGCAGAGTGGGAATCCGGTCCAGCTCGAGCCGCTGAACGGGGGATCGACACTCGACGAGAAGCGGCAGGAGGTGGAGAGCAGACTGCAGGAGGTCATCGACAACTTTGGTGCCCAGGCGCTCGACGAAGACGGCAATGCGAAGGGCAGGTATTTGACCCGCTACGGCCTGGTGCAGGAGTACCAGGATGCCAAGAACGAGCTCGATGAGCTCGAAGCGGCGGGCAGTGAGGACCAGTTCATCGACCTGGGCGGGATTGATTTGGACATCGACCAGCCCGAAGACGGCGTTGACCTGACCAAGAAGGACTACTGGGGCGTCTACGAGTACGGAGATGGGACGAAGAACGGCACACAGCAGATGCTTCCATGCTCGCGCCTATACTACGATGTGGGGCGCCGATGGGGGGCCGGGAGCGGTGTGGCCGCGAAGAGAGGGCGGAAGTCGAACGCCGCGACTACGGCGGGATCTATTGCGCCCATAGCGGTGGATATGCTGGCCCACAACCTCTCCGAGGAGACCGTTGTGGAGCAGGATGGTCTCGTGCTCTGGCACGGCGACACGTTCAATGGGCCGCACAGCCCAGCCAAGTGCCCTAACTGTGGCAAGTTCGTGAGCCCCGGCAAGCCCTGTAAGCATTGTGGTAACAGTGGGGGTTTCGCCGCCGTGTACGACAGGGAGACGAACGAATCGGCGTGTTTCGTGCAAGGGTGCCCCGGGGTCGTCAACGGCGAGCCTTGCCCTCACCAGATGGGCGTACGGTTGGCCGCTTCCCTGTTGGACGGTGAGAGTGGGGAGTATCGGAGTCAGTTTTCATCAGCCCTTTACAAGCTCGAACAATCCAAAGGTACCGCCAGGGAAATGTCCGCTGTCCACGCCGCTGACGCTGCCTACGTGCTGATGAAGGAAGTTTGGGCTGATGAGCCGATGACGTTTGGCGCCAAGGGTGCTGCTGAGAGGGCCGGTCAGGTGTTTGGCCCTCTGACGAAGTCGGTCGGGAGCGAGGAAGAGGAGAAGAGCGTCACGGAGCGCATCAGGGAGGCATTGGGAGATCCAAAGCCCCCTGTGCCGTCGTACAGCAAGAAAGAGCCAGCGAAGCACAGCTCATACTTCGTGATGACGAACCAGGTTCGAGATACGATGCAGATGATAGGTGGCGCGCTCCGCATCGGCTACAGCCCCAACGTACGGGGTATGGAGGGACGGTCGCTCGGCTTCTACGGCCCTCCTGGAACGGGCAAGAACGAGATGCTCAGGGAGGCGGCGGCGACTATGGAATTGCCCTACCGTGAGATCGACCTGGGCCGTGGATCCGACCTGCAAGCCCTCATCGGCGAGGTCGTGCTGGAGCCGGATGGGAGGGGCGGCACGCGGTCAGTGGCCAAGCTGGGCCCTCTCGGGAAGGCATTGACACAGGGTGAGGTGGTGGCCTTGAATGAGATCATCCACACCGACCCCGACTCCCAGACACTGCTGCACCAGATCACACAGGAAGGCAAGATCCAGCTGCACAATCCAGAGGGTGCCGATCAGGTGTACGACGTGCATCCTGCGTCGATCCTGGGCGTGACCTGGAATCCGAAGGGCGGCATGCAGGACCGGCCGAGCGAGGCGCTGTACTCCCGCCTGCAGAGTCGGCGTGTGGGCTATCCGGAGGCGAAAGAGGAGCAGCGGCGGCTGGCAGGCTGGGCGGAGGGTATGGGACTGCCGAACGTGGATGAGAGGAGTGTCGAGAGGACGATCACGTTCGTGAACGATCTCCGCGAGCTGTCCGTGCGGGGTGGGCTGGACGTGCCCCCCACGTTCCGGGACGCGCAGCGGTTCGTGACGCAGTGGAAGCTGACGGGGAACATCGACCAGGGGCTTGAGCAGATGCGGGGCCTGGCATCCCAGTTGGACGATCATGACTTGCAGTGGGGCGAGGTGACCAACTTGTTCGAGCGCAGCTTCGGCGACCTGGTGGCGTAGGCGAAGCAAGGAGAGGCTATGGTCTGTGACAACGGAGTGAGGCAGAGCGGGCATTGTATGGAGGCGGCCGACGGCGTGCCAAGCGCAGCTGTAGAAGGCACGCTGTCCCTCAACGGGGAAGGGCCTGCGCACTGCCCGATCTGCAAAGCCTTCGTCAGCCCCGGTGAACCCTGCAAGCGGTGCATGCACCTCAATCGTACCAGGCGCACGGACACCAGGGAGGCGGTGCAGGCGGGTGCCCAGATGGGATTTGACGATCCGTTGAACAACCCAGTAGCCGAGCGGATCTACAGCCGCTACGCCTCGGTGGTGACACGGCAAGACCGGCGGGTGAGCCTGCGGTCAGGGGGCGGATTCTCGACCGACCTCCAGGGGCAGATCAACGTCGATCCTCACCCTCTGGGCCCGGATGGAGCCCTCGAGGACCAGATCATCGCCACGTGGGGAGGCATCGAGCACGAGCTGGCCCATGAGGCGTGGTCCCCTCGGGGCATCCTCCACGCTGCTGGGAGGATCGCCCGCGGGCAAACAGACCACAAGTATTCAGGGTTCTCGGGTGAGGATCTATCCGAGGGCGCCCGTCGACAGATCAAGTCGTGGCTCAACATCATCGAGGACGGGCGCGTCGAGCGTCTCCTGCAGGAGAACGTGCCAGGTGCATTCAAGCGCGTACGGGCCCAGGACATCCTCTCTTCCCGCTGGGACGAGCGTGTGGGCAAGGGTGTGCCGGTCTACTACGAGGTCGTCGGGGCGTCGCTTTACGACGCACTGCCCAACTTCGCCGTGCAGCGGGAGACGTACAAGGCGATGAGCCCGGATGCTCGCAGGATATTCGACCGCATCCGTCCCACCATCCAGGAGGGCGTCACCAGTGACGCCGCGGGGGCATTGAAGGCCGCGGGGAAGATCCTGAAGGTGCTGGATGAGGAGGGCATCTTCAAACAGCGACAGCAGGTGCCGTCCAACGTCCAGGTCCATGACTACACAGGCTCAGATGATGCCGACGGCAAGAGTGCGCCCTCGGAGAGTGCGTCCATGCCGGTGCCGGTCAACGCCAAACCCTCGAAATCCTCTGATGAAGAAGGCGATCAGCAGGGTGAGGAAGGTGGGCAAGGCGCGCAGGGCAAGCCGCAGCACTGCCCGAGGTGCGGCGCCTTCGTCGACAAGCATGGGAACTGCACCAACTGTGACTGGAAGGCTCCACAGGGGCAAGACAGCCAGGGTGGAGAGGGTGGGGGCGAGGCTGATGGTGATGACGACAGCGAGGGGTCACCAGGTAAGGGCGGCGGTGGCGAGAGCCAGGATGATGGCAGTGAGGAAGGCGAAGGGCAGGGGGGCGGAGACGCGGCAGGCGATGAGGGGGACAGTGATCCGTCTGGCGGGCTCGGCACCGGGTCCGGTGATGACGAATCGGATACCGGGACCGATGCAGGGTCGAGCGGCGGGGCCGGAGATGACGAAGGCACGGAGTCCAGCGACGCTGACGCCACCGAATCCGACAATGCCGGCACGGAGTCCAGCGACGCTGACGCCGGTGATGATGCAGGTGGAGAGTCCAGCGACGCAGGCACCGGTGAAGGCAACGCGGGTGAAGGCAGCGCCGGCGCAGGATCCGGAGAAGAGAGTGGCGCTGAGGGTGCCGATGGCACCGATGAAGATGCCTCTGGGGGGAGTGACCACGCGGGCGGGAACAGCACTCAGGGAGGTGGGGACAGCAGTCATAGTTCCGGTGGGGAATCGCCTGCCCCCGGCGAGGCAGGGCAGCAGGGCGAGGAGTCCGGAGACTCCCTCGACGACACTGGTGGAGACGAGAACCTAGACAATCTGGAGGACTTCCCCGAGTACAGTGACGATGATCTGGAGGATGTCCAAAGCGAGGTCGAGGACGTCCTGGATGCCCTCCGTGATGAGGCGGCGCGGACGTATGCAAATGCCGTGCGTGACTACGCAGAGGAGACGTCCCGCCGAGATGCACAGAAGATCCACGACGGCAGTGCCTCAACGGTCGATGTGCAATTCGCAGAGGGAGAGCGAACCCAGTTGAGCATCAGGAACGGGGAGAGATACGATCCCGGAGAAGGCAGACTGCAGGCGGTACAGGACTTTCGACAGACCTACGCGGGTGCAGCCCGGCGCTTCTCGCGGGAGCTGCAGACGATCAAGTCGGATGTTCGGGCCGACAAGCCTTTCCAGCGACGAGGACGCTTCGACCGCAGGAGGATGAAGGCGGCTGTTAAAGGTGATGACCGTGTGTACTACAAGCGCGGGACGGACCTCGATCAAGACATCGCCGTGGCTATCCAGGTAGATCGCAGCGGCTCGATGATGGGGGCACGGATCGCGGAGGCTGTCAAGGCAGCGACGATCACGTCGATGGCCTTGGAGCAATCCGACATCCCCTACGAGATCCGTTCGTTCCGTGGTCACAATAGCGGAGAACACGTCCTTCACAAGGATTTTGCCAGTCCGAAGGCAAAGGACGAGGATCTGGCGGAGATGCTGTCCGTGAATGGGTCGACGCCTATGAAGCGGGCGGTCGAGGTCACGCGGGCATCACTGTCCGTCCGGGAAGAGGGGATCAAGCTGGCCTTCATTCTGGCTGACGGAGCCCCTAACGGATACTACAACGATTCGGAGGGGGACGGCAACGGGTACATCACACCAGTCCGAAAGACGTTCGATGCGATGGAGGAGAAGGGGATCACGCCCGTTCTGGTCTTCACTGCCTCGGATGAGATAGACTCCTATGCAAGGGAATCGCTGGACAAGCTCGCTGGTCGTGGGCGATGGGTGCATGTGAGATCGCCTGCCTCCCTACACAGGATCGTGAGCGACCGGATCAGGGACATCTACCGCAATGCCGAACGAAGCCGGGGGTGACAGTAGGATGGTTTGGGTGAATTGGTTTGGCGCTTGGCGGGAGCCCCGATACCGACGGTATCTGGTCTTGGTAGTCGTGGTGGCCCTCACGCTGGGTGGCTGTGCAATCTACTTCAACCGTGCGGCGCAGAGGGAGTGCGGTGGGGACTGGTCCTATGAGACTCGCTGTCCTCCGCTGACAGTCTGCGACGTCGACGAGGACGTACCACTGCGAGGGGGACATTGTGTCCCGTGGTGGACGTATGTACTGGGCAGGCGCTGATGTCTACCCTGTGGACTTGAGTTACTAAGCGAACACAGATTACCTATGGTTTGCGATAGCGGACTGAGACAGAGCGGTCACTGCATGGAGACCGCTGATGGCGTGTCGGGGGCTGCGGCTGACTCGGTATGGCCGCAGCGCCTTCAACCACGCCCCCGCTGCCCGCGATGCGGGGCGTGGGTCTCGGCGGTGGGGCGATGCAAAAACCCCGAGTGTCCCAAGCAGGGCGAAGAGGTCGTCGACATGGCAAAGCGGCACATCCTGGCGCGTTGTCAGACCGATAACCTGGGGGATGCAACGGCCGCTTACGTCGAGCACGCGGCGTACCAGATGAGCTACGAGGGCCTTCCCGTAGCGGACCGCGAGCACAACCCCTTTGAGGAAGGAGACGGACGATACACCGTGTTCAACGAGGCAGTCTTGAAAGGAAAAGAAGATTTGGAGGCGGACGCTGAGGTCGTGCGAGTGATCATGGAAGGACCGGATGGAAGTGCTACACCTTCAGAGCAAGAGGGATCAGAAGAGGGCGACGAGGGCCCCACGGTCACCCTTGCTGATGTGCGGTCCGCGGTTGGTCGGGGGTGGCGAGTCTCGACGTACGACAACTGGGAGCCGCCGGAGAACGATCCCCACGCGGAATGGGACGAAGCCCTGAGAGCCGGACGTGACTACATGGTCGGCTCAGACGTGCCCCTGGATGAATACGTGAAGCGTTATCGCTCCCCGATGCGGCGATGGCAGCAGGTGGCCTACGAGTGGGCCCGGAAGCACCCCAACCGCATGTTGATCGTGGTGAATGCCTCTAACTCCTGGGAGGTCTACAAGCGCGGCGACTACGTGGAGCTTGGCTTGCCGCATCACGATGCCGGGGGCGAGCGCCACTACATCTCGCGGGACGGCAAGACCAAGGTCCGTGTCAATCAGGACTAGGGAGAGGGGCTGATAACGGCAATGGTATGCGACAGCGGGCTACACAAGAGCGCCGAGTGCCTCGGGGGAGCGGATGGCATTCCGGACGCCGTGGTGCGCAATGCGGCATCGGGTCTGCGCCAACGGACGGCAGCGGGGCTCACAGGGCGTCCGCGCTGCCCTCGCTGTCAGGCGTGGGTCACGACGGACGGACGGTGCAACAATCCCAAGTGCCCCAGGGACGGGCAGTCAGTGGTCAACAGGACCGAGTACAATCTTTTGATGCGCTGCTCTGCTGGCACACTCGACGAAGCCACGGTTGGAGACGTTGAGGATGCAAGCTACCAGATGGCCTACGAGGGTTTTCTGATGGGCCCCGATCAGAATCCCTATCCCGAGGACGATGACCGATACGTGGCGTTCAATCAAGGTGGGCTGAAGGGCACGCAGGATCTGGAGGCTGACGGGGGAATGGTCGAGAGCGAGCGGATGAGCGCGAAAAAGGTGGATGAGCTGCTGAACCAGTATGCGGTAAACAGATCCCCCAATCGACGACGTGATTTCGAGTGGGTGGAGGGCATAGATACCTGGGCCTACGACACGCCGGACGACGTTTGGGACATGGTCTTTGAGTCGCACCCCGCAGACGACGTGGCCATCATGGCGACGCCGGTGAGGAAGTTCAGCGAGTTGGCGGAAGAGATAGAGGCAGCGTCACCCGAGGACGTGGAGAATCCAACGGATACCCTCTACGCCCCCGTTCCGGATGAGGCCAGGGCGTTGGGGATCGTCGGCCAGCACCTGGACCAGATCGGACCGGCTTCAGACGTTGAAGGGGCTCGCAAAATCCAGGCAGAGTTGCAGGTGGCGATTGCTCAGGCCCGGGAAGGGCGCTGGGACTCGGTGTTGGACCTGGTTGGAGCTCAGTTCGACAATGGGGGAGGGGGGCGCGTCAAGATCGTCAACGTGTCACCATGGCCTCCTGGGGTGGACCTGCGCTGGGCTGCCCTTCCTGCCGCTGCTGTTCGGTCATGGAGGCGGCATGCAAGTATCGTCGTGAAGAAGATGAGCAAGCCGAGTGTCCGCATTTTGTTCGAGGAAAGAGAGCCCGAGGAGTGGCGCGAGCAGTGGGTCCGGCCTGCTGTCTCTCTCGGTCCGGCTGAGCCCCCAGAGCCCTTTGAAGAGAACATCGAGCTGATCGACCAGTATGAACGGTTGGGGTTCAACAACGGCCCCCAGCACTATCCAGCCCGCACGTACAAGGTGCAGCTGGCCATGCCGCCCGGGGAATCTTCGACGTTCGATGTGCTGACGCGGAAGGCAGAGGATCGACTGCGGGAGACCGAGGAACAAGTTGTCAGCAAGGGCGAAGTGGAGCCGGTAACCCTGGAGGTTGAACGAAGACCCGATGGGATCGCCTGGGTGACGGCGCAGTTTGATGTCGTGCGTACCAAGCCGGTATGGTGACCCATGACCTGTGATCGCTGTCTAACGCATACGGCAGAGGCAATGGGGGCGGGCGGCGTGCCGAGCGTCGGCGCGGCGTTCGCGCTCGAGTCCCTCGAGGACGGGGAGCGCGCGCGGGCCGTGACGGACCGCGGCGGGGTGGCGCTCTTCGAGCGGCTCCGGCCGGGGGCTTACCGGCTCTGGCGTGCCGAGGCCGGCGGCGCCTCGACGTCGGGCTGGGTGCTGCGCGTGGAGGAGGGCGTGGACGCGGAGATCCTCGTCGACGCCGCGCGCGCGGTGCGGGTCGAGGGCGTGGTGCTCCGGGCCGGGAAGCCCCGCGCCGGAGTGCGCCTGGAGTTCGTGCGGCCGGAGGGACGGGACGCGGCGGGGCGGCGGATCTCGCGGGCCACGAGCGACGCCGAGGGACGCTTCGTCGTCGCCGACGTCGAGCCCGGGGAGCACCTCGTCCGGATCCGGACGCCCGGCGGCGGGATCCGTCTGGCGCCGGAGACGATTCCCGAGGTGCCGGTCCATCGCATGGAG
>Ga0180436_10006387_pt1 | contig 10241 bp, 9 predicted proteins | sample SS_ome_2_FD_132434 | JGI IMG/M metagenome (GOLD analysis project Ga0180436, IMG submission 132434) | Hypersaline lake sediment archaeal communities from the Salton Sea, California, USA - SS_3_S_2 metaG | ecosystem: Environmental > Aquatic > Non-marine Saline and Alkaline > Hypersaline > Sediment...
GCACGGCTGGGCGTCGACGATTCGGCCCAGGACGGGTCCTAGCTCGTGCGCAGGCGGGTTCGGGATCTTTTCGTCTGTGCGCTGCTGTTGGTGGCGACAGGCCTATCCTTGGCGTCGTTGCCTCCTCAGCAGCTCGCCGACGCTTCGATGCGGGGGCTGGTCACGTCAACGGCGCTGCCCACCGAGCCACCGACGCAGGTGCCGGCCGCCTCGCCGACCGCCTCGCCGACTGCCATGCCGACCCTGGCGGAGCCTCGCCGTACGGCAACCCCCAGGCCCACAGCGCCGCCGACTCTTACCCCGACTGCAACGCCGTTCTCGTTTGACACCCATCCCGAGCTAGAGCGCTTTATCTATGTTGATCAAGTGACGCAGCGCATGTGGGTCTTTGAGGATGGTCTGCTGATCCGCGACATCCCCTGCAGCACGGGCCTGCCGACCGACACGACCTATACCGAGGCCTGGTCAGGACACGTCGGTCGCTATTGGGGCACGTTCTTTGCTTTTGACGTCTTTGCCGACGAAGCCTGGTATCTCTATCCCTCGCTGGGATCGATCCTGGTCCACAGTCTGCCCTATGTGATGCGCAACGGATACAAGGTGTATCTCGACCGCGATGCGCTTGGGGTGCGCCCGGCGTCGCATGGGTGTATCCGCATCTCGCCCGAGGACGCGGACTGGTTTACTGCCTGGAACCCAGAAGGGGTGCTGATGACCATCAACGATCCCCATCTCGAGATGTGGTCAGAGCGCTTGAGCGACTAGGCTACTGACCAACTATGCAGCAAGGCGGGAAGGGCAGCCAGTGAGGGGAGCACTGTCCCCAGGGGATGCTTTTCTACGACCTGCCGGCACCAGTCGGGGGTATAGGGTGTGTTCAGCAGGCAGAAGCGCACGCCCATCGCCAGGGCCAGTCCACCTGGCAATGAGAGCGTATCGGCGACGACGGTCACCTGGCAATCGGTCGTCAGGGTTGCGGCCAGCGCTCGATAGTAGGCCGGTCGCCGCAGATCGATGTGCCTTTTCTGTGACACCTGCCAGATGGGGAACCCCGCGATTGCTGGACCTACCGGCTCGGGAGTCCAGGCCGGTTGCATATCGTACTGGCGCGTGTCGCCCAGGATCGACAGGGGGTCTATGTCGAGCGTCTGCAAATGTCGCGCTACCTTGTCGCCAAGCGAGTTGGTCAGCACCAAGGTCGTCACAGCAGTGCTCGACTGCAGGCATCGCAGCATGTGGCGCGCCCCAGGACGAAAGCAGGGCGCGAGTTCGGCCGTGTGACGGTGAAAGAGATAGTTGGTGCAGTCGACGACCGGGTCGTACTCGGCGTCAGTAAAGTGCCTCGCGACGGCCGCAGCATACTGCGGGATGCTGCGCAGCATGGTCTGCATGGTGGTGGTGTTCAGGATAAAGGCGCCTTCGTCGCAATAGGATGCGACCAGGCCGTTGACTTGCCACCAGTGGCGACTGGGATCTGCCAGGAGTTGAGCACGCGTGCGGGCATAGTCACTTTGGATCTGTTCGCGTGGTGCGCCGACAATGTCGCGCGAGAGCGTGTCCAACGAGAGCCGGGATAGGGGTTCAGCCTGCCGTTCCTCGGCGGTGAGGGTGCCGTCAAAATCGAGGATGACGATCATCGCAGCTCCTTTGCAGGTTGCGCCGGCCAGGCGATGCGTGCCGCGTCTACCGCTCGACGCCGACGCGTTCCAGCACGCCCTGGGTGAAATAGTGTTTAACCTCGCGCATCTCGGTCACCAGGTCGGCGCGTTCGATCAGCGCCTCGTGAGCGCGGCGGCCGGTAAGCACCAGTTCGACCTGCTCGGGGCGCTGGTCGATGAACTGGAGCACGTCCTCGAGAGTGAGCATGCCGAACCAGAGGGTGACGCAAAGCTCGTCGACGATTACCAGGTCATAGTCTCCGCAAAGCATGGCGGTGCGGGCCTTGTCGAGGCCAGCCGTGGCGCGATCGCGGTGAGCCTGGGTGACCTGGTCGCGCCGGATCAAGCGCTCGTCGCCATACTGCTGGCAGGTGACCTCCGGGTGGCTGGCCAGCGCCATCAACTCGCCGGTGGGCTGTCCCTTCATAAACTGACCAATGTACACACACAGGCCGCGACCTATGGCGCGGAGGGCCAATCCCATAGCGGCCGTTGTCTTGCCTTTGCCGTTTCCGGTATAGACTTGCACGTAGCCACGTTCCAGACGTGGGGTATGGCTCACTAGAGCTCTCCTGTCGAGCAGATGGGACGGTCGATTCTAGCGCAGAGCTTGACCAATGCCAAGCGCTACGCGGTACTCTGTTTGCGCTGGTGCTCTTTGCGGGAGGTGAATGATGGATCTGGGACTAGAGGGTCAAGTCGCTCTGGTGGCGGCTGCGAGTCGCGGCCTGGGCAAGGCGGCAGCTTGGGCTCTGGCCTGCGAGGGCGTCAATGTCGCCATCGCGGCGCGGACGCGAGTGGCGCTGGAGGCTACGGCGGATGAGATCACGGGGTTGGGGCACGGACGCTGCCTGCCTATCGTCGCCGATGTCAGCGATCCCGCCGATCTGGAGCGTCTGGCAGACGCTGTTCTGGCGGAATGGGGACGGATCGACATTTTGGTCAACAACGCCGGCGGCCCGCGGCCGGGCTCGTTCGACGACATGACCGATGCCGACTGGATGGGCGCGCTAGAGCTGAACCTGATGAGTGCGGTGCGTCTGACGCGGTTGGCATTGCCAACCATGCGGGCCCACGGCTGGGGTCGTGTGATCAACCTAACCTCGGTGGCCGTCAAGCAGCCGCTGCCCAATCTAATCCTGTCGAACGCTGCGCGCTCGGCCGTGGTGGCCATGGCCAAAACGCTGTCAAGCGAGGTGGCTCGGGAGGGAATCACGGTGAACAACATCTGTCCCGGATATGTCCTGACCGATCGCGTGCGCTCACTGGCTGCAGCGACGGCGGAGCGAGAGGGCACCGATCCTGAGCAGGTTCTCGTGGCGTGGGAGGAGCGCATTCCGTCCGGACGCCTGGGTCGGCCGGAGGAGTTGGGCGCTCTGGTCGCCTTTTTGGCGTCGCAGCCGGCGGCCTATATCACGGGGGTCACGCTGCAGATGGATGGGGGACTGACACAAGGCCTACTGTAGGGCGTTCTGGAGCATCGCGCATTTGACACGTTCTGGGCCGACACATACAGTCTGTGGACGCCTTTATCACACTTTTGGGGGAACGTGATGGATTTTCAGAGCGTGGTCATGCGCTTGAACGAGTTTTGGGCCGACCAAGGTTGTCTGCTGTGGCAGCCGTACAATGTGCAGGTGGGCGCGGGCACCCTCAACCCGGCCACACTCTTGCGCGTACTCGGCCCCGAGCCGTGGAATGTGGCCTATGTCGAGCCCTCGGTGCGGCCCGACGATGGGCGCTATGGTGACAACCCCAATCGCTGGCAGCAGTTCTATCAGTACCAGGTCATCCTCAAGCCCGACCCGGGCAACCCGCAAGAGTTGTTCCTCGATAGTCTGCGCGCTCTGGGCATTGACACTGAAGAGCACGACGTGCGCTTTGTGGAGGATAACTGGGAGTCGCCCGTCGTGGGCGCCTGGGGTCTGGGCTGGGAAGTGTGGCTCGACGGGCAAGAGATCACCCAGTTCACCTATTTCCAGCAGGCCGGCGGCCAGAACCTCGATCCGGTATCGGTCGAGATCACCTATGGCATTGAGCGTATCGTGATGGTGCTGCAGGGCGTGCAGGGCTTTCCCCAGATGCGCTGGAACGACGCTGCGACCTATGGCGACGTGCTGTTGCAGGGTGAGATCGAGGCCTGCAAGTACAACTTTGAGTTGGCCAATGTCGACAATCTGCATCGGATGTATGATCTGTGCGAAGACGAGGCCAAGCGCGCCCTCGAGGCCGGTCTGGTCATGCCCGCGCACGACTATGTCCTCAAATGCTCGCACCTGTTCAACGTGCTGGACTCGCGCGGCGCTGTCGGCGTCACCGAACGAGCGCGCTACTATGAGCGCATGCGCGAACAGGCCCGAGGCGTGGCGGCGCTATTCGTGCAACAGCGCGAGGATGCCGGCTATCCGCTGATGGGGGAGGCTGTCGCCGAGGAAACCGCGCCGCTGCCCAATCCCGTGCAGCCGGATGGCGAGGGGCCGTTCGATCTGGTGTTCGAGATCGGCTGCGAGGAGCTTCCGGTCGGTGACCTAGATGCCGCTCTGGTGCAGTTCGAGAGCGCCATGATCTCTGCCTTGGAGGAGGCGCGTCTGGACCATCGGGCCATGAGCATCCAGGGGACACCGCGACGTCTGGTGGCGCAGGTTTGCGGGTTGGCGGCGGAGCAGACCGCGCTCACAAGCGAGTTTCGCGGGCCGGCGGCAGCCATTGCCTTTGACGCCGAAGGGAATCCCACCAAGGCGGCGATTGGCTTTTCGCGGAGCAAGGGGATCGACGTTGGACAACTCGAGCGCCGCATGATCGATGGCAAGGCGTATGTCGTTGCCGTGGTGCGCGATGAAGGACGTCCCGCTAGCGCGGTATTGGCGCAGTCTCTCCCCGAGGTCGTTTCCTCGCTGCGCTTTGGCCGCAGCATGCGTTGGAATGCCAGCGGCGAGAGCTTTTCACGACCGTTGCGTTGGTATCTGGCACTGCTGGGTGATCAGGTTATTCCGTTCGAGTATGCCGGGGTGCGTAGCGCCGGCGTGACGCGAGGGATCCGCCCTGTGGGCGCGCCCGACATCTCTGTGGCCAGCGCCGCGGCCTATCCGCGGGTGCTCGAAGAGGCCGGCATCATGCTGGACTGCGCCGCGCGAGAGGCGGCCATCCTGACGCGTGCAAAAGCGCTGGCACGTGAGGTCGGCGGCGAACTGATGGACGATCCCGACTTGGTGCGACAGGTGGCCAATCTGGTCGAGTATCCGTTGCCGATCCGCGGCGGGTTTGATGTAAAGTACCTGCGGCTTCCTGATGCGGTGTTGCTGGGCGTGATGCACAAGCATCAACGCTACCTGCCGGTGCTCAAGGACGGCAAGTTGCTGCCCTGTTTTATCGCTGTGGCCAACGGTGCGACGCTGGACGTCGACAGTGTGCGCTATGGCAACGAGCAGGTGCTGATCGCGCGCTACGATGACGCGGCCTTTTTCTATGACGCCGACATCAAGAAACCACTCGATTCGTTCACGCCGCGCACGAGTACGCTGACCTTCCAGGCCGATTTGGGGTCGGTGCTCGACAAGGTGCAGCGCATAAAGTCAGTCATGCCGGCACTGGGTAGAATGCTGGGCCTCGACGCCCAAGAGACGGACACAGCGCAGCGAGCCGCGGCGCTGTGCAAGAGCGACCTGGTCACGCAACTGGTGGTCGAATTGACCAAGCTGCAGGGCCAGATGGGGCGGCACTATGCTCTGCGCTCGGGAGAAAGCGAGGCGGTAGCCGACGCCATCGAGCAGCACTATTGGCCCAAGAGCGTCGGCGACAGGCTGCCAGACAGTAGGGCAGCGGTGGCTATTGGACTGGCTGACCGACTCGACACGCTGGTGGGCCTGTTTGCGGTGGGCATCCGTCCCACTGGAGCGGCCGATCCGTGGGGCCTGCGACGGGCGGCCCTAGGATTGCTGCAATTGCTCTTGGGCAAAGGGATCCGACTCTCGCTGGTCGAGATCATCGATGTCGTGTCCGGGACCATGCCGGTCGCTGTCGGCGAGGGCGCACGGGCGCAGGTTTTGGGCTATATCCAGGGGCGCTACCAGGGAATGCTTCGCGAGCAAGGCTATTCCCACGGGCCGGTGCAGGCTGTGCTGAACGCTCAGGGCGAGAACCCCACGGCAGTGCAAGAGACGCTGCAGGCCTTTGTGCCGTGGACCAAGGGCGAAGACTGGACCGGCTTGCTCGATAGCTTTGCACGCTGTGTGCGCATCACGCGCAAGCTTGACGAGACCCACAGAGTGGATCCCACCGCCTTTTCCGAGAAGGCATCACGCGCTTTGTGGTCCGAGGTAGAGCAGGCGCAAAGGGCCGTGGCTTCCGAGCCTACCGTAGACGCACTGATGACGGTGCTGCGCGGATTGCGGCCGGCGATCGAGCGCTTTTTCGACGACGTGCTGGTGATGGCCGACGATCAGCGGCTGCGTGAGAACCGACTGGGAATGCTGCAGGCCATCAGCGCGCTTCCGCAGGGTATCATTGACCTGACGGTGTTGGAGGGGTTCTAGTCCGGCGCTTTCACGCCCTCGGAGCGTACCCAATGCCGTTTCCGGGTGTTACTAGGGACGATGCGAGGTGTTCCAGCCGAGTTGATGACCTGCCGTGGAGGAACCATGCACAAGATTGCGATCGTCGCCGACAGCACAGCCAGTTTGCCTCGAGCCTTTGTCGAGGCCAACGAGATATCGATCATCCCGCTGTATATCCATATGGGGGGAGAGACGCTACGTGATAGCATTGACATAACGCCAGATCTGTTCTATGAGAAGCTGCCGACTTGTGATCCCTTGCCCACGACGAGCCAACCATCGGCCGGTGATTTCGTCGAGTTGTTCCAAAAGCTGATCGACGCTGGAGCCGAGGGGATCGTCTCGACGCATATTTCGTCGGGTATCTCGGGTACCGTCAACTCGGCGCGCCTGGCGTCCGAGCAGTTGGGTGGATTCCCGGTCGAGATTGTCGATACCAAGTGTGCCGTAGCGGCCCACGTGTTCACGGTCGAGGCGGCCGTGGCGGCCAGGGCAGCGGGTGGCGACTTGGCTGCCGTCACGGCGGCGGCTCAGAAAGCTGTCGCGGCGCAGCGGACCATCTTTGCCGTCGATACCTTGGAATACCTCTACAAGGGCGGTCGCATCGGGGGGGCTGCAGCGCTCCTGGGCTCGCTGCTGCAGTTCAAGCCCTTGCTACACTTTGTGGATGGCCAGATCGACGCGCTGGAGCGCGTGCGTACTTCGAACAAGGCTTTGACGCGCGCGCAAGAGTTGATGGGAGAGTGGGTGGGCGACGAGCCCGTTCGCGTGATCCTGATGCAGTCGGCCTGTATGGACAAGGTGGCGCGCGTTCAGAAGCAGGTGGCTGATCATCTGAACATTGCCAGTTCCGAGGTGCTGCCACTCTCGCCGGTGATCGGCACGCACGCCGGGCCTGGGACGCTCGGTATCGCCGCTTGTCCGGTATCGGTGCTGGGCAGCTAGACGACACAAAAAGTACCCATGGTACGTGGAACGGGGGCGCTCTGACGGGCGCCCCCGCTTGTCTTATTCTTTGCTGATCGTAAAGGTCACGTCTTTGGGAAGGGCAAGACCGGCTTCGACCTCGATGGCCTTGATGATGGCGCTGGGGATGGGACAGGCGGTGTGGCACTTGTTTTCTGCCGCCGCTCGGTAGACCGCTGACTCGGTGATCGGTTTCCTGATCTCGTCGAATGCCGAGAGCTGCGAAATGTCTGCGGCCAGCTTTTGGATGTGCGGGCAAGGGCTGTCGATGGCGAGCTCGACGTTGTACATGTCGTCGACCGTGGCTCTGATCGTCGAAGTGAACCCGCAAATGCCGGGAGAGACGGTGACGGTTGCCATGGGCATCTCCTTGCGTTGCATTGGGCCGCCGAGACCGATCTGGCCTGGGCTGTGCCCGAGTGGCTATGTCTGGATCGGGCCGAATCGTACCACGAGTTCTGGCCCTTGGCCATAGGGCTCGCCGAGGTAGCCCCCCCAGGTGTCAAGGATGCGGAATCCGTGTCTCTTGATCAGGTCGAGGAACTCATCTGGATAGTAGCAGCGCATGGCGATGCGCAGGATGGCCTGCCCGACCAGCTTTTCGTTCTGATAGCGGCGGTAGATCAGCTCGGGATAGATGATGAGCGGCTCGGCCTGTACGGCCGTGTGCAGATCGTGGCAGGTGATGCGTCCTTCCTCGGTCTCGAGTTCCCAGGCGGGGTGCTCGAGACCATCGCCCCAGCCAGACAGCATGGCCTCACGATCACGATTGGGGTTGAAAACGCACAACACGGCGCTGCCATCGGAACGCAGATGGCGCCGAATCGTGTCAAAGAGCCCATCGAGCTGCTCGTCGGTCTCGAGGTTCTGCATCACGCGAAAGGGCGCTGTGATCAAGTCGTATTTCCGGCCCATATCGAGATGGGTGATGTCGCCCTCAACAACGCGTACCTTGTCTGCAGACAGACCCGAGTCGACCAATCGTTGGCGACAGCGCGCGCTCATGCCCGGCGAGTGGTCGACGCCGTGAATCAGGGCGACCCGCCCCGCGAGCGGGACCAGTACCCGACCCGTGCCGCAGCCCAGCTCGAGAACCTCGGTCATGGGCCCAACAAGGTCAAGGTAAAAGGGCACATCGTCGGGTTGAGCCGGCGAGAGATCATAGTAGTAGGCTGCGTCGGCGCGATAGTCGTTCATACCGCCTCCAGTTGGTGGGGACGCTAGGGGGCCATGTCGGGAGAAAAGACTTTGCCCTGGCCGAGCACCTCGTCGACGACGGGCATCCAGTCGCTGATGGGAATGTGCTGGGGGCACTTTATCTCGCACTCGCCGCAGGCGATGCAGGCGCTGGCGCGAGCCTCTTCCGGCATCATGTGGTAGCGCTGCCGGCCGTCGTTCAGGTCGGCATACATCACCCCGCCGTTTAGCAAGCTGAAATTCCGCGGGATGTCGACGCCGTTGGGGCAGGGCATGCAATAGCCGCAGGTGGTGCAGGGCACCGGCGTCAGTGACTGATAGGCATCCTGAGCCTGAGCGACCGCGGCCAGATCATCATCGGATAGCGCGCCGATGGCCGCGCTATCGGCATAGCGCAGGTTGTCTTTGACATGCTGCATGGTGCTCATGCCACTGAGGGCCAGTGACACTTGAGGCTTGTTCCAGAGCCAGGAAAAGGCCCAATCAACGGGATCGCGCTTGACCGGCGCGGCGTCCCATATGGCCTGGATGGGGGCCGGCGGGGAGACCAAGCGCCCGCCGAGGAGCGGCTCCATGATCACCGTGGCGATCCCCTTGGAGGCGGCATATTCGAGGCCCTCTGTGCCGGCCTGGTGCGTTTCGTTCATAAAGTTGTACTGGATCTGGCACATGCCCCAGTCGTCATAGGCATCGACGACCTGGCGGAACACCTCGAGTGAATCGTGGAACGAAAAACCGAGGGTGCGGATGCGGCCGTCGGCCTTGGCGCGCTCGGCGAACTCGAGCACGCCCATGTCGCGCAGATGGGCCCAGCGCTGCTCGCGCATGCCGTGCAGCAAATAGACGTCGAGATGGTCGGTCTGCAGGCGATCCAATTGCTCGTTGAGATGGCGGTCGAAATCGGCGGGCTCGTGGATCTCGCCCCACCAGAGCTTGGTGGCCAGATAGACCTTGTCGCGGTAGCCATCCGAGAGTGCTCTGCCCAGGAAAGGCTCGCTGTGGCCGTCGTGATAGCGCCAGCCGGTGTCGACATAGTTGACACCGCGGTCGATAGCGTACCGAATCATGCGCTGTGCCTCTGGCTCGTCGATCTGGCCGCGCGAACCGAGGGGGGGCAGGCGCATCGCGCCGAACCCCAGCGCCGAAACCTGCCAGCCGAGGCGGCCAAAAGTGCGATATTGCATCGTACACCTCCGATAGAGAAGGAGAGGACTGCCCGCTCAAGCGGGACAGTCCTCTGTGCGATCACGTGTTGACCGATCTAGGGATTGCGTGTTGGGTCATAGTCCCGGTCTTGGCCGAGAACCTCGTCCACCAGAGGCATCCATTCGCTGATGGGGATGCTCTGGGGGCACTTTTCCTCGCAGATGCCGCATTGGATGCAAGAGGATGCTCTCGCCTCCTCCTTGATGAACTGATAGCCGCGGCGTGCGTCGCCGACTGCATCGTACATGACGCCCGAGTTAAAGACCGCAAAGTTCCGCGGGATGTCGACATCGTTGGGGCAGGGCATGCAGTACTTGCAGTCGGTGCACGGGATGGGGCTCAATGTCCGGTAGAGGTCCGCGACCTTGGACACCAGCTCGTACTCGGGCTCGGTCAAGAGCCCTACCTGAGACTGATCTGCATGGACCAGGTTATCCTCGACCTGTTCCATGGTGCTCATGCCACTGAGGATCGTTGACACGTGGGGGTTGCTCCAAAGCCATTGCAGCGCCCAGTCCACAGGGCTGCGATCGACTGGCGCCGAATCCCAGAGGTCCTGCACGGGCTTGGGGGCCTTGACCAATTTACCGCCCAAGAGCGGCTCCATGACCACCACAGCAAGCCCTTTGCTGGCGGCGTACTCGAGGCCCTTGGTGCCCGC
>Ga0180436_10006389_pt1 | contig 10239 bp, 9 predicted proteins | sample SS_ome_2_FD_132434 | JGI IMG/M metagenome (GOLD analysis project Ga0180436, IMG submission 132434) | Hypersaline lake sediment archaeal communities from the Salton Sea, California, USA - SS_3_S_2 metaG | ecosystem: Environmental > Aquatic > Non-marine Saline and Alkaline > Hypersaline > Sediment...
TCCATTTAAATCGGATCAATGGTTTTAGCAACGCTGCATAAGCCTTGTCAAGCCCGGAAAAGAATGGTTCTGTCATATGAAAAAACTTACTCTCTTTAGCACTTAATACCCTTGCACCCACTGTTGGGATGAACATGACCGCTACAAAATAGGAGATAATGATACCTGCAGCAACGGTCATCGCAAAGGAGTTGAAGAACATCCCAACAATACCATCCATAAAAGCAATAGGGATAAACACCGCCAACAGTACTGATGAGATCGCCAAAATAGAGAAAGCAACTTCTTTGATCCCTTCGAATGATGCTTTGAACGGCTCCATCCCCTCTTCCATCTTCTTTGTGATATTCTCGATTACAACGATTGCATCATCGATAAAGATACCTATGGCCAGCGTTAGTCCGATAAGTGTCAAACGGTTTAGATCATACCCCAGCCAGTCAATGATCGCAAAGGTACCGATGATCGATGTGGGGATAGCCAGTGCGGAAACGATCGTCGCTGTTACATTTCTAAGAAAGAAAAATACAATGATGATCGCCAAAATAGAACCATAAATAAGGTCAAAGGTAACATTATCAATGTTTACCATGATCTTATCACTTTGGTCCTGTAGCAGCTTCAAAGTATAGTCATCACCAGCAATAGCCTCAATACTTGGCATCTTCTCTTTTACACCTTTAATGATGTTGAGTACATTTTCTCCAGAGATCTTTTTCACCTCAAGAAGCACCCCCTGGTTACCGTTATAAGTTGAGTAACTGCTGCTGTCACTTAAACCATCAACAACACGCGCAACATCTTTGAGCTTCACCCCTGGTTTGAGGATCAATTCCTGAAGATCTTCAACACTGATCGCATCAGCTTTGACCTTAAGTACTGTCTCTTTTTGATCATTAATCAATTTTCCTGCACCCTGATTGATGTTCTGTGCTGCAACGATATTTTGCACATCTGTTGCAGAGAGATCATATTTATTGAGCTTGAACGGGTCGATAAAGATACGTACTTCTCTGTCCTGGTATCCAACGATATTGACTTCTCCAACACCTTTTACCCTTTGAAGTCTCGGCTTGATCTTCTCATCTGCCATACGCATCAATGCATTGACATCACCTGTCTTCGTTGCAACAAAGAGGTTGATAACCGCTCCAGCCCCTGCAACTTTCTGAACGATTGGCTTTTCTACCTCATTAGGCAGCTGAACTGTACCGATCTTGTCACGTACATCATTGGTTGCTTCATCAAGGTTTTTAAACAGCTCGAACTGAACAGTAATCACACTAAAACCTTCATAAGATGTCGACATTAGTTTATCTATACCGTCAATCCCGCTGATCGCTTCTTCGAGTTTATCGGTCACTTTTGTCTCAACTGTACTCGCATCTGCACCGTTATAGACAGTTTGAACCGTTACAACAGGGAAATCTACATTAGGAAAAAGGCTGATAGGCATGGTCTTATAAGACATCAATCCAAAAACGATGAATGTTAAAACACCCATCAACGTTGTTATGGGTCTGTTTATGGCTAATTTATACATAATTCCCTACTTAGTTGTGATATATCCATCACCAAAAAGACCAACCGGAAAGCTCTCTGCTTTCACTTCAGCCAATATTTTTCGTGATCTTGAATCAATGGTCGGGTAGATCTTATAGATAGTACCGGTATAAACAGTTTCATCTCCATCTACTTGGTATTTAAAACTATCGCCCACATTTACTTTTTTGTGATATTTTTGATCGAATTTCAAGACAAGTTTACGCTCTTTGAGACTTTGAATATCATAAACCTCTGTGATCATCTGACCACTCACCACATCACCAACCTCAACTTTTTTAGCAGTGATGACACCATCAAATGGTGCACGTAGATAGGTCTTGTCCAAAAGTGTCTTTTGGTACTGAAGCTGTACTTTGGCACTGTCGTACTTATTGGCAAAACTGTCAAAAAGAGATTCGTTGATATGCTGTTGAACCTTTTTTTGTCTCTCAAAATCACTCTTAGCATATTTGACAGCTACTTTTGAAACCTCAACCATCGCTTCAATATCATCATTGATCAACTCTGCCAAATGATCTTCTTTCTTCACGACTGAACCGATATCAACATTCATTTTTTCAATAATACCGCTGCTGCTAAATGCTAGTGAAGCACTTTTTTGGGCTTCAACATCAAAGGTTGCATATATTTCTTCTGCATTTAACTGCAGTGCTACAAATAAAAATAATACGATCTTTTTCATCTAATAAACTCCTTAGGGTCTTTCCCTGCATAATAGTAATAGATCGATTTACCGATCTCATAATCATAAAGTGTCTCTTTATATCTTGATTGGGCCAGTGTTTTTTGTGTGAGTGCATCCAGGAAGGCGATGTTATCGACCAATCCTACTTCAAATTTCTCTTTAAGCACATCATATGTACTCGTTGCAGCGCGCAGTGCACTCTTTGCACTTTTAAGTCTTGTACGTATGGTCTCTAAACTTTTATAAGAGAGATTAAAGTTCATCTCCTGCTCATTCTCAGCATATGCGATCTCAGACTCTAATGCGAGCTTCTGATACTTCACTGCTTCACTCTCTTTGGAGATCCTTCCGTTATCAAAAATACGCATATTCACAGAGAGTGTTAAAGTATTCTGATAATCATCTAGAAGATCAAACCCCGGCATTGTCACTGTATCGTCATAATGATATTTATTGTATGTATCAGAGAGTTGTACCTGTGGTCTATTACCCGCATTTATGGCATTGGCATTTTCACCTATGGCATTGGCATTGGATTGCAGTACTTTAATCGTTTCAAAGACTTCAAACTCTACATTCTTCGGTTCTTGAAAATAGTTTCTTTTTAATGTTTTAACTGGCAACCCGCTAAGAAGCTGAAGATTCTTCTCACTTCTTAATATCTCCAGTTTAGTGTTGGCCATCGTGTAGTTGTTGCTGTCATATTCTGCCTGAAGTTTATCAACATCCTCTTGTGTAGAGAGCCCAGCACCTTTAAACTTTTTGATACGCTTGATCTGCTCCTTTAACTCAGTAGAACGCTCTTGTAATGCTCCTAATGTGGCTCTGAGCTTCTTTAATCCATAATAGTATTGAACGATCTGAAGCGTAATGCTTTTTTCAAATGCACCCTTTTCAAAAAAGGCTGCCTCTTCTTCAAATCGCTTCGCATTGAGCAAAGCACTTTTTCTACCGCCGTCATAAAGATCCACACTTACCATTGCATATGCAGCAGAGACTTCTCCGGGATTGACAATGCTGTTAGGAGAAATATAACTTTGACTTGCTCCGATATCCACTGTAGGCCAGTATGCACTCTTTGCTGCATCCACCTCTTTTTTCTTCGATTGAATGTTGATCTCTTTCGCTTTGATCAAGTTGTTCTCTTTATTGGCATGCTCTACCAATGTTGTAAGACTATAACTCTGTGCAAATAGAAACAGAGGTAAAAATAATCCAAATAGAATTTTCATCTATGACTCCTTCTTTTCAGATGGCAACAGCATCTCTAAAAATAGATTGATCTCATTAGCAACATCACAGCTCTCCATACGGGAATCTACTACCAAGCCAGTTGCAAACAGCATTAATGAGCTTTCAGAGAGATGTGTCTCTTCTGCTATCTCACCAGTTGTTTTCCCTGATTCCAATATCTGCCTTAAGATCATATGAAATTTTTCTCTACACTGCTCACTAAAAATAAGCATCTCTTCGGGTTCATTTGTGAGTGAGATCGCCAGAAACTCTTTATATACTTTAAGCTGTCTTCTTGCCATTTCGTTTTCAAACAGCATATAAAAGAAGTGAAACAATTTCTCTTTTGTTGTGATAGAGGCTTCTACTAACTCCAATAGTTTTTTTTCATGCTCTATAATAAATGTGGTAATGATCTCAAAAACGATATCTTCCTTATTTTCAAAATACTCATAGATCGTCCCTTTCCCCACACCTGCAGTTTGTGCTATCTGAGAAATGGTGAGTGAATTTATCCCGTGTTCCAAGAGCAATTCTCTGCAAGAAAGCGCGATATTTCTACGTTTCTTTTCTTTATTTACAATGATTGGCATAAAGCTCCTTTATTATGACTGACCGTCGGTCAATTAAAAAAGTATAGTATGATTTTCTTTAAAATAAGATGAGTAAAACAAAAATATAACAATTAAAAATAATAGAAAATGTTGTAAGAACTTTATACTGAAGAGATGAGAAAGTGTGATCATCTCTATTGGGAGAAATGGAACTTAAAGTTCTTTTATTCCCTTTGCAATATCCTCTTCAAGTTGACCAAATGCCCTATTCATAGCATCCACGATACTTTCTGCATCACTTTTGGCAGGAACAGTTGTGGTGAAGAGTTTTGCCTTGCCTTTTGCTTTACGCAGTTTCTTCACTTCCCAGTTCGCATCGAGGTATACTTTATCACCATATGCGATAAAGCGTGTGATATCAAGCGTCACGACAATATTTGGTTGTCTGTCCACACCCCAAGGGTAGGCATAGACATTAGGCTCTCTAAATTTTTTCTGTAAAAATCCTATTAGTCTTTGGGTCAGTCCAGCATCCAGATCCTCTCCCCAGACCGCACCGCTTAAGAGGGTGATCTGAGAGGATGATCTTGCCACGGCTATCTCTCGTTTATACAGATACTCCGGGATCGAAACTTTTTTAACGCCGATGATGCGGTTTTGACTCGCATAAACAGTATCTGGCTGAGGCGGAATGGAAAGCACATAGTAACTTCCTGATGTCATACAACCTTGTAGTCCCAATATTACCGTAAATAGAAAAAGTAATTTCTTCATTAGTTGTCTCCAAAGATAAGTGAATTTGGTTTTCTGTTTAACATACGTAGGAAGATCTGCATCTCCTGTGACGTTTTAGAAAGGATTTCAAGTGTCTGTGTCAATTGCTGCTTCACAAGAGAGTCACTGTCATATCCTTTCACAACCTTCTGTGTACTTTGAAGTGTCTTTGTCATCTCTTTGAGTGCCCTGCTTAACTCATCCGGTAATACTTCAAATGATTTTTTACTCGTTAACTTATTGATGTTCTTCACTGTTGTTTGAAGTTCTACCAACAGTTCATTTGCATTATTTACAGGTGCACTGCTCTCTTCAACCACTTTAGTCACAGATGCAAGCAATTCTTCCAAAGGAAGATTGTTGAGTTTATTGAGTATTTGCCCTACACTGTCCATTATCCCGTTCTCACTATAGCTTGCCAAAGGAAGCTGTTCATATCTGTCACCATGGATTATACTTCCTGTTCCATCCAGGTGCTTGAACGTAAGATCAATATAGAGCATACCTGTGATAGGATCCAATGATGCTATTTTCGCACGCAGTCCTTCATCTACCGCAAGATAGAAATTATCCAGTCCCGTAGCATTCTTGTCAGCTTCATCTTCAAATACAGAACTGTCTATCCAGAATATGACTTCGGCAACCATCTTATGTGTATTTTTATTGTAGGAGATATCGATGTCTTCGATCTCACCCACATTAAACCCTTCAAAACGTACGGGTGCACCAATATTTAACTTTGAAATTGCATTATTTTCAATTTGAAGCATGAATTTCTTCAAAAAGACAATTTCTGAACCAATCACTTGTCTTTTTGCCTCTGTCTTATTTTCAAAAAGTTTATAAACATGCTTATTTGGTACCAGACTTTCTTTATTCTTTCCGGAAGAAGAAAACTCAATTCCTCCCTGCAGAAGATAGTTCATCGGAGCAATACTTACATCAAGGTTCCCTCTTGTAAAATCAATATTGACCGTACTTCTGAGCCAAAATTTGGAATCATTATTGATATAGGGTGTGTACTTGTTGTCAATAAATACAATTATTTCAATATCTTTATCATTCAATCCAAGATAGACGTATTCAACCTGCCCCACTCTGATATTTTTAAAATATATCGGCGTACCTACCTGTACGCCTTCTCCAGTAGGTGAAGTCAATGTAAAATAGTCTCCTTTGAGATCATCTCTATAGGCCTGTGTAAGCCCGATGAACTTACTGGTCATTTTTTTCCCTCCGGCTTTGGAATGGACGTTAATATAGGTCCCGGAGAGAAGTGTATCAAGACCGCTTACCCCTGAAAAGCCTACCTCTGGTTTAACGATCCAAAATCTGGCATGCTCAGTAAGATAAGGTTTGGATTCTTTAGAGTTCATCCGTACAACAACTACAACGCCTTCTGTACCCTCTTCCGCATAGATATCTGTTACTTTTCCCACAGGCACATTTTTAAACTTTACCAAACTTTGACCTGCGACCAAACCTTCGTTTTGTGGAAAGATGATCTTGATCTCCGGTCCCCGCTCAGCAAAATGCTGATACGCTAACCATCCTGCGATCACAAGTGCAATGATCGGTACGATCCAAATTGAAGTGATAAGGTTAAAACTGGAAGATTCTGTAATCTCTGGTATCTGTTTTGACATTTATCTATTTTCCTTAATTAATGTTTCATCAAACGCATGTGCTGCCAACAGTGTAAAAAACACAGATATGGCAAATGCTGTTGCAGCTGTACCTGCAATGATCTCAATACTTGACATATGTATCAGGGCAGCAAGTATAGCAACAACAAAAACATCGATCATCGACCATGGGCCTATGACTTCAGTCATATAATACAATTTGTGTTTATTGACCTTTTTATCTTTTCCTATGGGGTATTTTACACTAACTAGCAGATAAATCAAAATGAGAAACTTCATTACCGGTATCATAATGGACGCAAAGAAGATAATGGCTGCTACAGGGTAAGATCCGATCTCCCATAAAAGAACCACGCCTCCAAGGATCGTGCTGGCATCTTCATTCCCAAAAGCACTGGTTATCAACATAGGATAGAGGTTTGCAGGTATATATGCAATCATCGCTGTAATAAGATAAGCCCACGACTTTTCTGTACTAAATTTACTATGATGATAAATAGCTGAACCGCAACGCCGACAGGTGTTCTTCTTGCCCTTATCGATATTTACCGCGTCACACACAGGACACCGTATCAGTTTATCTTCATCAATTTCTATCATTTTTGCTCATTTTCAATAAAGATTCTTTTCTTCAACATCCATAGTTCAGAAAGACGAATACGTTTAGTAATATAGACATCTATAAGCACAAAGACCATTAGCCCCCAAAACGCAATACCGATATTAATCTGTCCAAATGCGACAAGTTTAACCAATGCAACAAGGATACTAATAAAAAATATATCTGCCATACTCCACGGTTTAATATGGAAAAGTAATATCAAAAGTTCATTGATCGTTTTTTCTTTACGTTTCAATTTTAAAAGAGTATAAAGCAGAATATTTATGAGAAATATCATTAAAGGGAACAGAAAAATAAGAAAAAGACAAAGAAACCCTACAATATAAAACTGGTTCTCAAAGAGTGAGATGATGGTTTTTGGTATGGTGATGAACTGTTCACTTCCAAGTATATCCATCTTTACCAACGGAAATGCATTTGCCAAAATGAAAAAGATAAATCCAGTGATACTCATTGCCAATCCACGGCTGACTAATCCACTGTCATAGTGATAGAGTACACTGCCACATTCCGAACAACATGCTTTACCTCCATCCTGCAGAGGCACTTCTTCATGCAGTGTAAAACATTGGTGACAGATGATAAGGTTGTCGAGTTCATCTTCGTTTTCTATTATCATGGCTATTATTATATCTAACTATTTTGTAACCAATATGAGTGTATGATATTAAAAAAATCAAGGTACTCGATGAAGATTCTCTCTATAGGTAAAGACTTACAGGATCCTCGTCTAGAAATTACTTCTATTGAGACTTCTACATTGCCTCACCATCATGATATCGAACAATATCACTATGTCATTATCAATGGCGGAGACGGTACGATCAGAAGAGTATTAAAACAACTTCATAGTTTAGAGAATATCCCTACTTTCATACTCAACCCTACTGGATCGTTCAATGTTGTCGCAAAGATACACCGTGCACCCAAGATCGAACATGTGTTAGACCAACTGGCAAACAACCAAACCCCAAAAATCCAAAAACATCATCTGTTTACACTAAACAGTGAACTCTTTCTTTTCTCAGCAGGCAATATGGGAGATCTTCAACATATATTCCTCTCAGAGAGCTTCAGATTTGGTCTTTTGAAACATGGCATACTTAAATATATACTGGCTTTTATCTTCCTGTTGCCGATGCACATTATCATGACACCATTCATGCTGTTAAGTTCCAAAAGGTTTTTTATCTTTACCCCTATTCGTTTCATAAAAAAATTTGGAAGCTTTTATGGAGAAGTGAATGAGATCTATATCGACCTGGACAATGAATATAATATATTAGAACTGGATGGAGACATCATTACAGTCCATGGTAAACATATACAGATCAAACAGGCTGGTAACGTACCTGTAGTCACAAAAGAATAATAAAACTTTAGTTTTTTTCTAACCAGTTGATGATCTTCCATTCACCTGTTTGTGTTTCTACCAATGCAGTACATGATTCTACCCAATCACCAGAATTCTTATACTCTATCCCATCGATCATTTTCATTTCAGCTTTATGGATATGCCCACAGATGATTCCATCATACTCTTTATGCTTTGCATGTTCTGCTAAAACCGTTTCATAATCTGTAATGAAACTGACTGAAGACTTGATATTGTCTTTGACATATTTTGAAAGTGACCAATAGCGGTTAATTCTAAATACTTTTCTAAAAAACTGAAATATCTGATTTAAGTGCAACAGAAGATCATAACCGATATCTCCAAGATGCGCTAACCACTTTTTGGTCATGGTCACAGAATCAAAGAAATCACCGTGTGTTACATAATACTTCTTCCCATCAGCTGATACATAATCTGCTTCGTTCAGTATATGAAGGTTGTCACCTAAGAGAACAGGAAGAAAAGAGCGTAAAAATTCATCATGATTGCCGGTAATGTAGAAGACATTTGTACCTTTTCTGGCTTTACGAAGGATTTTCTGTACAACATCAGAGTGAGACTGGGTCCAACGATATTTTCGTTTCATCGCCCATCCATCAATGATATCTCCAACCAAGTAAAGGTTTTCAGATTCATTCTCTTTCAGAAAATCCAGAAATTTGTCTGCTTGAGAAAACTTCGTGCCTAAATGTATGTCTGAAACAAAAATTGATCTATAAGTCATATACGTAATCATAGAACTTTATGATTACAGAAGCATAACAAAATGGATACAGGTATGATACCATTTCTAAAAGTGATCGTGTAACTTTTATAGCTTTCCTATTTTACTACTTTTTGCATCACTTTCTTATCTATCATCATAGCAAAAGGTATCTGCACTATGTAGGCGAACATGATCGGTAATATAATAGAGATACCAAAAGTATTGATACTGAATGTAGAGAGGACCAGTGCCAGTGTAATATATCTTGTCACACTATACCAGAATGCTGCTCGCTCCTGAGGTGACTCCAGATTATAGATAAATTTAGCGAGTACATAGCTTGCAAAATAAAAGACAACTACAGCAATGATCGAAATAGGAATGAGCTCTGGTTCAAAATCGTAAAGTTCAAAGATCATTTGTGACTTTTGAAGTCCAAAGAGATAGAAAAGGATAATGAATAGACTGATATTGCTTATATATTTTCGCTTTTCATTGATAAAGTTTTTCAAAGGCTCTATGTAGAGGACCACTCTACTCGCAATAAAAGGAATTATGATCAACAATGTGATCACCGCGCGGGCAAAATTCTCCAAATTTCTCTCATCAGAATAATAGGATTCATCAAAGTAGCCTGCTGTATAGGTACCAAAAAGGTGTAACATCAACAAAGAAAGTGAAATAAAGATCAGATTGATGAAGAGCAGAATAAACCCAATAGAGGTATCAGCACCGGACTTTTTGATCCAGTTCATTACCATACCGCCTCCACTAAGGACTGCAAGTAAAAAAAGTCCTGCTGCCACACCATAATTCTGTGTCAAAAGTCCTATGATCAAAGCCATGATCGGTAAAAGGATGAAATTTACCAATAAACTTTTCACTATGACCATTTTGTATTGCAATACAAGTTTAATATCCTGTAATTGCACATTAAAAAGTGTTGGCATGATCAAGGTCAAGCCTGCGAAGAGACAAATATTTGAGTTAAAGATAAAACCATCGGTAAAATATCCGTAGGTCAACCCCAGCACCGCACCAAACAATATAAGAACAA
>Ga0180436_10006390_pt1 | contig 10239 bp, 7 predicted proteins | sample SS_ome_2_FD_132434 | JGI IMG/M metagenome (GOLD analysis project Ga0180436, IMG submission 132434) | Hypersaline lake sediment archaeal communities from the Salton Sea, California, USA - SS_3_S_2 metaG | ecosystem: Environmental > Aquatic > Non-marine Saline and Alkaline > Hypersaline > Sediment...
TGGTGGACTACATCCAGCTCATGTCCGGCGATTCCCGAAACGACAACCGGGTGCAGGAGGTTTCCTATATTTCCCGGAACCTGAAAACGCTGGCGCGTGAATTAAATGTCCCGGTGCTCGCTGCAGCCCAGCTTTCCCGCGCGGTAGAGCAGCGCTCGGACAAAAAGCCGATGCTCTCTGACCTGCGTGAATCCGGCAGTTTGGAACAGGACGCGGACATCGTGATGTTCATTCACAAAAAAGATGAAATCCCGACAGACAATGAAAAAACAGAACTTGTTGAACTCATGGTCGCAAAACACCGCAACGGCCCCACGCGCGATATCGAAATGATCTTCATCAAAGACCTGGCGCAGTTTTACAACGCGGCCACCATTCCGGATTAGGGGCTCAGGTTGACGGACAAATTCAACGGCTTTCAGGATTCGGATGCTGATTTCACGGGCATCCCGGATGTTTTTTTCCGAGAGGTCCTGCCATCCATATACGATTTATTAGAGCTGAAAATTTGCCTGTATGTCTTATGGAAAGCGAAAACGCTGGGGGATTTCGGCCTGCCGATCACAACTGCGTCAGTCATGGAAGACGGCATCCTCATGCGCTCATTCCCCGCTGATTCCGATGAACAGGAGCAAACTGTATTGGAGGCGCTCACATCAGCAGTCAGGGATAAAATTCTGGTCGGTCCGCTGAAAAGCGAAGACGCTGAAAATGTTTTTTTCATCAACAGCCCGCGGGGAAGAAAAGCGGCGCAGAAGCATGCAGGTGAATTTGACATCCCAAATATCACCCTCGACCTTGTGCAGCCCAATATTTTTCAGCTGTATGAGGAAAACATCGGCCCGCTCACGCCGTTGATCGCGGATGAGCTGCGCGATGCAGAGGAATCCTATCCTCACCCCTGGATCAGCGAAGCGATCCAGATCGCCGTCAACAATAATGTGCGGCGGTGGAACTACGTGCGTTCAATATTGGAACGCTGGCAGAAAGAAGGACGCGATGGAACCGATCGGAAAAACACTCAAGAAGATCACAGACGCTACCTCAAAGGTGAATATGGCGAAATCGGACACCATTAAGAAAGATAAACCGGACAGGGATGTTTGCCCAATTTGCAGGGGCATCGGGTATGTCCGCAGGGAACGCCCCATCGATGATCCTGAGTTCGGTCTACTGGAAATCTGTGAGTGCCAGAAGAAGCAAAAAAGCAGAGCGGACACAATGCGATTGCTTGAGATCAGCAACCTGGACGCTTATAAGGGCATGACCTTCGAGTCCTTCAAAACTGAAGGCGTTGATACCGGAGGGGAGATCAATAAAACCCTTGAAGTAGCGTATAACACGTCTCAGAATTTTGCACACCACCTCAACGGCTGGCTGCTTCTGATGGGCGGATTTGGCTGCGGAAAGACACATCTGGCAGCCGCGATCGCCAACGAAGTCGTTTCCCTCGGCGTTGAAACATTATTTCTGACCGTGCCGGACCTCCTGGATTGGCTGCGGTTTACTTTTACCTCTGACAGCGACACCACCTACGAAAAACGGTTTGAAGAGATCAGGAACATCCGCTTTCTCGTGCTTGATGACCTCGGCACCCAAAACACGACCGATTGGGCACGCGAAAAATTATTTCAAATCATCAACTACCGCTACATCCACAAATTGCCAACGGTGATTACAACCAATCTCAACCTGACGCAAATTGACGACCGCATCAGTTCCCGCCTGCAGGACAGGGCGCTGGTCATCAAGGTGCAGATTGATGCCTCCGACTTTCGCAATCCTTTATATGAAGGAGAAATCTCACCCATATCATCTCTGTCGCAAATATCCGGCCACCGCACTTTTGAGGAATTCACAACGCGAAAATCAGAAAAACTGCCGGCGGATGAACGCAGCAGTATTGAAACTGCATTTTATGCAGCCCAGAAATATGCGGACAAGCCCGAGGGCTGGCTTGTGTTGATGGGTATGTTCGGAACCGGAAAGACTCACCTGGCCGCTGCCATCAGCCATTACCGGGCGGCGATGGGTGATGAACCTATTTTCACCGTGGTGCCTGACCTCCTTGATCATCTTCGCGCGACGTTCAGCCCGACCAGTTCCGTGTCCTACGACAGCGTTTTCAACCAGGTGCGCAATGCCCGGCTGCTTATTCTCGATGACCTCGGCACACAAAGCGCGACCCCCTGGGCACGGGAAAAGCTCTACCAGATTCTCAATTACCGTTATGAATCCCGGCTGCCGACAGTCATCACCACATCGGCTGACCTAAAGGAAATTGATCCGCGCATTCGCAGCCGTATGCTCGATGAACGGGTCTGCCAGATTTATAAGATCATCGTCCCGCCATATCGCGGAACCAGAGAAAAATAGAAAACAAACGCATGAATCCAGCCAAACCAGAAAAAATCATCTTCACACGCTTATATCTCATCCGGCACGGACAAACGGAATGGAACCACCAGAAACACATTCAGGGGCAGCTGGATATCCCGCTGAACCAAACTGGGCTATCGCAGGCGCAAGCCATTGCCAACAAGATGACCAGCCAGCACAAAATTGATGTCCTCTTATCAAGCCCGTCCTCCCGTGCGTTTGCTACTGCTGAAGCAATCCAGACCGCTGTAAACAAAGAGATTCAGGTACAAGATGACCTGATCGAAATTGACTTTGGGGATCTGGTTGACCATTCGGTTGAGATGCTGCCGGTTGAGTTTCCCAAATATGTTCAGGCCTTCAGCCACTTTGTCGCCACCAATCACACCGAAGGCACTCCCCGCCCACCCATCCCGGGCGGTGAGATATACGAAAATGTTCGGATCCGTATTCAACGGTTTACGGATATGATCTTAGACCAGCATGCGGGCAAGCATATTGCTGCTGTCTCTCACGGCAGTTTTATTAAATGCATGCTGGCGGTGTATACAAAATCATCTCTGCACGACTTCATCCCGTTCTGGATAGAGAATGCGTCGCTGACCATCGTTGACTTTATCGGCAGGCAGCCGGTCATCCGCGTGGTAAACGATGTCAGCCATCTGGAAACCTCACTGGGCTTTATCGTGCCAAAAGTTATGTGAAAGATCGGATTATTTTAACGAGCCCCAATTCTTTGCCCAGGCAGCATCCGTCTCCAGCGGAATTGAGATTTTGTACGCCTTTCGCATCTCATCCTGCACAACCTGGCTGGTTTTTTCAATCTCGCCTTCCGGACAATCTAAAAGCACTTCGTCATGCACCTGGACGATCATCTTCGCTTCCAGCCCCTCTTTTTTAAGGCGGCCGGGGAGGTTGATCATTGCCAGCTTCATAATGTCAGCTGCAGTCCCCTGGATGGGCGCGTTAATGGCTTCCCTTTCCGCGCGCGCTTTTACCTGGGCGGTAGCGGATTGTTTAAGCTGGGGGAAATAACGCTTCCTGCCCAGCAGGGTTTCAACAAACCCCTGCTCTGCGGCTATTTTGCGGATGCCGTCGAGGTAGCGTTTGACACCCGGGAATTTTTCAAAATACGCTTTAACAAAGTTTTCAGCTTCAGCCAGGGTCAGTTCGGTTGTCCGGGTCAACCCGAACGGGCTCATCCCATAGATCAATCCGAAATTGATCGCCTTTGCATGCCGGCGCTGGTCTTTGCTAACCTCGTCCAGCGGCACATCATAGATCGCGGCCGCTGTCGCTGCGTGAATATCCTGGCCTGCTTTAAACGCATTCAGCATGGCTTCATCTTCTGCCATATGGGCCACAATGCGCAGTTCGATCTGTGAATAATCCACTGAAAGCAGCAGATTGCCATCCCCGGCCACGAACCCGTTGCGTACTTTGTGCCCCAGTTCTGTCCTCGTCGGTATGTTCTGTAAATTGGGGTCAGAAGACGCCAACCGTCCTGTAACAGACCCCGTCTGGCTGAAGGAGGTGTGTACGCGGCCGGTCTTTGGGTTGATCTGCTTCGGAATCGCCTCAAGGTAGGTCGAAACCAGTTTTGAGATCTCGCGGTACTCCAGCAAAAGATTTACCACCGGGTGGCTGTCCTTCATCGCCTCGAGGACGGAAGCGGCTGTTGAATAATGGCCGCTCTTGGTCTTGCGGCTGGAATCCGGCGGCGTCAGGCCCAGATCAGTGAAAAGCGCTTTGGACAGCTGTTGAGTGGAATTGATGTTGAAGGGATAACCGACCATCTCCTGTATCTGCCCGGAAATATCCGCAATTCTTTGGTTGAGATCTTCCGCAAAATCCGCGAAAAACTTCTTATCCACAGAAATTCCGGTAAATTCCATATCGATCAGAACGGGGATCAGCGGCATTTCTATTTCCGAGAATATTTTAAATAGATCATTCTTTTTCAGCCGGTCAGCGAGGATTTTCATCAACCGCAGTGGAATCTCAGCGTCCGCACAGGCATATGGCGCGGCATCAGCGATTTTTACCTGATCCATCGTTTTCTGTTTCTTTCCCGTGCCGATCAATTCCTCAATATTTGTCATCCGGATTTTCAATTCAGCGTCAGCCATGGCCTTTAGCCCCAGCCGGCGCGTTTCCGGTTCAAGCACCCAGGCGGCGATCATGGTGTCAAAAACAAGCGGTGCAGGCGTCAATCCGTAATTTTTTAGCACCAGACAATCGTACTTAAGGTTGTGCCCGATCTTACCAATCTTTGAATTTGTAAATGAAGGGCGCAGCCCTTCAATCACCGTTTCAACAGGTAATTGCGCACTGGATCCTTTGTGACCGACCGGTATGTAATAGGCCGCCCCCTCCTGGAGAGACAGAGACACACCCACCAATTCTGCCTGATTCGGATCAATCGATGTGGTCTCAGTGTCAAAGGAAATCTGTTCAGCTGAATCCAGCAGCTTTTTCAGGTCCTCCAATTTCTCTGGACCATCAACAATGTTGACCGCGATATCGTAGGATTCGTTGATGCTCAGCGCGGCATTTTCTTCTCCCCAGAATGACATTTGCTCCGCGCCAACAACCCCTTTTTCCAGCAAATTCGTAAACCGTGTTCGCAGAGTCCGGAAGTTGAGCTCGTCAAATAACTTAAGGACTGCTTCCATGTTTATATTGTCGGTCCGGGCCATTTCAAGGTCTAGATCGATATCCAGATTGGTGATGATCTCCGCCAGAAATTGGCTCAGGAACGCATCGTCTTTGTTTTCCTCAAGCAGTGTGCGCGTCCGCCCGGAAATGGATTCGATGTTGGCGTAAATATCTTCCAGCGTCCCAAATTGCTCTAAAAGCTTTCCGGCTGTTTTCGGCCCGATGCCTTTGATACCGGGAATGTTATCGGAGGTATCACCGATGAGCGCCTTAAGATCGACAACCTGTTCTGGCGGGACGCCCATTTTATCCCTGACATCCTCCGGAAAATAATCCTTGGCATCAGATTGTTTACCGCCTGCCAAGTTAACGATCACACGGTCGGTCACCAGCTGCAGCAGATCCCTGTCGCCGGTAACGATCTTGACCCCTAATCCTTTTTCAGCCGCGCGGAAGGCGATCGAGCCGAGCACATCATCGGCTTCATACCCCTCCATCTCCAGACGGGGAAAACCAAAAGCATCCACCAGTTCGCGTATGCGCTCGATCTGCGGCCGAAGATCATCCGGCATTTTTTCCCGTGTGGCTTTGTACTCCGAGTATTTATCCGAACGGAATGTCTTCCCGGTGTCGAAAGCGACCGCGAGATATTCAGGATGTTCCCGGTCCATCAAGCTGAGCAGAATGCTGGTGAATCCAAATATTGCCGCTGTGGGTTCTCCGGACCGGGATTGAAAACGCGATCCGGTTGCCATCAATGCAAAATAAGCACGATACGCCAGCGCGTGGCCGTCTATCAGGTAGATCGTTTTAGGCATTTATTCCTCTTTTTTCAATTGGTAGCTCTATTCTGCCTCTGCGTCCATTAGGGAAAGGAGATACAGCGCCTCGCTTCCCATTTTCGCCAGGTTGAACACGTTCTGAGTGGACTGGTCAAAATCCTTTGCCGGATCATAATCGCTGTCATCACCGGCCTCATTGAACACATTAATGACCGAAACCGCCATCCCGCCGGCCCGTAGCCCCCAGATTTTCGCGAGCACCATCATCACGCTGGCTTCCATTTCCGCGGCGACGATATTCAGGCGCTTGAAATCCTCATATTTTTCCCGCCAACTCGCCTGCCAGAACCCGTTGAAGGATCCGCCCGGTTTGGGCTGACCGGCGTACAAACCATCGTGGGATCGCGTCATGCCGACATGAAAGGAGATGCCCAGGTTCTTGGCTGCCTGAATGCAGGCCTGCACGACCGAATAATGGGCCACAGCCGGATATTCAACCGGGGCATAAGCGCGGGATGCGCCATCCAGCCGCAGCGCGGAATCGAAGATGATCATATCGCCGTCATTGACATAATCCTGAAAGGTACCGCAGGTACCGATGCGAAGGAAAACTTTTGCACCCACACGGGCCAGTTCCTCAAGCGCGATCGCGGTTGAAGCCCCGCCTATCCCGGTGCTGGTGCAGGTGATCGGCATGCCTTTATATTCGCCGGTATAGGTTACATATTCCCTGTTCTCCGCTACTTTTCGGCTCTTATCCCACGTTTCCGCAACGGTTTTGACTCTCCCGGGATCGCCTGGCAGCAGCACATATGGCGCGCAATCTCCTTCTTCCAGATGAATATGGTATTGTTTGGCCATTTTCGCTCCTTTATTTTCCGAGTCTTAATTTCTTTACCTTAAATGACTTAATTATTATAGATGAGTACCTAGGCCGGCAGAAATATACGCCTGGTTAAATATGAGATAATATGACCGAGTTTACATCAGGAGAACAGGTTTGACCCGATTTCAATCACTATGCGTGCTCGGTCTCGGTTATATCGGTCTCCCGACCGCCAGCACCTTCGCCACGCACGGTATCAAGGTAGTAGGCGTGGATACCAATCCCGCCATCGTCGAAAGTCTAAAGAACGGGCAGGTGCACCTATTTGAACCCGGCCTGCGCACCCTGGTGCAGGCGGCTATCCGCTCGGGCAACCTTGTCGTCAGCGACACGCCGCAGCCCGCGGAAGCGTTCATCATCGCTGTGCCGACACCTTTCAAAAATGACAAAAAAGCCGATATGCGCTATGTTGTATCGGCGGCAGAATCCATCGTCCCCCACCTGAAAAAGGGGAACCTGATTATTCTCGAATCCACCTCACCCCCGCGCTCCACGGTTGACCTGCTTGCACCGATCCTCGAAAAAAGCGGCCTCACAGCCGGCCAGGACTTCTACCTTGCCTATTCACCCGAACGCGTCCTGCCGGGAAAGATCCTGCAGGAATTGATCGAGAATGCGCGCGTTATCGGCGGGCTGGATGGACCATCTGCGGATGCCGGAAAAGCGCTTTACAGCACATTCGTCCGAGGCGAGATCATCACCACAGACGCAACCACGGCTGAAATGGTTAAATTGATGGAAAACACCTTCCGCGATATCAATATCGCGGCCGCCAATGAATTTTTACGCCTGGCGGCCCAATTTGAGGTGGATATTTGGGAAGCCATCGCGCTGGCCAACCGCCATCCGCGCGTGGAAATCCTCAACCCCGGGCCGGGTGTCGGCGGGCACTGCATCAGTGTGGACCCCTGGTTCCTCGTCGAAGCCGCGCCTGAAACAGCTAACCTGATACGCTCAGCCCGGCAGGTAAACGACAGCCAGCCGCAATATGTGCTTGAATTCACAAAGAATAAGGCCGGAAGAATAAAAGGGGTTAAAGTTGCCGCGCTCGGCCTGGCGTATAAGCCCGATGTGGATGACCTGCGGGAATCTCCGGCGGTTGAAACTGTAAAACACTTTCGCGATGCCGGGGCTGATGTAAGCGCCTTTGAGCCCTTCGACACTTCCTTTGAAATAGAAGGCGTGCATATCGCGCAAACCCTGGAAGAGGCAATCAAGGACGCCGAAATCATCCTTCTGCTTGTCCGCCATACTCAGTTTGCGTCACTGGACCCGGCCGACCTTAATCTCACGGCGCAGAACTGCCTCGCCGTCGATACCGTCAATGGCTGGAGTCGAGAATCCTGGGAAAAGGCCGGTTTTTCCTTTGCGCGCCTTGGAGACGGCAAAAACTGACACGATGGCTCCCCTGCATGTAATGACCGTGTTTGGCACCCGCCCGGAAGCGATCAAGCTTGCCCCGGTGATCAAAACCCTGCAATCCGACAAGCGCTTCAGATCAACGGTGGTGGTTACCGCGCAGCACAGGGAAATGCTCGACCAGGTTCTGCATCTGTTCAATATCAAACCGGATGTAGATCTTGACCTGATGCGTGAAAACCAGGACCTTGCATCTCTGACGGCATCCATCTTCACCCATATTGATCCGGTTCTGGCCAGCCATCAACCAGACTGGCTGCTCGTTCAGGGCGATACTACAACCGTCATGGCCGCCGCACTCAACGCGTTCTACCGGCAAATTCGCGTTGGCCATGTCGAAGCAGGCCTGCGCACAAAGGATAAATGGCAGCCATTTCCGGAGGAAATCAACCGCCGGATCGCCAGCGCTGTCGCCGATCTGCATTTTGCCCCCACGCATACCGCGCGTGACAACCTGCTTCGGGAAGGAATTCCGGACAAAAGGATAAAAGTTACCGGCAACACGATCATAGATGCCCTTAATCAAGCATCTGCCTTGGCGGCGCCTGAAAACATCAAAAACATCCTTTCGGAAAAAGGAATCGCCTCCGGAGATAAGCGCCTCGTGCTTGTGACCGCCCACCGGCGGGAAAATTTTGGCCAGCCGATACGGGAGATTTGTGAAGCGATTAAAATCCTGGCGGAAATGTATGGCAATTCCGTAGAATTCATTTATCCGGTCCATCTCAACCCGCACATCAAGGAACCGGTCAACACAATCTTAGGCGGAACACCAAACGTTACCCTGCTCCCACCGATTCCGTATCTGGCGCTTGTTCACCTGCTCAAAAATGCCTATATCATTTTGACGGATTCCGGCGGGATCCAGGAGGAAGCCACCGGGCTCGGTGTGCCCTGCCTTGTCCTACGGGACGTCACCGAGCGACCGGAAGGTATTGATGCAGGTGTGTTGAAACTGGTTGGGGCGGAACAGCAAAGCATAATCAGAGAAGCTCAGGCCCTGCTGGAGGATGCAACCTTGCGTAACCAGATGGCCAACGCCGCCAACCCCTACGGTGACGGCACGGCAGCACAGCAGATTATCAGCTATTTACTGGAACAGGTTAATTCCTGACGGAATAGTCCCCTTCAACCACCCATTTATAAGTCGTCAATTCACGCAGCGCCATCGGTCCGCGCGCGTGCAGCCTTTGCGTTGAGATGGCAACCTCCGCGCCCAGACCGAGCTGGGCCCCGTCCGTAAAGCGCGTACTGGCATTTACATACACAACAGCAGAATCCACTTCTTCAACGAAGCGTGCTGCATGGCCGGCGTTTTCGGTCAAAATCCCGTCTGAATGGCTGGTGGAATGCACCCGGATGTGATCTATCGCTTCTTCCAGTGAATCAACAACTTTTACGCCGAGGACCAGAGAAAGCCATTCGGTACCAAAATCACCCTTCCCGGCTTTTTTCACCGTATCGTTTATGTCCTGACCAAATGCCGCGAGAGCGCGTTCATCCATGCGGAAAGTTACTTCGCCAGCAGTCAGATGTTCCACGAGTCGGGGAAGAAATTGTGCAGCGATCGAAGAATGTACCAAAACGGTATCGAGTGAATTACAGGTTGACGGCCGCTGGGTTTTCGCGTTGTAAATGAGCGGCAGACTGCGCTCCAGGTCTGCGCTTTCATCCACAAAAAGATGGCAGATCCCAATCCCGCCCGTGATGACCGGGATCATCGAATTCTCCCGGCAGTAGCGGTGCAGTCCCGCCCCGCCCCTGGGGATGAGCATATCGACATAATCGTACATGGTCAGCAGTTTTTGAACGTGGCTCCGGTCCGGATCACTGATGAATTGGACGACTTCTGCCGACACTTCATGCGCGGATAGGGCTTCGTGAATTCCCTTTACCAGGATTGAGTTGCTGTAGATCGTTTCTTTCCCGCCGCGCAGGATGATCGAGTTTCCGCTCTTGATAGCAAGAGAAGCAACATCAATGGTCACATTTGGGCGGGATTCATAGATAACAGCGAGAACACCCAGAGGAATGCGCTGCTTTTTAAGTTCCAGCCCGTTTTCAAGCGCGGATTCCTCAAAAACTTCACCAACCGGATCAGGCAGGGAAACCACA
>Ga0180436_10006391_pt1 | contig 10238 bp, 8 predicted proteins | sample SS_ome_2_FD_132434 | JGI IMG/M metagenome (GOLD analysis project Ga0180436, IMG submission 132434) | Hypersaline lake sediment archaeal communities from the Salton Sea, California, USA - SS_3_S_2 metaG | ecosystem: Environmental > Aquatic > Non-marine Saline and Alkaline > Hypersaline > Sediment...
GCTGGGCTTGGCGATCATGATCACCGGGACGTACTCGGCGTTGAGGCGCTGCCACTCGCGGTAGTTCGCGGCGCGCGACTCGGCGTCGATGTTGACGCTGCCGGTCTCGAAGATCTCGTAGATGCGCCGTTCCCAGTCGGCCATGGCGTCGAAGTTGGGGAGCGCGCCCTGCTCGGCGGGCTGGGTGCTGCGGTGCCAGTAGTACAGCGAGCCGCCGGGCTGCCAGATGGGCTTGCGCAACTCGGGGTCGGGCTGGTTGCCGAGCGCGACGAGGATCGCCTCGTAGTCTCCGGAGAGGCCGGTGCCGAGCAGCTGGCTCGACTGGATGCCCTGCAGGTTGGCCTGGACGCCGATCTCCGCGAAGTCGTTCTGGATGATCGTGGCGATGTCGGTCCAGGTGGCCGAGTCGTTGCCGTAGGTCAGCGTGAACTCGAGCTCGCGGTCGGCGCTGATGTTGCGCACGCCGTCGCCGTCGGTGTCGGTCAGGCCCAGGGCGTCGAGGGCGGCGGCGGCGGCCTGGGGATCGTACATGCGCATGAGGCCGGTGGTGTCCTCGTAGAAGGCGCCGTTGACCGGCGCGGTCGGCGTGCCCGGGATCTCCGCGAGGCCGTTGTAGACGTCTTCGATCACGCGCATGCGGTCGACCGCGTACTCCATCGCCTGGCGGAACGCGACGTCGCCGAAGACGGAGGCGAGGTCGGGGTCGGCGGCGTCGAAGTTGAAGGCGAGGTGGGGCGGCGAGCCGAACAGTGCGCGGGCCGCGACGACGGTGAAGCCGGCGCCGGCGAGCTCGCGGCTCTTGAAGTCGGGGAACTGCCCGCCCGAGATGTTGAGCTGGTCGAGGTTGCCGGCCAGGAACTGGGCGACCTGGGCGTCGGTGCCGGGGACGATGAGGTAGGTGAGCCCGTCGAGGTAGGGCAGCTGGGTGCCGGCCTCGTCGACGCGCCAGTAGTTCCAGTTCTTGACCAGGCGCACGACCTGGCCGGGCACGTACTCGCTGAGGCGGAAGGCGCCGGTGCCGACGACCTCGCTGGGGTCGACGTCGGTGGGCCAGGCGTTGTTGATGTCGGCCGGCTGCGCGCCGCCCTCGACGGAGAAGGGCAGCAGCTTGTGCTTCGGCATCATGTAGAAGGAGCGCAGGAAGAGCAGGAAGGCCGGCGCCGGGGTGGGCAGGGTGATGACCACGGTGTTCGCGTCGGGCGCCTCGAAGGTGGCCCGGCGCTGCTCGCCGCCGACGGTGAAGACGAAGCTGGCGGCGTCGCCGGCGCGCGCCTCGGGGTTGGTGATGATCTGCTCGAAGGTGAAGACCACGTCGTCGGCGGTGAAGGGCGTGCCGTCGTGCCAGGCGACGCCCTCGCGCAGGTGGAGCGTGATCACGGTGCCGTCGTCGGAGACGGTCCAGTCGCGTGCCAGGCCGGGGACGAGCTCGTAGGTCTCGAGGTCGAAGTCGATCAGCGTGTCGAACATCTGCATGGTGAGCGCCTGGCTGATCGAGCTGATCTCCCCGTAGTAGAAGAAGCGTGGCGGGGAGTCGCCGAGGGCCAGCGTCAGCGTGCCGCCGGCGGTGCCGGGGACCATGCCGAGCCCGGGGTAACCCACGGTCTTGGGCTGGGCCAGGCCGATGGCGGACACCGCCAGCGCGGCGACGAGGAGCGGGGCGAGGATGCGTCTGAGCATGCGCGGACCTCCTGTTCGGGTGAACGTTCCCAGCATAGTCCACTTCTGGACCACCGTCCAGAGGTCAGGCCTCGAGGCAGGGCGAAGCCGCCCGCCCCCTCACGCGTTTGGGAGGTCGCTGACGTGCGCGCTTCGTGTGGCCGGCGCGCACACCCGTTGCGCCGATTGGTGCATGAGTGGTATACTTCTGCGCACCAGCTTCGTCCGCAACGCAACCCGCCTGGGGGACCTTGATGACCGAGACCGCCGCCGTCGCGCAGATCAACGCCCAGGACCTGGCGGCGCGGCTGCGGATCGACAAGGCCCAGCCGACCCCGGCGTACCTGCAGCTTCGCGACCAGCTGTCCGGGCTCATCGCCGTCGGCACCTGGCCCGCGGGCGCGGCGCTCCCGAGCGAGCGTGACCTCGCGGGGGCGCTCGGGCTCTCGCGCATGACGGTGCGGCGCGCCTTCGGCGAGCTCGAGGAGGACGAGCTGGTGGAGCCTCGGCACGGCTCGGGCACCTACGTCCGACCCCGGCGCCTGGAGCAGACGATCGACCGCGTCATCGGCTTCACCGACGAGGCGCGCCACCTGGGCTTCGTGCCCGGCGGGCGGCTGCTCGAGTTCGGGGCGGTGCAGCCCGACCCGGACGTGGCCGAGGCGCTGAACTGCGCCGCCCGCGACCGGGTCCTGCGCATCGCCCGCCTGCGGACCGCCGACGGCGCGCCGCTGTCGCTGCAGTACGCCTACCTGCGGCCGTCGCTGCTGGCGCTGGAGGCCGCCGACCTGGAGCGCGAGGGCAGCCTCTACCGCACCCTCGAGCGGCGCTTCGGGGTGGTCCCGCAGCGCGCGCGCCAGACGATCAGCGCCCGCCTGCCCCAGCGGCGCGAGCGCATCCTGCTCGAGATCGGCGCGCTCGATCCCGTGCTGGCGCTCGAGCGCACCACCTACGACCCGGACGACCAGCCGTTCGAGTACGTCCGCTCCGCCTACCGCGGCGACCGCTACCGCGTCGCCCTCGACCTGCGCGCGCCGGAAGGCTCGTGAGCGACTTCCGCATCGTCCCGCTCGGTCCGGACGACGGCGAGGAGGTCGCCGCCGTGTGGCGCGACGCCCGCGTGGCCGGTCACCCGCTCGGGCCCGCCGCCTGGCGCGCCTGGTGGGCCTCGACCGTCGCCGATCCCGCGTTGGCCTGGGGGGCCCGCGATCCCCGCGGCCGGCTGCTGGGCTTCCTGCTGGCGCGTGCCCCGGCCCGCCCGTGGGCGCCGCAGGACCTCGGGCACGTCGCGTTGTTCGCCGTCGCCGAGACCGAACGCGGTCACGGCGTCGGCGCCGCCCTGTGGGACGCCGCCGCCGCGGCGCTGCGGGCGCGCGGCCGTCGGCGCGTGCGCCTCGGCGCCGAACCGGAGCGCCTGCTGCCGGGCGTGCCGCTCACGGCGCCGGAGGCGACCTGGCGCTTCCTGCGCGCCCGCGGCGTCTGCCCCGGCGGCCTGGAGGCCGACCTGTGGCTCGACCTGGCGGACGGCGCCATCGACGGCCGATCGCTGCCCGCCGGCGCCGAGCTCGTCGACGACGACCCGGCGGCCGCCCTCGCGTTCGTCGAGCGCGCCTTCCCGGGCCGCTGGTCCGACGAGGTCGCGCGCGCCGCCGCGGCCGGGGCCGCCGTGCTCGGCCTGCGGCGCGCGGGCGTCACGCTCGGCTTCTGCCTGGCGCAGCGGCCGACGGACGCCGCGCCCGGTCCGGCGCTCACCTGGACGGCGCTGGGTCCGTGGGGCCCGCTGGACCCGCGCGTGGGGGGCCTCGGTCCGCTGGGGATCGACGCCGCCGCCCGTGGCGGCGGCCTGGGGCTGGCGCTGGTGGCGGCGGCGGCGCGCTGGCTGCGGGCCCGCGGGCCGCGCGCCGCGGTCATCGACTGGACGACGCTGACGGCGTTCTACGGGCGCCTCGGCGCCCGGGCCTGGCGCGCGTACCAGCGCGCGGAGGGGGAACTGTGAGCGAGCGCGACGACCGTGGCGGTCCGCAGGACCGCGTCTCCGCCATCACCGAACTCACCACCGAGGGCGTCGACGCCGCCTTCGCCGATCTCGACACGCTGCCGACCGCCGGCGTGCTGGCCGCGCTGCTCGCGGGCCAGCGGCGCGCGATCGAGGCGGTCGCGGTGGCGCTGCCCGACCTCGAGTGGGCCGCCGACGGCATCGCCGAGCGCCTGGCCGACGGCGGACGCCTCGCCTACGCGGGCGCGGGGACCTCGGGCAGGCTCGGCTACCTCGACGCCGCCGAGTTGCCACCCACCTTCGGCTTCGACCGCACGCTGGTCCTGCTCGCCGGCGGCGAGGAGGCGATGGCGCGCGCCCAGGAGGGCGCCGAGGACGACGCGGAGGCGGCCCGCGAGGCCGTGCTTGCCGCCGGCATCGGACCCCGCGACGCGCTGATCGGCATCGCCGCCAGCGGCCGCACGCCGTACACCGTCGGGGCCGTGCTGGCCGCCCGCGAGGCGGGCGCCTTCACGGTCGGCATCGCCAGCGTCGCCGGCTCGCCGCTGTTGCGCGCCGCCGAGATCGGCGTGTGGCTCGACACCGGTCCCGAGGTGCTGGCGGGCTCCACCCGCCTGGCGGCCGGCACGGCCCAGAAGGCCAGCCTCAACCTCCTCTCCACCACCGTGCTCGTGCGGCTCGGCGGCGCCTACGGCAACCTCATGGTGGGCATGCAGCCGACGAACGAGAAGCTGCGGTTGCGCGCCCAGGCGATGGTGGCGCGGGCGACCGGCGCGGAGGCCGACGCGGCCGCGGCGGCGCTGAAGGCCAGCGGCGACGACGTGCGGGCCGCCATCGTCATGCTGCTGGCCGGCACCGACGCGGCCACCGCGGCCCGCCTGCTCGACGAGCACGGCCTGCGCGTGCGCGACGCCGTCGCCGCGCTGGGCGTCAGCGCCAGGCCCCGCTAGGCCCCCCGCGCCAGCGGGGCCGCGGCGCCGACGGGTCGTCGGGGTCCGGGGGGCGCGCGGCGAGGGCGGCGGCGACGGCCTCCAGGTCGATGCGCGAGGCGAAGCGCGTCTTGAGCGCCCACGCCTCCAGCGCCCGGCGGATGTCCGCCGCCCGGCCGGCATCGTCCGGCGCGCGCGAGGGCGGGCGCCGGGCCCGCCGCAGGTAGGCGTCGGCGCGGGCGACCGCCAGGTCGAACAGCTCGGCGCGCGCGGAGACCGCGGCGCGACCGCCCGCCACCGCTCAGCCGCCGTTGCCGCGCACGCGCGCCTCGTAGCCCGCGGCCCGCAGCACCTCGGTGGCGCGGCGCTGTTCGTCGAGCGTCGCGAAGGCCAGGCGCAGCGCGCCGCCGGCCTCGCGGATGCCGAGCACCTCGATGTCCTTGACGTTGACCTCGGCCTCGCCCAGCGCGGCGGTGATGCGGGCCAACTGGCCGGGCCGGTCGGGCACGGCGATGACGACCTCGAAGCGGCTGGGCATGAGGCTGCGGCGCACCACCGGCAGGGCGTCGCGCGTCCGCTTGGCGGCCTCGGCGGCGTCGAGCAGGGCCTCCGGGTCCTCGAGCCGCTCGGCCAGCGCGGTCAGCGCCCGCCCGAAGCGGGCGGCGGCCTCGCGCACGGCCGCGCGGTTGGCGACCACCATGTCGCGGCTCATGCGCGGGCTGCCCGACGCGACGCGGGTCAGGTCGCGGAAGCCGCCGGCGGCGAGCAGCATGAGCAGCTCGCGCTCCTCGGCCTCGGCGACCAGGTGCGTGAGCGCCACGGCGGCGAGGTAGGGCACGTGCGACACCGTCGCCACCAGCCGGTCGTGCAGGCCGGGATCGACCTCGATCGCGTGCGCCCCGAGGGCCACGACCAGACGCTCCACCCGCGCCAGGGCCTCGCGGTCCGTCGCCGGCGTGGGCGTGAGCACCCACACGGCGTTCTCCAGCAGCGCCGCGTCGGCGTGCAGCACCCCGACGCGCTCGGAGCCCGCCATCGGGTGACCGCCGACGAAGCGCAGCTCGCCCGTCAGCGCGGCGACCACCTCGGCCTTGGCGCTGCCGACGTCGGTGACGATGCAGTCCGGGCGCAGGTAGGGGGCCAGCTCGCGGGCCAGCCGCACCAGGCTGCGGGCCGGGGTCGCCAGCACGACCAGGTCGGCCTCCGCGAGCCAGGGTCCCGCCTGCAGGCGCGCCTCGTCGATGATCCCGAGTCCGCGCGCGGCGTCGAGCACGGCCGGATCGAGGTCGAAGCCGACGACGCGGCGGGCCAGGAAGCGCTGCTGCAGCCCCAGGCCGACCGAGCCGCCGATGAGGCCCACCCCCGCCAGCACCACGGTGCCGACGAGCGGGGCCGGGCGCGCGTGCGGATCGGGCGGGGCGGCGGGCGCAGGGCGGTCCACGGCCGTCAGAGGGGCTTGCCGACCGCCGCGGCGACCCGCCGCAGCGACGCCATCAGCGCGCCGAACTCGGCCTCGTCGAGCTGCTGGGCGGCGTCGGACTTCGCCTCCTCGGGGTGCGCGTGCACCTCGACGATGATGCCGTCGGCGCCGGCGGCGGCGGCCGCCAGGGCCAGGGCCGGCACCAGCGGCCGGCGTCCCGCGGCGTGCGACGGATCGACCCACACCGGCAGGTGCGTGAGCTCCTTGAGCACGGGCACGGCCGCGATGTCGAGGGTGAAGCGGGTGCTGGTCTCGAAGGTGCGGATGCCTCGCTCGCACAGCACGACGTTCGGGTTGCCCTGGGAGAGGACGTACTCGGCGGCCTGCAGGAACTCGGCGATCGAGGTCGACAGGCCGCGCTTGAACAGCACCGGCTTGCCGCTGCGGCCGGCCTCGGCCAGCAGCGCGAAGTTCTGGCTGTTGCGGGCGCCGATCTGCAGCATGTCGGCCGTCGTCGCGACCGTCTCCACCAACTCCGGCGCCGTCACCTCGGTGACGATCGGCATGCCCGTCACGCGCCGGGCCTCGGCGAGCAGCTCCAGTCCCTCGGCGCCCAGGCCCTGGAAGGCGTAGGGGCTGGTGCGCGGCTTGAAGGCGCCGCCGCGCAGCACCTGGGCGCCGTGGCGATGGGCGATCTCGGCGGCGGCCTGCAGCTGCTCGCGGGACTCGACGCCGCACGGTCCGGCGGCCACCGTGAAGCGCCCCGCCCCGGTGGTCACCCGGCCGATGCGCACGGCCGAGTCGTCGTGCCGGAACTCGCGCGAGGCGAGCTTGTAGGGCTTGGTGATGCGCACGACCGTCTCGACGCCCGGCAGGGCGCGCAGCTGTTCGCGGATCTCCTCCGTGGGCGCCGGACCGATCGCGCCGATCAGCGTGCGCGACTCGCCCTCGCTGATGTGGGGCGTGAAGCCGAGCGCGCGGATCTCGGTGAGCACCCGCTCGCGCGCCTCGGGCGCGGCGCCCTTCTGCATGACGACGACCATGTCGGCTCCTCCGCGCGAGTGCGTCGGCGCGTCGGCGCCGACGCGCCGCGGGCGCCGACGCGCGGTCGCCGGCCCGCGCCTGATGCCGCGGAGTCTATCAGCCGAGCGAGGATCGAGCGGCGTCCAGGAAGGCTCGGAAGGGCGCCCGCTGGTCGGGGTGCGTCGCGTAGCTCATCTCCGGGTGCCACTGCACCCCGAGCAGCCATGCGCCGGCCTGCGCCTCGATGCCCTCGACGATCCCGTCCTCGGCCTGCGCGACGGCGCGCAGCCCGTCGCCGAGGCGGTCGAGCGCCTGGTGGTGGTAGCTGTTGACGAACACCGCGTCGGCGTCGAAGGCCGCCCGGACGCGCGAGCCCTCCGCCAGCGTGACGCGGTGGTGGGGGAGACCCCCGCGGTCCGCCTGCGAGTGCTGCAGGCCGCGGCCCAGGGCGGGCACGTGCTGATGGAGCGACCCCCCCTCGGCGACGTTGATGAGCTGGATGCCGCGGCAGACGCCGAACACGGGCTTGCCGGCCGCGCGGGCGGCGCGGTAGAGGGCGATCTCGAAGGCATCGCGTTCGGGGTCGACGACGCCCAGGTCGGGCTGCGGCGACTGGCCGAAGCGCGCCGGGTCGATGTCGACCCCGCCCGACAGGAGCAGCGCGTCGACGCGGGCCACCGCTTCGGCGGCGGCGGCGGGATCGAGCACGGGCGCGACCAGGGGCAGGCCGCCCTCGGCCTGCACCGCCAGGGCGTAGTTGCGGCCGGTGAACACGCTCTCGCGGCGAAGGCCGAGGTCGACGTTGACGGTGCCGGAGCTGATGAGCACGAGCGGACGGGGTTCCATGATGGGCGCCAGTGTACCGGGCGGTCGGCCCCGGCACCCGCGGTGCGCGTCAATCCAGCGCCCGCAGCAGGACGAACTTGAGGTAGCGACTCTCGGGGAAGCCGAGGCGCTCGGGGTGGTCGGGCGCGGCGCCGAAGCGGCCGAGCACGTGCAGCTCGCGGCCGGCGTCGGCGGCGGCGTCCGCCAGCACGTTCAGAAACTCCGCCTCCTGCAGGTGCGCGCTGCACGACGAGCTGCCGAGCACCCCGCCCGGGGCCAGCAGGCGCATCGCCCGCAGGTTCAGCTCCTTGTAGGCCGCCATCGCCCGCTCCAGGTCGCGGGCGCGCTTGGCCAGCGCCGGCGGGTCGATGCTGATCGCCGCGAAGCGGCGGCCTTCGCGCTCGAGCGCGCGCAGGCGCTCGAAGGCGTCCCCGCGGTCGAGCTCGGTACGCGGCAGGCCGTGGCGAGCGGCCGTCGCGGTCGCCGCCTCGAGCGCGGCCGCGGAGCTGTCGACGAGCAAGGCGTGCCGGGCCCCGGCGCGCAGCAGGTGGAGGCCGAAGCCGCCCTGGTGGGAGAAGGCGTCGAGCGCGTCGACCGCCTCCGGGTCGGCGGCGTGGGCCATGGCCGCGCGCGCCAACCGGCGGTGGTTGAGGCGCTGGTCGAGGAAGGCGCCGGTCTTCTGGCCGCCGCGCGGGTCGACGCTCCAGGTGAGCGCGCCGTCGTGGACGTCGACGCGACCTGGCACCTCGCCATGCAGCGCGCGCACGCCGGTCGGCAGCCCCTCCAGCGCGCGGGCGTGGGCGTCGAAGCGGCCCAGCACGCCCTGCGGCGCGAGGCGCTCGACCAGGCGCGTGACCAGCGCCTCCAGGTGCGGCTCGATCGCGGCGCAGCCGTTCTGCACCACCAGCACCGGGCCCAGCCGGTCGACAACCAGGCCCGGCAGGCCGTCCGCCTCCGCGTGGACGCAGCGGACGCCGGTCACGCCCGCCATCTCGGCCGCGGGATCGTTCGCCAACGCGTCGCGCAGGTCGAGCGCCGCGTCGAGCCGGGCGAGCAGCAGCGCCTCGTCCACGGGCGCGTCGTGGCGGTGCAGCAGCCGCACGGCGATCTGCGAGGTCGGGTGGACGGCCGCCCAGCCGAGGGGCCGCCCGCGGCGATCGACGATGGGCGCGAACCCCGGCCGTGAAGGCGGCGTCAGCACGTCCGAGCGGTACACCCACGGGTGGCCGGCGGCGAGCCTGGCGGCGCCGCGGCCGTCGACGGCGACGGGGGCGAGGCCGCCCGGGGCATCGGGGGGCATGGGGCATGCTAGCGCGGCCGTGCCATACTGCGCCTCGTCCGACGCGGCGCAGCGGCGTCGCCGCCGGCAGGCGCGAGGCGGGCCCGCCCCAGGGCGCTCGCGCGCGGAGGAGGTCGGCATGCCCGGCATCGCCATCATCGGCGCCCAGTGGGGCGACGAGGGGAAAGGCAAGGTCGTCGACGCGTTGGCTACCGAGGCCGACGTCGTCGTGCGCTACTCCGGCGGCGCCAACGCGGGCCACACCGTCGTCGTCGGCAGCGAGGTGTTCAAGCTCCATCACCTGCCGTGCGGCACGCTGCACGACGGGCCCACCTCGGTGCTCGGCGGCGGCATGGTCGTCGACCCGTGGAGCCTGCGCGACGAGCTCGAGGCCCTGCGTGCGCGGCGCGACCCGGGCACGGTCCTGATCTCGCACGAGGCGCACCTGGTGCTGCCCCACCACAAGAAGAACGACGAGGGCGGCGGCTTCGTGGGCACCACCGGACGCGGCATCGGTCCCTGCTACTCGGACAAGGCGCGCCGCCTGGGGCTGCGCTTCGGCGACCTACTCGACGACGCCATCCTGCGCGACCGCCTCGGGCGCCTCCTCGAGGGCAAGCCGAACTCGACGGCCCGCGTCGGCTGGACCGACGTCGAGGTGGCGATGGACGCCCTCGCCGACGTCCGCGCCTACGTCGCCCCGCTGGTGACCGACACCGGCGAGGTCGTGCGGGCCGCGCTGCGGGCCGGCCAGCGCGTCCTGTTCGAGGGCGGCCAGGGGACGATGCTCGACCTCGGCTACGGCACCTACCCCTTCGTGACCAGCTCGCACCCGACGGTCGGCGGCATCCTCGTGGGCGCCGGCGTCAGCCACAAGGCGCTCCACGGCGTCATCGGGGTCGTCAAGGCCTTCACCACCCGCGTGGGGCACGGCCCCTTCCGGACGGAAGTGGCGGGCGAGACGGCGGCGCGCCTGCGCGGTACCGGCGGCAACCAGTGGGACGAGTTCGGCACCACCACCGGCCGGCCGCGCCGCGTGGGCTGGCTCGACCTGCCGCAGCTGCGCTACGCCGCCGAGATCAACGGCTTCGACGGCCTGGTGGTCACCAA
>Ga0180436_10006393_pt1 | contig 10236 bp, 9 predicted proteins | sample SS_ome_2_FD_132434 | JGI IMG/M metagenome (GOLD analysis project Ga0180436, IMG submission 132434) | Hypersaline lake sediment archaeal communities from the Salton Sea, California, USA - SS_3_S_2 metaG | ecosystem: Environmental > Aquatic > Non-marine Saline and Alkaline > Hypersaline > Sediment...
CTGCATCTGTGGAGTAACCAGTCTTAGTCTTTTTTATAGCCGGAAGCCCCATATTTTCATAAAGGATCTCTGCCAGCTGCTGGGATGAGTTGATATTGAACTCCTGCCCGCATATAGAGTAAATCTCTTCGGTAAGCTTCTTTATCTCTATATCATATTCTTTTATAAGCTCATCTAGATAATCTATGTCTATGGCTACCCCGATATTTTCAATTTCTGCCAAAACATTTATTAGCGGTTCCTCTATTTCCTCATAGAGCCGGGTGAGGGAGTCTTCTTCAAGAAGCTTTACCAGCTTATCCGCCAGGTCTTTATAAAGGGCAAGCTCCTTTAAGAGGGGGTCATATTTTTCAAGGTCTTCTTCTTTCCCGCCATCCGTGCTTTCATCTTTACCTTCATTAAAATCAAGAGACATCTGAGTATCCCCGGGACTGCCTTTATTATCGGCACTTTCCGGTGATAGTATGCCATCAATATCTATCCCCAGTATCCTTCTGGCTATTTCCGCTATATCTGCAGCTGATCTCAGGGGATTTAGCGCCAGGTACATTATTTCCAGGTCTAGAAGCTTTCCTCTTACTGATATGCCTTTCTTCTTCAGGGATTTTATTATCTGCTTTAAGTGCATCCCTGCCTTTATTATTCCCTTATCCTGCATAATGACCCTGATATTTGCAGAAGCTCCTTCTTGATACAGGGCATCTGTACTGATCAAATAAGCCTTGCAGTCTCCCGGGTATATTATCAGATTTTTTCCTGCGGAGTCTGCTATAGCAATAAATACCTGTTTTTTTTCTTTTATTCCAGGCAGGAAGCCCCGGTACTCCTCAAGCTCGACTTCAGGAAGCTCTACCTCATTCCCAGCATTTTCCTGCCTGCTTATACCTAGGATATCTCCATACCTGGGAAGCCTTCTTATAAGACTGGTAAACTCCAGCCTTTCAAATACTTCTTTTACGCGGTTATAATCGATATCCTTAAAGCTTTTATCCAGTAGATCAGCATCTATTTCAAGATCATCCTTTAATGTGGCAAGCTCCTTGCTTGTCCTGGCTATTTCTTCATTGTCCGCAAGCAGGTCTTTAAGCTTTTTGCTTTTTATGCTGCCTATATTATTATATATGTCTTCCAGTCTGCCGAACTGCCTTATAAGCTTCACAGCTGTCTTTGGCCCGATTCCCGGCACTCCGGGGATATTGTCCGAGCTGTCTCCCATAAGTGCCAGCAGGTCTTTTACCAGTTCCGGGCCTACCCCCATTTTTTCCTCAACACCTTCAGGGTCATATACAATAGTATCAGTTATGCTTCTTCTGGATGAAAGGACTTTGACCTTGTCCGATACCATTTGGAGCATATCTTTATCCCCGGTAACGATTATGGAATCACCACCGCTCTCTGCAGCCATTCTGGCAATGCTTGCAAGTATGTCATCAGCCTCCATGGATTCCATCTCTATGCAGCTTATATTAAATGATTCCATTACTTCCCTTATGAGGGGCAGCTGGTGAAGCAGCCCTTCCGGCATTGGCTTGCGGTGTATCTTATACTGGTCAAACATCTTGTGCCTGAATGTGGGCCCCTTGCTGTCAAATGCGCATATCACCCTGTCCGGCTTATATTCCTCAATTATCTTCAAAAACATATTGGTAAAGCCCAGGACTGCATTAGTCATCAAACCTGTAGAGGTTATTATGGTATCCGGAAGGGCATAAAAAGCCCTGTATGCTATATTATTGGAATCAATGAGTATGATCTTTTGTGTCATGGGGCTCCGGTTTATCGTCCCTGAGGAAAGCAAATAATTTTTTTATAATCCTTTATCTTAAGTATCTCCAGTAAACTATAATAGTCAAACTATTGACATTATAACAATGTTTTATATTATATCATTAACTAAAATTTAAATATAAGACAAAGAAGTCTTTATATGCATCGAAGCACGGTTTCGGGCTTATTCCCGGGGTGTGCTTTTTTTGTTTTTAAGGGTCTTGTCCTGTATTTTTTTTAGTGGTCATTAGCAAGTGTCAACAACTTAATAAGGAGCATGAAGTGACTTACTCTAAAGCAAACGCTTCATCGGCTACAGGTACTAAAAACCTCTTTAGCGGTACCAGCCCGTTCAGCGGCATGTGTTCCACCTGTATCGATGGATGTCTCGGCCTGTGCGAGATCGGAAAATCAGCTTACCGGGGAGCTGAAGTAATATACCCGGCACCATATGGCGATATAACAGCCGCTTCAGAAAAGGATTATCCCGTGGACTATTCCCATCTAAATATAATGGGAACTGCATTTGGAGCCCACGGCATCGAGGAAGATAGCGACAAGGCTATCTTTACCAATGTCAATCTTGAGACTGCAGTAGGCAAAGACAAGGATATCAAGCTTAAGCTTCCTTTTATAGTGCCCGGTCTGGGATCGACCGATGTGGCCAGGAAGAACTGGGACGGACTTGCTATCGGGTCTGCCCTCTCCGGGACCATACTGACCATTGGTGAGAATGTCTGCGGAATAGACCCTGATTCTGAATTTGATTCCAATGGGAAAATAGCTAGATCCCCAGCCCTGGCAAAAAGGGTAAAACTTTTCAAGGATTGGCAGCAGGATGGATATGGGGCGATCGTTGTCCAGTCAAATGTTGAAGACACCAGATTTGGCGTTCTTGAGTATGCCATAAGGGAGCTGGGAGTAGAGATAGTTGAACTCAAATGGGGCCAGGGCGCCAAGAATATCGGCGGTGAGATAAAGATAGACAATCTGGAAAGGGCTATTGAGATCAAGAACCGGGGCTATATAGTACTTCCCAATCCGCTTGACCCAGATATCCAGGAAGCTTTCAAACATGGCGATTTCAAGGAATTTGAAAGGCATTCCAGGATAGGCATGGCTTCAAAGGAAGACTTCATGAATGCAGTGGAAAACCTTAAGAAAGTAGGCGCAAAGCATATATTCTTAAAAACTGGTGCTTATGGACCTGAAGACCTGGCCAAAGCTATAAAATATGCCTCAGAGGCAGGAATCGACCTTCTTACGGTAGACGGCGCCGGCGGCGGTACGGGTATGAGCCCCTGGAGGATGATGAATGAGTGGGGTATTCCTACGGTATACCTGCAGTCTATGGCTTATGAATATGCCAGTATCCTGGACAAAAAGGGAGCTTATGTGCCTGATATGGCAATTGCAGGAGGATTTACCCTTGAAGACCATATATTTAAGGGCCTGGCAATGGGTTCGCCTTATTTTAAATTAATAGGTATGTCCAGGTCGCCCATAACAGCCTGTATGGTCGGAAAGACCCTGGCCAATAAGCTGAAAGATGGAAAGCTTCCCAGATCTATTGAAAAATATGGAAATGATATGGAATCTATTTTCGTAGAGATCACCGACCTGAGAAAGGATATCGGCAAAGATGCTGCTGACAAGATCCCAGGCTCTGCAGTTGGCCTTTATTCCTATTACAAGAGGCTGTCCCAGGGACTCCAGCAGTTCATGTGCGGTGCACGTAAGTTCGGCCTTGATCATATGACAAGGGATGACCTCATAGCCCTTACAAAGGAAGCGGCTGACATTACCGGAATACCGTATATTATGGATTACCAGGCAGAAGCAGCTGCTGAGATCCTTGATTCATAATTGAACTTTGATATAGATCTATGACTTAAATGAGAGGCCAGCGGCCTCTCATTTTTTATTTTGACTTCGCTTGCTTATAATATATTTTCTTGATTATAGAAATAATAAATTGTATTATTTCTAGCGTGCCGAAGTGGCGGAATTGGCAGACGCGCTGGATTCAAAATCCAGTGGGCCGAGAGGCTCGTGCCGGTTCGATCCCGGCCTTCGGCACCATCACGAATCCCGGCCCTCAGTTAATCGATATAAGACTATAATTTCTTTAGTATATTACCGTACCTGACTACTTCTTCAACAATTTCCAGACAATCCTCCCATTTATGGAATTTGTCTGGTTCGAATTTAAATTCTTTCAATTTTTTTTCATCCTCACCAAGAACATACTTCCACAAACCGCCTACCTGGCAGTAACTGCCAGCACCGCATTTAAGGCATGGAGGTGTCTGTGAATTAAAATAAATATGCCCCAGTAAGTTAAATTGGCCGGAATGAGTAGCAATTTTCTCATAATTAGCTATGCCATTTTGTATTTTTTTTGGTTTTATCCCTACAGATATGAGCACTACAGGCTTATCGGTCAAAAGCTTCTTTACATGATGAAAACAAAACAGCCGGGTCAGGAAATTATACATAAATCCTGTTGGCCCTCCAAGCTGGTATGGCGTACCCAGAACTAAAGCTTCTGATTCCAACACCAATTTAAGATATGGAAGAAGCTCATCTGTCCTGCCACAAATATTTGTTTTGGCACAAAGATGGCAACAACCCTGACATGGCTTAAAATCCAGTTTGGATAGATTAATAAAAACAGTATCCCTGCCGCTTTTTTTAAGAACCGCTTCTACAAGCCTGTCAGTATTGCCCTTTATAAAAGGACTGCCGCTTATTCCCAGTATTGCCATAATAGGAACTCCCTAAAATCTAAAAAAGGGGTTTTTGTTTTGGATTCTATTAGATTTATTATTTAAAATCAGCCAGGAAACCTTCAAGTTTCTTTTTATTCTCTGGAATCAGCCCGCATATGGGCAGACGGAAAACTTCCCTTACATATCCCTTTATGGCCAGGGCAGTCTTTATCGGAATAGGGTTCTGCTCTATATTCATCATCCTGAATAATGGCTGCAGCTTATAATTTAGTTCTTTCATCTTCTCCCAGTTGCCATTCAGGCCGGAATGTACAAAATCCCTCATAAGTCCCGGGAAAAGATTACTGCTTACACTGATAAGTCCCATCCCCCCTGCCGCAGTAAGGGGCAGGGTTATAGCATCATCGCCTGAAAGCACCGAAAAATCGCTGGGAGCTCTCTCGATCACTGACATCATCTGCATTATGCTTCCCGAAGCTTCCTTTACACCCACGATATTTGGATGCTCTGCCATCCTTATCATGGTATCAGTCTCAATATTCTTGCCAGTCCTGGGAGGTATATTATATACAATATGGGGAAGGTCTACTGCATCAGCGATCTCAATATAATGCCTGTAAAAACCCTCCTGGGTAGGCTTATTATAGTATGGTGCAACCTGCAGGGTCCCATCAGCACCGGCATCCTTTGCTGCAGCAGCCAGCTCAATAGCTTCTTTTGTATTATTGGAGCCTGCTCCCGCTATTACCAGGGTCCTTTTATTGACAGTCCCGCAGGCCCTCTGAATGACTTTTATATGCTCTTCTATGGAAAGAGTGGGGCTTTCCCCGGTGGTTCCCACAGGCACTATGCCATCGATCCCATTCTCGACCTGGAATTCGATCAGCCTGTCAAAGCTTTCCAGGTCCAGGCTTCCATCATCTGCAAACGGGGTTACAATAGCTGTATAGACTCCTCTAAACATAATACATCCTTCATTTTTTATTTTATATTATCATTTTTATTTGTAACTAAAAAGTATTTAGGATACTGTCTTCAAACTAGTCCATGTCAATTTGAAAGTATATTTACCAGGTCATACAGGCTTGAGTCTATCTCCTTCCTGGTATCAAAAACTGCTTCAAATCCCTGGGTTATTATCTTCATTGCCCTTATGCCTACCATACAGTCACTTTCACCTTCAATTAGAAGGTCCACAGCCTTTCTTCCGAATTCAGCTGCCAGGATCCTGTCCATTGCTGAGGGTGATCCTCCCCTCTGTATATGGCCCAGCACCGATACCCTTACTTCCCTCCCTACCAGTAGCTTTATGGAGGAGGCTACCTCACTGGCTTTGGCGGCTCCTTCGGCTACGATTATAAGGGTATGCCTCTTATCTTTCCTGTTTTCCTTTATATCATTTGCAATACCAACGATGTCCACTTCCCTTTCAGGTATAAGGACAAAGTCTGCACCGCAGGCAAGCCCTGTATTTATGGCTATCAGGCCGGAAGCCCTGCCCATTACCTCTATGACGAAAATACGGTCATGGGAATATGCAGTATCCCTTATCTTTGAGATGAGGTCGATTATCACATTGAGGGTGGTATCAAAGCCTATGCTGTAATCAGTGCCCGGTATATCATTATCTATGGTAGCCGGTATGCCCACAACCTGGATTCCCTGATCGTGCAGCTCATGGGCTCCCCGGAAAGAGCCGTCGCCCCCGATAACGATGAAACCATCGATATGGTTCTTCTTAAGGTTCTCTATGGCTTCCTCCTGCCCTGCCCTGCATCTGAACCTCTCGGAACGCGCTGAATAAAGGAATGTTCCCCCGCGATCTATTATCCCGCCTACCGATGAAAGGTCAAGAGGGGTGAAATTATTCTCAATAAGCCCCTTATAGCCTTCATAGAAGCCATATATCTCAAGTCCCTTGCTTATGGCATACCTGGTAACTGCCCTTACAGCAGCATTCATGCCGCTGGCGTCTCCGCCGCTGGTTATAACAGCGATCCTTCTCTTCTTTCCCAAGATCATTACCTCCTATTTCCTTCTGGATCTTAGTTCTTTGAATATATCTGCAGGCTCTACACCTTCTTCGGCCATAAGGACCAGAAGGTGGTATAAAAGGTCGCCCATCTCATAGACCATGTCTTTCTTTTCCTGGTGTTTGGCTGCCAGTATTACTTCTATAGCTTCTTCTCCTATCTTCTTCAAGATCTCATCAAGACCCTTCTTATGAAGCGAGTATGTATAGGAACCGTCTTTTTCTCCAGATATCCTGTCCTCTATGACATCATAGAGCTCAGCAATTATGCCGGGATCCCCTGCTGGTGGGTCCATATCTTTTTTAAAATCAATATCAGCTTCCGCATTTTCAAGCTTCCTGTAAAAGCAGCTCATATTACCGGTATGGCAGGCCTCGCCTTTTTGCTCTACCAGGACCAGGATAGCATCATTATCGCAATCATAGCGCATTTCCTTTATCTTCTGGGTATTTCCGGAGGTCTCGCCCTTCTTCCACAGCCTGTTTTTTGACCTGCTCCAGAACCAGGTATAACCCTCTTTAAGGCTCTTTTTTAGGGATTCCCTGTCCATATAGGCAAGCATAAGCACTTCCCTGGTCTTAAAGTCCTGGATTATAGCTGGTATTATTGTCTTTTTATCCATAAATGATCACCATCTTTATAATCTTATATTAATACCCTCATTTTTGAGGTATTCCTTAGCTTGCCTTACAGTATGCTGGCCAAAATGGAATATTGATGCAACCAGTACTGCATCTGCATCAGCATACTTTATAACATCCCTTAAGTGGCTTAGCTTTCCTGCCCCGCCGGAAGCAATGACCGGGATATTTACAGATGAGGTCACAGCCCTGGTAAGCTCTATATCATAGCCATCCCTGGTGCCGTCAGTATCCATACTGGTTAAGAGTATCTCGCCTGCCCCCAGCTCTTCTGCTTCCGCAGCCCATTCTACCGCATCCTTGCCGGTCGGGGTCCTGCCCCCGTTCAGGTATACTTCCCAGTGATCCCTGCTTTTATATTTGGCATCGATTGCTACCACGATACACTGGCTTCCGAATATACGTGCCCCTTCCCTTATCAGGGAATGATCCTTAAAGGCAGATGTATTAATGGAGACCTTATCTGCCCCTTTTTTAAGGATCTGCCTGATATCACCGGTTGCGGCTATGCCTCCGCCAATAGTGTAGGGAATAAATACCTTTTCTGCAGTCTTGCTGGCAAGCTCTACTACCGTCTTTCTTTTTTCATGGGATGCAGTTATATCCAGGAATACTACCTCATCCGCGCCTTCCACATCATAAAATGCCGCCAGCTCTACCGGGTCTCCGGCATCCCTCAGGTTTAAGAATTCTATTCCTTTTACCACCCTGCCCCTGTCTACATCCAGGCAGGGTATTATCCTTTTAGTTATCAACTTTATTACCTGCCCTTATAGCTTCTGCCAGGTCCATGGGATCTTCTCCTTCATACAGGGCTTTTCCTGCTATTACTCCGCTGATTCCCTCTGACTCGATCTTTTTCAGCTCTGCAATATCTTCTATGCTGGAGATCCCGCCGGCTATTATAAAGTCAAGGTCCGTACCCGAAAGTATGCGGCTGAGGCGGTTTGTATCAGTGCCTTCCAGGGTTCCGTCACGCTCTATATCTGTGACTATGACCTCCTTCATCCCCAGCTTCTCCAGTTCACGGGTAAAATCAAATATATTCTTTGAAGTCCTGTCCTGCCAGCCATTTTTGTAAATGATGCCGTCTCTTCCAAAATCCAGGCTGATTATTATCCTATTACCGAATTTACCGTATCCAGCCTCCCTGAAGTCCTTATCCTCAATAGCCCTGGTCCCCAGGATAGCCCTGTCTATGCCTGCGGCAAGCACTTCTTCCAAAGCGGAAAGATCCCTGATGCCGCCTCCATACTGGACTTTTACTCCAGTCTTCTGCCTTATTTTTTCTGCAATTGAAAGATTTGCCACCTTGCCGGTCCTGGCGCCGTCAAGGTCAATGATATGTATCCAGCTTGCGCCTTTTTCCTTCCATCTTAAGGCTACCTGCAGCGGGTCGTCAAAATATTTTTTCTTCTTTCCAAAGTCTCCCCTGGTAAGCCTTACGCATTGTCCGTCTATTATATCTATTGCCGGATATATTATCATTTTTTAACTTCTGCTATCTTTATAAAATTCTTTACCAGGACCTGTCCCAGGGTACTGCTCTTTTCAGGGTGGAACTGGAATCCGAAAATATTGCCTGCTTCCACGCTGGCTACCAGGTCGCTGCCGTATTTAGCAGTACTGCTTATTATTGAAGGATCATCAGGTACCGCATGATAGGAATGGACAAAATAAAAATATTCCCCGCTATCAATGCCTGAAAGTATCCTGCTGTCCTTTTTCTTTATATCTATCTGGTTCCATCCCATATGGGGTATCTTGACTCCTGCCGGTATTTTCTGGACCGAGCCCTTAAATATACCCAGTCCCCTGTTTTTACCGTCTTCCATGCTATAGTCAAATAGAAGCTGCATTCCCAGGCATATGCCCAGGAAAGGCTTTTTGCCTATGACATTGTCGATTATGCCGATAAGGCCCCTATCCTTTAAATTGAGGTATCCATCCCTGTATGCGCCTACGCCGGGCAGGATGACCGCAGACGCTCCGTCTATGGCTGCAGGATCAGCTGTCACTCTTATATCGGCACCCGCCTTTATAAAAGAGTTTTTGACACTGCTTATATTTCCCATTCCATAATCTATTACTGCAATATACATCTTTATTCCCGCATTACTTTTTTATTCCGGTATACAGACCGGAGGCATCCCTGATTGTCTAAGAAAAAGGTATTTTTTTCAAGAGACTGTTTGAACCATTTGCAGGGGGAGTGCAATTCTTTAGATGGAACCTTTAGTCGATGGTACAGAGTCCTCACCTGTAAGCCTGCTGGCCTGTTTAAGGGTCAGTCCAAAAGCCTTAAATACCGCTTCGATTATATGATGCGAAGCCAGTCCTGAATTCTTGGTTATGTGCAGGTTTATAGAGCATTTATTTACCAGCGCCTGGAAAAAATCCTCTATAATGGAAGTCTCCATTCCGCCTTCAAGGACCTCATATGCCATCTCTACCCTATAAGAAAGATAAGGCCTCCCGCCTATATCCATTGATATCGATACTTCTGCCTCATCCATAGGTATGGTGATATCGGCAAACCTTACAATACCCTTCCTGTCTTTCAAACATCCGTCTATGGCCTGCCCCAGGCATATGCCCAAATCTTCCATCAGGTGGTGGCTTTCCACGGCTGTATCGCCTGAAGCCTTTACAGCCAGGTCGAACCTTCCGTGCCTGGCAAAGCTCTCAAGTACATGATCCAGGAAAGGTATGGGGGTTGATATGTCCGATCTGCCTTCCCCGTCAATATTAAGCTCAAGCTTTATTTCGGTTTCTTCTGTCCTGCGGTCTATACTGGATTTTCTTTGCATGATCTTTACCTATTACAGGATATTCTTGATCCTTTTCATAAATGCATCTATTTCGTCATATTTTATCTTATAGCTGGCAATATTTGCAATAAGCCTGGTGGTGGATTCCATTATATCCTCCATCTCCACCAGATCATTTTCCCTCATAGTCTCCCCCGTGGATGTGATATCAAGGATCTCATCTGCTATTCCCAGGGTGGGTGCCAGCTCTACAGAGCCGTGCAGCTTGATGATCTCTGCTTGTATGCCTTTA
>Ga0180436_10006396_pt1 | contig 10236 bp, 5 predicted proteins | sample SS_ome_2_FD_132434 | JGI IMG/M metagenome (GOLD analysis project Ga0180436, IMG submission 132434) | Hypersaline lake sediment archaeal communities from the Salton Sea, California, USA - SS_3_S_2 metaG | ecosystem: Environmental > Aquatic > Non-marine Saline and Alkaline > Hypersaline > Sediment...
AACAATCTTGCCAAACTTCTCTCCCCGCTCCAGGACCTCGAAAGCGGTCCTACCCGCGGATAGGGGCATGATGGTGTCGACGACCGGTCTGAGTTTGCCGGACCATACCAAGGCCATCACGTCGCGGAAGCCTTGGTGGTTCCCCATCGTGGAACCGATGAGGCTGATCTGCTTGCCGAAGATGTACCGCATGTCGATCTCGGCGTGGGGGCCGGAGGTGTTGCCGACGATGACGATGCGACCACCCCGAGCCACGGCGCGCAGACTCTGCCCGAGGGTCGCTTGTCCCACGTTATCGACGACGACGTCCACGCCCTTTCGGTCCGTGAGCCTGTACAGGGTCTTGCTCCATTCTCGGTCCTCGGTGTAGTCGAGCACCACATCCGCGCCCAGAGCCTTGGCCTTCTTCATCTTCTCCGGGCTGCTGGTGAGGGCATAGACGTAGGCTCCGGCGATTCTTGCGATCTGAATGGCCATTGCATTGACACCGCCTCCGGCGCCCACCACAAGGACCGACTCCCCGGCGTGAAGATCGGCTCGATGGACCAGCATGCGCCACGCCGTGAGCGATACGAGAAGGGAGGCGGCGGCGTCGACGAATCCAAAACCCTCCGGCATCGCCATCAGGTTGGTGGCGGGCACGGACACAAACTCGGCGTGTCCACCTCGTACGTCCTCGCCCAGGATCAAGTATCCCGGACTGACCGAGTCTTCCCCCCGCCTGACAAAAGCGTCTACCTGCGTGGAGATCCCTGGGTCGACGACCACCCGCTGACCGACTTCCCATCCCGTGACGTCCGGCCCAAGCCCCGCGATCTCTCCCGCTACGTCGGATCCCCCCCAGTGGGGCATCTCCAGGTCCAGGCCAGGCCAGCCACGGCGGACAAACACATCCAGATGGTTCAGCGTCGTTGCGCGGACGCGTACCAGGGCTTCCCCCGCGCCGGGCTCGGGTCGCGGCACGTCGTCGTGGGTCAGTACCTCTCGGCCGCCGTGTTGGTAGAAACAGAGTGCCTTCATGGGCTGTGGCTCCCTATCCATAGTTCGAGCTCCGCTAGATCCCACTGGTGGGGCACTATCGGAGGTCTGTCTCAAGGCGCGCTATCACCATGCGCTGGATCTCGCTCGTACCCTCGTAGATCTCTGTGACCTTGGCGTCGCGGAAGAAACGCTCTACTGGCAGCTCCTTGCTGTACCCCATGCCTCCGTGGATCTGGATCGCCTCGGTAGTGGTCCACATGGCTGTCTCCGAGGCAAAGAGCTTTGCCATGGCCGACTCAAGGGTGTAACGAGCGCCCGTCTTCTTGGCGCGGTCCTTTGCCAACGCAGCCTGATAGATGAGCAGACGGCTAGCTTCAATGCGGGTCTTCATATCGGCCAGCTTCTGCTGGATCATCTGGAACTTGCCAATCTTCCGGCCAAAGGCCTCACGCTCCCTCGCGTAGGCCAGCGAGGCCTCGTACGCTGCCTCGGCGATCCCCAGGGCCTGCGCGGCGATCCCGATGCGGCCGGCGTCCAGGACTGACATCGCGATCTTGAAGCCCTGTCCTTCATCTCCCAGCCGATTCTCCACGGGGCAAGCGTAGTTCTCGAGATGGATCTCACAGGTGGCCGACGCACGGATGCCCAGCTTCGGTTCTGTCTTCCCCTGCGTGAATCCCGGCTCATCCGTGTCGATAAGGAAGGCACTCACGCCGCGGTAGCGTGGCTCCGCGTTCGGGTCGCTCTGCGCGAAGACGAGGATGTACTTAGCCACGGGTCCGCTCGATGTCCAGGACTTGGTGCCGTTGAGCACATAGTGCGTTCTGTCGTCGGCAAGCTCTGCGGTCACTAGAATGTTGCCGGCATCGGACCCGGATTGCGGCTCTGTTAGAGCGTAGGCGCCCACGGCTTCACCGCTGGCGACGGCGCGCAGGAAGGTCTGCTTCTGCACTTCGGTGCCATACCGCTGGATGCCGTAGCAGAAGAGCGAGTTGCAGACCGACATGATAACGCCGTGGGATGCGTCTGCTTTCGAGATCTCCGTCAGTGCCAGGACATAGGCCACGGTGTCCATCCCGGCCCCGCCGTAAGCCTCTGGGACGGCAATACCCATGAACCCGTGTGCTCCCATCTTAGCGATGGTTTCTCTGGGGAAGGCGCCGGACTCATCGTGCTCGGCTGCGATGGGGGCGATCTCAGCCTGGGCGAACTCCCGGGCCATGTCGCGGATCATACGATGCTCGTCGCTCAGTTGCAGATCCATGTCGCTGCCTCCTTAGGTCTTTTTGAAACCCCAGCCCGAATCCGCTCCGCGCGCCGTGGTGAGGGAATCCGGGACAAAAACCCAATACATCTCCGACAACCAGCCAAGCCCGTCCGTGTCCTGGTCATTGAGGCACGGACAGGGTGACGAACGATTGATCCTTCTGCGTCCGTAGTGGATTCCCCTCCTCATCATAGAGGCCCACACGGAGCGTCAGCCCACCGGGCACCGCACGGGGAAGGGTGACATAGTGCACGTCCCGAAACACGGTTCCAGCGGATAGCACACTCGTCGGCCGGTGGGCATCTGCCGGCCAGCTGTCGTGCTGATCCAGCATCTCCCCGCTCTCATCCAGGGCATGAATGAAGACGGTGTAGTTGCGATCTACGGGTTCATCGACGTGCCAGAAGAGCGAGACCCGCAGCGTCGATCCCGCCTGGAGCGCCGTGGGGAGCTGTCCAAAGGCCTCACCTGGGTGGGCAAGGGCCGTGCTGAAACCTTGGAGGGTCAGCGAGTCCCCAAACTGATCGCTGCGCTCGGTGGTCGGATCTACACCATCTACGTGGCGGAAGACGAAAAGGCTGCCAACCTGTTCGTGGATCTCATACTCCGTGCCGGCGAGGAGGTCGTAGAAGAGCGTCCGGTACGTTGGGCGTGTGACGGGATAGGTCCGCATCTCTCGATCGAGGACCACGTACTCCGGGCTCAACCCCTCGGGGTACCAGGGAAACAAGTAGATCTGCTCCCGGTGCGACAGGTGCGGCACCAACGGATCCTGGGCGGCGACGACCGCGTCTAAGGGGATCCGCCGCAAAGCGGCCTCCACCTGTCGATGGTGATCGCTTACCTCAAAGCGCCGTGTGTGTGCCCATTGTGTCGGTCGGACGGGGCTGAGAGTCATGTAGCCACCGAGCGAGACTGCCGCCAGGGCAACTGAGGCCCAGCTCATCCACCTGTCCTTCAAGCGGGACAGGCCCACCGCCCCGGCCCAGGCCAGGAGAGGGAGGATGATGGCTGGATACCAGGCCGTCAGCTCCCCCATGCTGTCTGACTTGCTTGCCAGAAGGTAGGCCAGGAAAGGAAGCACAAAGGCGGCCACCGCAGGAGCGAGCAAAAAGAGGAACCCCGTCGGCCAGAGCAGGCCGAAGACGGCGAGCAGCCGTTCCTGCCGAAGGGCGTAGGCGAAGGGGGCCCGCGGATCGCGGAGCAACGTCTGCACAATCTCGGTTGGCGAATTCCCCAGGTAGGAGAAGTACTTGCCTGCCAGGGAATAGCCCGTGTTCTTCGATAGAAACTGTGGGGTGCCCAAAGCCGGCAGGACCACCAGCGGCACCAGGACGAGCCATGCGGTGCCCGTCGCCAAGAGGGGCAGGCCGATCTTGACCTCCCGTTGGGCAAGGATGAGGTAAAGGCCTATCCCGATCACCAGGAAGGCCGTGTTCTCCTTGCTCAGCAGAGCGACGGCCAATCCAGCGATCATCAAGCCGTAGCGGCGCTTGAACAGCGCGTACAGGGCAAGGGAAGAGCCCAGGACGGCCGTTGTGATCCTGCGGAACTCGTAGAGGTTCACCTGATGAAGGCTCGGATGGAGCAGGTACGCTCCGAAGAGGGTGAGGCCCACCCAGGGTGCGTCATCCCGGAAAAAGACGTAGAGCAAGAACCCCGCTCCGCCGAGACAGAGGGATTGGATGACAAATAGCAGGCGTACATCCGGCCAGAGCCAGTACAACGGGGCGTAGACTGCCAGAATTGGTGAGAAGTGGCTCTGGACGATGGAGTCCTGGATCAGGGTGATGCGGAAGGGCCGCGCCCGGGCTGTGTTCCAGATCGCCTGGTCGAACTTCGCCAGGTCGAGAGCGTTCGTCTGGAAGCTCTCATGCTGCCGGATTGACATCCACGAGAATGCCGCGACGTAGACCAACAAGAGGCCGATAGCGGCCCAGTCCAAGGGGCGCAGGCGGTGCAGAGGGCGTTTCCCGTTCATCAAGACCTACACGGCTCCAGCAGGCGTGGATTTGGGATAATTTGGGATAAGTTTGGGATATAGTTGGGATAACCGGGCGCCGCGTCTCACCTGAGGATGTAGTAGGTCCCCTTCTTGGCCCCGACTTTGAGCAGCATACCCTTGTCGACCAGCTCGGACAGGTCAAGCCTCAGAGTCTCCGGGCTAAGGCCGGGACAGAGATCGCGATACTCCCGGTTTGTGATCCGGCCGCGCTTCTCAACGTAGGTCAGCGCTTTCGCCTGGCGCTCGCTCACGCGGCCGGCCCATTCTGGCTGCGGGTCTCGTTCGAGGACGTTCTTGAGTGTCACACTGAAGGCGTATGGACTATCCTTGAACGTCGGCGGGGGATGGCCGGCACGCATCATCTCATCGATCATCAGGTCGACACCCAGTCCCAATTCCTCGATATACCCCCACTGATAGAGTCCCGAGACGACCCGCGGATTCCGGGAGAAGTGCTCGTCGACAATGTTGTCGACGGTGATGAAGCCGGGCAGACCGCCAGGGCTGGAGATCTCCATCCGGTCGGAGAACATACGGACCTCGATGCGGCGACCGCTGAGGCGGTAGTCGCGGTGGGCCACGGCGTTGACCAACGCCTCCCGAACAGCGGATATGGGATACTCCGTGCGCTCCTTGCGCTCCAACTCCGTCACCACGGCCCCCTTCCGCATCTCCTCGCCCACAACCTGCCAGGCCCGCTGGATGATCTTTGGCAGCGGCCCCCCGATTTCCTCGCGCCGACCGTAGCCCGGGTGACCGTCCTCGCCGCGGGGCTCGGTCCCCACGAACTTGACAAACGTCAGCCCGCTCTGGGGCAGGAAGACCTGGGGATTCGTTGCGAAGAGCAGCACGCCCGCAACAGTGGGGTGTCCATCGTCCGTGAGTGCCCCCATCTCGAGCAGGAGGTCATCCGTCGAACGGGTCCATTCGCGATGCTGACGCTCCTCCCACTTTTCGACAAACTGATCGACGATTGCGTCGTCCAAATCGCTTCGCCGTGCTCCCGGTGCCAGCTCTCCCTCGAAGTCGCCCGTGGACTTGGTCGCAGCCAGCTGGCGAATCTCCTCACCACTCAGGGGCCGGTTCTCGGCACCAGTTCGCACAAGGACGCGCCCGTCCGATAGGCTGTGAAGCTCGGGGCTGCGATTGACCACGATGGAGAAAACGGGGCCGTCCTCCGCCGCCGCCTGGTGCCAGCGGGCCTCCACCGGGGGCCGGCAGGTCTCCATGGCAGCTTGCAGCGCCATCTCGACCTCGTCGGCGAACACGTGTCCTGTGATTCGACCGTCTTTGGCAGCCCCAATGATGATGGTGCCGCCGTCAGAGTTGGCGAAGGCGACCAGCGTCTCCGCCAGAGCAGCGGGGTCTGGCTCCGGCAGTAGCGCCTGCATCTGACCCGGCTTCCAAGAGCCCAGAGGGGCAGCGTAGCTGCCCCACCCACGACTGTCCCGCCGTGGCACCTATCCCTCTTCCCCCTGCGTGGGTGAACGGGCCTCTTGACTATCCGGCGGCCGTGGCACATCGTCAGCCTCCGGGACAGCCTCGGGCTCGTTGTTCCGCATAACGGCCATCGAGGCAATCTCATCCCCCGGCTTAAGATCCATAATGGTCACGCCGCGCGTGGCGCGCCCCATGCGAGAGATCTCTCTCGCACGCGTTCGGAGGGCGATGCCGCCGGTGGTGATGAAGGTGATCTGATCCTCGGGGTGAACGATCCCGGCTGCGGCAATCATGCCAGCGTTGGCCCCCCTGAAACAGAGCACGCCTCTCGTGTACCGTCCCTGGGTTCGGAAAGCGCTCATGGGCGTTCGTTTACCGAAACCCCTGGACGTGACCGTCAGTAGATCGGCTTCGGGATCGACGATAGACGCGCTGACGACCCGATCGCCGGGCTTCAGCTTGATGGCATATACGCCCATAGCGTTCCGGCCGACGGGCCGTATCTCGTTCTCCCGGAAGCGAAGGGCCTGTCCCTTCTCAGTGACGACGATCAACTCCTGTCCCCCCAACGTCCGGCGCACCCAACCCAGCTCGTCCTGTCCTTCGGGACCGTCCTCCAGTCGGATAGCGATCAAGCCGCTCGGCCGCACGTCCTCAAATTCGCTCAGGACGGTCCGCTTGACTCGACCCTCCCGCGTGAACATGGTGAGGTAACCCTCTTCCTCAAAGTTGGACACAGCCACCGCCGACGTGATGTGCTCGTCGGCGTCGAGGCTGATCAAGCCGACGAGGAGATCTCCCTCGGCGGTACGACCGGCCCCGGGGATCTCATAGGCACGCTTCTGATAGACCTTCCCCTTATCACTGAAGAAGAGAATGGAGTCCAGCGTATGGGCGGGGAAGAAGTGGAGCACCTCATCCTCTTCGCGGGTATCCACGCCGATCACGCCTCTACCACCGCGTCGCTGGGTGCGGTAGACGTCCATAGGAACGCGCTTGATGTAACCACGCTCGGTAATGGAGATGAAGACCTCTTCCTCGGCGATCAGGTCTTCTTCCTCCAGCTCAGCGTCCCCGGTCATAATCCGGGTGCGGCGCTCATCGCCGTAGGCTTCCTTCAAATCGGCGAGGTCGTCCTTGATCACCTGGAGGATTCTGTGCGGCGAGGCCAGCAGGTCCTGAAGCTCGGCGATCCGCTTGGTCAGCTCCGCATACTCGTCCTCGATCTTCTGCCGCTCGAGGGCTGCCAGGCGCCGCAGCGGCATGTCCAGGATTGCTTCCGCTTGTTCCTCCGTCAGCGAGAAGCGTTCCATCAGCCGCTCCCTCGCGGTCCCCACGTCCGGGGACTGGCGAATGGTCTGGATCACGGCATCGAGATGATCGAGGGCGATGAGCAGGCCCTCCAGGATGTGGGCCCTGCGCTGGGCCTTCTCGAGCTCGTACCTCGTCCGTCGAACGATTACCTCGCGCCGATGCTCGACGTACCGCTGGAGAGCGCGCTTCAGGCTCAAGAGCTGTGGCTCTCGGTCGACGATGGCCATCATCTGCACGCCAAACGTGGCCTGAAGAGGTGTGTACTTGTAGAGCCGGTTGAGCGCCTTCCGCGGCTGCGTGCCGCGCTTCAGCTCGATGATGATGCTAAGGCCGCGCCGATCCGATTCATCCCGCAGGTCGGAGATGCTTGTCAAGCGGTCCGAACGGACCAGCTTGGCGATTCGCTCCAGAAGCGTCGTCTTGTTGAGTTGGTACGGGATTTCGGTGACCACGATGCGGTGGCGCCCCGTGCCCATCTCCTCGATCTTGGCTCGGGCTCGCACTGTGATGCGCCCCCGGCCCGTCGCGTAGGCCTGGGAGATACCGTCCCGCCCGACGATGACGCCGCCGGTGGGGAAATCGGGACCCTTGACCCGCTCCATGAGATCGTCCAGGGTCACCTGATCCGGCGTGTCCCAATGGTCGATCAGATAGTCAATGGCGTCGCAGACTTCGTTCAAGTTGTGCGGCGGGATGTTCGTGGCCATCCCGACGGCAATACCGGAGGAGCCGTTGACCAGCAAGTTGGGCAGACGGGCCGGCAGCACCTCCGGCTCCTCCATCGAGCCGTCGAAGTTGTCAACCCAGTCTATGGTCCCTTTATCGATGTCCTCGAGGAGCTCCATGGCGCTCTCTGCCAGGCGGGCCTCGGTGTAGCGCATGGCGGCTGGGCTGTCTCCGTCGATGGAGCCGAAGTTTCCATGGCCATCGACCAGGGGATACCGGAGGCTGAAGTCCTGAGCCATGCGGGCCATCGCATTGTAGACGGCGGCGTCACCGTGGGGATGATACTTGCCCAGGACGTCCCCGACGATGCGGGCGGACTTCTTGTAGGCCCGGTCCGGGCGGAGCCCCAGGTCCTGCATCGCGTACAGAATGCGCCTCTGGACGGGCTTGAGCCCGTCGCGCGCGTCAGGTAGGGCGCGTGACACGATCACGCTCATAGCGTAGTCGAGATAGGCACTACGCATCTCGCGTTCGATATCTATAGGTTCTACGGTACCAATCTCAGCTTCCAAGCGGTGTCCTCCAAGGCGTGAAGAAAGATGATGCTATAGAGCTATTATACTCCCAGTGAGTTGAAACGTAAACCGTCCGATTCTCACACCGGGTTCCCCCCGGCGGGCTACTCAGACAGGTCGTATCGGTAGACGTCCACGCGCTTGAAATGCGCCTCCGCCACGCGGAGCGCGTTGGTGTCAAGCCACTCCTTCACCAGTCCCCGTTCGTCCCACATGCCCACCTCGCTCGCCACGAACCAGGCCACGTCATGCCCCGCCGTGATTGCCCGCATCTGTTGCCAGGCCTGATCCTTTCCCATCTGATAGCCGCCGCTCGGCGCACGGTGGTTCGTGTAGAGTCCGTCGGCATGGGGATACTCCTCCACGGGGAAGTAGTAGTCGAAGGTGTACCGGGCATATGGGATCTGGAAGATGACCAGCTCGTCGGACGGGGTCGTCCCTGCCTCGGCCGAGGAATTACCGCTCTCGCCGTAGCTCGAGACGTATGATGCCGCCGCCCGAAAGTCGGCCTTGATGGGCTCGGAGGCCTGCAGCCGCAGGTTGGCGACGCTAGCCAGCAGCACGCCCCCCAGGAGCGGGATCACGACCCAGCGTGTCCAGTCCCTCGAGAGCGCGAGGGAGCCCAGCGCCCGTCCAATCAGGAGATAGAAGGCCGGCGCCGTCCAGATCAGATACCGGTCGGTGAAGAGAGGTTGTCGGATCGATATCAACCAGAGACAGAGGAGGGGTAGCGTCAACCATATCAGGGCTGCCCAATGGCCACGCAGGGGTCGAGTCCCTCCCGATCCCTGCTCAGCTTGCGGCTCCGCGGACAGCCACGGCGTTGAGGCTGCCGCGCCGAGGACCGCCAGCAGTCCCATCAATGCTGCTGCCCAGGACCCACCCCAACCTCGAATGCCCGTGGACCATCCGTTGAGGAGGATGACGATCATCTGCCGCAGTGTGTAGCTGTGGAAACCCGTCTCGCGGGCTTGCAAGGCAAGTGGGGCCTGCCACACGGCCAGGGGGAGATAGGGCAGCGTGAGACAGGCGATACTGACCAGGGCCCCCTTCCAGCTCTTTCTGAGCAGCGGCCACCATATGAGGGCTATGGCTGCCTGCACGGGCACGAGGAGGGCGGCGAGGATGTGCGAGTAGAACGTCAGCGACGTGGCCAAGATCTGGGTTGCCCACCACCGCGGGCCGCCTCCGTCCAGGGCTCGCCGGAGGCCGTAGACCGCCAGGAGCGTCAAGGCCAGGATCAGAGTATACATCTTCGCTTCTTGACTGTACCACACGAAGTACGGCGAGAAAGCCGCCAGCAGGGCGGAGACGAGCCCCGTCGTGCAGTCGAAGACGCGCCGGCCCAGGACGTACATCAGCGGGATGCACAGGACGCCAAAGAAGAGCGAGAAGAACCGGATCGCGTACTCGCTCGCTCCCGCCGCCGCGATCCAGCCCCGCAGCGCGAGGTAGTAGAGGGGGCCGTTCCACCCGGGGCGCGTGAAGTTGTTCACCATCTCCGCCCACGGTGCCGTGGCGAAGCGAAGGGCGTCCACCTCATCACGCCATAATGACTGGGCGTCCAGCGAGATGGCCCGGACGAAGAACCCAACCATGACCAACAGGAGCAGGCCGACCAAATGTCGGCGGCGTGATCGATGCATTATGCGGACCAGGCGGGATGTTCGGGGGTGGCGCCGGAAGGGCGGATGGGCACTGGGTCTGCGCGGAAAGAACGGGGAGCGATGCCTACAACCCTGATTGACGCTCGTAGCATGATAGATCAATTATAGCTTGATCCGGCCCCGCTTGCCACTTGTCGAAAACTCAGACAGGGGGATTCACGAAGGGAATCCAGTCAATCGCCAGCCCGAGCCCTACTAAGAAACTGTCATCGGCTGAGCCGGGATGGGCGCATTCGCACCATTGGCTTGTCGGTCTTGGTGTCTCAACTAGCGCTGCCTCTACAGTGGAGCACAAGTCTCTTCCATTTCAGAGTGGCGTGC
>Ga0180436_10006397_pt1 | contig 10235 bp, 7 predicted proteins | sample SS_ome_2_FD_132434 | JGI IMG/M metagenome (GOLD analysis project Ga0180436, IMG submission 132434) | Hypersaline lake sediment archaeal communities from the Salton Sea, California, USA - SS_3_S_2 metaG | ecosystem: Environmental > Aquatic > Non-marine Saline and Alkaline > Hypersaline > Sediment...
ATTCCCAACAAGACGGCGCTGGACAACCGGCTACCCGCTCCGAGTCCGAATGATTTCGGTAACCACAACCCCTAACCAGCAGTCGAAGGTGCGCCGCCGGTAGCCGGTGCCAGACCTCTGTCGGAATGGGAAGGGTGTGGATTTCCCCACGCGCGTGGGGATGGCCCGTTTTTCGTTCGGGCTGCGATGTCGGTGAACGACGACGGCGGCGACTACGGATGACGGTGAGAGAGCCTCCCAATCGTCCCGCGTGATCGTCGCCGAAATCGTCAACCGGTCCGAGGTTTGCCTCGCTGGGATTTCCCCGAGAGGGTGTGTGGGGATGACGCGACTCAGCGTTGACAAGTCAGCCGGGCGTTGGCAGCACTGGAGCTGATCTGCGATGCGTGTTCCGACCCGACGATTTGGCCGTACTGAGATTGCGATGCCGGTGCTGACCTGTGGCGGGATGCGGTATCAGCAGTCGTGGGATGATCTGCCGGGGGATCGGATCGGGGCGGAGGAGCAGGCGAAGCTGGAAGCGTGCCTCCGCCGGGCGCTGGACCACGGGATCAATCACATTGAGACGGCGCGGGGGTATGGGACATCCGAGATGCAGCTCGGGCGGATTCTGCCGGGGCTTCCGCGGGACGAGATCATCGTGCAGACGAAGGTGGCGCCCTCGAAGGACCCGGCCGAGTTTCTGAAGACCTTTGATCGCTCGATGGACTTGCTGGGGCTGGAGCATGTCGATCTGCTGGGCCTGCACGGGATCAACAACGCGGAGCGGCTGGACTGGTCGCTGCGGGACGGGGGGTGTCTCGAAGCGGCGGCGGAGCTGCGCCGGCAGGGGCGGGTCCGGCACGTCGGCTTTTCGACCCACGGGCCGACGGACATCATCGTCGAGGCCATCGAGAGCGGGCGCTTCGACTACGTGAACCTGCACTGGTACTGGGTCAACGAGTTCAACCGGCCCGCCATCGACGCCGCCACCCGGCACGACATGGGCGTCTTTATCATCAGCCCGAATGACAAGGGCGGGAAGCTCCACGCGCCGCCGCCGAAGCTGGTCGAACTCTGCGCGCCGCTGCACCCGATGCAGTTCAATGTGCTGTGGTGCCTCGGTCACCCCGAGATCCACACCCTGAGTATCGGGGCCGCGAGGCCGGACGACTACGACCTTCATATCGAGGCGCTTGAGCGGTACGACGAGGCGGCGGAGGTGACGGCGCCCATCGCGGCCCGCCTCGCGGCCGAGATGGAGCGCGTTCTCGGGACCGGCTGGTGCGCCAACTGGTGGCGGGGGATTCCGGACGAGCAGGAGATCCCGGGCCGCGTCAACGTGCACGAGATCCTGCGGCTCTGGAACTATGCCAGGGGGCTCGACATGACGGAGTTTGCGAAGATGCGCTACAACCTGCTCGGAAACGCGGAGCACTGGTTCCCGGGAAACCATGCCGCCAGGTTCGACGAGGCCGCCCTGCGGGAGGCGCTACGCGCGAGCCCGTTTGTGGATCAAATCCCCGGCATTCTCCGGGAGGCGCACGAGGCGCTGGTCGAGACGCCCGGGAAGCGGCTCGGTGCGTGAAAGATGTCATTTTCGCCACAGGACGGGAGTGGCCAAGATTGTTATATTTTGTTAATTATCACCTCATGCTGTTTGCCACGCATCCTGCGGGGGGCTGGACGGCGGTCGTCCTGCCCGATCTTCAGAACTACACGGCGTATGGAGCGAACTTCGGTTACCTGCGGCGGGTCATGGAATGGATCGTCAGCGGAGAAGCTCCCGCCGGTTGGGCACTTCGGCAGGGCGGCGGATGACGTCGGGGTCTGACCGGACCTTGGCTGCGAGGGAGGCAAAGGGGACTTTCTGCGCGGCGAAGCGGCGGCCGAGGGCATTGTTGTGCAGGTCCATGAGGCGTTCGTTGCGGGTGTTGCCCGGGAGGGCTTCGTAGGAATCGGTCACCCGCTTGGCGAACTGGCTGCCGAAGGTGCCGGCGAGGAGGTAGCTCCAACCGATGTGGCTGAGGGCATCCCGTTTCCAGTTGTCGGAGGGGAACGCCGATCTGGCATTGCTGCGAGCCCGCGCCGTGAGCACGAGAAGGACCGGAACGCGGAGCGGATAGAGTGAGATGATCTCGACCTGTTCGCCGGACAGGGGAATGTCGGATTTCGCGGCAAGGGCGCGGATGTCATCGGGATCAAAACGCAGGCGGAAGTGCCGCCCGTGTCGCTCGGTGAACAGACGAGCCGGCACGGAAGCGCCGTCGACCTCCACCTCGACGGTGCCTTCGAACTCAAACGGGCCGGCACTCTCGTTTCGGGAAAACAGTTCGCGGAGACCGTCGAGGGTCTCCTTGATCGCGGCGCGCGGGTTGCCCAGCGGCAGACCATGAAGCGAAATCCGCCCGTCCTCGAAACGGTCGAAGGGAACCTCCTTCGGCAGATCGACGGAGTGAAACTGCAGCGTGAATCCCTCGGCGCGCACCCTGCCCCGCAGGGAAAGCGGTTTCGTCAGGAGGATGTGAAGCGACTCCACCGACAACGCCGAACGCAGCTTCTGCGAGTCTCCCGGGTGCAGATCGAACCGGAGGCGCACCTCGCGCACCGTGGCCCCGGCCAATAGCGGCGAAACCCTGACCCCGCCGTGCTCGACCGCGTCGATCTCAATCCCGGCCGCCGTGGCCCGCGCCACGAGTCTCTCGACGGCCCGGTCCAGAAGCCGGTCCGCGGTCAGTTGCAGGACGACCCAGAGCACGGCCCAGCCAAGCAGAACGACGACCAGCAAGCGGACGGTCCAGCGGCGAATGGGGTGACGTGGTGCCATGGATGGTTCGCTTCCCTGCTCTGCGGTCCCGCCCTATCCTGCCTGCCCCTCCCGCACAATACGGAATTCCGGGAGGGGGCTGGCATCCGGGGGGAGACGGAGCGAAAGAACGCCCGCCGGTTGCGGGTATGCGGGGGAATGCTAAGCTGGCGCCCATGATGGGAGAAATGGCCGGAGGAGTCGGGGGTGTTGTGCGGGCGGCACGGGCATGCTTGCCGGCTGGGGCGGTTGTGGTGGCGGCGATGTGGGGGGTTCGGGCGGAGAAGGGCGCGGCAGCGGCCGGGGAGGCGCCTTTTCCGGAGGTGACCGATGTGCCGCACGCGGAGGTCATCCGAGCGTGGGGCGGGGAGGCGTTCGATCGGGGGGAGAAGCTCTACAGGAAGGTGTGCTTCGCGTGTCACGGGCTGGACGGGAGGAAGGTCACGGTCGAGGGCGCGCGCGCTTTTGCGACCGACCCGCTGGTGAAGGGGACCGACCCTTATAGTCTGTTCAAGACGATCACGTTCGGGTTCGCCACGATGCCGCAGCAGCAGTGGCTGACTCCCGGGCAGCGCTACGACGTGGTCCATTACATCCGGGAGGCCTTCCTGAAGAAGTCGAACCCGTCGCAGTATGCGAAAGTTGACGAGGCCTACCTGAAGTCGTTGCCCGTGCCGTCCGGCGAAGCCCCGCAAGAGAAGCCCGGGGGCGGCGCCGAGCCCGATTACGGGCCGGTCCTGTGCACGAGCCTGAACCGGGACTATCCGGCGGTTCTGACGCACCGTCTCGACGGCGGGGCGGCGGTGAGCTACGACATTCACCGTATGAGCGTGGCGGGCGTCTGGACGGGCGGGTTCCTCGATCTTCGCAACACGCGGTTCGACCGGCAGCGGGGGGAGGACCCGGTGAAGCCCGCGGGGGAACGGGTTCCGGGGTTGCAGTCGTGGCGGTGGGCCTGCGAGGGGAGTTTCGATTATGGAGATCTTCCGCCCCGGGGGCCGGCGCCGAAGGCGCACATGGAGTATCTCGGGCATTATGTGCACGGCGACCGGGCCGTCATGGCCTACACGGTGGCGGGCACGCCGGTCCTCGAGATGCCGGCCGCTTGGAGGGATGGGGAGCAGCTCGTGATCGGGCACGCACTCGAAGTCGGGCCGGGAGAGGAGGCCTTGAAATTGTGCGTGGCGGAGCTGGACGCAGCCGGCGAGGCGGCGGGCGCGGTCCTGCCGGCGGGGTCGACGGAGGCGGCCGGCCGGAGCGCGGGACCCGCCATGGGGACCGTGGCGGTGCTTGCCGGTGCGAAAGAACCGGGCTCGCGTGGCGGGAAGGGGGCGAGGTCCGTGGCGAGTGTCGCAGAGTTCCACCTGGCCGCCGCGGTGGTGGGCGATACGGAAGGGCTCGGTTGGGACATCGAGGAGGACCGGCGGTTGGTTCTGCGTATTGCTCCCTCCTCGAAGCGGCGCCGATTCCAGGTGCTCCGGCACAGCGGCACGGGCGAGGACTCCCGCGCGAAGTTCAGCCTGCTGGCCCGGGAGAGCCAGGAAGAAGGGCGGGCCCCGGACCTGACCGCGCTGACCCGCGGCGGCCCGAACCGCTTTCCGCAGCCGGTGACCGTCACGGGAGCATTGGGGGAAGCGATCAACGGCTACGCGCTGGACACCATCCCGGTGCCGTTCGAAAACCCTTACAACGCCTGGCTGCGTCCCGGCGCCCTTGCCTTTTTCGAGGATGGGCGCTGCGTGGTGGTCACCTACACGGGGGATGTCTGGATCGTTTCGGACATCGACCATGATCTCGATCACGTGACGTGGCGGCGTTATGCCTCGGGGCTCTACGAGCCCTTCGGGGCGCTGGTGATCGACGGGCTGGTCTACGTGACCTGCCGGGACGGGATCAAGCGCCTGCACGACCTCAACGACGACGGGTATGCGGACTACTACGAGACCTTCTTTGCGGATCCCGACGTCTCGACGTTCTTTCACGCCTTCTGTTTTGATCTGCACCGGGACAGCAAGGGCTACCTGTACTACGCCAAGTCGGGCCAGTACACCGACTTCAGCAAACCCGGGGCGGTGATGAAGGTGGCGCCGGACGGAGAGAGCTTCGAGTATTTCGCGACGGGTTTCCGGACCCCGAACGGGATGGGAATGCTTCCCGGCGACCGGCCGCTCTGCTCCGACAACCAAGGCAACTGGATGCCGGCCTCGAAGATCAGCCTCTGCCGGGAGGGGGGCTTCTACGGATACGTCCAGACCCATGCCGGCAACGGCTGGGCGCCGGACGGGGGCCGCATCGACCACCGCAAGGTGGAACCGCCCGAAACTTTCGACCCCCCGCTCCTCTGGCTGCCGACCCGCGTGGACAACTCGTCAGGGTCGCAGTTGTGGGTGGACGATCCCCGGTTCGGCCCGCTCGGCGGATCAGCGGGGCGCCTCTTCCACAGCAGCTTCGGCAGAGGGTGGGTGTATTATCTGATGCTGCAGGAGGTCGAGGGAGAGAGGCAGGCCGCCTGTGTGACCCTCCCGCACCAGTGGGAGGCGGGAGTTCAGCGCCTCCGAATCAACCCCGCCGACGGCCGGCTTTATGGAGTCGGGTTATCGGGCTGGCAGGGACCGCGCGGCGGCAAGGATGGTTGCCTCCAGCGGCTCCGCTACACCGGGGATCCCTGCCGCCTCATCGACAACGTGCAGGTGACGAGCGAGGGCCTCGAGATCCGGTTCAATTTCGAACTGGACCGCGCAGCCGCCAATGATCCGTCCCGCTATCAGCTCGAAATGTGGAATTACCGGTGGGGTCCGCAATATGGTTCGCCGTTCTTCTCGGTGCGCGCGCCCGGCAGAAAGGGCACGGACAGGCTCGAGGTGACGGAGGCCCGGGCGGCCCCCGACGGCCGGGGCGTCATGGTGGCAATCAAGGACTTCGTCCCCTGCCATCAGCTTTTCGCGCGACTGAGGGTCGCGGCGGCCGACGGCGAACCCTTCGAGGAGGAGTTCTACCAGACCATCCACCGGATTCCGGGGCGGAGGCGCTGACGCACGGGCAAAATTGACGGAGCTGCCGGATCGCAGGTGCGCTACCGGTCCAGTGTCTTTTCCTTGAGGATTGCGGTGGCGCCGATGTTAGAGAAAAGCCTCCCGGTAGATGCCGAGGGCCGTGACGAAGATGGAGGCGATGACCGGGCCCAGCACGATGCCGAGAGGTCCGAAGGCCGCGATGCCGCCGAAGGTGCTCACGAGAATCAGGAGGTCGGGGAGCTTGGTTTCCTGACCGACGAGGCGCGGTCGCAGGATGTTGTCGACGAGTCCGACCACGGCGGCGCCCCAGATGGCGAGGAGGACGGCGGTCACGACGCGGCCGTCGACGAAGAGGTAGATGGCGGCCGGGACCCAGACGACCGGGGCGCCGAGGCCGGGGATGGCGGAGAGGACAAGGACGAGGGCCCCCCAGAACGCGGCGCCCTTGAGGCCCGCGATCCAGAAGGCGAGACCGACGAGGGCGCCCTGAATGAACCCTATGACGAGCGTGCTCTTGAGGGTGGCCTTGGTGACCTCGAGACCGCGGTTGAGCAGGCGGCGGCTGTCGGCATGGCCGAGGGGGAGGTTTTCGACGATGCCCTCCAACAGGGTCTGGCCATGCATCAGAAAGAAGAACATGGCGTAGATCATGACGAACAGGTTGATCAGGAGGGTGGCGACGCCCTGGGTGGCCCGCGTGATCCATCTCACAAGGTAGTTGGCGGCGTTTCCGGCGTGTTCCCCGAGGGTTTGGACGACGGTGGCCTGGAAGGGTTGGAACTCCTCGGCCCACGGAAGCCAATCAGGCAGGACAAGGATCGGCTTCTGGTCGATGGACTGCATCTGTTCCTTGAACCATGGCATCATGGCGTTGCTGATCTCGATCGCTTCGGTGGCGACGAGGGCGAGGATTCCGAGGACCGGAAGGCCGACCACGAGGATGGCGGCCACGAGGACGGTGGCGGAGGCGAGGGCCCGGCGGCCTCCCAACCACGAGCGGACACGGAGGTAGACCGGCCAGAGCAGGGAGCTGAAAATGAAAGCCATCACCACGGCAAGAATGAAGTGCCGCACGAGGGCCACAAAGCCCACCGCAATCGCGATGATGAGCGCAAGGATCAAGGCGTTGCGGTACCGAGCCCGGGTTGGTTCGTCGGGGCTGCTCACGATGAAGATGGGTCGAGCTGCGGGAAATCGCCGGCAGGGCCGGCGGGACCGGGATGATCCGATTTCCCGGTCGAGGGGTATTGTTTTCGAGTTGCCCTGCCGGTCAAGCCTCGCGGCACGCTCTCCGCACGGCCCATGCCCGAACCTCGGCGGAAAGGCGTGGGAGGAGGAGCGGGGCGTGGCGGAGAGGGGGGCTCGCACGAAGGCACGACGACACCGAAGGGGAGAGGAGGGAGGGATGGAGAGGGAAGGAGACTGGGAGGAGAAGGCGGGGCCGGAGGCATGGGTGCGGCTTCGTCAATGGGGGCTGTTTGGCGCATTTGTGGAGGGGACGGGGATCGTGAGCGATTCGCCGTGTTGGAGGCTGAAGGCGGAGGCGGGACGCTCGCTGGGGACGGTCAGGCATGACGGGAATCCATCGGACAGATCCGGTCCGGGGGGCAAGCCGGATGATGGGGATTGCCTCCCCTGCCGGATCTGCTCAAAGTGTTCCGGATGTTGAAGATTGTCCACTTCACGAACACCTTCGCCCCGATGGTGGGGGGGATCGAGAAGGCGGTGGCGCGGCTTGCCGCGGACCATGGCGAGGAGGGACACTTCTGCCGCATCGTGACCCCGGCGACGCGGGGGGCCGAGGTTTCGGGGGAGGGGGTGCTTCGTGTCCCGGCCATCAAGAACCTTGGCGAGAAGGGGTTCTCGTTGCGCATTCCGGCCCCCTCGCAGTTGCGTCATTGGATGGAGGCCATCGAACCGGATCTGCTGCATGCGCATCAGCCGTTCATGTTGGGTGACACGGCGTGGCGCACGGCGCGCGAGCGATGCCGCCCTCTTGTGTTCACGCATCACACTCTTTACGAGCGCTACGCGCACTGGCGGTTTATCGACGAAGGCAAGGCGGCCGCGATCATGCTTTCCCTCACCACCCAGTATGCGAACCGCTGTGATCTCTGCATCGCTCCGACCGAGAGCATCCGCCAGTTGATGCGGGAACGCGGCATTGAGAAACCGATCGAGGTGGCGCCGACCGGAATTGATCTTGAGCCGTACGAGCAGGTCGAGGCGGAGGCGTTCCGGGAGCGGTTCGGCATCCCGCGGGAAGCTCGATTGTTGGGTCACCTCGGACGGATTTCGCGGGCCAAGAACATGGAGTTTCTGTGTGAGGTGGTTTGCCGGGTTCTCGCGGCGGACCCGGGGGCGTGGTTTCTGTTGGCGGGCGAGGGAGACGCGCTGGCGGCAGCGCTCGAGACCTTCCGGAAGCAGGGGGTCGGCAAGCGGGTGGTCTCGACCGGCAATCTTGGGGGTCAGGAGGTGGCGGATGCGCACGCCGCGATGGATCTCTTCCTGTTCGCCTCGCACACCGACACGCAGGGACTGGTTCTGGCGGAGGCGATGGCGGCCGGGACTCCGGTGGTGGCGCTGGACGCGCCGGGGGCTCGCGATTGTCTCGTGCCTGATGTGACTGGTCTGCTGCTGCCGGCCGGAGCGGCGCCCGAAGAGATGGCGGAGGGCGCGGGAAGGCTTCTCGGGGAAGACGCCCGTCGCGAAGCGATGCGGGAGGCCGCAATCGAGCGGGCTGCGATCTTCGAACGCCGGCGATGTTCGCGGCGCACCCTTGGGCTCTATCAAGACCTTGTGGAGAGTCATGCCGGCCATGCGGCGCCGCACGATTCCATGTGGGAGCACTTCCTTGATCGCCTCGAGGCGGAATTGATGCTGCTCGAGGAGAAACTCACCGCCACCAGCAAGGCGTTCTGGTAGCGGGGCGGATTTTCCTTATTCGGCGGAGGAGTTGCCATTGGTGGCATCCCCGTCGTTCCCGCGGATTCTCACCAACCGGATTTGCTTCACTTCGAGGCGCATCGGGGGGCCGGCGTGCAACTGCAGGCCGATCTTGCCGCTTGCCGAGCGCTTGGCATCTTCCCGGTCGACCACTTCCATTGCGAGCTTGCCGTTCACGAAATGGCGCAACGTGTTGCCGCGGGCCGAGATGCGATATTCATTCCATTCCGAGAGTTTCACTTCCGGCACGGGGAGCGTGTCCGTTTTCACCTTTTTGCCATCGGGCTTCACCTCCATTTTTTCGCCTCGGCGGGCGATGATTCCCCGCCCTTTTTCCTCGTAGAGCATGCTGAGGAAGTCTTGCTTCGGGTGGAGATCCATCTGGTATCCGCCGAGCACCCAGTCGCCCTTCAACTGCCGTGAGCGGTATTGGACCCCGGAATTGTTTCCGCCCGTCACCCGCGCCGTCAGCGTCAGATCGAAGTCGGTCACGGCATTGCCTTTCCAGATCAGGAAGGTATTGGCTTTGATCTTGCGGCCGGCTTTGTCGGTTTCGCCCACCAGCACACCGTTTTCCACCCGCCACAACCGCGGGTCCCCCTCCCACCCGCTCAGGTCCCTGCCCCCGAATAGCGACTCTGCGGGCGCACCCGGAGCCGCATTGAGGAGTGCGAGCCAACCTGCTGTGAGAAGAGAGAGACGCTTCATGGGCAGGCAATACGCCCCGCACATGGGCCGGATTTCAAGAAATCCCCGGAGCGTTCACGGGATCGGCGAGATCGTCCGGACCCCGTTCGAGAGAATGAAGAGGCCCGAGTCGAGGAGGTCGTCATTCACGTCGCCGACCACCAACCGGACCCGGTGGGACTCGTTCGGCGAGACAAATGCATGGACGCGGAGCCGGATCGTCATTCCGTCGTATTCGACCTGGGCTCCCTCGTTTCCCGGCGCGACGTTTGGCGCGATGTCGATATCGTCGTCGAGATACAGATGCTCGTTGGCGGGCATCACCGCATTCACCGAACTCACTGACACGATGGCCGAGCAGTCCGGCACGAACGAGGACGGCACTCCATCGACGGTCACAAGGAAGGCGTCGTTGAAGTTTCCCACGTAGTTGTCGTATTCCTCCGATCCGAACTGATAGACGATTTCGAGCTGGGACTCGGGGCAGAACACGTCAAACTCGAGAACCGCGGCATCGAGGGTTCTGTAGCCATCCACGAGGGCGTCGAGGGCGGCGTCTCCCGGTTCCTCGAAATTGGGGAACCCGATCACGAGATTCTCGTCGCTGCTCTCGGACACGTCCCCGCCGTTCCAGAGGACGGCCGCCCCCGAGGTCAGAACCGCTCCGGAGTCGATTTCGAGCCCGGAGTCGAGGCCGCCTGCGAACAGCCCCGACGACGGTTCCACCCCGGTGAATGAAGGCGCCGAGGCGGTCGCGGTGTCCTCGTCGACAATCTCCGCCACGAGCATTTGCGCGAAGTCCG
>Ga0180436_10006399_pt1 | contig 10234 bp, 8 predicted proteins | sample SS_ome_2_FD_132434 | JGI IMG/M metagenome (GOLD analysis project Ga0180436, IMG submission 132434) | Hypersaline lake sediment archaeal communities from the Salton Sea, California, USA - SS_3_S_2 metaG | ecosystem: Environmental > Aquatic > Non-marine Saline and Alkaline > Hypersaline > Sediment...
ATGAGCACAACACCAAGGTGTATGTGGCCTGCAACATTTACTCCCGGGATCACGAACACCCGGCGCTGGATGATTTCCTGACCTTTCTCAAACACCTGCGGCCGGACGCGTTGATCGTGTCCGACCCCGGCATTGTTATGAGCGCCCGGGAACAGGTACCGGAAATTCCTTTGCACCTCAGCACCCAGGCCAGCACCACCAACAGTCGTGCGGCAGCCTTCTGGAAGACGCTGGGCATCAGAAGAATCAATACGGCCAGGGAACTCTCCCTGGATGAAATCAAGACGATCAGCAATACCGTTTCCATGGAAATAGAGGCATTTGTACACGGTGCCATGTGCATTTCCTATTCCGGCCGGTGTCTCTTGAGCAGTTTCATGGAAAACCGTGATGCTAACCAGGGCATGTGCTGCCACCCCTGCCGGTTCAGCTACGCGGTGGTGGAGGCCAAGCGCCCTGACCAGTACTACCCCCTAGCCGAAGACCCCAGGGGATCCTATATTTTCAATTCACGGGATCTCTGCATGATCGAACACCTGCCGTCAATGGTCGCGGCCGGCATAACCTCCCTGAAAATCGAAGGCAGGATGAAGGGCATCAACTATCTGGCTTCAGTGGTCAAGGTGTATCGGACGGCCATCGACGCCCTGCTGTCCGATCCTGACAACTACACGGTCGAACCGTATTGGATAGACGAACTCAACAGGGTCGCTACCCGGGGATACGGCACCGGCTTCTACCTGGGTGATGTCGACAACACCCGGCCCAACTATGCCGGCAACCGTCCCGGGGACAATCGCTTCATAGCAAAAGTGAAGGAATCCTTAAACGCCAACCAGGTACGCGTTGAGGTGCGCAACAAGCTATTCAATGGCGATCTTGTGGAAATCATCACCCCCGGCAAACCCAACCTAAAGGACCGTATCCAGGCTATCCATGATGCAGAAAGCCATTCTGCCGAATTTGCCCAGCCGGGCAGCCTGGTAACGCTCACATTCAGTCGATCTTACATGCCCCATGATCTTATTCGAAAGGTGGCCACATGAAAGGTTATGTACAAATCTACACCGGCAACGGCAAAGGCAAAACCACAGCCTCTCTGGGCCTCTCTGTGCGGGCTGCAGGCGCGGGCCTGAAGGTGTTCATCGCCCAATTTCTCAAACAGGGCGACTACAGCGAGATCAAAGCCCTGGAGCGCTTTTCCGATTCGATCAAGATTCAGCAGTATGGTCTGGGCCGCTTTGTCAGGGGCAAACCCACTGAGGAAGAAATTATGGCGGCCCGAAAAGGCCTTGCGGATGTCAACCAAGCCATGCGTTCCGGAAAATTCGATCTCATTATCGTTGAAGAGGGCAATGTGGCCGCGGCCTGCGGCCTCTTCGAGGTGCAGGAACTCTTGGACCTCATCAGCAATAAGCCGGACAACCTGGAACTGGTGATTACCGGCCGAGGCGCCGCGCCTGAAGTGATCGCCCAGGCCGACCTGGTCACGGAAATGAAGGAAATCAAGCACTATTATGAAAAGGGTGTTGCCGCCCGGGTCGGCATTGAGAAATAAGATTGAACATCACACATTGAACTTTCAACTTCCAACGTCGAATGATTAAAGCAATCGATTTAGGTTTTAAGTATGGCTCACTGCGATCAGCTGAAAGCTACCTAAAACATAACACCTGAACTTAATACGGTTTCTTTCGATATTCAGCGTTGGATGTTCGATGTTGGACGTTCGTTCTTTTCTGATACAACAATTTCAACCCCGGACTCTTCCAGCAGCACAAACGCGGCATTGTCACCCTTTCGGGCAACGACAACCTGGTCAGGCTTGCGCCCCAGAATCCATTGTCCCACCAGAAGACCCCGCCTTGACTTGACATCAGAATAGGGATTTTTAACATACTCAAAATCGATGGTCGAACCGCCTTCCCGCGCAAGGATTTCCATCAGAAACCAGGGCGCCCGGGTCAGGTTCTCCATGATTTCCCCTCCCTGTTTGGAGACCGGGGTCATTCTGCGCATATCGCTCGACTCGCGGCTGTGGATGCGCACGCTGGTCATGACCACCCGGGGAAACTGATCGCGGATGTCGTCTTCGATGTGGTGGCCAATGCGGTGGGCCAGCGTCAGGTCGCCGGACCTGAAGACCACATCCAAATCCACGATATAGCGTCCGCCGGCCATACGGCTGAGGCACTGTTCCACCCTTTCCACAAAGGGGTGGGATTCCGCCAGTTCGATGATTTCGCGCTCCGTATCACGGTCAATGGCCTGGTCCATGAGATCCCGGGCCGCCCGCCACAGAAGGTTCCCGCCCGACCAAAACACAAAAATAGAAACCACGCCGGCCGCCCACCTGTCCAGGCTCAAGTTGAAATATCCACCCACCAGGCTGATGACCACGACCAGGGTGGACAAACCGTCTGCCAAATAATCGCGCGCATCCGCCTCCAGGGCCTTGGAATGCAGCCTGCGTCCGGCATACAGCTGATAAAACCCGAAACTCAATGCGATAACCAGCGACAATAGCGCCACCGGAAGGGTCAGGGCGATGTCCGGTATCCGCTCAGGACCCAGAAAGGCCTGCCGGGCGATTTCATACCCGGCGATCATGACCACCACGGAGGTTACCAGGGTGGCCAGGGTTTCGGCCTTGTACAGCCCGTAGGGGAAAGAGGGATGCTTTTTACCGGCCAGCCACAAACCGAACCAGGCTGCCAGGGACCCCACCACATCGGTCGCCGAATGGATGGCGTCCCCGATAAGGGCTGACGACCCGCCAATTACACCGGCAATGCCTTTACCCACGGTCAACAGCAGGTTGAGCAATATGGAAAAAAGGGCCCGGTTCCTGGCCTGCCGGATCTCCATAGCGGAGACATCAATCGCTTCCCCCTGAATATCGGTGTTTTCTTTATTCATAAGTGAATCGTGTGATTGGTTTTTGCCACTAAGACGCTAAGACACTAAGAAATGAAAGATCTGACAGCTTATTATAGCAATCCCTTTGTGGCCTTGCGTCTTTGTGGCTAACAATCCTAGGCTAACCCCAGCAGTTTGCCTCCCTGGTAAACCACAAACGAAACCACCCAGGCCACGGACGTGGTGTAAACGATACTGAACGTCATCCACTTCACGGACCCAGTCTCCCGCCGGATGGCTGCCACGGTGGAAAGGCAGGGCAGATAAAGCAGCACAAATACCATCATGGTAAAGGCCGTCAAGGGCGTAAGGTTTGACGATGCCAGGGCGTTTTCCAGCGTCCCGGGCTCGGCTTCCTCGTCCACCGCGTACAGCACACCCATGGTACTGACCACGATCTCCTTGGCCACGAACCCGGCAAGCAGGGCCACCCCGCCCCGCCAGTCAATGCCAATGGGCGCGAATACCGGCGAAATCCATTTGCCGATGTGTCCCATGTAAGACTGTTCAATCCTTTCAGCTGCCTGGCGCGCTTTGAGGGTGACTATTTCCTGATCCCGCCGGGTTTCCAGTGTCTGCTGCATCTCGGAACCCTCAGCCGGTCGATAAGCATCGTATGATTGGATCACACCTTGAATCTCAGCATCATAATCCATTGTGTAATCCACATTTCGCGGGAAGACCGTTAACGCCCATACCACGATAGATCCCAGCAAAATAATTTTACCCATTTTCTTGAGGAAAATCTTGCTGCGATCCCACATGTGAATCATCAGACTCTTGATCATGGGCACCCGGTAGGGCGGCAGCTCCATTACAAAAGGCGCATCCACACCCCGCAACAGTGTGGAGCGGAACACCCGCCCGGTAACAATGGAAAGGATGATCCCCAGAATGTAGATCGAGAATATCACCGTCCCGGCTTTCACACCAAAAAATGCGCCGGCCAGCACGATGTAAACCGGCAGTTTGGCTGAGCAGGACATAAAGGGCGTGATAAGGATGGTCAGGATTCTATCCTTTTCGCTTTCCAGGGTCCGTGAAGCCATTATGGCCGGCACATTACACCCGAATCCCATGAGCATGGGAATGAAGGATTTGCCGTGCAACCCGATGAGATGCATGATTTTATCCATAAGGAAAGCGGCCCGGGACATGTACCCGGTGTCTTCAAAAATGGCAATGCAGAAGAAGAGGATGAGGATATTGGGCAGAAAAACCACCACACTGCCCACACCGGCGATGACGCCATTAAGAATGAGGTCCTTGAAAAGAGATTCCGGCAGTACACTGTCCACGCCCGAAGAAAGCACGCCCACCAGCGTTTCGATCCAGGCCACAGGATATTCGCCAAAGGTAAAAGTGGCCTGAAACATGGCCCAGATAAACAGGATGAAAATGGGAAACCCCACGAAACGATTGGTCAGCACCAGGTCGATATTTCGTGAAATATCCACCCGCTGCTGGATCGCTGTGGTGTGCACCTCCTTGACAATACCGGCAATAAAGCCGTAGCGTTCATCCGTTGTCAGGATCTCGGGTTCTTCATCAAAACGCTCCATCAGCAATTGACGCTGCTGCCCGGCCTCCTCGAGTAGCTTGCCTGCCTGCGCTTCTGATTTTTCCAGAATTCGTTCTTTAACGATCTTGTCGTCTTCGATCAGTTTGACGGCCGTCCAGCGGGCGTCGTAAGGCAGCCTCTCTCCTAAATTCTCCTCCGCCTTTTTCTGAATAGCGGCAATCGCTTTTTCCAGGTCCTTATTGTATTTGACCTTGCGTTTGTGGCGGGGGACGTAGTCTGAATCAGCAAGCTCGACAGCTTTTTTCAACAGCTCGTCAATACCGTCATTTTTATTGGCCACGGTGAAAACAACCGGCAGGTCCAGCAATTCCGCCAGTTTGGCAGCATCAATCTTAATGCCGCGCGTTTTGGCTACATCTGCCATGTTCAGGGCAAAAACCACGCGGCAGTCCAGTTCCCTGATCTGTGTGGCCAGATATAGGCTGCGCTCCAGATTGGATGCATCGATGATGACGATGACCACATCCGGATTTTCATCCAGGATATAATTCCTGGCAACAATCTCTTCGATGGAAAAAGGCGTCAGGCTGTAGGTGCCCGGAAGATCGACGATCCTTAAGTCCCGTCCCTCTCTCCTGACCATACCCTCTTTTTTTTCAACGGTGACGCCGGGCCAGTTGCCGACCTTCTGCCGTGTCCCGGTAATATGATTGAATATGGAAGTCTTGCCGGCGTTGGGGTTGCCGGCCAGTGCAATGGTGAGTTGTTTATCGGTCTCTTTGGTCATATGGGTTTCCTACCAAATGGCGCATCTTGATATCACCGGATACAGGTTCCTGCCCATTGGGAAATACACTATAATCTATAAGGATTTGTTTTAAGGATGCAAGGTCGATTTGACCATAAGCACAAAATGGCCTTCGTGTTTATAGTGTTGTCCTGCTAGACAATCCATGATATATTGTTGAAATAATTCAAAACTCAATAATTCTCATACCAGTGAAACCATCATCCCATACTCGTTTGCCGGTTGGAGCAAGAAAGATGGTGAACATTAAAACCATAATGATCGTCTTGGTTTTCGCATCATGTTCGGCTTTATCTCATGCCGAAAGTGTTCACATGGTAACCGAAATCCTGCCGCCCTGGCAGATCCAACAAGACGGGCAGGTAGACGGTATCGCCACACAGGTTGTCAAAGCCGCAGCAAAAGAGGCACAAGTAAATTATGATATTAAGGTGTATCCATGGGCCAGGGCATATAAACTAGCCCTTGAAGAGGAGAATGTGCTCATCTTCAGTATCGTCAGGACCCGGGAACGTGAACCGCTATTCAAATGGGTTGGGGTCATCGGCAGCATCCAAGAGCATTTTTACAGGCATGCCAAACGGGATGATATCCAGCTTCAAGTGCTGGAAGATGCCAGAAAATACACTATCGCAGTCCCCAGGGAAGACGTCAGGCATCAATTCCTTAAAAAACACAATTTTAACGTTTATCTGGTTAGCAATCAGGCACAAGCCTTGAAAATGTTGTTGGCCGGGCGTGGAGACCTGGTTCTGGATGATGAAATGACACTGGGGTATGAACTCAGACAACTTGATCTAAATCCAGACAGCATTCAGAAGGTTCTTTTCGTGCCCGAGTTGTCAATCGATTTTGAAATGGCATTCAGCCGAAAAACAGAGGATGCGCTGGTGCAAAAATTAAGGCGCGGTCTGGTTGCCATCAAGCAGAAGGGTATCTTCAGCCGGATAATGAATCCGAACCGCACATCTGAAGAAAATGATCGGGATAAGTGAAAAGCCGACACTAAAACCTCACAGGCTATCATCACGGTAATTTTTCATATCTGGCGGCTTTTGTTATGATATGGCTGCTACCTCAATATGGTCAGCCTCTTCCACTCTCAGTGATATATGCATCCCTTTGACAATCAGCTCTAAAGGATCCTTAAGGGGCGCATACTTTTCAACATACACCTCGGTACCCTTTAGAATTCCCATTTCCAGAATCCGCCTTCGCAGCGCACCGTTGCCGCCAACCTTGACAATGGTTACGGAATCCCCTTCCCTCGTCTCACTCAGCAACATGGAATATCCTTTCCGAATCTTAAACCTTTTTCTGCACCAGTTCAGCTGCAGATTCAAACCTGGTGTTGATTTTGGCGGTCAGATCACAGACCTCATCCAGCAAATCTGCCACAGCATCCAATTGGTTCTGCCGGGCCTTTTCAGCCCAGTCCCCGTATGTCCCGGCATGATCCTGGTTGTGCTTGAGCCAGTGATCGAGAAGCTTGATCATTTTTTCATCAAATGTTAATTCGCTTTTAACCTCATGATCATGTTGGCCATGGTGGTGGTCGTGATTATGGTCGTGGTTATGGTCGTGGTTATGGTCGTGGTGTGTCATATTCCTATCCCTGCTCCAGTTCAAAAAGTTAAATATCATCTGATACGATGAAATATACAATACAGGTAGAAAAATATGACCGTGATACGGACAAGTCAACCCTCAGCCCAGGGTTTTATCTTTTGAATGATAACAAATAATTATCAAATTTCATGCAAGGTTCAGGTTTAATACAAAAACGAAATATTATTTTCCTCTTGCTCCTGCTGATGATGGGTGTGGGCAGCGGTGCTTTAATCGGCGCCTTACTGGGTCTGACCCATGACCTTCCGCAGATACGCTCTTTGAGCGACTTCAAGCCGTCCAGCGTGACCCGCATCCTTGCCGACGACGGAAGCCTTTTGGCTGAAATGTACATTGAAAACAGGGTCCCGGTGTCCATAAACGACATGCCGCCTGAACTTTTGGATGCGATTATCACCACCGAGGACAGAAAATTTTTTAACCACAGCGGGATTGATGTCAAAGGTATTCTCAGGGCGGCTGCGAGGGACATCATGGCCGGTGAATTCGTCGAAGGGGCCAGCACGATCACCCAGCAGCTTGCTAAAACCCTCTTTTTGGCATCCCATAAAACCCTGTTCAGAAAATTGCAGGAGGCCGTGCTCGCCTTTCAGATCGAACGGCGTTACACCAAGAACGAAATTCTCGAACTCTACCTCAACCAAATATATCTGGAAAGCAGCGCCTACGGCGTGTCGTCGGCTGCAAGCATCTTTTTCGGAAAGCCCCTTTCCGACCTCAGCCTGGCGGAATGTGCTCTTATCGCTGCCATGCCCAGGGCCCCGTCCCGCTATTCGCCCCTCGTGAATCAAGACCTGGCGTTAAAGAGAAGAAACATCGTGCTAAAACAAATGCTCACCACTGGCACCATCCGTGAGCAGGAATACCGTGATGCCATCGATGAACCGGTACGTTCAAACAAGCAGCACCGTCAGGCAGCCAGCGCCCCCTATTTCCTGGATTACATCAAAACCGATCTGGAAGGCCAGCTGGGCTCATCCATGCTCTATAAAGGCGGTCTTACTGTTTACACCACACTGTCACCTGAGTTGCAGTCGGCTGCGGAAACCGCCGTTCAAAATGGATGTCTATCCCTTGAAAAACGCATGCAGACCCGAGGCCAGTTGGATGACCATCCCCAGGCAGCACTAATTGCCCTTGACGTGCATACCGGTGAAATCCGTGCCATGGTGGGCGGAAGAGATTACGTTCAAAGCACCTATAACCGGGCGGCAATATCAAAAAGGCAGCCGGGATCGGCCTTTAAACCCATTGTCTATGCCACGGCCATCGAACGTCTGGGATATACCCAGAACATGACCCTCCTGGATGCCCCGGTGGTTTTTAAGCGTACCGGCAGCAGCCGGGAATGGAAACCGGAAAACTTTTCCGGAACCTTTCAGGGAGAAATGACACTCAGAAAAGCGCTGGCCCTCTCAAAAAACATTCCAGCGGTACGGTTGATGCAGAAAACCGGGCCCGCTACGGTGGTGGACTTTGCCCACGCCCTGGGGATAAATTCGGTTCTGGAGCCCTATCTATCCCTGGCCCTGGGCACTTCCGAGGTGACCCTCCTTGAACTGACCACTGCCTATGCCGTATTTCCCAATGGCGGACAGACATTGGCGCCATTTGGCGTGTTGGAGGTAAGCGATCGCGGAGGGCATGTCATCTGGCGGGTTAAACCGCAGAAAAACGTGGTCATGACCAAACAGAATGCCGCCATTATGACGGATATGCTTCGCGGGGTGGTTCTGGAGGGCACCGGAAAAAGGGCGAGGGCGCTGGGAGGGCAGATCGCGGGTAAAACCGGCACAACCGACAACTATAAAGATGCCCTGTTCGTTGGTTTTACACCGGACCTCGCGGTGGGTGTGTGGGTCGGTCTGGATGCACCACAGCCTTTGGGTCGTCATGAAACCGGCGCCCGGGCAGCACTGCCCATCTGGATGGAATTCATGCAGACCGCCCTGTCCGGGCGTCCGATCACCTATTTTGACATGCCCGACAATGTGGTGCGAAGAAGCATGGACCCCACCTCGGGTGACTTACTCCCGGACAATGCGCCCGGTTCTGTAAAGGCCCTGTTCAAGGTGGAGGGGTAGCAGGTGGGGTAAGGCGTAAGGAGCGGCCAGAAGACAGAGGACAGAAGCCAGGCAAATAGGTAGTAAGGCATAGGGAGTAGCCCAGAACCTGAGAAGGTAAGATGGTGGTCAGTGTTCCGTGGCCTGCGTCCAAAGAAATGAACATCCAACATCGAACACTGAACATCGAACAGGCTTTCTGCAAGCTCAATGCTATTAAAAGCTGAATACAATAAACTGGCAACCCACATTCGACGTTGGATGTTCGACGTTCATTTTCAATCGAGGGTAGACAGGCGACTTGACACCGAATAGTGACACCGTTTAATCCATGTAATCCGTGAAATCCATGTCTGATATGGTTTTTATCTTTACGCACAGATGACACGTTGACCTGACCTAGGCGCAATGCTACGCCACCTTAAAACCAGACCCTGAGCCCCAGCAAACCCTGTATATTGGTTACCATGAATTTAAAATCATCGCTGTTACCGTTGTTGTAGTCCCACTCTGAATCGATATTGCCGCTCAAAAGGCGGAAGTCCAGTGCCAGGGAAATATTTTTTGTAAAAAAGTAATCCATACCCGCACCTAATTCAAACATGAAGATGGCTATGAATTCGGCCTGTTTGACTTTTCCATGTCGCTTGCGTACTCATTTCACCTCTAATAGCGCCAGCCTAGAAATCCCATGGCTACAACATTGGCGATGATGGCGATGGCATACAAAGAAGATACCGTGATGATCTTGCGCTGCATGGTTTTCATGTTGATCACGATGATAATGGCCACATAAAAGTGGAAGTACCCGAACAGGAAAATAAGCCAGACCCCCTTGAACGACCGGTGCCACCACGGATATTCCCATACCAGATGGCCGCCCGCATTTAACAGGCACTCCACAAACACACAGAAGGCAGCATAGCCGATTGCCCAGAACCATTGGTTGGGCAGGCCCATAATTTTTTCCGAGCGGTCTTCCGACAGGGTATTGTAATAGATGATGCCCGAAAGGAGAAACATGAACATGATTTCTATGTTCCATCCCACCATTGTCCTCAAGGCAGTGTCCCCGGGAGCCGTCCACATGGCCGACCGCTGGGTCAGGTGGAAAACCCATCCGTTCCAGGTTTCGTTGATGAAATCCACGCCAAAAAGGGTCAAGCCGGCAAAAATTGCATCCCAGTTGCCGCTTTTACGCGCTTTTTTGATTTCCGAAGTGTAGATGTAAAAAACGATGGCCAGTATAGGGATAACATACCATTTAAGCGTGGTTAAATCCCTGAGGTTCTG
>Ga0180436_10006400_pt1 | contig 10234 bp, 8 predicted proteins | sample SS_ome_2_FD_132434 | JGI IMG/M metagenome (GOLD analysis project Ga0180436, IMG submission 132434) | Hypersaline lake sediment archaeal communities from the Salton Sea, California, USA - SS_3_S_2 metaG | ecosystem: Environmental > Aquatic > Non-marine Saline and Alkaline > Hypersaline > Sediment...
ATGAGAGGGGTCTCATAGAAGGGCACCCTTCTGTGGGGTGTTTTGGAAGTGAACTGGGATTTTTACGCAGTAATAACCACTTCACGACAAAAGTACCCCACAGAAAAAGGGTGCCCTTTTGAGACACCCTCTTTTTATATCTAAAGCGTGATTAACTCTACAGGCTACTTACGTGTTTCGCAAGTTTTGATTTAAGATTGGATGCCTTGTTTTTGTGAATCACATTATTCTTGGCAAGTTTGTCCAGCATAGATACAACTTCAGAATACTGCTCTGTTGCAGCTGCCTTGTCAGTAGTTGCGCGTAACTTTTTCACAGCACTCCTTGTGGTCCTTGCGATATACTTGTTTCTCACACGTCTGGACTCGGTCTGCCTGATCCTCTTCTTCGCTGATAAATGATGTGCCATAGTACTCTAATCAATTAATTTGGGGATGCAAAGATAGTGGTTAATTTGAATGATACAAACAAATTGCCGCAAATTTGCCTGCCTATTTACATAGCTTTTTGGTACTTATCAGTATGGCGGTGATATTGGCCAGAGAGATCAGAGCTACCAGTCCAAGGGAGATCCCAAACAAAATGCCATGCAATGAGCTGGATGTATTCAGGCTCCACTCCAGGGTCATTCCGTGGAATTTATTAGCCAGAAGGGAGGTGACAAGCAGTGAAAGTCCGGTAACCGCTATCATCAGAACAAGAAGGAGCAAAATATAGGGTCTGCTAATTTCCCGGTAATGAAATCCCAGTTTGTTGAGCTTCTTGATCTTGTCCGAGGAACGGCTTATCATCAGTTGAAGACTCAAAAGGAAAACCAGGAAAGCGAGTCCTATGATGATGGCTGCAACCACCACCAGAAAGCTGATTATTAGTTTAAGGATTATATTCATCCGGCTGCTTTTCAGTTTTTCCCGAATGGTATCGTAGCCTTTTTCTTCCAGAAAACGGATGATGGACGGATCGGTGGGATCTTTGGATACAACGATCAGTTGGGATGGATTGCTCTTGTCAAAGTATCCGTATTTTTCATTGGCCCAGGTCAGGAAATCCAGGGGGACGAGGATGGAGTGGATGCGGTTACTAAAACCCACAATCTGTCCGTTGTAATCGTCGAAGCCGTATTTACCCCTTAGCCTCAGTTTAAAATTAATCATCGAAAGGACACCCTTGGGTATCTGGGGCAAACCCTGACTGGGAGCAAATCCAAAATTATACAGGTTCAGATAATCCTGGGGAATGATGACGGGGATGTTTCCAAGTTCCGGGTCCCAAACCCATTCATCGGATTTCACATCTATAAATTCGTCGGGTATGGCTTCGAAAAACAACTCGGTATAGAAATCAGGAAACCTTTCATTTTCGGTATACCCGCTTACGGGGAATTCGTTGGAAAGAAAGGGCTCCACCTGGTCGGCGAAAGCCTGCTCGGACAGCTCCTTTATTTCATCCTCTGTGAAGCCGCTCCTGCCAAGGCCCAGGGTCTGGCCAATGTTTACTTTTTTATTGATTACAATGTATTCGGGATCGAGCAAATCTCGATTTTCGGCGAGGACCGATTTAATATCGATGTAAAACTGAATACCTGCCAGCAAGAGGACAAATCCTGCCAGGGTTCCCAGAAAAGCCCCAAGTAAGTGGGTTCTGCTATGATCTTTCCATAATATTTGATAGATCAACCTCATAACATGAGCCGTGTGTTTATGCCCGGCAGATCGGTTTCATTGAGAGAAGTCAGTACAAGTCCCGCATTACGCTCGCTGCATTCTTTCTGTATTAACTCGTATGCCTTAAAGGTATTTTCCTTATCCATGTGACTGAAACATTCATCAGCCAGTAAGAAGTCAAAAGGCTGAACCAAAGCACGTATGATGGCCACCCTCTGCTGTTGACCAAAGGACAGGATCCCTGCTTTTCGATTCAGGAAGGGCTCCATGCCCAGGGCCCTGGCCAGCTCTACGATTCGATCCCTGCTGCGATAAGCGGTAATGTTGTTTTTAAGCAGTATATTTTCCAGGCTGGTGAGATCGTCGAAAAGCTCGAGTCCCTGGAATATCACTGAAAGTTTGTTTTTTCTGAGGGCCGACCATTTTTTCCATCCGAAGGATGAAATATTGTCGTCATCCAGATACACCTCTCCCTGATAATCGTGGCGAATACCGTACATCACTGAAAGCAGACTGGTCTTTCCACGACCGGATGCAGCTTCCACCACATAGGACTTACCCTGCTCTATCAATAAGGAAGGTGCTTCCCATACTTCCGAGCCTTCGGTATCCTGCTCCAGAAGCGGGAGCGGAATCATTTTTTCAAAGCGGAAGATCATCTGTTGCCGATCAGATTATTCAGCCTGCTATTGAGCGGAGTCTACCATTTTTAAGATGGTATACAGGCTATTCTCAGAGGGACTGCTGGTTTTCATAACCATTTTACTCTGATAATTTCCAGCGCTTACTCCCAGGTAATCGAAGGGATCGGTCAGTTTCCGCACCCATTGACTTTTTTCGGCATCCATATCCAGTAGACCAGTCACCATTCCGGGATATTCGTCCAGGTTCAGATTCACAAACATACCCATAGATCCGGAAGCAAACTCACTGAACTTGGAGTCAACCAGGGAATTGTCATAGGAACCTCCTTTAACGGCATCCTTATAACCCTTCACATTGGTTACTACCAGGACATCGTTTACTATGCCGCTGTAAATTTCATTTCCCTGGATATTGACGATGAAAAAATCGCCTTCCTCTTCCACAGGAACCATGGATCCCACGGTTTGCATCAGTTTTTCCTGGAGGGCCTTTCCGTTTACTCCAACGCCCACAAATAATTCCACCGGGATCATGGCTTCGGTATCAATGGCGTTAATGGTGATGGCAAAATCGCCGGAGATGGCATCCAGAAGGTCTTCAATTTCCATGCCTACAGCCATTTCCACCTTGTTACTTACCGTATCCAGTTCTGGCGGAGCAAATTTGCTCACCATCTCCTGGGTTTTTTCCAGGTCCATAGAACCAGCAACAGCCAAAAGGAGATTGTTTCCCGGAGCAAGGCTCATCATTTTGCTGTTCAATTCGGGCTTCATGACCATGAACTCTTCCACGTTCTTTTTCACCTCTTCACTGAAATGGGTTTCACTATCAATATTCATCACCCCATTATCGAAATCAATAAAAATCTGGGCGTAGTTGTGGTAAAGGGCCACTGGGAATTCAGGGATCTGGTCGCCCATCATTTTTTCAAGCACATCGAACATTTCGTTGGAGGAAATCCAAAGATTCAGATCTTTCATCTTCCCCTGGAAATCTTTGAAATCGACCAGGCTGGTTACCGACTCTTCTTTAACCGGGCTAAACATGTTTTCCAGGCTTTCGGTAAAAAAGGCTGTTCCAAACTGATCTCCATCGGGGGATCCCAGAACTATCATCTGTTCTTCATTCCATCCGATGACACCCCCTTTGTCGGGCTGTATCCAGGAAAATACTTCATTGACTTTTATCTGAGAGCTCAGATCTTCATCAATCTTGGATAAAGTAGCCTCAAATTTTTTTGCATCCTTCATTCCGCTAACTACACCAATAAGGGGTGCATGCTCTTCCATAGTCACAAAAACATAGAAATACTCATCCATCATCAGGCCAGTGCTAAGAGGATTTTCCAGGATTTGTCCCCAGATTTCGTCTTTTACTTTTTCGGTGATGGATTCAAAGGTATTGACCTTACTCTTAGTGTGAAGCTGCATGGGGTGCAGCGATACCACAGCAATGGCATCGTCAGGAATGCTATGTACAAACTGGGGTGATTTTCTGGAGCAGGAAATCAGCACCAGTACACTTATCAATATCAGGACAAAAGATACTTTTTTCATGTGGACTCAATTTGGTTTTGGAATCGAGATTAAAGATACAATATATATAACACCGGAGGGTCCTCTCTTGTTAATACTTGAGCGAATTTATGGGTAAAAAAAAGCCCCGGATTACCGGGGCAATTCGTTTTTATCTAGAAGTAGTATCGGACCCCGATACCTCCTCCAACATAGAATTGAATTTCTGGTAGAAGAGCCAGGCCTGGCACTAGCTCTGTAAATATTTCCACGGGTGCGCCCTCAAAATGATAGGCGATACCAACGGGAATACGGGCACCAAATGCAAGATCTGATGATAAGCCCAGGTAGGCGCCCAAACCAAAATACACCGGCAGGGATCCTTCGCTCACATTGATCAAATCAAAATTGTGAATCAGGAAGTCTGTATGAATATGAAGCCAGCCAGTACCTACAAAGGACCACGCTACTGCGGCGTCTACGGCCGTTCTTTGACTGGTCCACATTTTGGCGCTCAAACCGGTGGGTTCTCCAAAAATGACACCCAGGCCCAGCCCGCTATTCTGTGCAAAAACACCTGTAGCGAACAGGGATACTAAAGCAAGAAGAAATAGTTTTTTCATGATGGAAAAATGTTCAGTTAAATATGCTTATCATAAAACTAGTGAAAAACCCGCGTTGGATTTTAGTAAATAACAGGAATTTCCACGAAATGTTGCCGTAAGGATTACATAAAACCAGGGATTAGATCCTGCGAATTTACCAGGTCCTGTCCTTCAGATAGTCCTCCAGGGCTTCAGGTGTCATGGGTAGTTCATTGGGATTGGTTTTTACCCATTTCAAGAAGGCCTCCTTGATCTCATCGCTCCATTGTCCATCGATTTGTCCGGGAGTGTATACACCCTTTTTCAGCATCTCATGGCCGAACATATCACGGAGCATAATAAATTCTGCCCGGTCGACCACTTCTTCTGCCAGATGGGCCGGGATGAAAAGCACGCCTGTTTTTTTGGCCAGGACCACATCACCAGGAAATACCGTGGCACGGCCGATTCGGATGGGAACATTCAGTCCCATAAGCATGCTTTCAGTCAAAAACGAGGGATCGAAACCTTTCACAAAGGCATTAAAGCCGTCAATTTTTGAAAGTCCCGCCAGATCTCTCGATCCGCCATTAAAGACCACTCCATTGCCTGAGTTGGCATAGATGGCATTACCCAGGTTGTCGCCGATTAAGGTACCGTCAACTACTTTGCCAAAACCATCTGCCACATAAACGTCTCCCTGTTGAAGGGCATCTATGGGCCAGGAATTCATGGCGCCTATGCGTCCCATGGCCTGTCCTTTTTCCGTCAGACGATCCATAATCTCTGGACGTTTGGGCATGTAAAGGGCAGTGAGGGCACGGCCTACAACCGGCTCTTCGTCGTGAACAATGACCCAGTTTCCTTCAAACTGGTTGTGATATCCATTGGCACGCAGAATTCCCCAGGCCTCCTCAATGGATACATTCTTCATTCTTTCAAGAACATCTGCTGGTACTTTGGGTCGGCCATCGTCAAAACGTTCTCCCTTCCACTCGCTGGTGTAATAAATGAGCTCCTCAGCAGTATTAAAGAACTGGGAGAAGGAGGGAACTGAAAGGATCAGTGCAAGACAAAAAATCAATGACTTTTTCATGATGTATGTTTATAATGTTAGTGTGTTATTGGGTTAATAGGTTATTGGGTTAATGGGTTAATGGGTTAATGGGTTATTGGGTTAATGGGTTAATGGGTTAATGGGTTATTTGGTTAATGGGTTAATGCTTAGGTGATGGTTTCGGAGGATTCTGCGTCGGATTTACGACGCCACCAGGTGGCCAGTGAACTTCCTGTGATGTTCATCATGGGACCAAACACCGCCGGAGCCAGACCAATGGTAGCCACTTTCCCCATTTGAAGAGCGATACCTGAAGCGAGTCCGCCATTCTGCATTCCTACCTCAAGGGCAATGGTCCGGCAGGACTTCTCGTCCATCCGGGCCAGCTTGCATATCCAGTAGCCCAGGAAGTATCCGGTAGAATTATGCAAGAGACAGGCCAGGATAAGCAACAAGCCGATATCGAGCAGACTGTCCCTTCCGGCAGCTGTAATTACCAGGATGATGGCTCCTATTCCAGCCATGGAGAAAAAGGCGGTTATTTTATTCAGAATGGTTTTCTTATCTCCCTTCACCCTGGAGAACAGCAGGGCAGCAACAATGGGTAGTAGGAGGAACCAGGCCAGGTCCTTGCCAAACTGCATCAGTGCTGCTCCGGTTTCGATCTCTGACGTCTGGAATAATATCAGGTTCTTACCGGCAATGATCAGAAAATAGACCAGGGCCTGGATAATCTGGCTTTTTCGTTTCTCTCCGCCATAGGCCAGGGCATTGAACATGAGTCCCGCTACAATGGGAAGAATCACAATATTAATAATACTAAGCATCATGCCCCAGAAATCGATGGGAACAAACTGGCCAGCCAGCAGTTTCATCAGCGAAGGTGTGATCAGGGGTGCCAACATGGTGGCCACTGCGGTAAGAGTGACTGACAGGGCCAGATTGGCCTTGGCAATAAAGGACATGACATTTGAAGCCAGTCCGCTGGGTGAGGATCCTACCAGGATAATCCCGGCAGCTATCTCGGGCGGGAAGCCAAAAGTAGTAGCAATGGTGAATCCAACTATGGGCATGATAGTAAACTGACATACCAATCCGAGAATTACACCTTTGGGCATTTTAATTACACCGGCAAAATCACGAACGCTCATTTGAGATCCCATGCCGAACATGATGATCTGGAGCAAAGGCACAATGGTGGCCTTCAATTCAAAATCGCCCCATTTAATAAACAGACCGGGATAGTACATGGATATGGTCACTGCCGCGAATATCATTATGGTGTATGAGAATCCTTTCCCAATGGGATTTCCTCTTACACCAAATGCCAGAAAAGCAAAGAATCCAAACAACAGGGGGCCGCTGTAGGAAGGCTTTCCAATTAGTAAAACAAGAATAAAAAGTAGTAGTGAGAGACCGGCAAGACCTAATAAAATCTTGAATAGATTAGTTTTCCTCATGGATATAAATGGTAGATAAGGAGTAATTTAATAATTTGTACGCTTATACCAACAAAACTACCTATGGAATCCCAAAAAAACAGAAGATCTTTTTTAAAAAGGGCAGGTCTTGGAGGCCTGGGTCTGGGTGTGATGATGCATGCTCCCCTGGAAGCCCAAATTGAATACCTGAGTCAGGATGTGAGTCGTTATTCCGGTCCGGCTGACTTGAAAATCACCGATATGCGCATTGCTCAGGTAGGGAATGTGCCCATAGTGAAAATCTATACCAATCAGGGAGTCCATGGCCTGGGTGACGTTCGTGACGGGGCCGACAAACGTTATGCCCTGATGCTAAAAAGCCGGATCCTGGGCGAGAATCCCTGCAACGTTGAACGTATATTTAAGATTATTAAGCAATTTGGTGATCACGGCCGACAGGGGGGCGGTGTTTCCGGAGTGGAGATGGCGCTTTGGGACCTGTGCGGAAAAGCTTACAATGTTCCCCTCTACCAGTTGCTGGGAGGGAAGTACCGCGATAAGGTCAGGATATATGTGGATACCCCTTCCAAAAAAAATCCTGAGGAGTTTGCCCGCAAAATGGCTGAACGTGTTGTGCAGGGTTTTACCATCCTGAAGATGGATATCGGCATCGGATTGATCAAGGATATTCCTGGCACCCTAACCAATACCCAACACTGGGATGAGATGCGCGGCTGGGAGCAGACCAAAGGGAGTTACGGACTTACCATGCATCCCTTTACCCGGGTCCAGATCACCGAAAAGGGGATCGATGCCATGGTGGAGTTTCTTGCAGCCATGCGTGAGCAGGTGGGCTGGGAAGTACCGGTGGCCATCGACCACCTGGGTCATATGGGGTTGAACAGCATGATTAGGCTGGGGAAGGCCTTCGAACCTTACAACATTGCCTGGCTTGAGGATCTGATACCCTGGCAGTATACCGATCAATGGAAAGAAATTTCCAGGGCTCTTGATGTGCCCACTCTCACCGGTGAAGACATTTACCTGAAAGAAGGTTTCAAAGATTTGATCGAAAAACGTGCGGTGGATATGGTACACCCCGATCCGGTTTCTGCAGGAGGTTATCTGGAGACCAAGCGGATTGGGGATTATGCGGAGGAGCACGGGATAGCCATGGCTCTGCATCATGCGTCCTCACCGGTTTCCTTTATGGGATGTGTACATACGGCAGCGGCCACGGAAAACTTCGTGGCACTGGAACATCATTCGGTGGATAAGACCTGGTGGGAGGGCCTGGTTACGGGACTCGATAAACCCATGGTGAAGGACGGCTACGTCAGTGTGCCGGAGAAACCGGGTATAGGACTGGAATTAAATGAGGAGGTGGTTAAGGAGCATCTTCAGAAGGGTGAGGAGTTGTTTGCCCCCACTGAAGAGTGGGATGAGAGGCGATCTTGGGATCGCCAATGGAGTTGATCACATTAAGGTATATAACAAACAAGACAATCTAGCTCATGAAACATATAATTGCCTTCTTATTAGCCGGCTTTCTTATTGGCTGCGCACCAAAAGGGGAATTGAAATCCGGACAGCTAAGGCCAGTGGACCTTAGGTGCGAATACCTGATTAATCCATCGGTAGTGGATGTGGTTCAACCCCGCCTGGACTGGATCAACCTGGCTGCAGAAGGGGTGAGAGGTGAAAAGCAAAGTGCCTGGCAGGTGCGTGTGGCCAGCTCCAGGGAACTACTGGGGGAGGCTGATTTGTGGGATAGCGGTAAGCAGTTGTCTGCCCAGTCGACCCGTGTGGAATATGAAGGCTTACCCTTAACTTCCAGGCAGGAATGCTGGTGGCAGGTGCGGACCTGGAACCGTGATGATAAGGCATCCGAGTGGAGTGAACCAGGATTTTGGCGTATGGGTCTTCTGAGCCCGGAAGATTGGCAGGCCAGGTGGATAGGTGCTCCGTGGCAGGGTGAAGAGCCCATTCCAAAGCCTGCACGAAATCCCAATCATGTACCCGATGATCTGGGACCACCGGCACCCCTTCTCAGGAAAGATTTCCTGGTGGAAAAGGAGCTTGTTAGCGCCGTGGCGTATGTTACAGGTTTGGGTTATTTTGAGCTCTGGCTCAACGGCGTAAAAGTAGGAGATGATGTTCTGGTGCCTAACCAGACAAATTATGGCAAACGACCTCCTCTGGAGGAAGCATTCATCCATTTACCCGACGATTTCAGGGAATACAAAGTCATGTATATGGCCTACGATGTGAAAGAGCAACTGGATCGGGGAGACAATACCCTGGGCGGGATACTGGGAAATGGTTTTTACAATCCGGGTCGATTCTGGGCTGAAGGATATGGAACACCCAGGTTTCTCTGCCAGCTGCATCTCAGATATGAAGACGGAAGTGAAGATGTGATCCTAAGTGATGAAAGCTGGACTGCTGCAAGAAGTCCAATTCTGATGAATATGGTTTATTACGGGGAGCACTACGATGCCAGGATGGAGCAGCCGGAGTGGAGTACACCCGGATTCGATGCTTCGGACTGGGAGCCTGTGACACTCAAAAACCCGCCCTTTGGGAAACTGGTGGCTCATACGGCCTATCCCGATAGGGTGACTGAGCGCCTTGAGCCTGTTTCCATAGAGCAGTTGGGTGAGGGGCATTACAAGGTGGATTTTGGGGTAGAGATTTCCGGATGGGTCAGGTTGAATGGGGTAGAGGGCCCGGAGGGACATACCATCCGGATCATTCCCAATGCCAACCTTTATTCGGGAGAGAACACCTATACCTTCAGGGGAGAAGGTCCGGAGGATTATGCTCCCCGCTTCAACTGGTTTGTATTCAGGGATGTAGACATTTTAAACTGGCCCGGTGAGCTGAGGCCGGAGCATCTAACTGCTGAAATGGTCAATACCTACATTGATGCCACGGCACATTTTGAGACATCCAACGAACTTTTTAATGAAATAAACAAGATCTGGCGAAGAAGTCAGATCGACAATATGCACGGGGGTGTTGCCAGCGATTGCCCCCATCGTGAAAGATCGCCTTATACTGGTGATGCCCAGGTGGCCTGCATCACCGTTCTGCACAATTACGATGCCCGGAATTTCTATCAGAAGTGGGTTCAGGATATGCTGGGTGCACAGATTGAAGAAACCGGCTATGTACCCAATGGGGCCCCCTGGCAGCCAGGTTGTGGAGGAGGACCCGCCTGGGGGGCAGCCATATGTGTGATACCCTGGGAGTATTACGAACAGTATGGGTCCATAGATATGCTGGAAGACAATTATGAAGGCATGAAAGGATATGTGCGCTACCTGCTTTCCTGGACTGGGGAGGA
>Ga0180436_10006402_pt1 | contig 10231 bp, 10 predicted proteins | sample SS_ome_2_FD_132434 | JGI IMG/M metagenome (GOLD analysis project Ga0180436, IMG submission 132434) | Hypersaline lake sediment archaeal communities from the Salton Sea, California, USA - SS_3_S_2 metaG | ecosystem: Environmental > Aquatic > Non-marine Saline and Alkaline > Hypersaline >...
AACAACCAAAAAAGCTGATTATGATGCAGCACGGACGCTTATAGAGGGAATAACGGCCGAGGCGGGGCGAAAGGGGTGTCTATTTGTTTGTACATCTATTGATCGTGATTCACCCGCAGTAAATTCTCTAAAATTAAATGGGTTTGCCCAAATCGGATGGGAGCGAGCCTGGCTATGGAAGAAAAACGCGCAGATTAATTTCCGTGAGTTAACTTCGTGCTGGAGAAAAACCAAAGCGACTGATATATTTTATATTGAACAATTACAGAATAAGATCCTTTCGCCAGCTGAAAAATGGATCACACCATCTGTCCATCAATCACCACCCGCTTACACGTTTGTGATAGACGGGGTGATTGAAGGGTTCGCGCATCTTCTGAGCCACAAAAAAACAGCAATCATAATCCCGTCCTATTCACAGTCAATCCCACTACCCAATAATTGTACAGAATCTCTGTTGCAGTCGATACCTGATTATTATTTATATTTGTATATTTTACTGCGGGGCAGAGGAACGGCCCCGGAAAGCACAATGTTAGAACACTATAAATGCGCGTCTGGCACCCGCTTGCGTATGGTAAAACACCTAGTGGTTCGAAGTGAAGAACGTGAAACAGAGATGAACCATCTTACCAATGGATCAACAACCGACGCGCTTACTACGATCTCCAAATCAAACGTGTTTAAAGATAAAATATGAACAAATCTCCCGCAGAGGGGAGAAAGGAATATTATTTCTGAATGACGCAACGCAGAATAACAGATGATCTTCCCGGTCTTTTCGCAGTCTTACCGGAGAATTATGTGCGCGCGCTGACAACCGCTAATCGCGCAGACGATCTCCTGGAGATTGTTATTGATTTGGGAAGGATCCCGATGGCTCGTTTCATCGATCACGAAATTGCAATTTCTGATAATGAGGTTTCTACAATTGAAATCAATGATGTGGTAAATAAAATCGGCCAATTTGACGCTGATAATCGTGCCGGTATTGAGCGCACCCTGCACCGTATTTCCGCGATTCGCAACAAGAAAGGTGAAGTGGTAGGGTTGACCTGTCGCGTGGGGCGCGCAGTTTATGGCACGATCGACATCATCGAAGATATCGTTGAATCAGGAAAGAGCATTCTCTTATTAGGCCGTCCGGGAATTGGAAAAACCACCATGTTGCGCGAAGCTGCCCGGATACTGGCAGAAAAAACACGTGTTGTCATCGTTGACACCTCCAATGAAATCGGCGGGGATGGCGACGTTCCACACCCGGCTGTGGGACGAGCAAGGCGCATGCAGGTATCACAACCATCATTGCAGCACGAGGTCATGATCGAGGCCGTTGAAAACCACAATCCAGAAGTCATCGTAATCGATGAGATTGGGCGCGAACTGGAAGCAGCTGCCGCCAGAACCATAGCCGAACGAGGCGTTCAGTTAGTCGCAACAGCCCACGGCCGGACGCTTGAGAACCTACTGTTAAACCCAACACTTTCGGACCTGATCGGCGGGATCGAGTCCGTTACACTATCTGACGAAGAAGCTCGCCGTCGAGGAACACAGAAAACCGTTCTTGAACGGCGCGCTCCCCCGACATTCGATGTCCTGATCGAGATCCAAGAACGGGATTACCTAGTCATCCATCACGATGTCGCCACTGCCGTTGATGCCATGCTGCGAGGTTTCTTGCTCGAGCCAGAAATTCGATATCGCGACGAGAACGATAAAATTCACTCACAGAAAAAGCGTCTGACCCAGGAAAAAGCCCAGTCGGGTTCACAGGGTTTCAAGCGCATATTTCCGAATGGCAGCCAGAAAGAAACAGGGAAAGGGAAAGGACAAGCACCTGTAGAACCTGACGCCCCCCAAAAATTTTCTTTAAAGAAAGTTGCAATTTTTCCGTATGGCGTTGCCCGGAACCGACTTGAGCAATCTGCCAAGCGATTAGGCGTTCCGGCTGAAATCGTGAAGAAAATCGATCAGGCAGATGTGTTGATGACACTAAAGTCGTATTATCGCAATCGACAGAAACCTGTATTGGACGCTGAAGAATTAGGTTTACCAATATTCGTCCTACGATCGAACACCAACTCCCAAATCGAGCAAGTACTGGTGGACCTCTTCAACCTTTCAGAAACCAACGGCCGCCAAATCGACCTTCGATCTATTAACCAACAAACACAGGAAGCAATTGAAGCCGTGCGCAACGGCCAACGTTGGGCAGACCTGCCACCAGCATCTTCGAAAATCCGCCGGCTGCAGCATGAACTGGCACGGGATGCTGAATTGACTTCACATTCATATGGGCGAGAACCCAATCGACACGTAAGGATATTCAGGGAATAAGCAATGTTCATCACCTTTGAAGGGCCGGACGGAAGCGGCAAGACTTACCAAATGCAACCCACGACTGATTTCATCAAAGCACAGGGGTATGCTGTTTTTGCTACGCGTGAACCCGGGGGCACCGTTATTGGAGACCAGGTGCGAGAGATATTGATGAATATGAATAACACAAGCATGCTGCCCCGCACGGAAACACTGCTGTTCTGCTCCGCCCGCGCACAGCTGGTGGAGGAGGTCATCCGCCCACACCTCGATCGGGGAGAAATAGTACTTCTGGACCGGTACGCTGATTCTACCCTTGCATACCAGGGATACGGACACCAACGTGATATTGCTTTGATCAAGAAAGTATTGGATTTTGCAACAGGCGGACTTTGGCCTGATATCACATTCCTGTTTGACATTGATCCTGAAACGGGGTTAAGGCGCAGGCAGAAGGGGAACGGAGAGTGGAACCGAATGGATGCATACCAGCTTAGATACCATCAACGCGTACGCAAGGGATATCTGCAGATGGCAAAAAGCGACCCTAAACGCTGGAAAATCATCGACGCAAGCCAAGAACCGGATATGGTACAATCCGGCATTCAGCAACAGTTATTATCATTTTTTTCAATTAATTCTTAATAAAACATGTTTCGAAGAAAGGCGATCTCTATGAACAAAAAAACTATTCTTTTCATGATCGTAACAGCTCTGCTCATTGCCGCTTGCGGCGAGCAGCCCGTTGACGCAACTTCTGTTGAAGAGCCGGTCGCAACGGCTATAGTAGAAGGGGAGGAGGTTGTCGCCCCGGCCGAAGAGACCGCGCCCAACGAAGACGGCACATTCACGAACGCGGAAACCCCCTGTAAACCATTCAGCATGATGAGCCAATCACTGGCAACTCCATTTGCCGGATTACCCGAAATAACTGAAGACGATTGGATACTCGGCCCGGATGACGCGATCGTCACATTTATGGAATATAGCGAACCACAGTGCCCCTTCTGCGCACAGCTTGAGCCTATCCTCAACGCAGTGCAGGAGCGGTACCCTGATGATGTGCGTCTTGTTTTCCGGCATCGTCCGTTCCCGGAAACCTTCCATGATAAATCCATCATCGCCAGCCAGGCGCTGGAAGCTGCCGGCAAACAAGGGAAATTCCAGGAATTAAAGAATTATCTGTTTGAGACGCAGTCCGAATGGGCACCAATCGCTAAGGACGAATTTGACGGTTGGCTGGAAGACAGAATCGGACAGTTTGAACTTGACAGCAATCAGTTTTTTGCCGATATGTACAGCAATGAAATCGTTCAAAAGATATCCGACGCAGCAAATTCCGCCAATAGCCTGGGCATCAATGGCACCCCAACTTTATTCATCAATGGATATAAGTGGCCAGAAAACGAACGTGGAATAGAGATTTTCTCCATATATGTGCAACTTTTGAAAAACCAAGCGATTGAATACAACTCTTGCGCTCCAACGGTCATTCAACCCGGAAAGCAGTATGCAGCAACAATCAACACGACTAAAGGTGAAATTGAAGTTGACCTTTTTGCGGATATTGCACCTTTCGCCGTTAACAGCTTTGTTTTCCTGGCGAATGAGGGCTGGTATGATGGTTTACCATTTATCTCGACAAACGAATTTGCGCTTTCAGGCGATCCTTCCGATACAGGTTATGGCGGTCCAGGATATGCATATCTCGATGAAATCGATGAATCTTTGACTTTTGATGAAGCCGGCAAATTAGCCACATTCAGTCTTGGGCCCGGTATTAATGGGAGTTCGTTCTTCATCAATAAGACACCATTGGATGGGCAGCAGACGCGCACGATCTTTGGCGAAGTCACATCGGGTATGGAGGTTGTTAACGCGCTTGAATTGCGAGATAACATATTTGATCCAGCGGTTGATACCATTCTCTCGGTGATCATCACAGAAAATTAATGCAACAAAAAAGAAACACATTACCCAGCGTACTTCTGGCAATAATAAGCACGCTGGGTATTTTAGTAGCAACGCTCATAACCGGAATTCTTCTGGCCAGCACAATCCGCATTCCTGCAAAAATAGATTCTCCGACGATCCGCGGCGAGATTTTTACTAACTACGCCATTATTTCTCTTGCTGTAAGCATCAGTATTGTTCTTGTGTTGACCTTTAATGCCTCTCTGCAATATCTAAGGAAAAAAGCATCCAAGCCATTGTTGCCCTTGAGACGTTCGACAAAATTCACGTTGACGGCTGTTTGGTTCGCGTCATTGATCGCCGGTTATTTTTCGAGTCAGGATCCACGCTGGTATCCCGCCCTGGCGGCAATTACAGTAGTTTCCATTTGGCTACCAATTTTATTATTGATTTCACTTGCCCGTGCCGGTCTGCCACGCAGCACCAAACAAAGGGAACTCGGAACTTTTACATTAGGGGTATCAATTTCCCCATTAATTATCATTGCACTAGAATCAGTGCTCATAATCATCATCGCATTGATTGTTTTTATTTTGCTTGGTTTGCAAAACCCACTACCTCAGCAGCTTCCGCAAATGCTGGAAAGATTATCCAGCGCAAGCGGCGGCATCGAACAGCTCGAGATGATCTTATTAGAATTAATGCAAGAGCCGCTAATCGCGGGCGGTGTTTTCCTTGCATTGGGTGTGGTCGCGCCGATGATTGAGGAAATATTTAAACCAATGGCAATCTGGTTTCTGCTTAACCGCCCATTAAGAGATCACGAAGGATATGCGCTAGGGTTGATCAGCGGCGGCGCATTTGCCCTGCTTGAATCTGCTGGCATGGTGATCCAGATGGAGCCGACGGATTGGCTAACAGCCATTGTGCTGCGTGCGGCAACCGGAGTCTTGCACATTGGCTTGAGCGGCCTGGTTGGATTTGGTTTGGTGAAAGGCAAAAATATCCGAAAACCAAGCCGAGGGGTGCTATTCCTCCTGTTAGCCGGTGCATTGCATGGCGCATGGAATTCTCTCGCGTTATATTCAGGTTTAGCGGCTATTCCAACCATAAACACCCCCGATCTTTACACACCAAACACCGGCACAATTATATCTATCGGGCTGATGGTGCTGATCTTTGCGGGAGTCATCGTCATCAATATTTTCATAAACCGCTATATCAGGCGCAACATTAGTGTTTCGCTCTCTCCTAGCTAACACAACGATTCAGATAATTCTGTGTTTTAACAACATATAATTTGACCGATGAGAAAACAAACTCTGCAATCCATTGTCCGCTTTCTTTTGAAAACGCTGACCGACACAAAGTATTATGGACTTGAAAACGTACCGAAAAACGGCGGTATCATTCTTGCGCTCAATCATTTAAGCTACTTCGACACACCCTTGCTTCTTGTCAATCCGGTAAGGGCGGATATTACCGCACTTGTTACGACAAAATACAAAGAAAAAGCTCTGATCGGTTGGTTTGTCCGCAGCGCGGAAGGAATCTGGATTAATCGTGATGTTGCCGATTTTTCAGCAATCCAAGAAGCGGCAAAAGCCCTAAAGAAAGGGCTGGCATTAGGAATTGCCCCGGAAGGAACCCGGACAAAAACTGGCGGGCTGCAGAAAGCCAAACCAGGCACGATCATGCTTGCCGTGAAAACGGGTATGCCAATTGTTCCAGTCGGTATAACTGGTTCAGAGAATGCCTTTCATGAAATATTACGGTTTCGCCGTCCGAAATTAACTGTAACCTTTGGCGAACCTTTTTTAATCCCGCCTGTTGAACCAAGAAGCCGCTCAAAAGTTCTGCAAGAGTGGACCGAGATTCTGATGCGGAAAATTGCGAGTTTGCTTCCGAATAGCTACCGCGGGATATACGCAGATCCAGAAATGTAGGAGGGCCTCCAAATGCCGCTATTCTGGATTGGGATCGCCTTCATCATCGGAATCGCGGCCGCTTCTCACGCTGATATATCCAGCCAAACAATCGTTTTTCTGCTTTTGATCACACTGATAACATCGATTTTTGAAATGCGCTGGTCGTTAAAACACAAACACTTCCTGCTGCAGCAAAAATTATTCAAAATCCCGATTACATTGCTTTTTGCTGCCAGTTTCTCAGGAGCTTTTATCTTCCACAATAACCTTCCCGTAGCGAAAGAAGACCATATCAGCATGTATACAGAGAACCATCAGGCTGTCATAATCGGTCTTATTCATTCAGACCCTATTGAGACAAACCGCTATACCTCCGCTATCATCTCTGCAAAGGAAATCATCGATGACGGGAAAACACGTACTGTAACAGGAAAAATCCGCGTTACCCTGCCACAGGGAATCCCTATCACCTACGGAGATATTGTCAGAATGGAAGGAACGCTTGACAGCACGCTCTACGCCGCAACTCTGCCGCATCTATCGCGGGATGGCAGACAAAAAGTATTTGTAAAAATGAATTTTCCTGAAGTAGAGATCATTAAAAGCTATCAAGGGAATCCGATATTATCGGCATTGTATACAACTAGAAAACAGGCAAATATCGCTATTTTTGATATGATGCCCTACCCTGAATCCGCCGTTCTATCAGGCATTTTGCTTGGTCTTGACACATCCATACCCGAATATTTATGGAATGGATACCGCGCAACTGGTATCGCGCACATCATTGCTATCTCAGGATTTAATATTTCCATATTCACCCATTTATTATATCGAGCGCTTGATAAAAAGATGCGAACAAGCCGTGCTTTACCAATCACGATCCTGACAGTCATCCTCTACACAATTCTGGTAGGTGCAGAAACACCCGTTGTTCGCGCCGCCATCATGGCTACAATCGGCTTACCAGCGTCACGCATTGGGCGAAAAACAATTGGTATTCACAATCTGATCCTCGCTGCAACCATTATGCTGGCAATCAATCCTTTTTTGCTGTGGGAAATCAGTTTTCAATTATCATTTCTTGCTACACTTGCCCTACAGGTCATGGTGGACCCTATCAATCATTGGATTATGACAAGGGGTAATCTGACCAAAAAAGGCAGCAAAGATCATCCCTTGCTCAACATAATCACCCCGACCATTTGTGCTTCTTTCGTTGTTTTTCCCATATTATTTCGAATAACTGGGACTATCTCAGTAGTCAGCTTGCTAGCTAACATCCTTGTAGGCCCCTTGCAGCCATTTATTATGCTCGGTGGAGGAATAGCCACCATCATATCCTTGATATCGCCTTTTATTGGTCGCGTATTAGGCGTATTCGTATGGCCATTAGTAGCCTTTTGTAACCAGGTAGCCCTTCGCTTGAGCGTCAACCCTGCATCTACACGATATTTGCCCGGCGAAGTATATGTTGTAAGTTTATTCTGCGTGTCTGCAATACTCGTATATTTCTCAGTAAAACAAATCATTATCCTTTCAAACCCTGTTAAATTGACGGATTGATAATTGCCGCTAAATTATTCAAACTGGTAAAATCTTAAGGATGAATGCGCTTTCAGACCAGTGGTTCTCAGATATATTGTCCTATTCGACTAATGGGAAGGGAATGTTATCTATTACTGCCGATATCGCAAACCTGGTAACAACATGGAATATAAAAACAGGCATGTGTTTCCTTTTTCTGCCTCACACCAGTGCATCCATTACATTGTGCGAAAGTTATGATCACCATTCAAGAACGGATGTGGAGAATTACTTTGAACGCGCAATACCTGAGGGACAACCCTGGTACCAGCATACTTATGAGGGACCTGACGACTCCCCATCCCATATTCGCACCACTTTATCTCAGTCAAGCATATGCATACCGATCGATAACAGCCAATTATCACTGGGAACATGGCAAGGTATTTACCTGTTTGAACACCGAAGAAAACCGCATAGACGCAAACTCCTGGTCCGCGCTCTTAAAGTCATGTAGATAGTTCATGTCACTGTTCTTAACATGGTAATATAAAATAAAGCAATATTTTTTACGTTTGCACTCCGCCGATATATAAATTAACTATCAGATAGGAGGAAAAATGGCTACAGTTGCTGATCTATTGAAGCAAAAGGGGAAGAAAGTTTTTTCAGTATCTTCACAAACATCAATCCATAACGCATTAATAATACTGGCTGACCACAATGTCGGCGCACTACCTATTGTTGATGACAACAATCTTGTTGGGATCTTTTCTGAACGGGATCTGGCCCGCCTGCAAGCCAAACCGAAACCCACCTCGCTTGATACTCCTTTAGAAAAAGTGATGACCAAAAAAGTGTATACGATCACACCAGCAACAAAAACGGAAGAATGCATGCAGATGATGACGGATAAACATATTCGCCATTTGCCAGTAATTGATGACGAAAAACTGATTGGCATAATCTCCATCGGAGACGTCCTAAAAGCCGTTATCAACACCCAGCAAGACTTTATCAAACGCCTTCAGGAATATATTAGCGGTTCCTGGTAGTTGTAATTATCTAATTCAAGTATACTTGTCTGGTTTAAACACGACCGGACAAATATGTTGAATGATACAAAAACGCCAATAACGACTATTATCAAATTATTAATCGCAATTGCAGTATGGGGCGGTTCTTTTATCGCGACAAAAATAGCACTAGAGGAAGTGTCTCCCGTAACTGTTGTCTGGCTTCGATTTCTTCTGGGAGTCATCATACTGGGGTTTTTTGCAAAATCCAAAAACGAGCTTGTTCTCAAAAGCAAGCGTGATATCGTAGAACTAATTTGGCTTGGATTCATTGGCATTACCCTGCACCAATGGCTACAATCGAGCGGACTGGTGACATCAGAAGCGTCCACAACGGCGTGGCTGGTTTCCACCACACCCATATTCATGGCGCTGTTGGGATGGTTGTTCTATAAAGAGAGATTAACCGTACCTGTAGTAACGGGAATATTTCTGGCAACAATAGGTGTTCTTTTTGTTGTCACCAAGGGTGATTTTGGTTCTATGCTAACTGGAACTTTTGGGGCACCCGGGGACATTTTGATCATATTAAGCGCCCCAAACTGGGCTTTATTCTCCGTTATGTCCCGCCCGGCATTGGAAAAACACTCCCCGCTCAAAGTCACTTTCTATGTGTTGCTGTTCGGCTGGCTGCTTACGACCATCCAATTCCTGGTATCTGATAAATGGCAGGAAGTCGGGCAACTGTCCCTGCTCGGCTGGAGCAGTATTTTATTTTTGGGTATTTTCTGTTCTGCCCTGGCTTATATTTTTTATAATGAGGGCGTAAATGCGTTTACTTCCACCCAGGTGGGAATATTCCTATATCTAGAGCCCGTTGTAGCAACAATTATTGCAGCACTTTTGCTTTCTGAGTCATTTGGGTGGGCTTCCGCTATCGGGGCTATGTTTATCATAGCTGGGGTTTGGATCGTGAATAGGCGCACCACAAGCACAAGCCAAAGTAGTTGATAATCATAACCATTTCATAGATAAATCCTTTTATTCAAGAAATTTTTTCTGCCGATCGGATTTTTTTTGACTGATCCTTTTCTTTCGGTCCAGGCGTGCCTGGCGCGCCCTATATGATGGTTTTGTCTTTACCCTTTTCTTTTTCCGTTTCAACGCGGAAATAATTATTGATTTCAGTTTTTCTCGTGCTTTTTCACGATTTTGACTCTGTGTACGATATTGCGCAGAGTTGATGACCAAATCGCCATCTTTATTCATGCGGTTATGATGTGTATGTATGATTCGCGCGCGAACATAATCTGGCAGCGATTCGGAATTAGGCACATTAAATCGCAGCTGAGCTGCGGAAGCTACTTTATTGACATTTTGCCCGCCAGGACCGCTTGACCGGATAAAAGTTTCTTTGATCTCAGATTCAGGTATTTCAATCTTATCGGTTATTATCACCAGGATCCTCTTTCATCATCCTTTCGTTATCATAACACCCCATGTATCTAAACCAAGTCAGATATAATT
>Ga0180436_10006404_pt1 | contig 10231 bp, 7 predicted proteins | sample SS_ome_2_FD_132434 | JGI IMG/M metagenome (GOLD analysis project Ga0180436, IMG submission 132434) | Hypersaline lake sediment archaeal communities from the Salton Sea, California, USA - SS_3_S_2 metaG | ecosystem: Environmental > Aquatic > Non-marine Saline and Alkaline > Hypersaline > Sediment...
AACGTCGTGAGACAGTTCGGTCCCTATCCTCTGTGGGCGCAGGAGAATTGCGGGAATTTGTCCCTAGTACGAGAGGACCGGGATGAGTGAACCTCTGGTGTGTCAGTTGTTCCGCCAGGAGCACTGCTGATTAGCCAAGTTCGTAAGGGATAAGTGCTGAAGGCATATAAGCATGAAGCCCATCCCAAGACTAGTTCTCCCATCCATTTGGAGTAAGACCCCATGTAGATTACATGGTTGATAGGTCAGAAGTGTAAGTGCAGTAATGTATTTAGCTGACTGATACTAATAGGTCGAGGACTTATTTTTCTATCATTTCTATGAAGTTTTGAGAGAACAGCAAAGTTGAGTGCAGGATCTCGAAAGTTTACGGTGGCAATAGCGAAGGGGAAACACCTGTTTCCATCCCGAACACAGAAGTTAAGCCCTTCAGCGCCGATGGTACTTCACTGGCAACGGTGTGGGAGAGTAGGTCGCCACCGTTTTTTTATTTGCAGGAACCCTGTTTAAAAATTGGACTCAGTCTTGCAGTATATATATAATCTTCAAATAAGTTTTTCAGCTATTACTGGATTCGACCAAAAAAGAAAGGGGAGGCTTCATGGAGGTTATACCGGCAAGATTATTTAATTCTCTATATATCTATATAGATATAGTATGGCTTCTGGTAATTTTTGCCATTTTAATGTTTACAAAAAGATATATGGCACTAATTGCAGGGATTGTAGGCGGTATAATATATTTTGTTGTGGATTTTGGCATATTCTACCTTCTCCTGGGTACCAGGGAAGTAACAGGAGCCAATACTGCACTCCTCTTGCTGTGGCTAAGCATGAGTTATGGATTTACCAATTTTTCCTGGATATGGTTATGGCTGGACAGGGACGGGCGTGCCCTGGAATGGTCACTACTATATATAATGGGATGGCTTTCAACTGCATTATTAAGCCAGAATTTTGGAGCAACATTTACGGCTATATCCATCCACAGAGGCACCACAAGCTATCACGGAGTTATGGCTTTCCTGATGCTGGCTGGGTATATTATCCTTATAATAAAGAATCTAAAAAACAATGACAATACCAGGAAGATAAATATCGGCTGGATACTTGCAATTGGAATACTTGTACAGTTCTCCTGGGAAGCAGTACTTCTTGTAACCGGGATCAGGACTATGGGTGTAATGCCCCTTATAATAAATTCCCTGATAGAGACCAATATGGGCCTGCCATATCTTTTCTTCATGCATTTTGCAATGTCAAAAAGATTTCGTGAAGACCTGAGGCCCAGATTAAAAAAGTAATCAGTAAAAATTAACTAATATTTATTAAAAAAAATAAAATATTTAATTCCAATTAATTAAATTTTAAAATTCTATAGGTTTAAAAGTATTTTTTTAGTATAATCATTAAAATATTAAATATTTTTTAAAATTTTTCATTATTGAAAATAAATTAGGAGAAAAAATGGATAATTGGAAAATTATTGAAGCAAAGTGCGATGAAAATAATCTGGATAAGCTAAAACAGATAAAAAACGATCATCTTATAAGTTTTATAGCCAAATTTGTTGACTTGCTTGGGCCTGATACGGTCTTTATCTGCGATGGCAGCGATGAAGATTATGACTATATCAGGGAAAAGGCAATAAAAGATGGCGAAGAACAAAAACTGGTGAAAAAAGGTCATACAATCCACTTTGACAGTATCCATGACCAGGCAAGGGATAAAAAAAGGACTAAATTCCTGGTTCCAGAAGGAGCAAGCTTTGGAAAGGGACTTAATGTAGCTGACAAAGCCGAAGGTCTGGAAGATATACAGGAAATAATGTCCGGCATAATGAACGGAAGAGAACTCATGATAGTGTTCTTTACACTGGGTCCGCAAAATTCGCCATTTACGATACCTGCGGTACAGCTTACTGATTCAAGTTATGTAGTCCACTCCGAGACAATTCTTTACCGAAAGGGCTATGAAGAGTTTAAGAGGCAGGGCGAGAACAGCGATTTCTTCAGGTTCGTTCATTCTGAGGGAAAACTTGTAAATAGCGTTAGTGCGGATGTGGATAAAAGAAGGATATATATAGATACTTATGAAAATACTGTATACTCGATGAATACCCAGTATGGCGGAAATACAATCGGCCTGAAAAAGCTGGCTATGAGATTGGGCATAAACAAGGCTTCAAAAGAAGACTGGCTGACTGAGCATATGTTTATTGCCGGCATCCACGGACCTTCAGACAGAGTAACATATTTCGCCGGTGCATTCCCTTCAATGTGCGGAAAGACTTCTACTGCCATGCTTAAAGGCGAGACAATTGTTGGCGACGATATCGTATATATCAGGAATATTGATGGCAAGGCCAGGGCTGTAAATGTGGAAAAAGGGCTATTTGGGATAATACAGGATATCAATCCCGATGATGACCCCATGATCTGGAAGATACTAAATGAAGAGAATGAATTAATATTCTCCAATGTGCTAAAGACAGAGGACGGAGGGGTACACTGGATAGGCAAGCCGGGAGACCTTCCTGAAAAGGGCATCAATTTTGCCGGCGAATGGTACCCGGGTAAAAAGGATGAAGATGGAAATGAAATACCTGTATCCCATAAAAATGCCAGGTTTACTGCCAGCCTGGAAACAATGGAAAATGTAGACCCTAAATTCGATGACCCCAATGGCGTAGAGCTGGGCGGAGTAATCTACGGCGGAAGGGATTCAGATACATGGGTTCCCGTGCTGGAAGCATATGACTGGTCACAGGGAATAGTCACTATGGGTGCATCCATAGAATCAGAGACGACAGCAGCAACCCTGGGGGAAACCGGAGTAAGGACATTTAATCCTATGTCGAATATGGATTTCCTGTCTATACCAATGGGAACATATGTTGACATAAATATACAGTTTGGCGACAAGCTGGATAAAGCCCCGGCAGTTTATTCAGTCAATTATTTCCTCAAGGATAAAGATACAGGGGAATTCTTAAACTCCAAGCTTGATAAGCTGGTATGGCTAAAGTGGATGGAACTCAGGGTAAACGGGAAAGCTGATGCCATTGATATCGGTACTGGACTTATCCCCAAATATGAAGATCTGGCCATGCTGTTTGATAAATATCTTGGTAAGGAATATAAGAAAAAAGATTATATCCAGCAGTTTACATTGAGGGTAAATGAAAATATAGCCAAGATAGACAGGATAATAGATATTTATAAAGATGCCGGCCCTGAAGTGCCTGAAAAGCTTTTCGATATCCTGGAAACCCAAAAGAAAAAGCTTGAGGAAATAAAAGAAGATAAGGGCAATTATATCTCACCGTTTGATTTCTAAAAGGCGATCAATATATTGATCAAAGTTTATACATGACCAAACCGGTACAGGGTTTGGGCCAGAAATAGGTAGATTTCTGGGGCATCAAACCGCCGGAATAACAGATCTTTTCCATATCGCTTATTGTGGGAGGATTAAGAAAAATTCCTAGATCAAAGTTATTTTCCAGAATATCCTCTATTATCTGGTCTGAATCATGGTTAAATGAAATATCTTCTAAACCGAATATTTTATCGAGCTCATCTATCAAATCTTCATGCAGGATAAAAACATCCGCCTTTTCCAATCCATCATGAGAGTGGCCTTCCTTAAGGACCAGGCTGTAGGATCCCTTTCTGGTATGGAATAAAAAGCCAGTCTCTTTATTATTATCAAAATTCCCAAGAAGGGAAATTACATCGGTCCCATCCTTTATAACAGTTGGATTTATATCATATTTATCACTTAATAATCTTATTATCTCTTCCATATCAATATCTTTCTTGAAGGTGAGGCTCCTATGGGTAGGGTATATCTTCAGCTCCTCCTGGCTGCTATCCATAAAAAGCATCAATACATAATCCTCGGGACCAGGAGTACTGCCAGCGCCTGGAAACTTATTACGGTACATAAGGGAGGTCTCATACCTGTGATGTCCGTCCGCTATAAGTATCTGCCTTTCTTTCATGGCTGCAGTTATCTTTTCCACCTCATCCTTATCAGATATCTTCCAGAGATCAAAAGCAAGACTGCTGTCATAGCAGGGGATAATGCTTATATCCGGTTCCTGTCCCAGATTATGATCAAGGATATCTTTAACAGCGCGGCTCCTCTTATATATAGTATATATAAGGCCAAAATTGGTCCTGCAGCTTTCAAGAAGCTTAAACCTGTCTTCTTTCGGCCCGGAAAGCGTTTTTTCATGCCTGAGCACCCCGCCTGAACTATAATCTTCTATGCGGGTAAGGCCGATAAATCCTGATAAGCTTTTTTCTGCTCCGGAAGTCTTAAAATTTATCCGGAGACCATAATAGCAATTGCATCCATCCTGGATAAGTATTTTATTATTGATCCACTCATCAAGTATCCTGGAGGCATTTTTGTACTTATCATCCCCTTCTCCCTGTGGCAGTATAAGGCTTATGATATTTTCATTACTAAAAGAAAGAAGGTCTTTTCTATTTTTGGGGGATACTACATCATATGGAGGCGATACAACTTTTGATATATCCTTGATCTTTTCCTTATTATATACAAGACCCCTCAAGGGAGATATTTCTACCATTTTCAATTTTCCTTGATCAAATTTTGCGATTTAACAGGATGAGATTATATCAGTACCTCATTATTATTGTACAGTTTTTAATATTTATTTTTACAAATATTAAAAAATTTATTCCAGGACCCTCCTGTATGGATAAAACCGGTAAGGATTATTTGACATAAGGGCAGATTAGAGTAAGATATTGTAGATTTTTAATTGAAGGCGGAGCATAGATGAAAATTGAAGTAGTTGAGAATGTATTAAAATACAATAAGGACCAGGCAGATAAAAACAGGAATATTTTTAAAAAAAACAATATCCTGGCAATAAATATACTTTCATCCCCTGGAGCCGGGAAGACCAGCCTTATAATAGAAACTATAAAAAGGTTGAAAGACAAAGTAAGAATCGGAGTTATTGAGGGAGATATATCATCAACCCATGATGCGGAAAAGATAAAGAATTATATAGATCAGGTTATACAGATAAATACTGGAGGATCTTGTCACCTCAATGCCACTATGATAAACCAGGCTCTGGAAAAAATGGATCTGGAGTCGCTGGATATAATAATAATCGAGAATGTAGGAAATCTTATTTGCCCTGTAGGATTTGACCTGGGTGAAGATTTTAAGGTAGTACTCTCTTCAGTCAATGAGGGGGATGACAAGCCGGTAAAATATCCTCCGGTATTCATTAAGACAAATCCTGTCTTATTGAACAAGATAGACCTGCTGAAAATTAGTGATTTTAATCTTGATTTCTTTAAGAAGGAAGTAAGGAAGCTGAATCCTGCAGGAGAATTAATGCTATTTTCCTGTAAGACAGGCGAAGGTCTTGATAGATGGACGGACTGGATCCTGGAACACAAGAAGTAATACTCCCATAGCTTCATAAATCACTATATTTAAGTGCAAAAATCGAAAATAATTGCATTTTTTTAACGCAAAAATCACCTTGTAGGATGTGTTACATACCTTTTACAAACTTTTATTGACAAGACTACATGTAAATGATAGATTTACCTTTGGTATGTTACAAACCTCTTACAAATTATGCGGAATTTTGGAAATTATTTTAAGAGAGGAGACTTAAGTGCTATATAAGGTAATAGATAAAAAACCTGCCAGGATTTTATCAAGTCCCTTTTATCTGACTTCCAATTATTAATTAATTGTTAATTATTTTACTAATAAAGATTTCCGGAAAACTGATATTTCAATGAAAACCTAAACGCAAAAGGTGGAAAAATGAACAAAATGGAGCAAAGTGCAGTAAAAAAGATATGCGAAGATAATCGCAATGACAGCTCAAAAATGATGGATATCGTTAAAACAGTCCAGAATGAGATCGGGTGCGTTGATGATAGTATTATTGATCTGATAGCTGAACAGGTAAATACGCCCAGAGTGAAAATCGAGGGAGTTGTTTCCTTTTATGCTTTTTTATCAAAAAAACCTAAAGGAAAGATCGTGATCCGTGTCTGCGATGATGTTGTGGATAAGATAAATGGCGCTTATGATGTTGCAGTAGCTTTTTGTGATGAACTGGGGATAAGGATGGGTGAAACCACATCCGACGGGCTTTTTTCGCTGGAGTTTACTCCCTGCATAGGAATGAGTGATCAGGCTCCGGCCGCACTCATCAATGATACCGTTGTTCCTTATCTTACTGCCTCAAAAGTGAAAGAGATCGTCCGTGAGCTGAAAGAAAAACAGGACCCTTTGAAATTATCTCTTAAGAATGGAGACGGGAATAATGCACATGGACTTGTCCGTTCTGCAGTGAAGAACAATATCTTCAGAAAAGGACCTGTCATTTTTGCTGATTTTGAGCAGGGAACCGGACTGAAGAAAGCCTTATCTTTGAAACCTGAAGAAGTTGTGGAGACGGTAAAGGCATCTAATCTGCGCGGCCGGGGCGGTGCAGGATTCCCCACAGGTTTGAAATGGCAATTTACCCGTGCGGCAAAAGGAGAACAGAAAATCATAATATGCAATGCGGATGAAGGTGAACCGGGAACATTCAAGGATAGAACCATATTGACGGAAGTTCCGGAACTTATGATCGAGGGGATGTCCATAGCCGGTTACGCCATAGGAGCGGATAAGGGGATTATCTACTTAAGGGGAGAATATGCTTATCTTAAAGCGTTTCTGGAAGATGTTCTTGAGAACGCGCGAGAAAAAAATCTTTTAGGTGAAAACATCCTTGGAAAAACCGGATTTAACTTTGATATCAGGATCCAAATGGGGGCAGGAGCATATGTTTGTGGAGAGGAAAGCGCGCTGATAAGTTCCTGCGAAGGATTGAGGGGTGATCCTAAAACCCGTCCTCCATTTCCTGCGCAGAAGGGTTATAAGGAGAAGCCTACCAGCGTGAACAATGTGGAGACATTTTGCTGTGTATCGCGCATTTTTGATATAGGTGCGGATAAGTTTACGGAAATTGGAACAGAAGAGAGCTCAGGAACAAAGCTTTTAAGTATTTCAGGCGATTGCAAAAAGCCGGGTGTCTATGAGTATCCTTTTGGAGTTACAGTAGAGGAATTGTTGGAAGAAACAGGTGCTGAAGATACGCAAGCTGTTCTTGTGAGCGGCCCGTCAGGGCAGTTTATAGCAAGTGACAGTTTCAAAAGAAAGATCTGTTTTTCAGATCTAGCTACAGGGGGATCGATCGTAATTTTTAACAATAAAAGAAATATGCTGAAAATAGCGTATGAATACATGGCTTTTTTTGAAGAAGAAAGCTGTGGCTACTGCACACCCTGTAGAGTGGGTAATGTTCTTTTAAAAAGACGCCTTGAAAAAATAATTGAAGGAAAAGGTGAGCCTAAAGACCTGGATTATTTAAATGAGCTTGGTGAAAGCATTAAATACACAAGCCGTTGCGGACTGGGCCAAACATCTCCCAATCCGGTCTTGACAACGCTCAAAAATTTTCGCTCACATTATGAAATATTGCTCAAAGAAGCAGAAGACGGAATGCAGCCCGATTTTGATATAAAAGATGCATTAAGTGTCTCAGAAGGCTTGATCGGTAGAAAATCTGTCATTTATTAAAACTGGACAATAAGGAATTCACATGGAAAATAAAACAATAACTTTTAAAATTGATGGTGTTGAGGTCAAAGGATCTCCCGGGCAGACCATTATGCAGGCTGCTGATGAAGCAGGAATCTATATCCCGCGTTTGTGTTATCTTAAAGACCAGGTCCCTCACGGATCCTGCAGGGTCTGTACTGTGGAAGTCAATGGAACACCTCAAGCTGCGTGTACCCAGCCAATAACAGAAGGAATGGAAGTCAAAAACGATACTCCTGAGCTGAAAGAGCACAGAAGGAACATTGTGGATATGCTTTTTGTAGAAGGTAATCATTTTTGCATGTTTTGTGAAAAAAGCGGAAACTGCGAGCTCCAGGCCATGGCGTACCGTCTCGGTATCTATGCTCCAAAGTATCCGTATCTTTTCCCTGAAAGTAGTGTCGACGGGTCCCATCCGGATATCTTTATAGACCGGAACCGCTGTATTCTTTGCGGACGCTGTGTGACCGCATCCCGAGATATAGACGGAAAAAATGTTTTTGAATTTGTAGGACGTGGACCTGAAAAAAGAATTGCCGTGAATGCAGAAGCCAGGCTTTCTGATACAGATATTGATGTTACAGACAAAGCTGCTGAAGTTTGTCCTGTGGGTGCGATCATTAAAAAACGCATAGGCTTCGCTATTCCGGTCGGCGAACGTTTATATGATAAAGAACCTATAGGGACAGATATTGAATCAAAAATAAAAAGTGAAAAGGTGAGTTAAAATGGAAAAACCAAAACTAGCGACAGCTTCTCTTGCAGGATGCTTTGGTTGTCATATGTCTATCCTTGATATTGATGAACGCATCCTGAAACTTGTGGAACTTGTAGATTTTGACAAATCACCGGTTGATGATATAAAGGAATTTACAGGCCGCTGTCTGGTCGGACTTATCGAGGGCGGGTGCTGCAATGAAGAAAACGTGCATGTTCTTCAGAAGTTTCGAAAAAACTGCGACATACTGATCTCGCTTGGCGATTGTGCAATAAACGGTGGGATCCCTGCGATGAGAAACGGAATACCGCTGAAAGAGTGTTTGGAAGAAGCCTATCTTAATGGCCCGAGTGTTTATAATCCCAGCCGCAAATTACCCGATGATGAGGATATTCCTCTTGTTCTTGACAGAGTCTATCCGTGTCATGAGGTTGTAAAAATAGATTATCATCTGCCGGGATGTCCCCCTTCTGCCGATACAATATGGGAGGCCTTGGTTGCATTGTTGAACAACAAGCCTTTGGACCTTCCATATGAACTTATTAAATATGATTGATCAATAACTGGAGTATATATTATGAATGCTACAAACTTAAAAAAAGTTGTCATTGAACCGGTAACACGTGTCGAAGGGCACGGCAAAGTTACGATTCTTCTTGATGAAGACAAAAAGGTCAAACAGGCCCGTCTTCACATTGTTGAGTTCAGAGGTTTTGAACGTTTTATTCAGGGGCGGCCTTTCTGGGAGGTCCCTGTACTCGTACAGAGGCTTTGCGGTATCTGCCCGGTCAGCCATCATTTAGCTGCTGCAAAAGCCATGGATATTATTGTCGGGGGAGAAAACCTGACGCCTACTGCAGAGAAAATGCGAAGACTCATGCATTATGGACAGATGTTTCAGTCACACGTCCTTCACTTTTTTCATCTCTGTTCGCCGGATCTTCTTTTTGGTTTCGATGCAGATCCCGCTATCCGTAATATAATCGGTGTTGCTCAAAAATATCCTGACCTTGCTGTGCAGGGCGTAATGATGAGAAAGTACGGCCAGGAGATCATTGAAGCAACTGCAGGCAAAAAGATACATGGAACTGGTGCTGTTCCAGGCGGTGTAAATAAGAATCTTTCAATTGATGAGAGAGATCATTTTCTGAAAGATATAGACCAGATGCTGGAATGGTCTCTCGGGGCTGTAAAAATAGCAAAAGATTATACTATGGAGAACCTTGACATGGTAAAGGGGTTCGGGTCTTTTGATTCGAATCATTTAAGCCTTATCCGTGAAGACGGAGCCATGGACCTTTATCACGGCGGTCTGCGATGCATTGATCCGGAAGGGAATAAGATATTTGATCATATTGATTACAGCAACTACCTTGATTATATTGCCGAGGAAGTACGGCCATGGTCATATATGAAGTTTCCATTTATAAAATCTCTTGGGACAGAAAAGGGTTGGTATCGTGTCGGGCCGCTTGCGCGTGTAAATACCTGTGATTTTATTGATACGCCTCTGGCTGAAAAAGAGAGGAAAGAATTTATGGCTCTCACTGGCGGCAAGCCGAACAATATCACACTGGCGTATCACTGGACGCGCATGATCGAGACTCTTCATTCTGCTGAAAAAATAAGAGATCTTTTAAACGACCCTGATCTTCAGGGAAATGATCTGATCACTAAAGGCGAAAGGCGTGATGAAGCCATTGCTCTTATTGAGGCACCCAGAGGTACGCTTTTCCATCATTATAAGGTTGATAAGAATGACCAGGTGACTATGGCAAACCTGATCGTTTCTACAACAAACAATAATGAACCGATGAACAGGGCAGTGACAAAAGTAGCTGAAGATCAC